>Ga0233425_10011771_pt1 | contig 10097 bp, 8 predicted proteins | sample Watercolumn_Towu_2_FD_181712 | JGI IMG/M metagenome (GOLD analysis project Ga0233425, IMG submission 181712) | Freshwater microbial communities from Lake Towuti, South Sulawesi, Indonesia - Watercolumn_Towuti2014_140_MG | ecosystem: Environmental > Aquatic > Freshwater > Lake | place: Indonesia... | reverse complement strand
ACCACGTTCTCCGGCAGGAAGCGGCTGAGTTCGGCGTCGCCGGCCACGCCCGCGATCTGTTTGATAAGCGAGCTGGAGACGTGGGCCAACTCGCCGTCGGCGATCATGAACAGCGTCTCGACGTCGGGCGCCAGCCGGCGGTTGGCCATCATCATCGTCAATTCGGCGGCAATGTCGGTGATCGGGCGCACGCCGCGGACCATGATCCGCGCGCCGCACTCCTTGACGAAGGCCACCGCCAGGCCGTGGAAGGTGCGGATCTCGATGTTCGGCAGGTGCGAGGTGGCCTCGCGGATCAGTTGCTCCCGCTCCTCGAAGTGAAAGAGCGTGGCCTTCTCGATATTGATGCCCACGCCCACGATCAGGCGGTCGAACAGGCGGCTCGCCCGCTCCATCACGTTGAGGTGCCCGAGCGTGATCGGGTCGAAGGAGCCGGGATATACGGCGATCCGCGGTGAAAGGTCTTTCGTGTCGGCCGGCTGCGGCATCAGTTGAGTCTCCTGCGCGAGGAAGAAACGCCTCCTCGTCTCAAGGATAGGCTACCACAACAGGACGCCACAGCACAACGGAGGCTTCGGTGGTCATTTAGCCGGCGGGCTTGCCCGCCGTGTCCCGATGCAAAGCCTTGCTAGGAATTCCGTGGCGGGCAAGCCCGCCGGCTAAATGGCGCGCGATGCGACGGGGTACGCAGCACTTTGTACGGCCGTTCGCTCTTCCGCCCTCCCCCTTCCGCCTTCCGCCTTTGCCCTTCGCCGCTCTCGCGGCACCCCCAACCGGGGAGTGCAGTTCCATCGCCCGGCGCCCGGCGATAAGGTACATTATCTGAGGTTTCCCCCGAGGAGAATTGTCATGGCCGAGAATGAAGGCGTGCTCCCGTCGTCCGACCATCCCGACAGCCAGCCGACCGACGCGTCGGCCCGCGACCCGAGCGAGTGCCCCAAAGTCCGTTCGGCAGCCGATGCCGTCCGCCGCGCCGAAGCCGAGTTGAAGAAGGCCCGCGATCTCTACGAGAAGATCCGCAACGAAGCGACCGAGCGGCTCAAAGGCGTCCGCCAGACGACCGTCGGCGATCTGGTCGACGGCACGCTCTCCGCCGTGAAGAAACACCCCGGACTGGGCGTGATCTTCTTCACGCTGATCGGCTTCCTGCTCGGGCGGTGGTTGAAGAAGTAATTGTAGGGTGCGTGAAACGCACCTGATACAGGCGGTCACCGATTGCGGTGCGTTTCACGCACCCTACGGCAATGGCAAACGATCTCCAACACGAACGCGCGGCGAGGGAACTGCGCCAGCAAATCGGCCGGTTGCGGCGGCGGATCGACGGCCACCTCGGCGCGGCCGGCCGCGAAACGCAGCGACTCGCCTCCTGGCGGACCTACGTGAAGAGCTTCCCCGGCTGTGCCGTACTGACGGCGTTGGGCACGGGTCTGATTCTGTCGGCCGGACTGACCGCGCCCCGCATCGCCCGCTGGCTGGGCCTGCGACTGGTAGGGCGGGCCTTCGGTACGGCCGGCCATGCGATCTGGCGGGAGCTGGGGCACATCTGGGCCAATTCGACGCCCGACAAGAAACCGTCCGCAACCAGCGGAGGCCGCGATGGACGCGCCTAAGACGCCGCTGCTGAAGGGGCTGAAGGACGCCGCCGGCTCGCTCCGCGGCGATCTGCGGGAGATGGCCGCGCTCCGCTTGCAACTCGCCTTGCTGGAACTGAAGGCCGACGCCCTGGCCGCCAAACGCCTGGCCGTCGTGCTCGGGCTCTCGGCCGTGATGGGTCTCTGCGGCCTGTCCGTGCTGGCAGTCTTCGCCGCCGACGTGCTCGACGGCCTGTGCGGCATTTCCCGCAGCGGCTGGCTGCTAATCCTCGGCCTGGCGCTGCTTCTCGGCGGGACCGCAGCCGCCTATTTCGCCTGGCGTCGCTTCCGCCGCACCTTCACCGGCTTCGAACAATCGCTGGCGGAACTCCGCGAGGATCTGGTGTGGCTGCAAGAATGGACGGGAGAGAAGGCGGGAGAATGAGGGAGAGTTCAGGGTTCAGATGGGACTTGTGCGAGTAATGGGAGTTGTGGGACGCTCGCTTCCCATAACTCCCATAGCCACCCAGCGCCCCGCGTCCTGAACCCTGCGTCCTGAACCCTTACATGTACCCGCCGTCCATGCCCAGGCGGGTCTTGAGTTCTTCGAACTGCCGGGCGTACTGATCGCTGGAAGAGTGGACGTGCTCGGCTTCGGTGATGAACTTCAGGCCGTCGTCGCAACGCACGCGGCGGTCGCGGAACACGTCCTCGAACGGCTCCAGGTTCTCGCCGTAGACGATCAGTAGCTTGTGTTCGTCGAACTGGACTTCCAGCGGAATGCCCGGGTTGAGCACGGCCAGACCGGTGCAGCCGTCGTTCAAGAGCAGGTCTTCGTAGTCCCACAGCGTGCTCTTGAGCACCGGCATGTCGATGTGTTCGCGGTACAGGTCGGCGTGCCCACCGGCGTCGCGGTTGTGGCTCGTTTCGAGCACCACGTCGACGACCGATCCCAGCGGGTCGATCAGTTCCATGAAGGTCTCGAAGAGGCGCTCGTTGGAAACGGCCGCCATGAGCACCGGCACGCTGCTGCGGTTCTGTTCGTCGCGGTAGGCGTCGTGGCGATAGCCCTGGCTAGGCACAACCTGCAGATCGTACGACGGGCGTACGGCCTCGGTGAGCGTGAAGTCGCCGTACTTGGCCACGCCCAGGTGCGTCTCCAGTTCCTCTTCGCTGAGGCGCTCGAAACTGCTGGTGCCGGTCGGTGCCGTGCCTTCGCGGAGTACGTTGCGGAAGAATCGTTTCAGGAAGCCCATCGTAGTATTCACTCTCTTGACGGTCGATGCGTAGACAATGGGGATCGTCTCGCCGCAACTGGGAGCACGTTCTCTATCCAACCGTAGGTCACACTCTGTCGCGGGGCCGCGGGCGACGGTCATTTCGCGGCCCCCGGTTTCGCCGGCGGCGAAAGACCCGGTACAATCCGAATCCTCGACACAATCTCCCCGGTCACGTACGGCGCGAAAAACGGGGACGCTTGGCTACCGAACTCTACCACCGGAAAACGAGTGCGGAGGCGTTCGCGCCGTCAGCCGGAATCGACAATGCCGCGGCCCGGCAATCGGCATCGGTCGCTGATGGGAAATTGGCGAAGTGCGGCAAACTGCGCCCAGCCCGCGGCCCGCGAAGCTGTAGAAGAAAACGGTGGCGTCGCGGCCGCGCAACGGGTAAACTACTAGCATCATGTCGCTCAACATTTATCGATCTACCGGGTGGCGCTGCGCAGCGGTCGTGGTTTGCCTGCTGCTGACGGCGCCCGGCTGCGGCGACGCCTCGCGCAGCGAACCCCAGGTTCCGCTGAAGACCGCCGGGGGCGACGATACGCCGCCCCCGCCGCTGCCGGTGAGTGAAACCTGGGACGTGTTGACGATGTTCGGTCAGCGAGCCGGCTATCAACGCACGCGCGTGGCCAACGCCATCGAAGGCGACCGCAAGGTCGTGCGCACCGAATCGCTGATGCACCTCGACATGCAGCGCTTCGGCCAGGCGACGCAGTCGCCGGAGATCCGCGTGCTCAGCGTGGAATCGCCCGAAGGGCAACTCATCCGCTTCGAGAGCGTTTCGACGCTCGGTCCGCAATCGATGAAGACCGTGGGCGAGGTGGTCGGCAACCGCCTGAAGCTCGTGCCGACCGGACCCGGCCCGGCAGAGCCCGAGTGGCGCGACTGGTCGCCCGAGATCGGCGGGCCGTTCGCCGTCGAACAATCGCTCGAGCGCAAGCCGATGCAGCCGGGCGAAGAGCGCTCGCTCCGCGCGATTGTGCCCGCGCTCAACGAGGTGGCCACCATCCGCCTCGTCGCACAGAAGTACGAGCCGGCCAGACTGCTCGGCGGCGACGTCGAATTGCTGCGCGTCGAACTGACTATGGACCTGGGGAAGGACCGGAAGCTGGAGGAAACCCGCTGGACCAACCGCGCCGGCGAAACGCTCAGAACCCGCTCGCCGACGATGAATGTCGAGGCGTACCGTAGCACGGAGGCCGTGGCGTTGGCCAAGGACGACGCGCCAAAACCCGATCTGTCCAACAGCATGTTGGTTCCGGTCGGCCGGCGGATCGAGAAGCCGCAACAGACGCTGCGGATCCGCTACCGCGTCGAGCTCAAGGGCGGCGACCCGGCCGCGGTGTTCGTCGGCGGGCCGTCGCAGTTGGTCGAGTCGATCGACGCCAATTCGGCGCGGATCACGGTCTACGCCATCCGCCCCGGCCGGCAAGACGGCAACGCCGCGGCCCCGGCCGATCCGCCCGCCGCGGGCGACCGCGAGCCCAACCAGTGGATCCAGAGCGCCGAGCCGCCGATCGTGGCCGATGCCCGCCAGGTGGCCGCCGAGGAGAAGGATCCCTGGAAGCTGTCGCTGGCCTTGGCGGCCTACGTGCTCCGCGAGGTCCGCTTCAGCTACTCGCAGGCGTTCGCATCGGCGGCCGACGTGGCGAAGTTGCGCGAGGGGGACTGTACGGAGCGGGCCGTCTTTCTGGCCGCGCTGGCCCGCGCCCGCGGCATCCCCGCGCGGACCGCCGTCGGGTTGATTTACGTCGAAGCCAAGCAGCCCGCGATGTGTTATCACATGTGGAACGAGGTCTACGTGGACGGGCGATGGATTCCGCTGGACGCCAACGCCGGCGGCGCGACGGGCGCGGCGTATCTGAAGATCGCCCAGAGCGATCTCAAAGGCGTGTCGTCGGCCACGTGCTTCCTGCCCGTGGCCCAAGTGTTCAGCCGGCTGAAGATCGAGATCGAGGACGTGGAGTGACATGCCGATCTACACCCGCACCGGCGACCGCGGCGAAACCGACCTGCCCGACGGCAGCCGCGCGGCGAAAGACGCGCCGCGGTTGGAAGCCTGCGGGGCGGTCGATGAACTCAGCGCAGTGTTGGGACTGGCGCGGGCCGAATCGCTGCCGCCGGAAATCGACCGGCTGCTTGGCGACGTGCAGAACGCCTTGTTCACCGTAGGGGCCGAGTTGGCCGTCGGCGATTTCACGCGGCTCCATCTGCCGCCGATCGGGCTGCAGCACGTGGCCGGGCTGGAAGCGGCCATCGACCGCTGCGACAAGGTGAACGCCTCGCTCTTCGAGTTCATTCTGCCCGTTGGAACGCGGGCCGCGGCCACACTGCACGTGGCGCGGGCCGTCTGCCGCCGCGCCGAACGCCGCACGGTCGCCCTGTTGCACGCCGGCCAGTTGCCGGCCGCCACGCAACTGGTCGCCTATCTCAACCGCCTGAGCGACCTGCTGTTCGTCTTGGCGCGGGCTGTCAACGCCCAGGCCGGGCAAAGCGAAACCGCGTGGCAACAGCCGGGGAGTACGTTGCCGTGAGACCCCACTTCGCGGCCGCAATCGCCCTGATCTGCGTACTCACAGCCGCCGAGACCCGCGCACAGCGGCAAATGGAACGCCTCGGCCGCGGCACGGTCGCCGTGCGGCACGATGCGACGACCGTCTACATCGGTTGGCGGCTGCTGGGAACCGATCCCGACGAAATCGCATTCAACGTCTATCGCGCCACCGACGGCGGCCCGCCGGTCAAACTCAACGCACGGCCGATCGCCGATTCGATGAACTTCGTCGACCGCAGCGCGGTGATCGAGAAGACGCACGGCTACTTCGTCGAACCGGCCGGGGACGGGGGGCGTGCCCGCGGAGAAGGCAAAGACCGGCCGCAGGATTCAACGCGGACACGCGCCCCGTCCCCGTTGGCAACCGTCGCGGCCAACGCCCCGCCGCGGCCGTACCTGTCGATTCCGCTAAAAACCCTGCCGGGGCACACGCCCAACGACGTTTCGGTCGGCGATCTCGACGGCGACGGCGAGTACGAGATCGTGCTCAAGCAGGAGATGCAGCCCCGCGACAACTCGCAGCGCGGCACGACCGGCGAAACGAAGCTCGAGGCTTACCGCCTCGACGGCACGTTGCTCTGGCGGATCAACCTCGGCAAGAATATCCGCGAGGGCGCCCACTACACGCCCTTCCTGGCCTACGACCTCGACGGCGACGGCAAGGCAGAAATCGTCTGCCGCACGGCCGACGGCACCGTCGACGGCGCGGGCAAGATTCTGGGTGATCCGCAGGCCGACCATCGCAACGCCGCGGGCTATGTGCTCTCCGGCCCCGAGTATCTCACCGTCTTCGAGGGCGCGACCGGCAAGGCCCTGGCCACCGTCGATTACCTTCCGAGCCGCGGCCGCGTGGCCGATTGGGGCGACGACTACGGCAACCGTGTCGACCGCTTCCTGGCTTGCGTGGCGTATGTCGACGGCGTGCGCCCCAGCGTTGTCTTCTGCCGCGGCTATTACACCCGCACCGTGCTGGTGGCCTGGAACTGGCGACGGCCGGAAACCAGTGACGTGGGTGGCCCGGATAGCTCGCCTATCCGGGCCGCGCAGCGGCAAGACGCGCCACACAGAACTCCCCGCCCCTCTCATGCCTCCGGCACACCGATAGGCAAGCTATCGGTGCCACCCCCGAAAGACGACAGTACGCCGGTTCTCAGCCGCGTCTGGACCTTCGACAGCGACGACGGCACGCCTGGCAACCGCGCGTATCGCGGCCAGGGGAACCACAACCTCGCCGTCGGCGACGTGGATGACGACGGCCGCGACGAAATCCTCTACGGCGCGTGCTGCATCGACCACGACGGCAAAGGGCTCTACTCGACCGGTCTTGGGCACGGCGACGCGATGCACCTTTCCGACATCGATCCCGACCGGCCGGGCCTGGAGGTTTTTGGCATCCACGAGAAGCCGCGGCATCCCAACGGGGCCGAGCTGCACGACGCGCGCACGGGCAAGGTGTTATGGGGCAAACAATCGGCCGACGTGGGCCGCGGCGTGGCGATGGACATCGATCCGCGGCACCGCGGCTACGAGATGTGGGCGTCCGGCCCGGGGCTCGACGGCTTGTGGAACGCCAAGGGCGAGAAGATTTCCGACCGCAAGCCGCGGAGTTGCAACTTCGGCGTGTGGTGGGACGGCGACCTGCTGCGCGAACTCCTCGACCGCACCACGATCTCGAAGTGGGATTGGACCACCGGCACGGAGACCGTGTTGCTCTCGGCCCGCGACTGCGCGTCGAACAATTCGACCAAGGCCAATCCCTGCCTCTGTGCCGACATCCTCGGCGACTGGCGCGAAGAAGTCCTCTGGCGCACGGCCGACAACCGGGAGCTGCGGATTTACACCACGACGATCCCCACGCAGCACCGCCTCTGCACGCTGATGCACGACCCGCAGTACCGCCTCAGCGTCGCCTGGCAGAACGTCGGCTACAACCAGCCCCCGCAACCCGGCTTCTACCTCGGCGACGGCCTGAAACGGCCGCCGCGGGTGAAGATCGTGTGTCCCTAGCAGCTTTGGAGTGCGGCGATCCTTCGCCGCTTTTCAAACCGCGCAACAGAGGAGAGACGCGACGAAGCGGCTTCCGACCGCCACGGGGTTTTCGAACGGCGCGATGGTCGCCCGCGACGCTGCACGGCAGGTTCCACCCGCTACCGGCATCTTCGTTGGATGAAAAGCGGCGAAGGACCGCCGCATTCCAAAGGCGCGGCATTCCCAGCGCGCCGCGAACGAGAAGAGATTTCCGGTTACGTCCCGGCGTGAAGACCGATGCGTTAACGAGGCGGACTGGGGGTTTACCGGCGGCTGCGCCGCGCGAAAACGTGCCACCCGACCACTCGCGTTAGAACTCCTTTGCCGCAGGCGCCGGCTTCTCTTTCGCCGCGGGCGCCGGTTGCTCTTTCTCTTTGCCCTCCTTCTGCCACTGCCGCCACTTGTCGGCGTCTTTGCCGAAATCCTTGCCGGTGATCTTCTGCAGCGCCTCGGCCGCACGGTCGCGGACTTGGGCGTCCTCGTCCTGCAAGGCTTCGATGAGCGGCTCGACGGCGCGGGCGTCTTTGCCCACGCCAAGGAAGGTGGCGGCCCGCCGGCGCACGGGCGCGACCTTGCTCTTCAGGTTCCCGATCCAAAGATCCGTGAGGACAGCGCCACCGGCCCCAGGTACCGTGACGCCCGTGCCGCGGGCCTCCAGGTCGCGCAACAGCGGTTCCAGCGCCTTGAGGTCCAACGCGCGGAGCGACTGGACCACGTCGCCCGGCTCGACATCGACCGTGACGACCGTTGCGGGCAAGTGGTGGTCGGCCTTGACGTTGATCATGTTCGCGGCGATCAGCGGCAACGCAGGGGCGGCCTGCTGCCCGAGCTTCGCCAGGCTATCGACCGCCGCCGCGCGGACCGCCGGGTCGGGCGAGAAGAGCTTCGCCACTTCCTTGCGGACCTCGGGGGCGAAATCCGGCGGGATGCTGGCGATGCCCCGCTGCTCGGCCGCGCGGAGCAGGTTGCCGGCGAACTTGATCTCCACGTCGGTCACGCGGTTGGGATACCGCTTCTTCAACTCCGCCGGCGTCACGCCCATGCGGTCCATCCACACCGCGCACTGCATCGACCAGAGCGTGGGCTGCTTGCCGTCGAGCGGCTGGAGGATGCGCGCGGCCCGCTCGTCGTTGATCGCCAGGCGGAACGAGTCGCCCTGACGCGGCGCCGGCTTGTGGTAGTCGAGACAGAACGACTCGACGAGGTAACTGTGGCGGGCGTTGTCGGCCAGGACCATCACCGAGGTCGAACGCTGGGCGCCGTTGGCCATGATCTCGGCCTTGACCGACGCGCCGGCCATGTTCTGGATCTTGCTCGAGTTGGCGATGAACACCGTGCCGGGCGTGATCTGCACGTGGACGGTCTGCGGCACCTTGCGGCGGACGTGGACCTGCACCGTGGTGCCCGTCGCGCCGCCGCGGCTGACCACTTCGACGTCGACCAATCCCTGGCGGACCGCCTGTTGCAGCGAGAAGACAGTCGTCTGTTCGGCAGCGGACACAACGGCGACCGCCGCGAGGCAAACGAACAACGCAGCCACAATCCTGGTCGTTCTCATGGTTCGGCTCCTGAATCGAGTGTTGGGACGGATCCCCCAGCGAATCCACGGCCCTATTGTACGGGATGCGGCAGCGCGCGGCTACCCCCGCGGCAATGCACGGCGAGTCGGCGAGCCCCGGGCGTCAGCCCGGGGATGGCGCGCCGTACTCATCACGCTCCGCGTGATAGCGCGTTCCTCACGCGGAGCGTGAGGAGTACGCCAGGGCGTCGCTGAGCGCGGCGATCATTTCGGGCGTGTGGCCGCAGGTCAGGCTGATGCGGAGGCAGCTTTCGCCCTCGGGCACGGTGGGCGGGCGGATGGCCGGCACAAAGATGTCTTGCTCGCGGAGCGATGCTGCCATTGCCATCGCCCGCGCGGGTTCGCCGATAATCAGCGGAATGATCTGGCTGGCGGAACGGCCGACGTTCCAACCTTGTGCGGCCAACTGGCGGCGGAGCGACTCGGCCTGCGCGAGCAACTCGGTGCGGCGTTGCGGCTCGTCGCGGACCACGTCGAGCGCGGCGATGGCGGCGGCCGCGGTTGCCGCCGGCGCGGCGGTCGAGAAGACGTAGGACCGCGCGCGGTTCAGCAGCCACTCGACGAGCGAGCGGCTACCCGCCACGAATCCGCCCGCGCAGCCGAGGGCCTTGCTCAACGTGCCGACGCGGACGTGGACGCCGTCTTCGACGCCCAGATGCTCGGCCACGCCGCGGCCGCGCGGGCCGAACACGCCCGTGGCGTGGGCCTCGTCGATCATCAGCATCGCGTCGTGCTGCCGCGCCAAGTCGGCCAACTCGGCCAGCGGCGCCAGGTCGCCGTCCATGCTGAAGAGGCTGTCGGTCACAATCAGCCGGCGGCGATAGCGGCCGGTCTTGTCGAGGAGGATGTCGAGGGCCTGCCAATCGGCGTGCGGATAGACGCGGACGTCGGCCCGCGACAGGCGGCAGCCGTCCCACAGGCTGGCGTGATTCTTGGCGTCGGCGAAGACGGCGTCGCCCGGGCCGGCCAGCGCGGCCAGCGTACCGGCGTTGGCGGCGAAGCCCGAGTTGAACAGCAGCGCCGCCTCGGTCCCCTCGAACTCGGCCAGGCGTTCTTCCAGTCGCGCGTGGAGCGCCGAACGCCCG
>Ga0233425_10011770_pt1 | contig 10098 bp, 4 predicted proteins | sample Watercolumn_Towu_2_FD_181712 | JGI IMG/M metagenome (GOLD analysis project Ga0233425, IMG submission 181712) | Freshwater microbial communities from Lake Towuti, South Sulawesi, Indonesia - Watercolumn_Towuti2014_140_MG | ecosystem: Environmental > Aquatic > Freshwater > Lake | place: Indonesia... | reverse complement strand
AGCGCCCCACCGTCAAGAAGAAGAAGGAGAAGAAGCAGTCCGACAAGCGCGAGGTCCGCCTGTCGCTGCAGATCCCGGAGCGGCTCCGCGCCGCGCTGATGAAGAAGATCGACCAGCGCATCGCCAAGAACCACGCGAAGACCAAGAAGTTACGCCTGGAGGCGATGAAGCTCCTCGACAAGTTCATCAACGAGTCGCCCGACGACGAGCCCGAGATGGCCGAGGCGCTGATGCGCATGGGCGAGCTCGAGTGGGAGGATTCTCGCGAGCAGTTCCTGGTGAAGTTCCAGGACTGGGAGAAGCGGCCCACGGATCAGCGCGGTGACCCCCCGAACCCGGACTTCTCGCGGCCGCGCGCGCGCTTCTTGCGCGTGCTCAAGAGCTACAAGACGTTCGAGGACTACGACCTGGCGCTCTACGTGGATGGCTTCCTGGCCAACGAGGAGGCCAAGTTCGAGGAGGCGCTCGGCCGCTTCAACAAGATCATCGAGTGGTTCCCCAACAGCCGCTTCATCCCCGACGCCCACATGGTGCGGGCAGAGTTCGAGTTCACCAAGGAGTTCCCGAACTTCGAGAATGCCTACAAAGAGTACGAGGAGGTCCTCAAGCACAAGGACACCGAGCTCTACGACCTCGCCCTGTTCAAGAGCGCCTGGTGCCTGTGGCGCATGGACCGCCCGGAAGAGGCGGCCAAGCGCTTCTTGGCCGTGTTCAAGGCGACGGCCGAGGGCGGCTCGCGACGCGACGGCAAGAAGCGCTCGGAGATCGACGAGCTCCAGGCCGAGGCGCTCAAGAACCTGGTCGCAGTCTTCGTCGAGGACGAGAAGAACCGCGCCGAGGACATGCACAAGTTCTTGGTCAAGGCCGGCGGCGACAAGTTCGCGGGGCGCATCGTGCGCGCGCTGGCCGAGGCGCTCTACGACCAGTCGCACTACGAGCGCGGCATCGAGGCGTACCGTTTGCTCCTGAAGCTCGAGCCGATGTCGCCGGACGCTCCCAAGTTCGGCCTGGCCATCGCCCAAGGTCACTCGACCATGGAGAGCTGGCCCAAGCTGCAGGAAGACTACCGCTGGCTGCTCAAGGAGTACGTGACGCCGGATCCGAAGAGCAAGCAGAAGCCCGGCGCCTGGGTGAAGGCCCACAACGCGGCCACGGTCGCGAGCGCCGCAGCGGCCATCGAGAAGCAGCTCCGCGACGACTCCGTCGGGCTCCACGCCAAGGCGCAGAAGGACAAGACCAGCAAGGGCGAGTACGCCGGCGCCGTCGGCCTGTACGAGGTCTACCTGACGCGGTTCGCGCGCGGGAAGGAGGCCTACGAGGTCCACTACAACCTGGCCGAGATCTCCTTCTACCACCTGGAGGACGCGACCAAGGCCGCCGACAACTACATGGCGGCGGTGCGGCTCGACCCGAAGAACCCGCGCTCGCGCGACGCGCTCTACAACGCCCTCGCTGCCCTCGAGTACGCCCGCTACAAGGAGCTCGACGCGCGCAAGGCCGCTGGAAAGAAGCAGGAAGAGACCGCCACCGACAAGAAGCTCACGGAGGCGATGGAGCTCTACATCAAGACCTACCCGAACGATCCGGACATCCCGGAGCTGCTGTTCCGGCAGGGCAAGCTCTACTACGACTACGAGATCTACGATCCGGCGGTCCGCCAGTTCGGCCTGCTCGTCGAGAAGTACCCCCGCGGCAAGTACGCCGAGGGCGCGGGCGAGCTCATCCTCGACAGCTTCAACAAGAGCAAGGACTACGAGAACATCGAGACCTGGGCGCGGCGCCTGAAGACGGCGCCGGCGTTCATGGCGCCGGACAAGCAGAAGCGCCTGAACGGCCTGATCGTCGTGGCGGTGTTCAAGCAGGGCGAGCAGCTCGCCGAGGCCGGCAAGCACGACAAGGCCGCGAGCGCCTACCTGCGCGCCGCGAAGGAGTTCCCCACCGAGCCGCGGGCAGCCCAGGCAGCGGTCAACGCCGAGGTCGAGGCCAAGAAGGGCGGCGACCTCGAGACGATGAAGGCCGCGGTGGCCATTCTGATCTCCGAGCACCGCCAGCGGGAAGAGGCGGCGCAGGGCGCCTGGATCGCAGCCAACACCTTCCAGGAGGTGGGGCTGTTCAGCGAGGCGGCGGACTACCACGACGTGATCGCCGAGAACTTCCCGAAGTCACAGCACCACAAGGACGCGGCCTTCAACGCCGTATTGCTGCGCACCACGGTCGGCGAGACCCAGCGCGCCGTCGACGCCGGCAACCGCTTCCGGAAGACCTACCCGCGCGACGAGAGCGCGGAAGAGGTCACCTTCCTGATGGGCAAGGCCTACGAGAAGGCCGAGAAGTGGAAGGACGCCGCCGGTATCTACGAGCGCTACACCGGCAACGCCAAGACGCCGAGCGGCCAGGTCGAGGCCTTCGTGCGCCTCGCGTCCGTGCGCGTGAAGCTCGGCGACGAGAAGGGCGCCGGCAGCGCGCTGTCGCGCGCCATGGACACCTACAAGCACCGCAAAGGGCAGCTGGACGACAGCGGCAAGTACTTCGCCGCCAAGGCCAAGTACATGCAGGGCGAGCGCATCCTGGCGGAGTTCGAGGCCGTCAAGATCGAGGGCGACGTCAAACAGCTGAAGGATCGTTTGAAGAAGAAGGGCGAGCTCCTGAAGAAGGCGGCCGACACCTTCCTAGGCACGGCCGAGATGGCCGTGGCGGAGTGGACGACGGCGTCGCTCTACCAGATCGGCTTCACCTACGAGACGTTCACCAAGTCCCTCTTGAACTCGCCGCCCCCGCCCAGCTTGGGCAAGGAGGACCAGGAGCTCTACAAACAGCAGATCGACGAGTTCGTCGTGCCCATCGAGGAGCGCGCCCTCGAGGCCTACGAGAGCGGCTGGAAGAAGGCCCTCGAGCTCGGCATCTTCAACAGCTGGACGGCGAAGATGCGCGCCGCGCTCGGCCGACTGAACTCCGAGCTCTATCCGCCGCTCAAGGAGATCGGCTTCGAGCTCCAGAGCAAGGGTCCGTCCCCGCTGCCGGCGCTCGTCGACGGCACTCGCCGCACCAAGGACAACCGCAGCGAGCCCTACCTCATCCCGCCCCCGGACCTGCCCGAGAAGAAGGACAAGGACAAGGACGAGAAGAAGGACGACAAGAAGGCTGACAAGAAGGGCAAGGGCGACAAGAAGGACGAGAAGAGCGCCGACAAGAAGCCCGACGAAGAGAAGAAGGACGCCGACGAGAAGAAGGACGAGAAGAAGGACGAGAAGCCGACGCTGAAGGGCAAGGGCGTGAAGAAGGGGGGCAAGAAGTGACCCGCCTCCGCTCGTTCCGCGCGCGCTTGGCGTCGTCGGCCGCCGTCGCGCTCCTAGCTCTCGCCTGCGGCGGCGGCACGCAAGTGAAGCAAGCCCCGACGCTGCCGCCTGCCAACCCCAAGGCGCTCGGGAAGATGGCGCAAGCGGTGCAGAGCGCGAACGAGAAGCAGAAGGCCATCGCCCTGCTGCGCGAGGCCATCAAGATCGACCCGAACCTCTGGGAGGCGCGCTACAACCTGGGCGTGCTCTTGGCGCAGGTCGGCGACTTGGCCGACGCCGAGCTGGAGCTGTCCAAGGCGCAGTCCTTGGCGCCCAACGCCGAGGACGTGGTCGTGGCATTGGGTGAGGTGCGGCGGCGGCTCGAAGACCCGAAGGGCGCCGTTTCGGTGCTGGAGCCCTTCGTCAAGGCGAACCCGAAGTGCGTCGCGGCGCGCATCGAGCTGGTGAGCGCGCTGCGTGAAGCCGGCGAGGTGGAGCTCGCCATCCGCTACGCGCGCGAGGTGCTGGTGAGGCGTTCGAACGATCCGAACGCCCTGGCCGAGCTCGCCATGAGCCACCTCGAACGCGGCGAGGTCGACGCCGCCGAGCTGCTGGTGAAGGAAGCCGAAAAGGCGGCGCCCAACAACGCCATCGTGGCGCGCACCTCGGGGCTGGTCTCGCTCAAGCGGGGCGACGACGCCGTGGCCTTCAAGCAATTCGCCAAGGCGAGCGAGCTCGACCCGAAGGACACCACGGCGCGCCTCAACACCGGCACCGTGCTCCTCCAAGCGGGCATCTACGACAAGGCCGTCGAGGAGTTCCGCGGCGTCCTCGCCGTGAACCCCGACGACGTGATGGCCAGCATCGGGCTCGCGGCGGCGCTGCGGGGTACAGGCAGCCGCGACAAGCAAGGCCCGTACGCCGAGGCGGAGAAGATCCTGAAGCAGGTGTTGGAGCGCGAGCCCAAGAACCTCTCCGCTCTCTTCAACCTGGGCGTGCTCTACGCGGACTATCTGAAGAAGCCCGGCGACGCGAAGCCACACCTGACCAAGTTCCTGGATCTCTCCCCGAAGAGCCACCCGGCCCGGCCCGAGGCGCAGAAGATCTTGAGCGGCACCAAGTAGGCTACTTGATGGGCGGCGGCAGGTCGGGGACGCACTCGATCGACACCGAGGTGGAGGACGGCGCCCAGGCCAGGCTGAGCGGGTCGAACTGGATGCCGGCAGGGCTGGTGATCTTGCTCATGTTGGTGAAGTCGGTTTGGGTCACCACGCCCTGGTAGTCCATCACGGCGAGCAGGCCCTTGCCGTGGACGCCGACGTACTCGCCCAGCTCCTTGGACCAGTCGTTGGTCCAGGGGATGCGGAAGCCGCAGAAGATGACGACGTCCCACTCTTGCGCGAGCAGCGCGGCGTTGCCTTTGTACTTCGCCGGCAGATCCTTGCCCTGGTAGGCCAGCGTCGGGGGCAGCGGGTTGTCCAGGATGCCGCCTGGCTTGCACAGGTACTCGTCGCCGAACGACAGCACCTTGGGCTGCTGCACCTGGCCCAGGTATCCGGTGACGTTGAAGGCCGCGAGCAGCTGAGGCAGTCGCGTGGAGTCACACCAAGCGATCACGTGTCCCTTGCCCCAGCGATCCATGGCGAAGACGCGGTGGTTCTGTCCGCCCACGTTGATGAAGCCCTCGCCGTCGACCTGGAAGCCGGGCAGGATGGAGATGGCGCAGGACTGCTGGGTGTCGATCTTGAACTCGAGCTTCCCGCAGGCGCAGCCCGGGTCACCCGGTACGCCGCCGTCGGGGCAGGACAGGGCGTCACTCGGGCCGTCCTTCAGCGTGACGTCGATGCCGATTCCCCCACCGGTGCCGCCGAAGCCGGAGCCCCCGCCCCCGCCGGTCGAGCCGCCGCTCCCCGAGCCGCTCGCGCCACCGCTGCCGGTCGCTCCTCCCGAATCGCCGGCTCCGCCGCAACCCGAACCGATCGCCCCCGCCGCGACCAGAGCTCCCATCGCCCACCGTAGCCAGCGCGTGCCCATGCTCAGTGACCTAGCAGCGAAGCTCTGCTCCTTCTAGCGAGGCGGCCCGCCGAGCGCGTCGAAGTTTTTTCCGCCCTGGCCCCGGTGCGACCACCACTCACCCCGCAGCCGGACGAGTCCCGGCGGAGGACGGAAGCATGGCTGGCGCGAACCTCGTGACAATGTTGGGATTTCGTCGAATCGGCGTGGGCTTGGCGTTGCTGGCCGGCTTGGGCGTGCTGACCCAGGCCTGCGCGAGCACCGACGAGGAGCTCGGGGCTGACCGCGGGGGCCCCAAGATCGACCTCTGCCCCAGCGGCGGTGACGGCTTCAGCTGCGAAGGGAAGGTGGCCGTCGATTGCGGGGACAAGACGCACAAGATCGACTGCTCGAAGGAGGGCAAGAGCTGCCACCCCGGCGTGGGGTGCGTGACCTGCGTGCCCGGCACGGGCACCTGCCAGAACGGGAAGGCCACGGTGTGCCGTCCCGACGGGACTGGGTACCTGGACTACGAGTGCGACGCAGCGCAGGGCATGGCGTGTGCTCCCGGTGGCTGCACGGGCTCCTGCGCCTGGGGCTCCCTCGGGTCGAGCTACCTCGGTTGCGACTACTACCCGACCATCACGCTCAACAACGGGCTGTGGGGTGGCTTCGAGTTCGCAGTGGTGGTGTCGAACGTGGGCGGCACCCCGGCGAACGTGCTCATCAGCAAGGGCGACGAGGAGATCCAGAAGCTGGTGCTCGAGCCCGGCAAGCTCGAGGTCGTGCGCTTGCCGTGGGTGAAGGAGCTCAAGGGCCCGGATCCGAACTTCATGGGCCAGCCGCAGCCGCCCGGGGCGAGCGTGCTGGTGAAGAGCGGCGCCTATCGTGTCCGAAGTGACCAGCCCATCGCGGCCTACCAGTTCAATCCCCTCGACTATCAGCTCGACCCGGCACCTGCCGACTGCCCCGACCCGGCGGATCAGCCCGGGTGCTACTCGTACTCGAACGACGCCTCGCTGCTCCTGCCGGCCCACATGCTGCGGGATCGCTACACGGTCGCCACCTGGCCGACGCTGGGCTGCAAGGCCGCGTTCTTCACCATCACGGCGACGCACGACGACACGGAGATCCACCTCACGCCTCGTGGTGACATCGTCCCCGGCGGCGGCTTCGACTCGACGGGTCAGGGCTACGCCAAGATGAACCGAGGCGACGTCCTGCAGATGATCTCGATGCCCACCGGCGGCCCGTTCTGCTTCGACTCCCCCGGCAGCGACGTGACGGGCTCGGTGGTCAAGGCCTCGAAGCCGGTGCAGGTCATTGCCGGCCATGGCTGCGCCAACATCCCCGCGCCGGAGACCCAGGCCTGCGATCACATCGAGGAGGTGATGTTCCCAGACGAGACGCTGGGCAAGGAGTACGTGGTCGCGCCGCCGGCGACGCCCAGCGGGCCCAACCCCGACGCGCAGCAGACTCTGCGCATCATCGCCGTGGCAGACGACACCGAGGTCAGCTTCGACCCGCCGAGCGTTCACGACGACATCGTGATCGGCTCGAAGAGCCCGCCCATCGAGCTCCGCTACCTGCGCGACAACGTCCGCATCAAGGCGAGCAAGCCGCTCATCGTCGCCCAGTTCATGCAGGGCACCGACATGAACGGTGACGAGAGCGTCAGCGGCGACCCGGCACAGTCGATGGCCATCCCCACCGGACAGTACCGCAACGAGTACACCTTCCTCGCTCCGGAGAACTACAGCTCGAGCTGGGTGGACGTGGTGGCTCGCGTGGGCGAGAAGGTCCAGGTCGACGACCAGACGGTGACCAGCTTCGAGCCCATCGGCCAGAGCGGCTGGGGCGTGGCCCACGTGAAGCTCGGCCCGGGCGCCGTCCACAACGCCAACGCGCAGAAGGCCTTCGGCATCACCGTGTACGGCTACGGCGACTGGACCAGCTACATGTACCCGGGTGGGCTGAACCTGGGGACGATCAACCCGACCGTGAAGTGAGGCCGGGGTGAGTGGAGCGCGCGCCTCGGGCCTCGGCCCGGCGGCGCGCGCCGTTCACTTGACCTGCGCGATCTGGTACGCGCCGTAATCGAACGCGTACAGGGTCTTGTTCGCGGCGTCGAAGCCGAGGCCGTAGGAGCTGGTGCCGGTGCCGTAACTCGCCAGGGTGTCAGCGTAGGGCAGCGTGCCCGCCGGGTCGCAGACGAAGTAGATCTCGCTCTTGTATCCCTTGAAGTACAGGAAGTCCGCGGTCCCGTCGTTGTTGGTATCGTGGGCGTGGACCGCGTTCGAGTAGCTCGAGGTGTTGAGGTCGAAGGAGTTGGTGAGCAGGGTCACGGCCTTCGTGGTCCGGTCGATGCGGACCAGGCGCTTGTTGGTGCCACACGCCGTGTAGTAGTACTTGTCGTCGACCGCCAGGCCGCTGCAGTAGCTCTCGTTCGAGAAGGTACCCTCCAGCGTGGCGTTGTTGGGGAACGTCGCGGGAGCCGCGCTGGCCGACCAGATCTCGTGCGGCGTCGTGGTCGTGGACTCCGTGGTCATCACGTAGATCTTGCCCTTGTAGGTCACGCCCGAGCGGATGTAGTCGCCCGGGAGCTGCGGGAAGGCCATGAAGTCTTGCGCCGACCAGGTGCCGCCCGGGATGAGCTTGTACACGTAGCCGTTCGTGCCGGAGAGCGTGTACTCGTTCGAGAACGGATCGGCGCCGTTCATGAACAGGTTGTAGCCGAGCCAAGTGGAGCTCACGCCCGTCGCAACCTGCTGGATCCAGGTGCCCTTCGCCACGCGGTAGAGCGAGCTCGTGTTGCCGAAGTAGACGTAGCCGTTCGCGTCCTGATCCGCGGCGACGGAGTACCAGAGCCCGGTCGGCCCGGCCACCTTGGTCACACCCCCGCCGACCATGCCGTTCTGGCCGACGGAACAGGGCGGTGTGATCACCGTGAACTGCCAGCTCGGCTTGTTGATGGCCTTGCTGCACTTGGTGTCGGTGAAGCCCGAGAGGTCGACGGTCACGACCTCGCCCGCGGGGAAGGTGATGCCCGGGTTGATGCTCAGGGTCTTGTTGGAGTTCGTCCAGGTGACGGCCGCGTTCGGGGAGGTGAACGTCAGGTTGGTGCCCTTGTTGCCGGTCAGCTTCACCGTCCAGCCGGTGGTCAGCAGCGGCACGTCGAAGTCGGCGGTGAGCGTCGGCTTCAGCGTGCTGGTCGTGGCGGCGTTCGCCGGCGTGAGCGTGACGGCGCTTGCGGCGAAGGTGGTGCAGTTTACCTCCGCCAGGGTGATCACCAACGGGTTGCTGAGGGCCGGCGTGCCCGACAGCTTGCCGACGTAGAAGAAGTAAGTGCTCCCGCTGGTGACGTTCAGACTGCCGTTGAGCGACGTCTGGGAGTAGGTGCTCGTGGAAGAGCCGGCGCTGTAAATGGCCTGGCACGCCAGTGGCGTGCCGACCGTGCCGCAGCTCCCGCTGGAAACGGCCGCGATGTAGTACGTGCTCAACGGCTTCTCGATGCTGAACTCCAGGCTTCCGGTGAAGCCGGCCTGGTAGACCAGCACCAGGTCGGGGCCCTGCACCGTGTAGCTCGAGGCCGAGCAGCTGGTGGGGATGGTGCTCAGGTAGTCGTTCTTGGTCGCGGTCCAGTTGACGGTGTTCTTGCCGGCCTTGATTGGCACCACGCCGCCGCAGTCCTCGGCTGTCGCGCCGCCCGCTACGCAGGTGTAGTTGCCCCCGCTCTGCTCGCACTTCTGACCGAGCGTGCAGGTCGTGGCGACCTGCCACTCCTGGCAGCCATTGCTGCCGACCTTGCACTCCTGGATCAGGTTCGCGTTGCACTGCTTGGCGTTCAGGGTGGGGCAGGGGTTGGTGCAGATCCCTTCGCACTTGGCCTTGCCGGCGCCGGCGAGCTTGCAGAACTGGCTCTTCAGCGAGCAGTCCTCGGTCTGCGACCAGTCGAGGCAGCCGTTCGCGTCGTTGGCGCAGGTCGACAGCACGTTGCCCACGCAGGTCTGCGTTCCCACGGTCGTGCACTTGTTGTTGCAGGCGAAGGTGCACTGGGCGACGCCGCCCGGCGAGGTGCAGGACTGGCCCTGTGCCGCGCAGTCCTTGGTGGTCACCAGCGTCAAACAGCCGTCCTGACCCTGCTCACAGGTCCTGAGCACGTTGCCGCTGCACTGGGTGGCCCCCGCCGTCGTGCATTGGTTGTTGCAGGCGGCGCCGCAGACCGCAATGCCGCTGGTCGCATCGCAGCTCTGGCCCTTGGCGCTGCAGTCGTCGACACCCGTCCACGCGGTGCAGCCGTTGGTCTGGGTCTCGCACTTCTCGATCGCGCCCGCGTTGCACTGCGTCGCGCCTGGGGTCGCGCATGCGTCGACGCAGCTCGACTTGCAGGCGGCCTTGCCGGTGCCCGTGTCGCAGACGCTGCCGAACTGCGCGCAGTCGGCGCTCTGCACCCAGCCGCGACAACCGTTCGCTTGCGTACAGGTCTGGAGCACCGTTCCCTGGCACTGCGTGTCGCCGATGTTCACGCAGGTGTCGGTGCAGCAGGTCTGGTGATCGAGCGTGCACGTACCCGGGTTGCAGGACAGCGTGCCAGCCTTGTAGCCGAGGAGCTGGCAGGTCTTCCCTCCCATGTCCTGGCCGTCGCACTCGTCCGTGCCGTCCTTGACCCCGTTGCCGCAGGTCCCGCCACCGGAGCTGCTGCTCTCGCTGGAAGCACACGCCGACAGGCCGTACACCGCGACCACAGCCAACACCGCCGCCAAAGCTCGTTTCACGATAAGCCTCCTCGACCCACGAACCCCCAGCGTAGCAGGGGGGCGGTTCCCCTAGC
>Ga0233425_10011769_pt1 | contig 10098 bp, 8 predicted proteins | sample Watercolumn_Towu_2_FD_181712 | JGI IMG/M metagenome (GOLD analysis project Ga0233425, IMG submission 181712) | Freshwater microbial communities from Lake Towuti, South Sulawesi, Indonesia - Watercolumn_Towuti2014_140_MG | ecosystem: Environmental > Aquatic > Freshwater > Lake | place: Indonesia... | reverse complement strand
GGGTCGATTCGGCAGTCACCGCGGTGCTGGCGGTCGAGGCGTTGGGAAACAGGAACGTGCATGCACTTCTGATGCCTTCCCGGTTCTCCACTGATCACAGCATCACCGATGCCCGTGAGCTGGCCGGTAATCTGGGGATCTCCTGTGATATCATCTCTATCGAAGATGCCTTCCGCACCTTTGAACAGATCCTGGAGCCTGCTTTCAGAGGCACAGAATACGGCCTGGCTGAGGAAAACATTCAGGCCAGAATACGGGCGGTCATTCTGATGGCGATAGCCAATAAATCTGGCTATATCCTTCTGAATACCAGTAATAAGAGTGAGATTGCCGTGGGATATGGAACGCTTTACGGCGACCTGTGCGGAGGGCTCTCCGTGCTGGGTGATGTGTATAAGACCCAGGTTTACGGGCTTGCCAGGTATATCAACCGGCTCCACGGACTCATCCCGAAGAATACGCTGGAGAAACCACCTTCAGCGGAGCTCAAGGCAGGGCAAAAAGACACTGATTCCCTTCCCGAATACGAACTTCTGGACCGGATCCTGGAGGCGGCCATTGAACAACGGAAAGGGCCGGAAGATCTGACCGGCATGGGTTTTACTCCGGAGGTCGTAAAAGATGTGCTGAGGCTGGTGAATACCAGTGAGTGGAAGCGCCAGCAGGCTCCTCCGATTCTCAGGGTGTCCCCCAAGGCGTTCGGAACGGGCCGCCGGATGCCGGTTGTTGCAAAATACCTTACGTAACTCAGTTGACCCGGCCGGGGGCCCGGCAGCTACATGAGAACCGATTCCACCGATTTAATTTCAGGGACCGCCCGGATCATGGCGGTTTCAATGCCGTTTTTCAGGGTCATCTGGCTGTGGGGGCATCCCCCGCACATCCCGGTGAGTCTCACACTGACCACATTATCGTTTGAAAGGCTGACGAATTCCACATCCCCGCCGTCAGCCTGGAGGTAGGGCCGGATCTGCTCCAGGACGTTCTTTACTTTTCGTTCGAGCTCGGTATTGCTTGACATGGCATTTGTTTTCGTTGCGGCAAAGGTACGAAACGGATCTTATTAACAGGGAAGGGAGGTAATTACCGGGCAAAGGTTTCCCGGATGGTGTTGGAGATGGCGATTTGCCGGGCTACCTCTTCCGCCAGATCATCGAATGCACGGGACACCGGTGAGGATGGATCGGCCGCGACCGGATTTCCGGAATCACCCGATTCGGCTATCGCAGACACGATCGGGATCTGCCCGAGAAGGTGGATCCGCAGTTCTTCAGAGAATTTCTTCCCGCCTTCTTCACCGAAAATGTAATACCGCTTGCCAGGATCATCCGGAGGGATGAACCAGGCCATGTTCTCGACGAGCCCAAGGATGGGGATCCGTATCTTTTCGTTCCGGAACATATCGGCCGCCTTTCGCACATCAGCCAGGGCGAGCTGCTGCGGAGTGCTCACAATGATGGCCCCGGTAAGCGGAAAGTCCTGGATCAGTGTAAGGGGAATATCGCCGGTCCCCGGGGGAAGATCCAGCACGAGGTAATCCACTTCCCCCCATTCCACATCGGTGAACAGTTGCCTGAGTGCCGTGGAAGCCATGGGCCCCCTCCAGATGAGGGCTTTTGACTGATCCACGAAAAAGCCGATGGAGATCAGTTTCAGGCCAAACTTCTCAACAGGCCGGATCCGCATCTTCTCCCCTTTCTCGAATCCGGTCGGATGATGGTCCAGCAATCCGAACATCATGGGTACCGATGGACCGTATATGTCGGCATCCAGCAATCCAACCTTTGCACCCTTCCGTGCCAGGGCTACTGCCAGGTTGGCCGCAACTGTGGATTTTCCGACTCCGCCTTTTCCCGAGCCGACTGCAATAATGTTCTTCACGCCCTGCAGCAGCTCTTCCTGTTCCTGGCGGCGGGTCGTGACACGGGAGGTCAGTTCCACCGCCACCTCCAGGTCTTTGCCGAGATGCCTGCGGATTTCGTCGATGCATGCTTGCCGCAACTCATTTTTCAGCGGGCAAGCCGGTGTGGTGAGGATCAGCCGGAACGAGATCCTGCTCCCTTCTATCCTGACCGAATCGATCATATTCAAGGTCACCAGATCTTTTCCCAGGTCAGGGTCCATGACATGCCGGAGCGCCGACTTAACTTTTTCAACCGTCAGTTTCATAATTCTTCTGTATTCTTCCCTTATAATTACTTCTGCAATCTTCTTTCTTCCTTCCTCTTTCCGGCTTCTTCCCTATTCCCGCTTTACTATCCCCTGCCCTCCATGTCAAACAAGTTCTTTCAGCGGATCCCAGAAGTATTTGTCAAAATCTACAACCTGGTCGTCTTCCACGGGGATTCCCTCACTCCTCAACAATTGTTCCATCATGGCCGGACTGCCAAAATAGTGTTTTCCTGTCAGAACACCGTTCCGGTTCACCACGCGGTGTGCCGGCACATTGGTCACCTGGAGGTGGGAAGCATTCATCGCCCAGCCGACCATGCGGGCCGATCCCCTGCTTCCCAGGAACTCGGCAATGGCCCCGTAGGAAGTAACCCGCCCATGCGGGATCTGCCGCACGACGTCATATACAGAGGTAAAAAAAGAGGATTCCACCGTCGTTACAGTTCCTTCTTCAGTTCGGTCAGGAATTCCTTCAACCGGGTCAGCGTTTCAACAATTTCTACTTTGTTCACCACATCATCCCTGTTCTGCCGGAGTTTCTCCCTGGCTCCCTGAAGGGTGTATCCGCGTTCCTTGACCAGGTGGTAGATAATCCGGAGGTTTTCCAGGTCTTCACGTGTATAGAGCCGGTTTCCTTTCTTCGTTTTATGTGGCCGGAGGATATCAAATTCTTTTTCCCAGAAACGGATAAGGGAGGGATTGACCTCAAATAATTCGGCCACTTCGCCAATGGAATAGAATACCTTTTCGATTTTTTTCCTTGTATTCAACATCACAGTAATTCCGGGTTAATCCATCGACTGCGACGGCCGGGAGGAGAGGTCCAGCATTAACTGAAACTGTTCCGGGGAAAGGTCATTGTAGAAGAAGTATATGGGATTGACAGCAACATGGTTTTTCCGGACTTCATAATGGAGATGGGGTGCGGTGGATTTCCCGGTGTTTCCCACGAATCCGATGATCTGGCCCCGTTTGACCTGCTGCCCTTTTCTGACCGCAAGGCGGGAGAGGTGTGCATACCGGGTATAGTAACTGTATCCGTGATCAACCTCCACTTCAATGCCGTAACCGCCGAGGTTCCGGCCGGCAACCGACACAACACCGTTCCCGGTGACGTAAATCGGGGTTCCGACCGGCGCAGTAAAATCAACGCCTTCATGAAATTTCTTCACTTTGTAGAATGGGTCCATCCGGGTTCCGAAATAGCTTCCGATCCGGCGCAGATCCTGGTTCTTCACCGGCTGGATGGCCGGGATGCTCGCCAGCATGTTCTCCTTGTTTTTAGCCATGGAGAAAACCTCATCCAGGGATCTGGACTGCACGTAAAGCTGGCCCATGATCTTGTCCATCTTTTTGTGCATCTCGATGATGATATCCGAGTTGTTGAATCCTTTCAGTTTCTCATACCGGTCGATCCCGCCGATCCCGGCTTCCCGGATAGAGCCGGGAATGGGCTCTGCCTCAAAAATCACGCGGTAGATATTGTCGTCGCGGTCCTGCAGGTCCTTTAAAACCACGGTGAAATCATCCAGCTGCCGGTTCAGGATTTCGTATTGAAGCTTCAATTCGGCGATTTCACGTTTCTGGCTTTTCTCCTTGGGTGAATCGAGGAAATTGTAGGCCAGGATGTAAATCACTGCAGCAAAGACAACACCGGTGCTGATATGGGAGAAAAATACGAGCAGCCGTTTCTTCAGTGTGATCTGAACCCGGTCAAATGTCAGTGAATGTTTGTTGAAACGGTACTTTACCTTGCTCATGGGCTGCACATCCCTTTTCCCTTCTCCCGGTCGGGATGAACAATGCAAAAATAAGTAAATAATTAACTTTGCCGTCTGATTCCCGGGTTATTTTCCGGATCGAACTGATAAGAGAACTGTAAACGCCTTCACCCATGGATTCTTCCGCTATCCGTCAGACTTTCCTGGATTTTTTCCGGTCAAAGGACCACCATGTGGTGCCCAGCGCTCCGATGGTTATCAAGGACGATCCGACCCTGATGTTCACCAATGCCGGGATGAACCAGTTCAAGGATATCTTTCTCGGGAACCGGAAAGCAGAATTCAACCGGATGGCCGATACCCAGAAATGCCTGCGGGTGTCGGGGAAACATAACGACCTGGAGGAGGTGGGCCACGACACGTATCATCATACGATGTTCGAAATGCTCGGGAACTGGTCGTTCGGAAATTATTTCAAACAGGAAGCCATTTCCTGGGGATGGGAATTGCTCACTCAGGTCTATCAGATCGACCCCTCACGGCTCTATGTCACGGTGTTCTCCGGCGATCCAAAGGAAGGCCTGGAACAGGACCAGGAGGCCTTTCATATCTGGAAAACTTTCCTCCCGGAAGAGAGGATCCTGCTTGGATCCAAGAAGGATAATTTCTGGGAGATGGGCGATACCGGGCCCTGCGGACCCTGTTCCGAGATCCATGTTGACCTGCGGGATGATGGCGCCCGGGCAGCCGTTCCTGGCAGCTCCCTGGTGAACACCGGCGATCCGCTGGTTATAGAGATCTGGAACCTGGTATTCATCGAGTTCAACCGCCAATCGGACGGCTCGCTTTCTCCGCTTCCTACCAGGCATATCGACACCGGAATGGGATTTGAACGGTTATGCATGGTGCTCCAGTCCAAAACCTCGAACTACGAAACCGATCTCTTTCAGCCGATAATACAGCATATATCCCATATTGCCGGTATCGCTTACGGTTCCGATCCAAAGGCGGATGTGGCCATGCGCGTGATAGCCGATCATCTGCGGGCTGTAGCTTTCGCTATCGCCGACGGACAGTTGCCATCCAATGTCAGGGCCGGGTATGTAATCCGCCGGATCCTCCGTCGGGCCGTCAGGTACGGATATGTCTTCCTGAAATTCCAGAAACCTTTCGTGTGCGAATTGGTTCCTGCCCTGGTACAAGGGATGGGTGAGGTATTCCCGGAACTGAAATCACAGGAAACGCTGATCGTGAACGTGATCCGTGAAGAAGAAACGGCTTTCCTCCGGACCCTCGAACAGGGGATACAAAAGTTTCAGCAGTATGTGGCATCGGCGCTCCTCCCGGAGAGGAAGAGGAAAGGTGGTGTTGTTTCGGGTGACTTTGCTTTTGAGCTGTTCGATACATACGGTTTCCCGGTGGATCTGACCCGGCTGATGGCGCGGGAGATCGGGTGGACCACCGATATGGAGGGATTCAACCGCTGCATGGAAGAGCAGAAAGAGCGTTCGAGACAGGCGGCCGTAAGCGATGCTTCCGACTGGATCATCCTGAAGGAATCAGGTAATCTGACCGAATTCACCGGGTACGACTCGCTGGTCGCGGAGACTGAGGTCCTTCGTTACCGGAAGGTCAGTGGGAAACAAGGGAACCTGTTCCACATTGTCCTTTCCCGGACCCCGTTCTATGCCGAATCGGGCGGGCAGGTCGGGGACCGGGGCTGGCTTATCAAAGGGAAAGAAAAGCTCCCCGTCCTGGATACATTCCGCGAAAACGAACTGATCATCCATACCACTCCTGCAATGTTCACCGGCACGGAAGGAAGTGTCCTGGCTGAGGTGGATGGTGCAAAGCGATTACGCACTGCCAGCAATCATTCGGCCACACACCTCCTGCACGCCGCTTTACGGAAGGTGCTGGGAGCTCACGTGGAACAAAAGGGCTCCCTGGTCGATGAAACCCGGCTCCGTTTCGATTTCACCCATTTCTCCCGGATGAACCGTGAAGAAACAGTAGCGGTGGAAAAACTGGTCAACCAGAAGATCAGGGAGAACATTCCGCTGTGGGAAGAACGGTCGGTCGCCTTTGACAAAGCGCGGGAGATGGGCGCTACCGCGCTTTTCGGGGAGAAATACGGGGATTATGTCCGGGTAATCCGGTTCGGCGGGGACTTTTCCACGGAGTTGTGCGGCGGAACACATGTTCCCTTCACCGGACAGATCGGCCTCTTCAGGATTGTCGCGGAGGGAGCTGTTGCAGCCGGGATCCGCAGAATCGAAGCGGTGACCGGAGCCGAAGCTGAGGCCTTTATGTATGAAAAGGAGCATCAGTTGGAGAAAGCAGGCGAATTGCTGAAAAATCCCAAAGATCTGGTCCGCGGTATCGAGTTCCTTCTTGAAGAAAACCAGCGGATGAAAAAAGCGGCCGGGGAATTTGAAAAACTGAAGACTGCCCGGTTGCAGGAAGTTCTACGGGACCAGGTGAAACAGTTTGAAGGCGCCCGTTTTCTCGGAGCCAGGGTCGAGCTGTCCCTGGACGAGCTGAAGAGCCTTGCCCATGAACTACGCAATGAATTCACCGATCTTTTCCTCCTTCTTGCGTCTGAATCGGACGGTAAAGCAAACCTGGTGCTCGCAATTTCTGATGACCTGATCCGGCAGAAAAACCTGCACGCCGGAAAGCTGATCAGGGAACTGGCAAAGGATATCGACGGTGGCGGTGGCGGCCAACCCCACATCGCCACGGCTGGCGGGAAAAATCCCTCTGGAATTCCCCAGGTGATCGCCCATGCGGAATCAATGATCCTGAATTTTCAGTCTGTTGATGGTGGGGACAAGAGGTCCCGGTGAACCGCGACCGTCGCTCTGTGACCTGCTTCTGTGAATTTTTTCACAATAATTTCTGTGATGAGGTTTTATTCATAAAATATTTTCTATATTTGTCACTTTTCCAAAAAAAGTAAACGTGTTTTACTTGAATATCTGTCACTTTTAAAGATCAAAGGAATATGAGTTTCAGTATTATCGGAAAATCGATTGCAGAATCTGTCACGCTAAAACTTAATGAAACGGCTGCCATTCTACGGGCCAAGGGAGAACCTGTCATCCATCTCGGAATTGGTGAGCCCAAGAGCAAGGCGCCCCTGGATGCAATCCTGGCCGCTGCCAGTCTGCTGAATTCAGGGGAGGTCCGGTACACGCCGGCCGACGGGATTCCCGCACTCAAACAGGCTATCATCCGCTATACTGTCGATATGTATGGCCGGCTGGTAACCCCTGAGAATGTGATCGCGTCGGGAGGAGCCAAACAGGCGATCATGGTGGCGCTGCAAGCCATATTGAATCCGCAGGATGAAGTGATCTTCCCCGCCCCATACTGGGTGAGTTATCCCGAAATGGTCAAATTGTGCGGTGCCGTCCCGGTACCGGTGCATCCGGAGGACGGATCCTTCTATCCCCGTTTGCAGGATATTGAACAGGTGGTTGGGCCATATACCAAAGCCATCATCATCAACAGTCCGAACAATCCAACCGGTGTGGTATATTCCGAGGAGTTCATTGCCGAGATCGTGGGATTCTGCCAGAAAAGGGGAATCTACCTCATCATGGATGACATTTACCACAGGCTGATCTTCCATGGCAAGAAGCCCGTGAATTGTTATAAATTCCTGAAGGGAAGCATCGAGGATTCCAAGATCATCCTGATCAACGGGGTGTCGAAGCAGTACGCTATGACCGGGTTCCGGATCGGCTGGGCAGTAGCCAACCGGAAGCTGATAGAGGTCATGACCAATATCCAAAGCCATCAGACCTCGGGACCCTCCGTGATCCTCCAGGTTGCTGCGGCCGGAGCTATCAACGGGATCCAGTCCTGTATCGACAGTTTGTGCACCACCCTGGAGAACAACACAAAAGTGATGATGGAACAGTTGCGCGCATTCACCGGAGTGAAGATCACGGAACCGGACGGGACCTTTTACTGTTTCGCCGATTTCAGCGCGTATGAAAAAAATTCCACGAAGCTGGCCTATCTTCTGCTGGATAAAGTCCGCGTGATAACCGTTCCGGGAATTGAATTCGGCCTTGAGGGCTACCTGCGGCTTTCCACCTGCGGTTCTATCAAGGACATCACCCAGGGTATTGAACGGATCAAATGGGCGATTGATCCCAATTCCCCGAACGAACTCTACATCGGCGAACGGAAGCTGGTGCGGGATTGGCTGTAAAATAAACAAAAGAACTTATAACTGAATTACTTATGTCAAAATATCTGAAATTTGAGACCCCTGCCCAGAAGCAGGCTGCTGATCTGAAAAGTGTGTACGGTCTTCAGAATCACGGGCTGGTCCACCTGGACCGGGTGTACTGGAACCTCCCGGAACCATCCCTGTATGAGGAAGCGGTGTTCAGGAATGAAGGGAAGATCGTCAACGGGGGCGCACTGCTCGTGCACACAGGGAAATGGACAGCCCGGGCTGCCAACGAAAAGTACTTCGTCAAGGAACCCTCCACCGGGGACAAGATCGACTGGGGCAAGAACAACCGCCCGCTGAGCCCGGAAAAGTTCGAAGGGATCCTGAACCGGTTACAGGCGTTTCTCCAGGGAGAAGAACTGTTCGTTCAGGATGTGTTTGTAGGCGCTGATCCCGAGTACCAGATGCCGATCCGGATCATCACCGATACGGCCTGGCAGAGCCTCTTTGCCCGAAACATGTTCCTGACCATGAACACGCTGGAAAAATATAAAACTCATATTCCGGCGTTTACGGTTATCGCATCCCCTTCTTTCAAGCTGGATCCCCGGGTGGACGGCACCAACAGCGAGACGGCCATTGTCATTGATTTTTCCAAAAAGCTGGCCATTGTAGCCAATAGTCAGTACGGGGGAGAGATCAAGAAGTCGATCTTCACGATCATGAATTTCCTGATGCCTCTTCAGGAAATCATGTCGATGCATTGCTCCGCCAACGTGGGAAAGAAAGGTGATGTCGCACTGTTCTTCGGCCTGAGCGGTACCGGGAAGACCACCCTTTCGGCTGACCCCAACCGGAAACTGATCGGTGACGATGAACACGGATGGAGCGACCAGAGCGTGTTCAATTATGAGGGCGGCTGTTATGCCAAGGTGATCCGCCTTTCGGCCGAGAATGAGCCCGAGATCTATGCCTGCACCAGCCGGTTCGGAACAATACTGGAAAATGTGGTGTTCGATCACACTTCACGGAAGATTGATCTCGACGACGACCATGTCACCGAGAATACCCGTGCCTCCTATCCCCTGGATTTCATTCCCAATTCGGTCCAGGAGAAAATGGTCAGCACGCACCCGAAGAATGTTATATTCCTGACCTGTGACGCACAGGGTGTGATGCCTCCGATCGCCCGGCTCAGCATGAACCAGGCTATCTACCATTTCATCAGCGGATACACCTCCAAGATCGCCGGTACCGAGCTGGGGCTGGGCATCGAACCCGAGATCGCTTTCAGCGCCTGTTTCGGCGCTCCGTTCATGGTCCATCATCCATACCTCTATGCGGATCTGTTACGGAAAAAGATCGAAAAACATGGCGCCAGAGTATGGCTGGTAAATACCGGATGGGTTGGCGGAAAATTCGGGGTGGGCAAACGGATCAGCATCCGGCATACCCGGAATATGCTCAATGCCGTCCTGGACGGCAAACTGGACAAGGTGAAATACCGGAAAGACAAGATCTTTCATTTCGACATCCCGCTCACCTGTCCGAATGTCCCGGATGATGTGCTGGACCCGGAAAACGCCTGGGGGAATAAAAAGGAGTACTGGATGAAATATGATGCCCTGGCTTCCCGGTACATTGAGAACTTCAAGCTGTTCCGCGACGGATGCCCTGAAGAAATCGTGAATGCCGGTCCTGCACGTTACAAGGAAAGAGGTTCTCGGGGATAATGGTGAAAATCTATACGAAAACCGGTGATCTGGGAGAGACCTCTCTCCTGAATGGCACGCGTGTTTCGAAAGCCCATGACCGGGTGGAGGCCTACGGCACACTGGATGAGCTGAATGCGTACATCGGATGGATCAGGGATATGGAAACAGATCCCGGGTGCCGGGAAATCCTTCTCCGGATCCAGAACAACCTGTTCGCGGCGGAAGCCCGGATCGCCGCCGATCCAGGGAAACCTGTGAAGAATCTGCCCTACCTGCCCGAAGAGGAGATCATGTTGCT
>Ga0233425_10011768_pt1 | contig 10098 bp, 6 predicted proteins | sample Watercolumn_Towu_2_FD_181712 | JGI IMG/M metagenome (GOLD analysis project Ga0233425, IMG submission 181712) | Freshwater microbial communities from Lake Towuti, South Sulawesi, Indonesia - Watercolumn_Towuti2014_140_MG | ecosystem: Environmental > Aquatic > Freshwater > Lake | place: Indonesia... | reverse complement strand
CCCCTTTACTGCTGGGTGAAGCTGTCGGGTGCCTACATGCTCTCACGCTCCGGCGCCCAGCGTACGAGGACATCAGCGTGCTGGCTCGGGCTCTGGTGCGACACGCCCCCGAACGCATGGTGTGGGCAGGCAACTGGCCCCATCCGCTGGCGGGACCCGGCGCCATGCCGGATAATGCAATGCTCCTGGACCTCTTGCTCGATTGGGTGCCGGACGAGGCAACGCGGAACCGCATCCTGGAGGACAATCCTGCCAAGCCGTACGAGTTTCCTGCGCCGCCGAAGCTCCGAATCCGGAGATCATGGCGAGGCACGCGCGACTTCGTTTTTGCTGCCAAGGAACCGGGAGAGGTGAGACCCATCGAAGCGAGGTGATCTCATTGCAGGGACTAGATTGCCTAACAACAGCGGGCGGCTCTTCGGCGCATCTCACAGTTGCGGGGAGGGGAGCTATCTGATATAAGCACACGAGAGGTAGGATGCCCTCGGACAGGGGGAAGCCTTTGGGCCTGGAGGGAACCAAGGATGCGTAGAACGCCGATTCTCTTCTGAGGGTCGGCGTTTCTTTTTTGATTGGATCTTGGTAGAAATGGGTGCGAGGATCTAGACGAATGATGACTACTCTTTCCCTCGATAAGCCCAAACTCGATAACCTCGCCGGCGATATCTGGAAGTCCGCAGAGCGACTGCGCGGTAAGTTCAAGGCTTACGAATACCAAAATGTCATCCTCCCAATCATCGTCATCCGCCGCCTGGAGTGTGTCCTGATCGCGTGGCGTGAGAAGAAGCGGGCGGAGGTGCGCGCCAGACGACCCAAGCTGACAGAGAAGGAAATCACCAAGTTGGTCAAAGAGCTCGAACTCAATCCGAAGCAGTCTCCCTTCTCCAACAAGACCGACTGGACGCTTCGCAAGGTCTACGAGGAAGACCACGCGCTCCTCGAAAAGAACTTCCGTGCCTACATCAACGGCTTCTCGAAGAATGTTGACGATATCATCGAGCACTTCAACTACCGGGCTACTATTGGCCAGATGGTAAAGAACAACCGCCTCGCCCCCATCTTGAACCAATACAAGGAGCTGGAGCTGGGCCCGGACAGGCTCTCGCCGCTGGAGATGGGTTACATCTATGAGGAACTGCTCCGGCGTTTCTCGGAACAGAGCGGCGAGGAAGCCGGGGATCACTTTACGCCGCGTGAGGTGATCCGGTTGATGGTCGAACTGCTCGATGTCCCCATCCCCGACCGGCACATCTCGATCCACGACCCCGCCTGCGGAACGGGCGGCATGCTATCGGTGGCCAAGGAACACCTACTCGACCGCGCGACCACGCCGGAGGAGAGGGCCAACGTCGAGAAGTACGTCACCGTCCACGGACACGAACTTTCCCCGACCAACTACGCCGTCTGCCAGGCCGACCTGCTCATCAAGAACGACCAACAGGCCAAGATCCTCCTTGGCAACTCTCTCATCCCGCATGACCCACACAGCAGGGAGCCGGGCGACCAGCTACCAGAATCAAAGTTCCGCTTCGACTTCATGCTCTCCAATCCGCCCTTCGGTGTCACCTGGGGCGGCAAGGACGGCTACGAGACAGAGGCACGGAAGCTGGCGAAGTCCCGCTACTATGCTGGGATGCCCGCCATTAACCACGGCGAACTGCTATTCCTTCAGACCATGCTCGCCAAGATGAAGCCGGCCGGGCAGGGCAGCAGTCGCATCGCCATCATCTTCAACGGCTCGCCGCTCAGTAACGGGGATTGCGGCCATGGCGAGAGTGAGATTCGCCGCTGGATTCTGGAGAATGACTGGCTGGACGCGATCGTTATGCTGCCCGACCAGCTCTTCTACAACACCGGTATCTTCACCTACATTTGGCTCCTGCGAAACGACAAGCCCACTTCCCACCAGGGCCGAGTGATGCTCATCGACGCCCGCCAGCAGTTCGAGAAAGAGCCGAAGTCCTTCGGCAACAAGCGCAACCGGATCCCCGACGCGCACCGGGCATGGATCGAAGAGCGCTGCCGCGACGGATGGGAGCAGGGCTATGCCGACGAGCGGGTGAAGGTTTTCCGGCACGAGGACTTCGCCTACCACAAAGTCAGCGTGGTCTTCTGGCAGCTCGACGAGCACGACAAGCCGGCGATCATCACTGAGCCTTACGAGAAAGCGTTCACCGCCGCAAACCTGAAGAAGGAGCAGGAATTCCACGAGAGTGAGCTGACATTCCGCATCCGGGTGAAAGCAGAACAGGGCGAGAAGACGGTGACGCTGGTGCTTTCCCCCGAGGACAGTGCGGCCAAGAAGTTCAAGGCGCTGATGGAGGACAAGCCGGAGATCGTTTCGGTCGAATGGACGCACCGCCACTACGTGCAGGACGACGAATACATCCCGCACGGCGAGGGCATCGAGGAATTCCTCAAGCGCGAAATCGCCAAACCGATCATCCGCTGGCAGGACAGCCCTCAGCTCGGCTACGAAATCCTGCCCAACAAGTACTTCTACCGCTACCAGCCGCCCACGCCCGCGAAAGACCTGCTCGCCGAGTTCTGGAGGCTGGAGAAGGAAGCGGAGAAGATGCTGGAGGGCCTGGCGAAGTGAGCAGCCAACAGGACAGCTTACTGGAGGCCCTTCCCAAAGATTGGACCATCGACCGTCTCAAGGACGTTGTCGCATTGCGCAACGAAAAGACAGCTGAGGCAAGCACGGAAATAGACTATCTCGAACTCGAAGACATCGAATCGGGCACGGGCAGGATATTGGGTCGGCGCAACACGCTGGCAGTCGAGAGCGCTGTCACCATCTTCAAGAGGGGCGACATTCTCTTCGGCAAACTGAGGCCATATCTCGAGAAGTACTACACGGCCGACTTCGATGGGAAGTGCACGGGCGAAATTCTGGCATTCAAGCCAGAGAGAATTGCCGGTCGGTTCCTTTTCTACTGCGTAGCTTCACGTTGGTTCATCGAGCGCTGTAACGCACTTGCCTACGGGGCGAAGATGCCCCGTGTCAGTTGGCCCACGCAGCTCGCCCAGTTCAACGTCCCGCTCCCCCCGCTGCCGGAGCAAGAGCGAATTGCGGCGTATCTGGATGCGAGCTGTGCGGCGATTGATGCCGCGGCGGCCGCCAAACGCCGTCAACTCGAAACGCTGGAGGCGCTGGGTAAGACCACTATCAACCTAGCCGTTACCCGAGGATGTGATGAACGGGCTGCACTTGTCCCAACGGACTCCGAATGGTTCCCGTTGATTTCGGCAGCATGGCGTATAGTTCGGTTCAAGACCCTATTTCGCACCATCTATCGCTATCCAAACTTACTACAATATCGAGTACGTGCCTGAAGGAATACCTGAAGTACGAGGGGAAGCACTTACGTCGGATGGCTTCATCGAACAATTGGATGATGAGCGTTATATCTCTCAAGAAACCAATGCACAGTTTCCGAGAACCCAGTTGGAGGTCGGTGACATCGTCATGTCGGTCCGCGGAACAATGGGGAAAGTTGGTTTAGTCGAGGAGCGATACGCCGGTGCAAATATCACCGCCAACTTATTGCGTCTCTCTCCGGATCGGAAACGCGTCACCGGAGAATTTCTACGATGGCTCATGCGCAGCACTTATTTCAATGAGGTCCTCAACTCCAGCGCTCCACAGACGACGATCAAGACGATTACGATGCCGCAACTCGCAAGACTGCGGATTGTTCTGCCGCCAATATCTGAACAGCATACAATCTGCAAATTTCTCGACGCAAAGATCGCAGAGATCAAACGCATGGCCGCCGTGATAGAGGAGCAAATCAAGACCCTCCTCGCCTATCGCAAGTCGCTGATTCACGAGTGTGTGACCGGCCAGCGGCGGGTGACGGAGGCGGATGTGAGACGGGTGGTCGTGGCAGGGTAGAGACTGACTCATGGAGCGCACGCCGTGACGAAACGAGTGCCAGGAAAGCGGACCGATAGGCTGGCAACCACGGCCAGACCGGCTACCTTGCTGGCGGATATCCGCAAGATGATCTTGCAGGCCCGGGAGGGGGTCGCCCGGGCGGTGGATTCGGGGCTCATAACCCTGTACTGGCATGTGGGCCGCCGCGTGGGGCAGGATATCCTCAAACAGAAGCGGGCGGAGTATGGTTTGCGAATAGTATCCGGACTTGCGAGGCATCTGGAGGTCGAGTTCGGGCGTGGCTTCGGAGAGAAGAACCTGCGCCGGATGGTCCAATTCGCCGAGCAGTTCCCCGACATCCGGATTGTCGCAGCACTGCTGCGACAATTGGGCTGGACCCATTTCACCATCCTTCTGCCCATTACCGACCCGCTCAAGCGCGACTTTTACGCCGAGATGTGCCGAATCGAACGGTGGAACACGCGGATGCTCCGCGCCAAGATTGATGGTATGCTCTACGAGCGCACCGCGTTATCGCGGAAGCCCGAGAAGCTCGCGGCGATGGAGCTGAGGCGTCTGCGGGAGGAAGACAAGCTGACGCCGGATCTCGTCTTTCGGGATCCGTATCTGCTCGATTTTCTCGGGTTAAAGGATAGCTACGGGGAAAAGGACCTGGAGGCCGCCATCCTCCGAGAAATGGAATCCTTCATCCTGGAGCTGGGGGTCGGGTTCGCCTTTCTGGAGCGGCAAAAGCGCATCACGGTGGACGGTGAGGATTACTACCTCGACCTTCTCTTCTATCACCGGCATCTGCGGCGCCTGGTGGCCATCGAGTTGAAGCTGGCGGAATTCAAGCCAGGCGACAAGGGGCAGATGGAGCTTTACCTCCGGTGGCTCGACCGGTACGAGCGGAAGGAAGGCGAGGAGGGGCCCATCGGATTGATCCTTTGTGCGGGCAAGCGTCACGAGACCGTGGAACTGCTCGATCTGGAGCGGAGTGGCATTCGGGTATCGTCCTACTGGGCTGAGACGCTGCCCAAGAGAGAACTCGAGCGCAAGCTTCATGATGCGGTGCGACTGGCACGGGCACGACTGGGGGCGGAGACAGGGTAGCCATGGCGCGGAAGAAGGCCCCGGAAATCAACTTCCAAACCCACATTGCGGACTTCCTCGTCCGAACGCACGGGTATGGTGTCCTGGAGCAGTTCGAGATTACGGACACCGAGCACTACGTCGCCGAAGACCACCTGTGGGCGTTCTTGAACGCCACGCAGGCCGACACGCTCAAGAAGCTGGCGGACGACTACGGGACCGACGCTCGGGACGAGGTGTTTCGCGCTCTACGCAAAGAGCTGGAACACACGCCGCTCTGGATGATCCTGCGTCACGGGTTGGACGTTCGCGAACGGGTGAGATTGCAGCTCTACTATCCGAAGCCCCGTTCCGGTCAGAGCGCAGCAAGCGAGGGCTACCCACAGAACCGCATCACTTTCCGCCCGCATTTCTACTTCGGGGAGACAAACCAGGAGATAGACTTCGTCTTGTTCCTCAACGGCCTGCCCATCGCGGTGCTGGAGGTCAAGCACGAGAAGAACCAGAACGTCCACGATGCCGTGGCCCAGTTTGCCGTCCGCAATCACAACAGGAAGATCTTCCAGCACCCGTTTCTCTATCTCGCCGCCGATACCAGCGATGTCATGGCCGCAACCGACCCGCGTCGCGTCGAGAACTTCCGCTGGCACAATACCGGACTGAGGAATCAGCCGCAGACGGCTGGCGAATATCCGGTGGAGTTCCTCTACCGCGAGGTCCTATCGAAAGACCAGTTGCTGGAGGCGCTATCGTTCTTCCTGATCCGCGTTCCAGAGCGCGAGGCGGAGGCGGATAGGCCCGGGCACCCGGCCTTCACGATTCTGCCGCGCTATCACCAGAGCCGCCTAGTGCGGAAGGTGGCAGACGATGCGGCGGCCCATTTCGCTACGACCGGAGATATCGGGCGGAAGTATCTCATCAACCACTCCGCAGGCAGCGGCAAGACACTCTCCATCTGCTGGCTGGCAGAACGGCTGCACAGCCTGTTCAAGCCTGGGACCAATGACAAGTTGGTGGACATCGTCTTCATCCTGACAGACCGCAAGTCCCTCGACACCAACATCCGGGAGGACATCGAGAAATTCACACACCTGAAAGACGTGGTCGGGCTAGCCCGGAAAGCCGACGATCTACCGCGCTTTCTCACGCTGCGGAAATCGATCGTCGTCACCACGCAACAGAAGTTTCCCGAGGTGCTGGAGGAGTTGGAGAAGAATCCTGGGCTGAAGAGCCTGCGCGTGGCCTTCCTCATCGACGAAGCCCACCGGTCGCAGGAGGGCCAGATGGGCGTTGCCATTCGTGTACCCTTCCGCAAGCCCGACGACCCGGATGCGGAAGATGCAGCCGAGGATAGCCAGGACGAGGAAGAGAAGATCGCCCAGATCATCCGCGTGCACGACCACAACCAACTCTTTGTTGCCTTCACTGCCACCCCTGCTCCGGCGACGGCCACCCTCTTCGGCGCGCCGTTCGACACCTACAGCGAGGCCGAGGCCATCGCCGAAGGCTACATCGTGGACGTGGCGGCGAGCATTATCTCCTACAAGACGCTCTACAATCTGCATTGCCCGGTCGTGCCGAAGCCGGACGAGGAGACTCTCTACCCCAAGGGGGTCGTGGCCAAGGCGCTCCAGAACGTGGCGTACCAGGACGACGGGCTGATTCAGTACAAGGCGGAGGTGATGCTCCGCATCTTCGAAAAGGACGTGAAGCCACTCATCGGCGGGCGGGCCAAGGCGATGATCGTGGCTACGTCGCGGGTGGCTGGGTTACGGTATTTCCACATCATAAAGGAGAAACTGAAAGAACGCGGCACCAACTACAAAGCGCTCTTCGCCTTTTCCGATTTCGTCCACCCCATGACCAACGCCGCCATCAGCGAACATGCGGTGAACGAATTGAAGGACGGCGAATTGATCGAGGAGCGCTTCGAGGGGGACGATTACCGGTTGATGATCGTGGCCAACAAGTTCCAGACCGGCTTTGACCAGCCGCTGCTGGCGGGCATGTTCCTGGACAAGTCCGTAATGGACCGGAATGCCGTTCAGACTCTATCGCGGCTGAACCGCTGCCACGAGGGGAAGAAGGACGTCGTCGTGGTGGACTTCACCAACAACGCCAGGGCCATCCTGAAGGCCTTCGCAAAATACAGGAAGGGCCCTCCGGCCGAGCCGGAAGAGCCGGACCGGGAGCAATGCATAAAGCTTCACGCCGAGATCCTGGCGGCCGGCGTATTCACCCAGGCAAATGCCTCCAGCCTGGTTGGCTTACTCGCTCAGCGTGCCGATGCCCAGGCGCAGTTCATGGTCAATGGATTGCGGGTCCGGTTCCAAGCGAAGATCGCTGACGCGGACCAGCGCAAGGCTTTCGTCTATCTGTTGGCGCGCTTTGTCAAGAGCTTCCGTTTCCTTATGTGCTTTTTCGGCTACCCACCGGAGATCAGGGAGTTTGCCGCGTTTGCGGACTACGTGGGCCCGCAACTCATCAAGCAGGGAAGTGTCTCCGAACTGATGAAGCAGATTCGTCAGACGGAAGTCGTGAAGGCCGCGGTGCAGTTCCAGGGAGAGTTGCGGAGCGGCGGCCCCATTAAGCTGAGAGTGGGCAAGGGAAAGCAGGGCTCCGGCCCGCCGCCGATGAAGGTTTCCGTCCAAGACATGATCTCGTCGATCCGGGCTAGGTTCAACATCACCGACGAGGAGGCGCTCTACATCAAGGAGGTCACCGAAGAGAAAGCAGCCGATCCGACAATCGGGGCCACCGTCCACGCCCATCGGGACGACGTCATCTATCTAGAGAGCGCCTACCGCGGACAGGTAAACGGCGAGATTCAAGACGCGTATGACCATCGAGGACGCTACGAGGAACTTTCGGATCCGCAGTACACCGAGACAGGTGGCATCTTCGACATCATGGCAGTTACCGTCATCGAACACCACTTGGCGTTTGCGGCATGAGCCGACCCTTGGATCGAATTCCTAAGCATGATCGTCCTCGCGAGAAGCTACTGTCCCGCGGGGCACGGGCATTAACCGACCAGGAATTGCTCGCGATCCTGCTGGGCAAGGGCACGCCGGGCATGGACGTGATGACTTTGGCGGCAAAGCTGGCCAAGGTCGTCGACGAAAAGGGGCTCGACCTGCGGGCTGAGGACCTTACGCAGTTCGAGGGCGTGGGGGACGCCAAAGCCACGCTGATCCTTGCCGCCGTCGAGTTCGCCCGCCGCCGCATCAAGCCCGAAGGAGTCAAGATTGAATCGCCAGTCGACGTACTTCCGCTGATTCGACACTATGCCGACCGGAGGCAAGAGCACTTTCTGTGCCTCTCGATCAATGGCGCCAACGAGGTCATCAACATCCGCGTCGTCTGTATCGGGCTGGTTGACCGTACTCCTGTCCATCCCCGTGAAGTCTTTGCCGATGCCCTCACGGATCGCGCCAGCGGTATCATCGTGGCCCATAATCACCCGTCCGGCCCTCTGGAGCCGACTGCGTGGGACGTTGAGATGACGAAGCAACTCAAAGCGGCTGGGGATGTCGTGGGCGTGACGCTGCTAGACCATATGATCTTCAATCGGACGGGCCATTTCAGTTTTCTGGAAGCCGGGAGACTCTAGCGGCTGGGCGGGCATCAATGCTCCATTTCCACTTCAGGAGCTACTGCCGGAATCATCGAGCGCGCTGGAGAAATAGTGAGCAGTGGTGGTAGAATACCAGCAATCAGATCACGGTCAGTGGGGTAGAGCAATGGAGCAGTAGAGGAGGTGGTGCAGGCGGCAAAGGATTGCCATTATCGTCACCGCGGTCGATGATCGATTCGTCAGGTCAGACCCAAACCTAGGAAAGGAGTTCGGCGATGAAGAAGCTAGTGGTCATGAGTGTGGTCATCATCGCCCTGGCGCTCTCCGTCAGCGCATATGCGGCGTCCAAAGAGCCAGTCACCATCGTTTTCTGGAACGTCTGGGGCGGAACGCGTGCCCCGCTTCTGCGGCAGATCCTCGATAAGTTTGAAGCCACCCACCCAGGCATCAAGGTGGAAAACGTCACCCTAGACGGCACGACCGATACGCAGAAAATGCTCACCGCCGTTGCCGGTGGCACGGTTCCCGACATCTACATGACCCACACCAACGACCTGAGCATGTGGGCAAGCCTGAAGGCGTTCAAGTCGCTCAACGATTTCATCAAGCGCGAGAACCTCGACCTTCTGAAAATCTTCTACCCTGGCGCTGTGCAAGGGTCCACTTTCAGCGGTCAGGTGATACAACTCCCCTTCAAGTTTACCTCGACCATGATGATCTGGTACAACAAGGACATCTTCAAAGCAGCGGGGCTGGATCCGGAAAAACCACCCAAGACATGGAAAGAACTGGAGGCGGCGACGAAGGCTCTCACAAAGAAGAGGGGCAATGTCATCGACCAGGCGGGCCTGAATATCTGCATCAACTGTGTCAAGGGGCCGGAAGATCCCTTCAATGAGTGGGTCGGCCGAAACGGTGGCTCGATCATGACCGCCGATGGCGCCGAAATCGCCTTCGATGGTCCTCGCGGGGTCGAGACGATGAAGTGGATGAAGTCCTTCATGGATAACACCGTCGGCGGCTTCGACAAGTATGCGACGCAGTTCGGCACCGATTGGACGGAGAATCGTCCCGCCTTCTACACCGGCAAGCTCGCGATGATCATGGACGGCCCCTGGGCGCTGGACATCTTCCGCAAGGAAGCCCCCCAGATCATGAATAAAGTGGGGGTATTCTTGATTCCCATCAACAGCGACAATCCAGAGGCCAAGCAGCAGTACACCGCCTATGGCGTGCCCGGCTATGCCATCCCGGCCACCGCCAAGAACCCCGATGCGGCCTGGGAAGTGCTGAAGTTCATCGGGATGGAGGGCGGCTGTGAATTCTTCAAACGGCAGAATCGCACCGACTCGCCGCTCTTGACCTGTGTGGACGAGAAGGCCAAGAAGGACAACCCGTTCTTCGATACCTTCATGGCGGCCATGAATTCGGTAAAGGTTGTCAACGGGCCGCCGCCGTATAACCAGATCCAGATCCGGTTCAAGGAGATGGAAGAGTCCGTGCTGATGGGCAAAGAGACGCCGGAGGCTGGTGTCAAGAAAGCCGC
>Ga0233425_10011767_pt1 | contig 10099 bp, 18 predicted proteins | sample Watercolumn_Towu_2_FD_181712 | JGI IMG/M metagenome (GOLD analysis project Ga0233425, IMG submission 181712) | Freshwater microbial communities from Lake Towuti, South Sulawesi, Indonesia - Watercolumn_Towuti2014_140_MG | ecosystem: Environmental > Aquatic > Freshwater > Lake | place... | reverse complement strand
AGCCAGAAGCTACTGGATAATGAAATGACGATCCTGGACAAGCTCGTTCTGGAGCGGATAAAGACCAAGGACTTCGCAGCAGTGCTCCATCGGTTCGGATTCGGCAAGACACTGGTGGTCCTTCCTCAACAGGACGAGACAGTCGAGAAGTCTGCTCGCAATATCCCTAACGTCAAGGTGTTGCGATCTGAGGGATTGAACGTTTATGATCTCCTTGACTACCACAATGTGCTTATCACCGAAGAAAGCATCGGCAAAATAGAGGAGACGCTGGGATCATGACCAAGAAAGCCTACGAGATTCTGAAACGTCCTCTCATTACCGAAAAGAGCACTACGGAAAAAGATAAGGGTAACAAGTTGGTTTTTGAGGTGGATCGAAGGGCGAACAAGATTGAGATCAAAGCCGCGGTCGAACAGATATTCAAGGTCGATGTTCTTGATGTCACTACGATGAATGTTGGCGGCAAGAAGAAACGCGTTGGTCGGTTCTTCACCAGACGCTCTGACTGGAAGAAGGCGATGGTCACGATCAAGCCGGGACAGCGCGTTGAATTCTTCGAAGGTGTGTAACTCTAGAGAGGGCATAGATGGGTATTAGAAAAGTACATCCGACATCTCCTGGACGGAGGTTTCAGACTTACAGTACCTTTGATGAGATCACTCGTGCGGAACCATTCAAAGGTCTAGTCGAGCCCCTGAAGAAGACCGGAGGACGCAACGCCGGTGGTCGAGTGACAGCATGGCAGCGCGGTGGTGGACACAAGCGTCGTTATAGAGTCATCGACTTCAAGCGAGACAAAGAGAATATTCCTGCCAAAGTTGCCAGCATTGAATACGATCCGAATCGGTCTGCCAATATTGCCCTCCTCCACTACAGGGATGGCGAAAAACGATATATCCTTGCTCCGGTTGGGCTTTCTGTGGGGGACATGGTGCTGACTGCCAGCGATGCTGACATAAAACCTGGTAATTGCTTGCGTCTTTCCGATATCCCGTTGGGTACAGTGGTTCACAATGTGGAGTTGAAACCGGGCAAAGGGGCACAGCTGGCTCGGTCCGCAGGTTGCAGCACTCAATTGATCGCCAAAGAAGGAAGCCACGCTATTTTGCGACTGCCTTCGACCGAAATGCGGATGGTTCCAATTTCTTGCAGGGCAACCATCGGACAGGTTGGAAACATAGACCACGAAAACAGATCCTTGGGAAAGGCCGGCAGGTCTCGCTGGATGGGCATTCGCCCCCACGTTCGCGGGGTGGCCATGAACCCTGTCGATCATCCTATGGGTGGTGGCGAAGGTAGAAGTTCAGGAGGACGGCATCCGTGCACGCCCTGGGGCGTCCCCACAAAGGGTTACCGTACCAGGAAGTCCAAGCATAGCGACAAGCTAATTGTGCGTCGACGAAAGTAGAACTCTACGATGAACTGCACCCATCGCGCTGGCTCTCGATGGTCATTGCCCAGTAAACGAAAAGGAGAAGAAAGTGCCTCGCTCATTAAAAAAAGGGCCATTTGTTGATGGACACATCCTTGAGAAGGTGATCAAAGCGAAAGACACGGGTGATCGAAGAATCATCAAGACCTGGTCCAGAAGATCCACCATCATTCCGGAGTTTGTTGGGGTGACACTCGCAGTACATAATGGCAAGAAATTCATTCCTGTTTTCATCACCGAGAATATGGTGGGCCATAAACTTGGAGAATTTTCGCCAACTCGGACCTTTTACGGCCACGCAGGGGATAAGAAGTCCAAAGTGAAAGGAAAGAAGTGATGGAAGTGAGAGCGGTTGGCAAATACCTACGCGTTTCTCCCTCCAAGGTCCGCTTGATCGCTGACTTGGTGCGAGGTAAGAAGGTCGACGAGGCTTTGACCATCCTTAAATTCCTGCCCAAGAAGAGCGGGCGCTTGATCAACAAAACCTTGCGTTCCGCCGTTGCCAATGCTGAGAACACGCACACCATCGATGTCGACACCCTCTTTATCAAATCCATCATGGTCGACGAGGGCCCGAAGTTGAAGCGATGGCGCCCTAGGGCGATGGGTCGTGCTACAAGGATACTCAAGCGCACAAGCCACATCACCATGGTGCTGGCTGAAGAATAGATCGAGCCACTCGTGATCGTATTGATTGATGGCGAAAACTTACGGAGGTGACATTTGGGACAAAAGGTGCATCCAACCGGATTCCGTCTTGGCGTTCATAAGTCTTGGGATTCAAAGTGGTTTGCCACAAAGGATTATGCGAAGCTGGTTCAAGAAGACTTTATGATCCGCAAATACATCAAGGAGCGTCTGTTCCATGCGGGAATTGCAAGAGTGGAGGTGGAACGTGCTGCGAACAAAGCAAAGATTCGCATCTATACAGCACGTCCCGGCATTGTAATCGGCAAGAAAGGTGCAGAAATAGAAGCGCTGCGACGGGATTTGGAGGCCAGGTTCAGGCGTGAAATTCTCATTGACATCCAGGAAGTCCGTCGGCCTGAACTAAACGCCACGCTGGTTGGTGACAATATTGCCCTCCAGCTGGTTCGAAGGGTGGCCTTCCGTCGGGCTATGAAACGCGCAGTCAGCGCGGCTCTGAAATTCGGTGCCAAGGGCGTTCGTGTCGCTTCCGCAGGTCGTCTGGGAGGGGCTGAGATGGCTAGAAGAGAATGGTATCGAGAAGGTCGAGTCCCGCTCCATACCTTGCGTGCCGATATCGACTACGGAACGGCCCTCGCGCGAACCACCTACGGGGTTATTGGAGTAAAGGTTTGGATTTTTAAGGGAGAGGTTCTTCCCTGATCCATGAAGTACAGGAGATGCTTCAATGTTAGCACCCAAACGAGTCAAACATAGAAAGCAGCAGAAGGGCCGCATGAGGGGAATGGCCACAAGGGGCAGTGATTTGAGTTTCGGTGATTTTGGCCTGAAGGCCCTGTCCAACGGTTATGCAACCTCTCGTCAAATTGAAGCGGCCCGTATTGCCATAACGCGTCATGTGAAACGCGGCGGCAAGGTTTGGATTCGTATCTTTCCGGATAAGCCAATCACCAAGAAACCGGCTGAAACTCGCATGGGCAAAGGCAAAGGCTCTCCTGAAGCCTGGGTGGCAGTTATCAAACCTGGACGTATTCTGTATGAACTGAAGGGTGTCTCCGAGTCAATTGCCAGGGAGGCCTTGAACCTTGCTGCTCATAAGCTCCCCATGTTAACCCGTTTTGTATCTAGGGAGGACGTACTGTGAAAGCGAGCGCTCTCCGAGACATGACAAAAGATGAATTGCGCCAGAAGCTGGACGAACTTCGAGGTGCTTTATTCAACCTCAAATTCCAGCATAAGACCGGCCAACTGGAAAACGCCGCACAGCTCAAAAAGACGCGCAAAGATATAGCAAGGGTTTTGACCCTCACACAAGAATTGGATCATAAGACCACGGTATGAGGCTGCCAGCTATGGAAGTACAGAAGTCGGGAAGAAAAACACGTGTCGGAATGGTGACCAGCAACAAGATGCACAAGACTGTTGTCGTCAGGGTGGAACGGCTCGTGCACCACCCCAAATATCACAAGCTCATTCGCCGTCAGAATAAGTTCACTGCCCATGATGCTCACAATGCATGTCAAATAGGGGATCGAGTACTCATCGAAGAAAGTCGACCCTTGAGCAAGACCAAACGCTGGGTTGTCGTGAGGACCTTGGAGAAAGCGGTCATGTAACTGCTGTGTTGTGGATGGAGTGCTTCGTTCGTGAAGCCCTTGGCAATCCCGACACCAAGACGGAGTAACCTATGATTCAAGCGGAAACTCAACTGAATGCTGCCGACAATTCCGGAGCAAAGCGTCTATATTGCATTAAGGTTCTCGGAGGTACGAGAAGACGTTATGCCTCGGTTGGTGACATCATCGTAGTATCAGTGAAAGAGGCCATTCCCAATGCCAAAGTTAAGAAGGGCGATGTCCTTCGGGCAGTGGTGGTGCGAACCAAGAAAGAAGTGAGGCGCCCGGACGGCTCTTACATCAAGTTTGACGACAACTCTGCCGTTCTGATAAACGCTGCGAAGGAGCCAATCGGCACACGGATTTTTGGCCCGGTTGCACGGGAACTGCGGGCCAAACAGTTTATGAAGATCATCTCGCTTGCTCCTGAAGTGCTCTAGCTCTGTATGAGGACATGGTTTCATGGAAGAACGTAAGAAGTATCGCATTAAGAAGAACGATACGGTGATGGTAATAGCCGGCAAGGAGAAGGGCAAGAGCGGCAAGGTCATGCGCGTCATTCCCAAGAAAGACCGGGCTATCGTTGAAAAACTCAATATCGTCAAGCGCCATCTGAAGCCAAGCCAACAGACAAGGCAGGGCGGAATACTTGAAAGAGAGTCGCCCATTCAGATGTCTAACCTGATGTTGATTTGTTCTAAGTGTACTGACCCGACCAAAGTGGGCTTTAGGATCTTGGAAGACGATCGTAAAGTCCGTTACTGCAAGAAATGTAACGAAGTGATCGACTAGACCTTGGCTCGGTTGACGCGTTGGTCGGGATTGGAGGTAAATCCATGGCACGTTTGCGAGAGAAATATCAAGATGAAGTCGCTCCCAAGCTCGCTGAACAATTCAAATACCAGAGCACCATGCAAATTCCCAAGCTCAAGAAGATTGTGATAAACATGGGCCTGGGGGAGGCTATCCAAAACATCAAAATACTTGATTCAGCTGCAGAGGAACTGGGTCAGCTTACCGGGCAGAAAGCGGTCATCACCCGAGCACGCCAGAGTATAGCCGCGTTTAAGCTTCGCAAGGGAATGCCGATCGGATGTATGGTTACGCTCAGGGGTAATCGTATGTATGAGTTCTTTGACAAGCTCGTCAATGTGGCATTGCCTCGCGTTCGTGACTTTCGCGGTATCTCTTCAAAAGCCCTGGATGGCCGTGGCAATTATACGCTTGGCATCAAAGAACACATCATCTTCCCCGAAATTGATTACGACAAAATCGACAAGATCAAAGGGATGAACATAACTATCGTCACCAGCGCCCGTACAGATGATGAAGCCCGGACCTTGCTCTCGCTGATGGGTATGCCCTTCAAACAGTAGGTTGAGGAAAAGGAGGCAACCGTGGCAAAGAAATCACTGATTGCAAAAGCGAAACGTCACCCGAAGTTCGAGGTGAGGTCCTATAACCGCTGTCCTCTTTGCGGTCGACCAAGAGCGTACATAAGGAAATTCGGCATTTGTCGCATTTGCTTCAGGACCATGGCGCTCAAGGGAGAACTACCCGGCGTGATCAAGGCAAGTTGGTAGCCATTTTGGTATGTTTAAGGAGCAAGTTTTATGGCAGTAACGGATCCCATTGCTGATTTTATCAACCGTATAAGGAACGGGCAGAAGGCGCGTTTTGACAAAGTGGACATCCCGGCTTCGCGTATGAAAACAAGCATTGCAAGGCTGCTGAAGGAAGAAGGATACATCAGGAATTTCAAGCTCATCAGGGACAATAAACAGGGCATCCTCCGGGTCCAGTTGAAGTACGATGAAAATCGGGAAGGCGGTATTGCGGGTGCCAAACGAGTCAGCAAACCTGGATGCCGGGTTTACGTGGGACATGACGAGATTCCCCGGATCATGAATGGTATGGGGATTTCGATCTTGTCCACTTCCAAAGGGTTGATGACCGACCGACAGGCTCGAAAAGAGACCGTCGGCGGTGAACTGCTTTGCGCTGTCTGGTAGGAAGGTTTTTGCAGCAGGAACAACTCACCACAGAGACCCAGAGAACAAAGAGTAGATAATATAGCGTTTTCTCTGTGTACTCGGTGCCTCTGTGGTGAGTACAAAACGTACGTTCCTATGCTTGAGAAGCATATTGAGTGCGTTATGGATACAGAGGAGTAGATTCATGTCACGCGTTGGAAAGGTGCCCATCAGCATTCCACAGGGAGTCCAGATCTCCCTGGAGCAACTCATGTTGACCGTCTCGGGACCCAAGGGCACTCTAGTCCGCCCAGTACCAGAGCAGGTGGATCTCGTAGCTGACCAACAGTCTATCTACGTCAGGCGCAGAGATGATTCCCGGGCATCTCGGTCTCTCCATGGGTTGATGAGAGCCCTTGTATTCAATATGGTGCAAGGGGTCAGCCAGGGTTTCACGAAGAACTTGGAGATTCAGGGAACAGGCTATCGTGCCGATGTTCAAAATAATGTTCTCAATCTCAGTCTGGGCTATTCTCATCCCATTAACTTCGATTTGCCGGACGGCGTGAAAGCCACTGTTGAGCGACAGAACCTTATCCGCTTAGAAGCTATCGACAAAGAGTTGTTGGGGCAAACGGCTGCGCGGATTCGTGCTCTGCGAGCAGTTGAGCCATACAAGGGAAAAGGCATCCGGTATTCCGGTGAGAAGGTCCATCGGAAGGTAGGCAAGGCCGGTTCAAAAAAATAAAGTGATATCAGGAAGGGTAAAATGGCTTCGACAACTAACTCGCGTGAAGTTTCACGCCTCAAACGCAAGAAGCGAATCCGAAGAAGATTGAGCGGAAACCATGAGCGACCTCGGTTGACCGTCTTTCGGAGCGGCAAACACATCTACGCGCAGATCATCGACGATACCGCTGGCTCAACTCTCGCTGCCGCATCAACTCTGTCTCCGGAATACAAGCAACTGGACCCAGCGAAAGGCAAACTTGAAGCAGCAAAAAAGGTAGGAGCGCTCATCGCCCATATTGCCAGAGACAAGGGCATCACCAAGGTTGTCTTTGACCGCAATGGATATATTTACCATGGCCGGGTCCAGGCCCTCGCAGACGCAGCTCGCCAAGCTGGTCTGGACTTTTGAATCCCGATAATCTTAATTGAGACGGAGGAACGCAATTGTTACCTGTGGAATCCAGTCAACTCCAGCTGATCGACAAGGTGGTCCACATCAGTCGAGTTGCTAAAGTTGTCAAAGGCGGACGTCGGTTCTCCTTCAGCGCCATCGTGGTAGTGGGTGACGGTAATGGACGTGTCGGATTCAGCCTCGGGAAAGCCAATGAAGTGCCTGAGGCCATTAGGAAGGGCATGGAATCCGCCAAGCGCAGCATGTTCAGTGTTCCCCTTGTGAATGAGACAATCCCTCACGAGATTCTTGGGCGCTTTGGGGCTTCTTCGGTGGTCCTCAAGCCAGCTTCGCCCGGTACCGGGGTTATTGCAGGGGGTGCCGTACGTGCCATCATGGAAGCTGCAGGCATCCACAATATTCTCACCAAATGCATTGGCTCCAGGAATCCACATAACGTGGTCAAAGCCACCCTCCAGGGGCTAAAGCATCTTCGAAGCGTGGAGCAGGTCGGCAAAACGCGTGGACGCCACATTCAAGAAATCCGTGCGTGAAGACATCTACGGATTGAGCCAAGGGATCATGAATGGAACCAGTGCTTGGCTCCCAGGTTCTGATCGGTTTTAGGAGAAGTGTCAATCTCCGTTGTGTGAGGAAATAGTTATGGGTAAAGCGATTCAAGTCACCTTAGTTCGGAGCCCCATAGGACATCCTGAAAAGCATCGCAAGATCCTTAAAGCCTTGGGACTTACCTATCTGAACAAGACAGTAACTTTGTACAGCACCCCGAGCATCGTAGGGGCGATTCGAAAGGTAATCCACTTCGTTGAAGTGAATGAAGTGTAACCGTGAACCAGTACTGAACGAATTGGACGTTTCAATATGAGACTGGAAGATCTGGCGCCGGCAAGAGGGGCAAAGAGTAGTAGAAAACGCGTTGGAAGGGGTACTGGCTCTGGCCTGGGTAAAACCGCAGGCCGAGGCACCAAGGGACAAAAATCCCGTTCTGGTGGAGGTACTGCACCCTGGTTTGAAGGTGGACAGATGCCTTTGCAGCGAAGGATTCCGAAGCGGGGATTTACCAATCTCTTCAAGAAGAGATACAGCATTGTTAACCTGAACGACCTTGAACAGTTTGAAGGCTACAGCGAAATCGGACCCAAGGAATTGATACAAACGGGGCTTCTGAAAACCAAGACCGCAGGCATCAAGCTGTTGGCCGACGGCGATCTTACTCATCCTCTCGTTGTTCGGGTGCATAAGGCAAGTAGCACGGCCATCAGTAAGGTACAGGCGGCGGGCGGCCGTGTGGAATTGATCCCTCTGTATAACAAAAGGAATTAAAGGGTGCTTGCAGCGTTTCAAAACATTTCCAGAATTCCTGAACTCAAACGTCGCATAGTCATGACCCTGATCCTCCTTTCTGTGTATCGCATCGGGGCCCATATTCCTACGCCGGGGATCAATTCCGAGGCCCTGGCGGCCTTTTTCAAAGCAGCTCAGGGAACTCTGCTCGGCCTCTTTGACATGTTTTCCGGTGGAGCATTGAGTCAGTTGTCTGTGTTTGCACTGGGCATCATGCCCTACATCAGTGCATCTATTATTCTGCAGCTTCTGACCGTGGTCATTCCACACCTGGAAAGGCTCAGCAAAGAAGGAGATGCCGGCCGCAAGAAGATCACTCAGTATACTCGTTATGCTACGGTTGGCCTGAGTATCATACAGGGTTTTGGTATCGCCGTCGGCGTTGAAGGCATGACTGCCCCCGGAGGAGAGATGGTGGTCATCCATACCGGATGGGGCTTCCGATTCATTACGGTCATCACTCTCACTGCGGGGACGGCCTTCATCATGTGGCTAGGCGAACAAATCACTGAGCGAGGAATCGGCAACGGCATTTCTTTGATCATTTTTGCCGGTATTGTGGCGGGAATTCCTAACGCTTTCGGCAATACCCTGCGCCTCCTCAGAACTGGGGAGATGAGCATTTTTATCGTCTTGCTGCTTCTGGTCATGATGGTCGTCGTTGTAGCGCTCATCATTTATATGGAGCGCGGCCAGAGGCGTATTCCCGTTCAGTATGCCAAAAGAGTAGTGGGACGGCGGGTCTATGGCGGACAGAACACTCATATTCCTTTGAAGATAAACACTTCTGGGGTCATTCCCCCAATCTTTGCGTCATCTATCATTATGTTCCCCGCCACGGTTGCCAACTTCATCAAGGTTCCTTGGGTCGAATCAGCTGCTGCCTACATGGCACCAGGGCATTGGTTGTATTCCCTATTGTATGTTGGCTTCATCATCTTTTTCTGTTTCTTTTACACGGCTATCGTGTTCAACCCGGTTGACGTGGCAGAGAACATGAAAAAGTATGGAGGTTTTATTCCTGGCATTCGACCAGGACGGCCTACATCAGAGTATATAGACAAGGTGCTGAGCCGCATTACACTCGGTGGGGCCGTGTATGTCTCTGCGGTCTGCGTTCTCCCTACAATTCTCATTCAAAGATTCAGTGTTCCTTTCTATTTCGGAGGAACTGCTCTGCTGATTGTCATCGGCGTTGCGATGGACACGCTGGGACAGATTGAAGCTCACATGCTTTCTCGTCACTATGAAGGTTTCTTGAAGAAGGGACGGATCCGTGGTCGGCGCTAGGAGCGAAATGTCAAACTTTCAAAGGTAGTCGTGAAGATTGCCCAGAGGATGAGAGGAACCTGTCACTATCGCGACACAATGAAAAGGAGGAATGTCACATGAACATTATTCTGTTGGGTCCACCTGGAGCCGGCAAGGGAACCCAGGCCAAACGATTGATTGACAAGTACAGTATTCCACAGATTTCAACCGGCGATATGCTCCGAGCTGCCCTCAAGGAGGGAACACCTCTCGGGCTGGAAGCAAAGAAGTATATGGACCAGGGAGCTCTTGTTCCCGACAGCGTAGTCATCGGACTGGTCAAAGAGCGCATCCAGCAAGAAGACTGTGCCAAAGGGTACATGCTTGACGGATTCCCCCGCAATGTGAGCCAGGCTGAGGCACTGGACACGATGCTCGGGGAACTGGCCCAGAAGATTGATCATGTGGTCTGTGTCGAAGTTCCTAATGACGAACTTGTGAAACGTCTAACGGGTCGTCGAACCTGCCGCAATTGCGGCGCAGGTTTCCACGTCATGTTTGACCCTCCCCAAAAGGCTGACGTCTGCGATAAATGCGGAGGAGAGTTGTATCAGCGAGATGACGACAACGAAACCACCGTGACCTCTCGACTAGAAGTCTATGATGCTTCCACAAAACCTCTGATCGA
>Ga0233425_10011766_pt1 | contig 10099 bp, 4 predicted proteins | sample Watercolumn_Towu_2_FD_181712 | JGI IMG/M metagenome (GOLD analysis project Ga0233425, IMG submission 181712) | Freshwater microbial communities from Lake Towuti, South Sulawesi, Indonesia - Watercolumn_Towuti2014_140_MG | ecosystem: Environmental > Aquatic > Freshwater > Lake | place: Indonesia... | reverse complement strand
AAATAGGATAGCCATTGGAAAGCGGCGGCGGCTCATTGATAGCGATGGTCTGAGAGCGTGTGCAGGAGTTGGCGTCAGATACAGTGAGCGTATACACACCCGCCGTTAAGCCCGAAGCGTTCGGCGTTGTGATGGAAACAGGAGAGTAATAGTAGCTATAGGCGCCTGTTCCGCCCGTCACGGTGGAGGTGATGGCACCTGTATTCATATAGGCACAAAGCACATCCGTTCCCGTTAAGCTGACCGCATAGGGCGTCACATTAAAGGCATTCGGCATCTGTGTAACTCCCTGGATGGTCTGGATGATCCGGAGGTCGTATAAGCCCAGGTCCGCATTGCAGGGAATATTGAAGGTGAGCTGCAGCTGTGTGGCACTGATCGGCGAGTAGGTCGATACAGCCAGGCTTGCGCTCGTGATGCTGTGCACCAGGTAAACACCCGATACTCCCAGGTTCCATTCGGTATTGGTGCCGTTGACATTAAACGTAACAACCGACGATTGCGGGGTGGTGGTCTGCGTAATGGAGGCGATCCCGAAAGGAGCCACCGTTGCAACCCAGCCTGCGGCAGTGCCGCTGGCATCGGACATAAAGCGGAAGCTTAGGCTGTTGCCCGTCGAGTAGTGATTGGGAGGCAGGCTGGTCACCGAATATTTCGCCTGAAAGCTGGCAGGCGAAGGCGTTGATCCGTTATAAATACTTAACGAGTCGCTGACCGTTGCCGTTGCAAATGAGGTGAAGCTGGCCCTCATCCTGAAGTTCGGAAGGGTGGTAGTCACCACCTGCGTCAGGTTCTGCGCATTGTTATAGTTGGACGAGCCCCCGCCGTCGTCATAAAACGGCATAGAGGTATTGACCGTGCTGGTAGCGTTGCTCATGGTGATTTGTGCGCTCATAAAAGAGCAGATCAGGCACAAGGCAAGGGAAAGAAGGATAGATGGTTTCTTCATTGGGGAGAATTAAAGGGTGATTAATGGATGATCAGGAATTTAGTGCTATGCTCTGTACCGTTGATGACGGTCTTTATGAAATACAAGCCTGTCTTGAGATCGGATACGCTTTCCGAATGGTCGTACCTGTCGGGCAATTGCTGTTTCTCTGCAACAACTGTCTTTACCGCGCATCCCAGGATGTCCGTCAGCTCGATGCTTACAAGCGATTCGGCCTGCAGCTCATAACGGATGGAAACGTTGTTCCTGGCAGGGTTAGGGAACACGGTGATTCCCGCCGCGGCATCTGCCCGCTGTTCCAGCCCCACAAAGGACTGAGGGTTAATCTTGGTGGAGTCCACCACAAAGTCGAGGTTGCTGAACTGGTTGTTGCCCACATTCAACACCTTGTGATAGGTCTGGTTGGTGTCGAGCCCCGGAATATCCACGAGTAAAAAATAAGATTCGCCCGTGACATTATTCGGCAATCCAGATAAGGTGTAGGTGCCGTCGGCCGCTGTGACGGTTTGTGCAAACATATTGCCTCCCGGGTTCTTGCCGCCTTTCACGACGATGCCACCGATGGGGCTTCCGGGAGCCAGAGGGCTGTATACCGAAGAAGGGCGTTGGCCGAAGCCCTGGCCCTCCACGATCTTCCCGCTCATAGAGCCCGGGCCGCTGCCGATGTTGCTTAAGGCAAGGATGGTAATGTTTTGCGTGGCATTGTTCGTGCAGCCGTGAGAAACCGTGGTGGCGCCTTTCCAGCTGATGGCGCTCGGGCCGTAGGTCACCATCACGTTGGTGGCGGTCGGCACGGCTTTGATGACATACATCGAGCTGTCTACCGGGCCAAACGAATAAATGGAGCTAAAGGGCGTAAACGCCACAGAATCCCATTTTCCGAGCACCGGGCGGTAGCGGTACAGGATCATGTTGCCGCTTACCGCACCTGCAGGGCTGGTCACATTGCCGCTGATGTTTTTGGAGGCGATGGTCGTAACGGTGGAAACCCTTACCGTGCTGCATCCAAAGGAGTTGGTCCCCGTCACCGTATAGCTGGTGCTTATCGTCGGCGTCACAACCACGGAGGAAGTGGTGGCGCCTGTGCTCCATACATAAGTGATCCCGCCCGGATTGGTTGCCGTCAGCGTGACGGCGCCGGCCGCGCACACGGTAGCGCTGTTGACGCTGATGGCAGGGACGCTGTTCACGGTGAGTGTCGCGCTGTTGGAAATAAGGTTCGTGCAGCCGTCGGATACAACGCACCTGTACAGGTAGCCGTTGAGTGTTCCGCTGGCATTTAAAAAGCTTAAGGTGGGAGTGCCTACGCCGCTATAGGTAGCTCCGTTCACCACATTGGCATAGGCGCCGCCGGTGCTTACCTGCCACTGGTAAGTAACGCCGGTTGTATTGGTGCCCACGGTCATTGTCGTGCCTGAGCCAACACATACGGACGTTGATAAAGGCTGTGTGGTAATGGCGCTCAGGCTTCCCAGCTTCTTGACATAAGAGCCGCTGGAGGCATCACCGAGCACCACATAGGGCGTGCCGCTTGTGGTAACTGCCAGGCCGTGGGAGTTGGGCGAATTGATCGAGAAATAATTATTGCCGGCATACACCCAGGCCGAGCCGTTATACTTCGATACACTCGATTTATAGCTTCCCAGCTCATAATAGGCCAGGTAAGGAGTTCCCGCAGGGTCGAGAGCCAGGGCGATCGCCATGTACACGCTGCCCACGGTACCTGTGCCTACCGATTGCCAGGCGCCGGCGGTAAAGGTTTTGATCGTGCCGATATTGCCCGAATTGTTAAAGGCCACATAAGGCGTATTGTTATAGCTCACGTCGATGTAGGTTTCATTGACGGCGCCGGTAGATACCGTGCCCGTTCCCACAGCGACCCAGGCGCTGCCGTTGTAGCGTTTTACGGTGGCCAGGCTGCCGTTTGCCACATCCTGGTAAATGATATAAGGCGTTCCCGAATCATCAATGGACAGGGAAGTATAAGAGGCCGTGCTGGTGGAAACAGCGGCTCCCAGAGTTACCCAGGCCCCCGCGCTAAAGGTTTTCACCGTTGCCCGCGACGTATTGGCTACGTCCACATAAGCCACATAAGGCGTTCCGTTATGAACGGCGAGCGACACATAGCTGGCCGTGCTCGTGGTGACAGCGGTACCGACAGTCGACCAGGCCCCTGCCGTATATTTTCTTACCAGCAGGCGTCTTCCGTTTGAGCCGTCCGAAAAAGCCACGTAAGGAACGGTGCCATCCATGGCAATGCTGGTGTAGGCCGAATTGGTATAGGTGCTCAGCGATCCTACTGCCTGCCAGGCGCCCGCACTGTAGGTTTTCACAGCCACAGCCGAAGAAAGCGAGGCATCCGTATAAGCAATGTAGGGAACATCTCCCGGCGTGAGAGCGATATCATTGTAAGCGGTATTCGTAGCTGTCGAGGCAGCGGCGGCGCCTACATTGACCCAGGTGCATTGCGCCTGTACCCTGCAATTAAAAAAAAGAAAAAGGGGGATAAGAAGTGAATAAATAGGTTTCATCGCAGCGTTGATTTTATTAGATGAATATGCTGTTAAAGAAGACTAAAGTAGTTATTTATTGTGTTAAATCCGTTTTTTGCACCTTCTATTTTATAAAAAAAGCTGCCGGGTTTACAAACAGGCAGCTTTTTTAGGATCATCAGAAGACCGGTGTTAGTGAGTTACAAAGAGTTTGACGGATGTTTCGCTTTCATTGATCCGGAGCTTCACAAAGTACATTCCCTGGCTCAGCTCGCTTAGCATCACCTGGTGCGTGTGCGCCCCCGCTCCTTCCTGAGTGGCAGGAACAATGGTTTTCAGGGATTTCCCTACGACATCGTACAGCTCGACCGATACGTCGGAGGCTGCCGCCAGGGTATAGGCGATGGATACCCTGCCGCTGGCCGGGTTCGGATACACCTTGATGTTGTTTTCAGCTAAAGAGGCCGATTGGCGGACACTCACATCCTGAATCGGGTTGATCCTTGCCGAGTCGACAATAAAGTTGAGGTTGATATAGGTGTTGCTGCCCGTAGAGATGACGCGGTGGTAGGTGCCGTTGGTATCCAGCCCCGGAATATCCACAAGGATGAAATATTCCTCGCCCGGTGCATTATTCGGTAAGTTGGAGAGGGTATAGGTACCGTTGGAGCCGGTGACGGTTTGCGCAAACATGTTGCCGCCCGGATTTTTACCGCCTTTCACCACAATGCCGCCGATCGGGCTGCCCGGCGCAAGAGGGCTGTATACCGAGCCCGGACGCTGGCCAAAGCCCTGTCCTTCCTCGATCTTGCCGCTCATGGACCCAGGCCCGACGCTTAATGGCGTTAAAGCCACCACGTTGATGTCCTGAACATCCGCCGTCGCGCAGGTATGGTTGATCTGAACGGCCGTTTTCCAGTTAATCGAGCTCAGACCGTAGGTTACCTGCAGGCTGCTTGCGGAAGGAACCGCTTTCACGATGTAGATGCCGTAGTTGACCGAAGCAAAGTTATAGCCGCCGTTGGCAGCGATGGGTTGCGAGGTCACCGAGTCGAACTTGGTGAAGTAGGGCTCGTATTTGTAAAGGATCGCTGTTCCCGGTACAGGCACCGAAGCCGTGGTGATGGTGCCCGTAATGCCAGTGGCCGGTTTCACAAAAATGCTCAGGGTCGCTGTAGCCGAGCAGCTGTTGGTGGCGGTGCCGGTTACCGAGTAAACGGTGGTCGTTGTCGGGCTGACAGCCGTGGTCGCTGTCGTGGCACCGTCATGAGCCCATACATAGGTCGAGGCACCGCTGGCAGTGAGTGTCAGAGGCTCAGCCGGACAGATGGAATAAGACGGTGCGGTGATGCTGACCGCTGGTGCATTTACCGCAACGAATACCGAAGCGGTGCTTACGGCAGGAGAGCCGTTACACAGGATCTCGCAGATGTAATAGGTGCTCTGGGCCGGGTTGACGGTAATCGAAGGATTGGCAACCGGGCTGCCGGCGTTGCTGTAGGAGCTTCCGGTTGGCGAGGATTGCCACTGGTAGGTATAGCCTGTATAGCCCGGGATGCTTGAAGTGATGCTCAGCGTGACGGCAGCATTCGGGCATACCGTGGATGAGCTTGCGGACACCGTCATATTAGGAGGCAGGTTCTGGCCGCTGCAATTGGCAGGGAAGATATAAACGGCATAATCCTCGGTTTCTCCGTAAGCGTTGGTAATGATGGCTCTTTCGCCGCCGCCGCTTGGCGTGGTGCAGGCATCGCCTGAGCCCAGGGTGTTGTTATATAGGTTGCGCACACGTATTTTGGTGAGGCCCGGCGTGGCAGAGGCCGGAATGGCGATCGTACCGCTGGCGGTGTAGTTGCCGCTTCCGCCCGGCGAGCCGATGAAGGTGTATTCCCACATATCGAATACGCCGTTGTGGTCGTAATCGATCCAGGCGCTGACGTTCTCATAGGAGTCGTTGCCGAGGGTCACGTCAAGCGTATAGGACAGGCCCGCTGTAATACTTGCCGTAGCCACCGTAGAGGAGTAGTCGGTATAGCTGGTGGCGCTGCAGGCCGATGTATTGCTCAATACAGAGCCAAGCACTACGTTGTTGATCTCGTCGCCGCCCGTGCAGTCTATCACATCAGGAATGCAGTAGCACACATTGAAAGGGCTGATGCCTACAGGCACGGAAGCGGAGTTTTGCGACAGGCCGCTGCCCACGCAGGTTACCACGCACCTGTAATATGTGGCAACGGTTTGGCTGGAAACCGTGTAAGGCACGTAATTCTGAGCAGCCCCTAAATTGGTCCATGAGCTGTTGTCCAGGGAGTATTGCCATTGGTAGCTGTTACCCGTTACCTGGCTGTTGCCCGTTAAGTTCAGGGTCAGCGGCGTGTTGGTGCAGATGGTGGTGGAGCTGGCTACTGCTGTGCCCGCAACCGGGGTTCCGGAGCAGCCGGCGGCCGCATTGATAAAGATGCTGTAATCGATCGTATGCCCGCTATTTTCTGTTTGCGTGCAAGGGTCAATGGTGTTCACCTGCGTATTGTTCGATTCGGTTTTCAGTCGCATCACCGTTAAGCCGCCAACGGCAGTATAAGGAATGGTTACCGGAACGCTGAAAGCCATTGTTGCCTGCGATACGGAAGTGCCGATCGTGATCTTCTCATAAGCGTCAAAGGTGCCGCTGTGGTTGTAATCGATCCATCCGGTGGCATAGGTAATATCGTTGTAGCTCTCGATGTCGGTAGAGAGCGTATAGGTTTGTCCCGCCGTTACGGTGCCCGTAGTCGCTGTAAAATCCTCGTAGCCTGTGCCGCCGCAGCTGATGCTGCTGCTGTTGATGGCCGTGAAGGTGACGGCTGTAAAGAAATTGTTGCCGCAGGAAATGCTTCCCGGGTTGCAGTAGCACAATAAAAACGAGTTCTGGTTCACCACTACCGGAGTTGAGGTGGCAGACTGTGCGCTCGCCGTGCAGGTCACAATGCAGCGGTAATGCGTAGTAGCTGTCTGCGTGTTGACGCTATATGGCACATAAGCCTGCGGGCTGCCTAAGTTGCTCCAGGCCGTGCCGTTTGGCGAGGACTGCCATTGGAAGCTCATGCCCGTGGCGGCAGATGTGCCGCTTAGGTTCAGAGTATACGGAGAATTGGAGCAAACGCTGGTAGCCGTCGATACGGCCGCTCCGGCTGTCGGCGTACCGACACAGCCCGGAAGCGCTGTGATGTTTACCAGGAAATCCATCACCTGCCCGTTATACGATAAGGAGCTGCATGGGTCCTGGGCCTGTATGCCCGATTCCAACGCCAGCCTCATCCTTACGGTGCCGGCCTGCGCGGTAAAAGGAATGGTCACCTGCGAGGTGTAAGCTCCCGAAGTGGTGCCGCTTGCCAGCTGGCTGTATTCCCAGGCATCGTACACGCCGCTGTTGTTGTAATCGATCCAGGTGCCGATCACAAAGTCCCCGCTCTGGTAGGTGGTGGCGTTAAACGTATAGGTCTGGCCGGCCGTTACCGAAATCGTTGGCACGATGCCCGCAAGGTCCTGGTAGCCATTGCTGCCGGGGCTGCATACGGGGTTGTAGCCCGCGAGGGTCGCAAAGTCGATCCCTGTCATATAATATCCGTAGTCACAATCGAGGTTGGCCGCTGTACAAAAGCAATTCAGAATGCTTTTTTGGGCGATGCTCACCGGTGTGGAAGTGGAGGATGCGGCAGAAGCCACACAGGTCGTAACACAGCGGTACCAGGTTGTTACCGTCTGGTTGCTGATGGCATAGGTCCAGTTGCTTTGAGGGCTTCCCATGTTGGTCCAGAGCGTGCCGTTGGGAGACGACTGCCATTGGTACGTTAAGCCTGTTGCCAGAGAGCCACCGCTTAATCCCAGAGAGAAAGGGCTGTTGGTGCACACGCTGTAGCTGCTGCTCGTGGTGATAGCTGCCGACGGTGTGCCTGTGCAGGCGGAAAGCGTTGTCAGGCCGAATTGTGCAGAGGCAAAAGAGTAGCTGTCCTGATTGGAGGGCGGAGGAGAAGCAGGGTCCGGATCGATGTTGTCGTCATAAAACAAAATAGTGCGTTTTGTGCTGGTAGGATTGCTGGCCCACAGCGCATTATCGGGATTGCCGTTGGTGTAGCCCGGCGAATTTTCATGAACGCCTACTACCAGGTTGCTGGAACCGTCCCAGATGAAAGGCGTGCTCAGGGTAATCGTCATCCACTGGCCGGCAGAAGCCGGGGCCGTGACGGTCCCCGAAAATACAGGGCTTAATCCCGATACCCAGTCGGTATTATTGGAAAAGGCTGTTTTGGGACTGTTCCCCATAAAAATCTCCCAGTTTTCCCAGGTGTTGGTCGGAAGCCCCTGGTTGGCATAAAAGAAACTGATGGAGCTGATGGACGCCGGACCGTTCCCACCCGCTGCATTAAGCTCGCTCGCCAGGTAAATGGTTTGCGAATAGTTGTGCCCGTAATAGGTATAAATAGGGTTGTACTGATTGGGATTGGCAACAGTGCCTACCGTTATGGTCTGGGCTTTCAGCAAGCTACTGAAGCATAGCACAGCCGCGATTACAATCAGCGATTTCATGGATGGGTAAAGTGTTTTCATGCAAGCGTATGTATTAAAGTAAAAAGGGGGGTGTTCTAAAAACGATCCAAAAATATAAAATAATGCCGCTACGCACCAAATTAAATTTCGAATAGTTATGCGAAAACGCCCTTTGGTCGTTTAATAACAGCTATTTGGCAGGTACAGGGCTCCTGCGATAAAAAGCAAATACCTGTAAGTATTACCTGCATATTTTTTGAGATAACACCTGGTTTCTATAAAATGCCTGGCGCGATCATTCCTGTCTTTTTTACCTGCCACTGAGCTGTCAGTCCGAGTGAAATAAATCAGACGGATACGCAGGATTTATAATCCTGCGGCGCGTCATGTGCTTTAAATAGTGAAACACAGAAAATAAATTGACTCAGGAATTGAGGTACATCTCTACCAGACCTTCCGGAGAGTTGAATTCAATGGTCTTGTGGTCGTCGTCGATCTCGATGATAAAATCGTCGTTGAACGGTAAGATGATCTCGGCTCCGCTTGGATGGATCACTTTGATGATCACGTTATCCGTTTTTTCATCCACTTCCGAAATGTTGCCGATATTTCCCAGGCGCGAATCGATGATAACGTAGCCTACAAATTCATTCAGGGACTCCTCATCCTCCAGGATAAAATCCTCCAGGGCAAACACTTTTTTTCCGATCACCTTTTTGGAGGTGTCCACGCTATCGAGGGTTTCCAGCTTCAGGATATAGCCGTTGTTGGCAGGCCTGCACTCTTCGATAAAGTAAGGGACCTGTGAGCCGTTCAGCTCCAGGAACACCGATGGAATGTCTTCTTCGATACCGGTCATGTCAAGAAGCCTTAAGATCACATGTCCTTTCAGTCCGTGGGTTTTGCTGATGTAGCCTATTTCTCGGGTTGTCATAATTAGTCAGGGGTGTTATGGCCCGCATCGAATTTCGGCAGGGCCAGTTTGTATTTTACGGCCAGGATCCTAAAGACGATGATCACGCTCATGCATACAGGAGCGGCCAGGTTAGGGTCTATCTGCAGGTACAGCATCGACGTGTACAGAACAGCGCCGGTAATGCAGGCCGTCGCATAAATCTCTTTGGCAAAGATGAGCGGGATCTCGTTGATGAGCGTGTCGCGGATCACCCCGCCGAATACAGCGGAGATCAGGCCCAGGATAACGGCGGCAAAGGGGTTCACATGGTATTCGAGGCTTTTCTCGACGCCCAGAATGGTGTAAATGCCCACCCCGATGGTGTCGAACAAAAACAAGGTGCGGCGGAGCTTAATGATGGCGTTTTTAAAGACGAGGGTTACCAGGAAGGCGATGATGATCGAGATGAGGATATTGCTGTCGCTGAGCCAGGAAATAGGGTAGGCGCCCAGCATCATGTCGCGGAGCGTGCCCCCGCCGATCGCCGTCAGGAAGCCCGTGAAGAAAACGCCGAAATAATCGTGGTAATGCTTTTTATCGCGCGCAGCCAGCGAACCGGAAATGGTAAAGAAAAAGATCCCGATAAGGTTAAGCCAGTAGAAAAGCATTGCGTGTTGAAAAAGACAAAGTTAGGGAATTGAACGTGTTAAAAGGTCTGTAAGCCGGAAATTTATGGATGAAGACCCTTTGTTAGGGTCGGGAGCTTCAGCCAGACTAACGGTGGCTGAGCGAAGCCGAAGCACCGGATCTCACTACTCTTTACACCTTCGGTTCCAGTTTCTCCCCTTCCCATTTGGCGACAACGGCGCTGGCAACGGCATTTCCAACCACGTTGGTAGCCGAGCGGCCCATGTCGAGAATCTGGTCTACAGCCAGCAAAAGCAACAGGCCTTCGCCAGGAATGTGGAACATGCTCAGCATGCCTGCAATCACCACCAGCGAGGCCCGTGGCACGCCAGCCATGCCTTTGCTGGTTACGAGCAATACCAGCATCATGTTGATCTGGTCGCCGGCGCTCATATCGATGCCATACGACTGGGCGATGAATACCGTGGCAAAGGTCATGTACATAATGGAGCCATCCAGGTTGAAGGAATAGCCCAAAGGCAGTACAAACGACACGATGCGGTTGCTGATCCCGAATTTTTCGAGCTGCTCAATGGTCTTAGGCATGGC
>Ga0233425_10011765_pt1 | contig 10099 bp, 6 predicted proteins | sample Watercolumn_Towu_2_FD_181712 | JGI IMG/M metagenome (GOLD analysis project Ga0233425, IMG submission 181712) | Freshwater microbial communities from Lake Towuti, South Sulawesi, Indonesia - Watercolumn_Towuti2014_140_MG | ecosystem: Environmental > Aquatic > Freshwater > Lake | place: Indonesia... | reverse complement strand
GACGGTGTGGCGGCCATCGAATGCTCGTACGTCCTCCCGCTGTACGAAGGGCTTCAGTACGATCAGGTGTATCACGAACACCTCGGATATTTTTCGGTCACCGTGCTCCGCCGGTTGCTGGCGATGCACGGATTGGATCTGTTTGCCGCGGAGCAGGTGGGCATGCATGGCGGCTCCATCGTCGCCTTCGCGCAGAAACAGGGAGGGACGAGATCGCGCCACGAATCGGTGGAGCGCCTGATCCAGCAGGAGGCGACGCGAAAACTCACGAGCCGTGAGGCATGGACGGACTTCGCGCGTCGGGCTTATGAGCAGCGTGCAGCCCTGTGCTCCGAGCTGCAGGCGCTCAAAGGGGCGGGGAAGCGGATTGCGGCCTACGGGGCTGCCGCGAAGGGGCAGGTCATGCTGCAGTTCTGTCGGATCGGCAGGGCCCTGATCGACTTCGTCGTGGACAAGAGCGATCTCAAACAAGGACGTCTGACGCCCGGCACCCACCTTCCCATCCTGCCACCCGAGGCGCTTCTGGCGAGGCAGCCCGACGTCCTGTTGCTCAACGCCTGGAACTATGCCGAGGAGATCCAACGGCAGCAGAAGGACTACCTGGAACGAGGCGGGCGTTTATTGCATCCCCTCCCACAGCCACACTATCTCTAGGTGTTGGCCGCTCGAATGGAATCATCGCCTTGCGTACGTTGATCATCGGTGTCAATGGGCGGCTGGGGCTGGCACTTCGGGAGTCTTTTGCCAAGGACCACGAGGTCATCAAAACGATCCATGGTTCGTCCGGCATCGGGCAGACCGCGTTGGACCTCGGGGACGAGTCATCGGTGAGGGTCAGAGCGGCGCTGTGCCAGTGTCACAGCGCTGGAGCTGCTGCGGCGGCCAGGTCACAAGACAACGCGATGAGTATGTGGACGGTGCATCGATGACCCAGCCCTTCGTCTCCATTTGCCTCCCGACCCGGAATCGCGCCACGTTGTTGCGGGAGAGCCTGAAGACCATCTGCGCACAGGACTATGTCCCGCTGGAAATCCTGATCAGCGACGATGCCTCCACGGACGAGACGGAACACTTGTGTCGGTCGTTGGCGCAACAGGACCCACGCATCCGATACATCCGACAGCCGCAACGGCTGGGGCTCTACCCCAACCATAACTTCTGCATTAATGAGAGCCGCGGGGATTTTTTCTGCTTGCTGCATGACGACGATCAGCACCATCCGCAGCTGGTCAGTGAGTCGGTCTCCTTCCTGCTCCGGCACCCGGAAGTCGGGATCGTCTGTTCCGATTGGGATCTGTTGAATGATGCAGGGCAGGTGATCGGGGTGCGGGACCATGACGTGCCGGAGGTGGTGCCGGGACTGGACTACATCGGCCGGACGATCCGTTCCGGCCAGTCGTGGATCGGTTGCCCCGGGGCTCTCATTAGGCGCTCGGCACTCGGACCTGCGCGATTTCGGGAGGATGGGCCCATCGGGTTTGCCGACTTCGTCGTGTGGTTTCAGATCGCCGAGCGGGCCTCCATCGGTCACATCGCGCGCCGCTTGTGGCGCTACCGCTTGCACCAGCAGTCACTCAGCCGGCGGACGATTGAGTCGTTGACCCAGGACTACGACATCAATATGAGTCAGTATTGCGACGACTATCTGGCCCGCTGGCCAGACCACGGCGAGCTCGTTCAACGATGGCGCGCTGATATCCATCGCTATCTGTTTTGGGCGCTGGCCTATGAGTTGGGTTTGCACTTTCGCCGGACGCAGGAAGTGTCCAGCCGCGCCTCGACGAATCGATCCGTCTTTGAGATCACAGACTATGTGCTGACTCCCGAGGAAGTACAGAGCGTGCGCGCTCAATTGCGGAGGTATCGGACAGGTCCGACGCAAGCGGTAGTATTTGCGCTTCTGGAAGCGCTGCAGGAACTCCGGCTGACGCGTCCTCTCGGCTGGGTCACCCAGCATGCGGGTTCGGTGCGGAGCGTGTTGGGCCTTAAATAGCCAGCAAAGGATGTTGTACATGGACAGGGCCGAAGACTTACAGCGGGCGACACAGCGCAGTTTCGGATACCAGTGGACCCATTTCGCGGACATGGTCGAGGCCAACCGGGAACATTTCCTCACCTATGTCGCGCCCATCCAATCCGCTTTCTTCAAAGGGAAACGCGGATTGGATGCGGCCTGTGGATTCGGGCGGCACCTCTATTATGCAAAGGAATTCGGCGCGCAGATGGTCGGTTTGGATTTCAGCGATGCCATCCGCTCTGCCCGGGCGATCTTGGGGAATCAGGCCGGCGCTTCCTTGGTAAAGGGGGATATCTACCGGCCGCCCTTCCACCCGGAAAGCTTCGATTTCATCTACAGCCTGGGTGCGCTCCACCACTTGCCTGATCCGGAGGCGGGATTTCAGAGTCTGTTGCCATATTTGAAAAAGGGAGGTGCGATCTTCATCTGGGTATACAGCAAGAAGCGCTGGGTCCTGAACAGCCTGCTCGAGGCCGTACGTTGCGTGACGACGCGGATGCCCTTGAGGCTCCTCGATCAACTGTGCCTGGTTCTCGCCCTCGTCGATTTCTACCTGTTTGTCAATCCGTACCGCATCCTAGCTCCACTGCTCAAGAGCGTGGGCATACCTCTCTGGGCGCCCCCCCGCGTGCACCTATACGCAAAGTTTCCCTTTCGGGTTTGTTATGCGGACTGGTTCGATCGCCTCGCGGCTCCCATCCGTTTTTACTACAACGAGGAAGATTTGAAGGGATGGGCTGCTCGCGCAGGGTTGCGGGATGTCGTCATCACGCCGACCGGCGCCTACGGGTGCCGCCTGCTAGGGTATAAGCGAGACTGACCAGCCCGAGCGCTATTCCGTTCCCTCGGTCCGGCTTCTGATTCATCTGCCAACATGCCACTCAATCTTGCCATTCTCTTGTTTGCCCTGGCGGTGTTCGGTGTGAACTTCTGGGGCTATCCCCTGGATGCGGTGAATTTTAACACCCTGCACTTCCTCTCAAAGGACCCTTTCCCGGCATTTTGGGGGCTGTCGGTCGTGGATCCCGCCACCCACGACATCGATACTTCCTTCCTCTATCACAACGAAGGCTTGATGGTAGGGTTACTCTATGCGTTTTACCGCCTACCGGTTTCACTCGAGAATAAGCTGATCGCGGTTAATACGCTGAACATTCTTGTCCAGGTCGTGAATGTCGGGTTTTTTGCCTATGTGCTTCGGAAGCTGGTGGGACCTGTACGGCTCTTTCCCTACCTATTTTTGTACCTTCTGTATCCTTTTGCCGCCGCCAATCACTATTGGGCTGCTGATCTGCCCGTCAATCTTGCGGCGACCCTGTTTCTGGCTTCGGTTGGGTTGTTCCTAAACGTCGAGTATGCGGCGGGGACGCCGATCCGCCATGTAGCACTGTGGATGGTTCCAAGCCTGCTCTGTCTGTGGCTCTCGATCATCATGGTGGAGTATGCCATTTGCCTCAGTCCGCTCTACCTGTATCTGGCCCTATATTACAGCAACGGTAAAACGGCCGTCCTCAAATTCCGTCGCATTTTCACGTCGCAGACGGTACTGGCCGGCGTCTTTCTCGTGACCAGCCTGCTGCCCATGTTCTTGTTTACCGGCCACCGCCTGACCATCGTATCCTACGGATCTCGCTTTGGTGAACTGGCAGAGCAAACCCATCTGCCTGCCTTCCTGATTGCCTTGGCAGTCTCGGTGGGCAATGGCGCTCTCGTGTTCTTGTCTTTTCTCTTTGCTAATACGCTTGGGCTGCTGATTTATTTGTTAGCCGCCCTAGTGCAGCATGTAGGATATTTAGCGACATTAACGGCTTCTTTTACGGCGGGAATGCTGATGGTGGCCTTGCTTGGAGGAGCTATCGCCTGGAAGGCTTCCGTCGCTCGTCCGGTGCAAGAAGTCACGAACGAAGCCCCGGATCCACGGTTCTTGCTGGTCCTCGGCCTCTTGTGGGCGGTCCTTTCCTATTTCCCATTCTTCCTCTCGATCGGGTACCCACGAAATGTGGGACTGCTCGTGGACCGGGTCAATGTGTTGGGGGCGATGGGTGTGGTGTTGTGTGCTAACGCAGGGCTGTGTCTGTTCCAAGGCAAGATGCGGTGGAACGCTGTTGCCTGGAAGGGGAGCTATTCCCTGGCGATCGCCTCGCTGGCTGTGGTCCTGCTCCTGAATTTGCAGATTCAAAAGGCGTATTTTATCGAAGGGGAGCAGAAGGAGCGCGCGCTGGTAGCGGCGGTGTTGGATGCCGGGTCACGAATACGGAAGGAGGGACAGGAGCCGATATTTCTCCTTGATCGATCCGCGAAATCGGCGTTCCCGAGAGCCCAGTTGCAGCGCTCTCTGGTAGAATCGACCATAGGGGGGAAAATGGCCAAAGTGGGGTCGTTCATCTTCAAGCGCTACTTTTCCGGTATCACAGCCTCCACGACTTTTCATTTCAATGAAATCTATTTCTTCTCTTGTTGTCCGTCCGCGGCACCAGTCACGTTTAATTTTTATGCCGATTGGGTAGGGCAGCCGAGGCCGTTGGTGTACAAACGGGAAGAGCCGTTTCGGCTCATTGAGGACGCAGAGCAATATACTATCGGCTATGCCTCGACGGAGATATGGAATGCCCCATCCTATGCGGGGGAGTTTCGGACTTATTCAAAGCGGAGCCACGTCATGATGGTGCTCAAGATCGAGGAATCAACCTTCAGGCTCGGTGGCCCGCTGGCCTATTCGCTTGAAGCGTATGAGACGCCTCGAATTGCCGACGTCTCGATGCCGGGAGGGGTGTGATCAATGTGCGGTCTGTGCGGCCTTGTGACCTTCGGTTCGGGAGTCGTGGATCCGGCCGTGATGGATCGGATGGTGGCCAGCTTGCACCATCGCGGTCCCGATGATCGGGGCATCTATTGCGGGAAAAGCGGCGACACGGCCGTGTTTTTGGGCCATGCACGGCTCAGCATCCTGGACCTCTCGGAGGCCGGCCGGCAGCCCATCTGCAACGAGACCGGCCGGATCTGGGTGGTGTTCAACGGCGAGATATACAATTTTCTTGCCCTGCGGGCGGAGTTGGAAGCCCAGGGGCACGTCTTTCGCTCCAAGACGGACTCCGAAGTGCTTGTCCATGCGTACGAACAACTGGGCGACGAGTTCGTCCGGCGCCTGGACGGGATGTTTGCGTTGGCGCTCTGGGACCAGGACCGGGGGAAACTGTTACTGGCCAGGGATCGAGCCGGTAAGAAACCCCTGTACTATGCCGCCACCCCGAAGGTGTTTGCATTCGGCTCGGAAATCAAGGCGCTCTTTGCACACCCTGAAGTCTCACGCGACCTGAACGAACGGGCGGTCCCCCTGTATTTCACGTACGGCTACGTCCCGTGCCCGGAAACATTCTACCGGGGCGTCGCGCAAGTGCCTCCGGCCTCCTACTTGACTGTGGAGAGGGGGCAGGTCCGCGGGCCGTTTACCTATTGGGGACTGACGTATCCCCTTGAGGGGCAGGAGCAGCAGGTGTCCGAGTCCGAAGCCTGCCGCGAAGTGCGGACGTTGCTGCGCGCCGCGGTTGAGAGGCGGCTTCTCAGTGACGTGCCACTGGGCGCCTTTTTAAGCGGGGGGGTTGATTCATCGGTCGTTGTGTGCCTGATGAGCCAGCTCATGGGGCGGCGGGTGAAAACGTTCAGCATCGGCTTTACCGGCGACAAGGATTTAGACGAGACCCCATTTTCGAGGTTGGTGGCCCGCCACTTCCAGACGGATCATACGGAGTTCGTCGTCGAACCGAAGGCATTCGACCTAGTCGAGAAGCTCCTCTGGCACCATGATCAGCCGTATGGGGATTCGTCGGCGATCCCGACGTACCTTCTGTCCAAACTGGCCAGGGAGCATGTGACCGTGGCGTTGAGTGGCGACGGCGGCGACGAAGTCTTCGGGGGCTACGAACGGTTCCTGGGAGCAATTATGGCCGAGCGACTGCCAACTCCGGCTATCCAGCTTGGGATTGCAGCGACCGGTACCTTACTAGGCCTGGGGATTTCCCGCCGTTGTGTTGTGCGGGGCCACCGGTTCTTGCTGCAGGCCGCCAAGCCGCTGCAGGCCCGCTATCTGGCCTGGTGCTCGTTTTTCTCGCAGGATCTGCTGGCGGAGCTGCTGGTCGGGACCGTGCCGGCCGGGATCCGAGAGAGTTTCGACCGTTGTTTTGAACAGACGGAAGGGTGCCCCATCTTGCACCGCATCTTGCAGCTCAATTTTAAAACCTATTTGCCCGATGACCTGTTGGTCAAGATGGACCGCATGAGCATGGCCCATGGGTTGGAGACCAGGTCGCCGTTTCTGGACACGGCGCTCGTGGAATACATGGCCTCGCTGCCGCCGCAGTACAAGGTCCATCGGTGGAAGCTTAAATACTTGCTCAAGCAGGCCTTTGCGGATCTCTTGCCGAAAGAAATTCTGAGCCGCGGCAAACGGGGCTTCGCAGTGCCGCTGGCAGCTTGGTTTCGTGGCGAATTGAAGGAGTGGGTCGGCGATCTGCTGCTGAGCGGCGCTCCTCGCTATCGGCCGTTCATCCGGCAAGACTGTGTGCAAAAAATTTATCAGGGTCACCAGGCCCGGGTCAGGGACCACGGGCCTCATCTTTGGGCCCTGATGAACTTCGAAATCTGGCTGCGATCAAATGCGCCCCCATAGGATTTGACGTTGACTTCAAGAGAGCAGTCGGATACATTCCCTCATCTACTACGATAGGTTAGGGCCGCTTCGCAGTCCTGCCGGATCATGGGGCGCATTATCATCGCCGCCCGTTCCGATGCATACCAATGGATTAACATGAAATGAAACTCAGCATCATCAATCCTCCGCACGACATCATGGTTTCATATGGGTCGAAACGGAATCAGGGGAAAAAATTCGGATACTGGCCTTCCTTTGGCGTTGCCGTGCTGGCCGGCGGGGTCAAAAATTTAGGCTGGGACATCGAGTACCTCGATTGTCCGGTCATTGACTACGGGGTCCAGGACATCGTCCAGCATTTGGAGCGGAGCAAGCCGGATGTGATCGGGATCAGCTCCTTGTTGGCAACCCGCGAGCAGGTCGGGCAATTGATCGGTATTCTGGATGAGCGCTTTACGGCGCCGATTTTTCTCGGGGGGCTGCTTGCGACCAGCTTCGGGGAGAGCATTATGGCCGAGCACCCGGGGCTGGACTTTGCCGTCGTCGGCGAGGCTGAGCAGACGATCGTGGAGGTGTTGAAGAAGATCGAACGCGGCGACAGCCTTGTCGGCGTGCGGGGGCTCTGCTACCGGAACAACGGACGCATCGAGCGCGGGGATCCGAGACCCGTTCTGATGAACATGGACCTGTCACCGTCCCCGGACTGGAGCATTTGCGACCTGAAGCAATACTATCCGTTGCCGATGATGTACAAGCGACATCCGGTCATCCTGTACATGGCGTCACGCGGGTGTCCCTATGGGCAGTGTACGTTTTGCTTCCAGTCGGGGAGCGCGGCGCCCATTTATCGCCGGCACTCGCCGGAACGCGTGGTGCGCGACATGAAAGAGGCCGTGGAAAAGTATGGGGTCCGCGAGGTTGCGTTCTGGGACGATATTTTTCTCGTGGACGAGTCCTGGGTGCTCAAGTTTTGCGAGTTGATCCGTCAGGAGGGCCTTGAGAAGGAGTTGGTATGGCAGGCCTACGGATACGCAGGGACGTTGACGCGAAAAATGGTGGATGCCGCCGCCAAAGCCGGGTGTTGGAATGTCTACCTGGGGTTTGAGTCGGCGAACCAAGACGTGTTGGATCGGGTGAAGAAGGGGATCAAAGTTGATCAGACCGCTCAGGCGATCCGTTGGGTGTTGGATGCGGGAATGGACGCACGGGGCACGTTCATTCTCTCGTTGCCCGGGGAGTCGCCTGCGAAGGCGATGAACAGCGTGCAATTCGCGATCGACAACAAGATCAGTTACGTGATGTTTTATCCCTACTTCCCCGAATATGGGACGCCGCTCTATTACGAGTTGGTGCAGGAAGGCAAGATTCTGGACGATGTGTATAAGGGGCGCGGGGTGGCGCAGTATGTGCCGGAGGGGTATCGAGATGCCGAGGAAATCAACGAGACCGTCCGGCGAGCCTACCGCAAGTTTTACTTGAGGCCCGGTTACATTGCCCACCGCTTGAGCCGCATCCGAAGCTGGGCGGATGTCAAGCAGCACTATGATGCGTTACAGTTCGTGATGGGCCTCGCGTTCAAATAACGTGAATCTCTAAGAGGCGAAAGAGACGTCATGCCACCCTACAAAATTGTCTATAACAAGTCAGAATGTATCGGTGCCGGCGCCTGCGTCGGGGTGCACCCGGATCTGTGGAGTCTGGACGACGAGGCCAAGGCCATCTTGCGAGATGCGATGCTCAACCAGGCCACAGATCGGTTTGAATTGATCGTGGACGAGAGCGATTTCCGAAGAGTGAAGGACTCCGCGATCGTGTGTCCGGTATATGCGATCGACATTATTGATCTTGAGACGCAAACCAGTATCCTGGACATTGCCCCGACGGCGGAGCGGGAGAAGGAAACGGCCAGGGTCATCGAATCCTCCTACGACAGCGAGAAGGAATGGGTGATGGATCCGACCGGATTCGTCACGATTAAGCCGTTTCCCGATCAGGGGTTGATCAAGGTGCGTTGTTACACTCCGAAGCATGAGCTACTCTATGTGGTGCAAGGACATCATGCCGAGGAGATCTACAACACCATGGTCCGCCTCAAGGTCGTGACGTCCCTTACGCATGCCGCCTACCTGGGCAGCGAACTTCAGAAGGCGGAGATTGCCATGCGCTTCCGGCTCGAGTATGTGCAAGACGATCCCCTGCAGCCCGCCAAGGCGCCCCAGCCCTCCTTTCAGACTCCCTCCTGACCCGCATCGGTAACAAGAAGGGAACGTGCGCATCGATGGCAAAGCTGTTGCTCATCAATCCCTCCTATAAACATACGCATACCAACGCCATGCCGAGACTGTGCCTGCCTTTTTTCCCGGTCCTCGGGCTGGCTACGGTGGCGGCCAGGCCCAGGCAGCTTGGCCACGATGTCCGGGTGCTCGATTACTGTTACGAGGATTTTGACCTGCATGCAATCATGGAGACGGTCAAGTCTTGGAAGCCGGATGTTGTCGGCTTGACGGGGACGACCCCCCTATTTCCCCAGATCTGCGCGATTGCGCAGAGCGTGAAGCGCTACAGCCGAAGCATCGTGACCATCGGCGGAGGTGCCCACTGCTCGGCGTTGCCGCAACAGTCCGTTGTGCAGGCCCAACTCGATTATGTCTGCTATGGGGAGGGGGATTTCACGCTGGCCGAGCTCGTGGACGGGAAATCCCCTGGAGATGTGGGGGGGGTCGTCTGGTCGAACCAGGGGCAGCCTGTCACGTTTCCGGCCCGCGCGTGGATCGGTGATCTGGACGCGCTGCCTTATCCCAGTTGGGAGTTGTTCGACCTCAACCGCTACGCACGATATATCCCGCCCTTTGCGCGTCGGCGCAGCCCGACGGGCTTTCTGGAAACGTCGCGCGGCTGCACCTTCTCCTGCAATTATTGCGCAAGCAAGAATACAGCCGGCCGGATCCTCCGGAAGAAATCGGTTCGTCGGGTAATCGAAGAAATACGGCATATGCAGGCCGCAGGGTTTCAAGAATTGTTCATCGTCGACGATATCTTTACTGCCGATGCGGCGCGGGTGAAGGAGATCTGCGAAGGGCTGCTCAGTGCCGGGATCAACCTGCCGTGGAGTTGTGCCAGCGGCCTCCGGGTGGACACCGGCGACCAGGAGATGTTCACGCTGATGAAAAAAGCGGGCTGCTATAAAGTAGCCTTCGGGATTGAGTCGGGGGACACGGAGGTATTGCAGGCCAACGGTCGCGGAGGGAGGGCGAGCGCTCAGGCGGCGCACAACGCGGCTGTGATGTGCCAACAGGCCGGCATTGATGCCCAGGGGTTCTTCATGGTCGGCCTGCTCCATGATACTGAAGCCGCTATGACGAAGACGATCGAATTGGGCCGCACGCTTCCCGTGAATGTGCTCAAGGTCAGCATCTGCGTGCCCTTTCCCGGCA
>Ga0233425_10011764_pt1 | contig 10099 bp, 7 predicted proteins | sample Watercolumn_Towu_2_FD_181712 | JGI IMG/M metagenome (GOLD analysis project Ga0233425, IMG submission 181712) | Freshwater microbial communities from Lake Towuti, South Sulawesi, Indonesia - Watercolumn_Towuti2014_140_MG | ecosystem: Environmental > Aquatic > Freshwater > Lake | place: Indonesia... | reverse complement strand
CGCTCCATGTCGATCTGCTTCGCTGCCATGCCGTGCTCCTGTCCGTGGCCGTTGAGTGGCCTCATCGCCCAGGTCCCATGATTCCAGTGGAATACCACGAGTCGACCCGAGTCCTGGAGACAATTTGACGACGACTCTCGGATCGAACAGGTGCTGCCCATCTGCCTGGAGGAGATCCAGCGCTGCCGTCCCTACTTCATCGGGCTGCTCGGCGAGCGCTACGGCTGGGTGCCGGACGACATCCCGGACGACCTCGTCGCTCGGCAGCCGTGGCTGCACGACCACCGCGAGCGCTCGGTCACGGAGCTGGAGATCATCCACGGTGTGCTGGGTGACGAGCGGATGCGCGGGCATTCCTTCTTCTACTTCCGCGACGCCGCCTATGCGGCCAGCGCCCCTGCCGACCGGAGGCGGGACTTCGCCGCGGAGAGCCCGGCGAGCGCGGAGAAACTGGAGCGGCTCAAGGGTCGCATCCGGGGCGCGCGCGACCAGGACGCGTGCCGGCTGCGAGAGGGCTACCGCGACCCGGAAGAGCTGGGCCGCCTGGTGCTCGAGGACTTCACCGCGCTCATCGACCAGCTCTTTCCGGAACGTGCCGCTCGATCCGCTGGACCGCGACGCCGCCGACCACGAGGCCTTCGCCGCCAGCCGCGCCCGGGTGTACATCGGGCGGCAGGAGTACTTCGACCGTCTGGACGCGCACGCCGGCGGGCACGGCGACCAGCCGCTGGTCATCCTGGGCGAGTCCGGTTCCGGCAAGTCGGCCCTGCTGGCGAACTGGGCAGAGCGTCGCCGCGCTGCTCACCCGGACGAAGCGGTGCTCGTGCACTTCATCGGCGCCACGCCCTACAGCTCGGACTGGGCAGCGATGCTGCGGCGGGTCCTTGGCGAATTCAAGCGCCGCCTCGGCATCGAGCAGGACATCCCGGACCAGCCCGACGCCCTTCGCGCCGCGTTCGCCAACTGGCTGCACATGGCCGCGGCCAGGGGGCGGGTGGTGCTCGTCCTCGATGCCCTGAACCAGTTCGAGGACCGCGACGGCGCGCCGGACCTGGTGTGGCTGCCGCCCGTCATGCCGGAGGACGTGCGCCTCTTCGTGTCCACGCTGCCCGGGCGCCCGCTCGACGAGCTGAAGAAACGGGGCTGGCCCACGCTGGTAGTGAAACCGCTCGAGCCCGCCGAGCGCACGCAGCTCATCGGGGACTACCTCGCCCAGTACAGCAAGAGCCTCGGCCCGGCGCGAACGGAGCGCCTCGCCGCGGCGCCGCAGACGACCAACCCGCTCTACCTCCGCACGCTGCTGGAGGAGCTTCGGCTGTTCGGCGTGCACGAGCGGCTCGACGAGCGTATCGGCCACTACCTCCAGGCCCCGACCATCCCTGCCCTCTTCGAGCGCGTCCTTGAACGGTGGGAGAACGACTACGACCGAGCCCGACCCGGTCTGGTCCGGGATGCGATGACCTGCCTGTGGGCCGCACGGCGTGGGCTGTCCGAATCGGAGGTGCTCGACCTGCTGGGCGCCCGGGGACAGCCACTGCCGCGAGCCCACTGGTCGCCGCTCCACCTGGCGGCGGAGCAGGCGCTGGTCAGCCGGTCGGGGTTCCTGAGCTTCTTCCATGACGACCTCCGTGTGGCTGTGTGGAGTCGGTACCTGCGACGCGAAGAGCACCGAAGCACAGCGCACCTGCGACTGGCCAACCATTTTGAAACGGCCCCCCCGGGTCGGCGCCGGCTCGACGAGCTCCCCTGGCAACTTGCGGCCGCCGCCGCATGGCAACGGCTCTATGAGCTGCTCTCCGACCTTGCGTTCGTCGACGACCTATGGTGGGCGGACGCCTTCCACCTCCGGAGTTACTGGGCGCGCCTGGAGGAGCGCGGCTTCCGGATGGTGGACGCCTATCGGGCCGTGCTGGATGCTCCGGGCCGATTCGCAGCCAATCGAGTCTGGACCCTGTCGAGTCTGCTCACACATACCGGCCACCCGGCCGAAGCACTGGCGCTGAGTACTCATCTTGTGGAGCACTTCCGGCAGATAGGAGATCGCAAGAACCTCTCGGACTGCCTCGGCAACCAGGCGGTGATCCTCATGGACCGCGGCGATCTGGACGGCGCGATGGCGCTGCACAAGCAACAGGAGGCCCTCTGCCGCGAGCTGGGCAACAAGTCCGGCCTGTCGAAATCGCTCCACAACCAAGCGTTGATTCTCCTCGCCCGCGGCGATCTGGACGGCGCGATGGCGCTGCACAAGCAACAGGAGGCCCTTTGCCGCGAGCTGGGCAAGGTAGAGGGGCTGGTAATATCCCTCATTTATCAGGTTCTCAGTCTGCTGGCTCTCGAGCCATTGCCTATATTGAAGTTGCCATGGTGGCGGCGGTATATGGGCGCGCTACGCTCAGCCTCGCGCCATTCCAGTCATTTATACACCCTTACAGGATCGTCAGCCGTTGCCACCGCATTACCGTTGGCCGAGGAGGCGTTTCGTATGGTGAATGACCATGGCCTGGTCGTTCTGTCCGGGAAATGCAAGCTGATCCTCTCATTTGTGCGGCGGGCGGCTGGCCGGTGACATCGGCGTGGGAGGCATTGATCACAACATCGGCGATTTCCCCTCACCCCCGGCCCCTCTCCATCTTCGTGGAGAGGGGAGAGCTGGTCGATCCGACAGCACACCCAGGCAGGAGCTCCGCTGCCCTGGTGGACGAAGTGGACTCGGTGGACGGGGTGGACATCGTCCCATCGTTCACTCTGTCCACGTTGTCCACATCGTCCACCTCGTCCACGCTGGACAGGTCTTCATGCCTGGGCATGTCCGACAGTGACACGGAATCCTGGTATGCTCCGCGGTCGCGGAATTTCTGTTGAAACAGAGGGTGGTGGGCCGGCATGTGCGAGCGTGATCGGGAGAATCCGGACCAGATCGAGATTCGACGACTCGTCGCCACGATCCTCGAGCGTCGAAGACACGACGATCCTCTTTTCGAGGATTCGTACATCCTCCTCGAACGTCTCGTCAGCCTGGCATCCACCCAGTTGCCTTTCGAATCCTCAAAGGCCGATCATGGTCTCGGCAATTCGCTTGATGAGGGTCGTTTTGTGCTGGCCGCGGAGCCGGGCGCCATCTTCCTGATCGAGACCTCCAGGATGAGCATCGGATCCCAGGGCAGCATCCACCGTGTGGCTCACATCAACGAGGATGGCCGCGCCGTCCTGGTGGTAGGGAAGAAGTCCTTCGACACCTCCTCGTGGTTTCTCGAAAAAGAGTCCGAGGTGCTGAAAGCCCTCACCCGATGGGTGGATTCCAACGGAGCGCCTCCTCGTTTTCCGCGTTTCATCGCCAACTTGAAACCCCGTGCTCGATCCGAGAGCGAAGATCGAGACACGACATGGCTGGTCATGGAACGAGCTCCTGGTGAGAATCTGCACCGATGGCTCAAACGCAATTCGTTCGATAACCCTCGGCGAATCCATCAGGTGTTGCTGGGCATCGCGCTCGCGTTGAAGCAGATCCACGACGGGGGAGTCGTCTTTGGGGACTGCAAGTCTCAAAACACCATCATCGAGCTCGTCGACGACGAGATATCATCGGTCAAGCTCATCGATTTCGGCTCGGCAAGTGAGGTCGATCAACATGGATATCTGGATCGGATGTCCGCATCGTTCATCTCCGGAACCCCAGCCTGCATCGCGCCGGAAAGGATCATCGTTCCTCTCTGCTTGAGAGGAGTGGACCTGCCTTTCCCTCTACCCTACCTGGGGATCGGGACGAGAAGCGATGTCTACTCCTTCGGCTGCACGGTCTGCGACATCGTTTGTAGCACCTGTCCGGCTTTTCATATCATCGATGACTACAGAGCCGTCGACAGGTTCCTGGAATGTCTGAATTACAAGGAAAAGACCAGTTCGGAGAGGCAGGAGATCATCGAAGAACACGCTGGCACCATGAGACTCATCAATGATTTCTCGAGGTCCCTCGCCTTCGCGGCAAAGACCACGGAAGAGAAGCAGGAGATCATCGAGAGCCTCACCATGGAGAAGGGCCTTGCCGAGCTCGTGGCCCGATGCCTGGACATGGACCCGGCACGGCGACCGGACCTCGACGACATCGCCGCGGTCCTGGAGAAGAGGATGGATGCCGGCATCCCATGTCGCAGCCCCGGAGAGGTCCCTTCACCGGTGCAGGAGTCCGGGATAGTCATGGATTGATGCCAGCGAGCCGTTTGCCGGAAGATCGGGTGCACGACCATCTGCGCTCGGTCGGACCACGGGATCGGACACGGGATTGCCGTTGCCGCGGAGAACGAGGCGCGGTAGCATTTCTGCCTCGGTGCGAAATGCGTCAGCCCATCCAGAAGGGGACCCGCATCGGGCCTTATGAGCTCGATAAACGCCTCAACGCCGGCGGGATGGCCGAGGTCTGGCTCGGACACATCGACGGACCGGGGGGATTTCGCAAGACCACCGTCATCAAGACCATCCTGCCCAGCTTCGTGCACAACCCAGAGTTCGTGCGGATGTTCGTGAACGAGGCGCGGCTCGCGGCGATGCTCAACCACCAGAACATCGTCCAGATCAACGATTTCATCGTGGTCGACGGCATCCCGTTCATCGCCATGGAGCACATCGACGGAAGATCGTTGCGGGAGGTGCAAGCCCGGCTTCACCAGGTGAACGCGGCGATGCCGCGCCGGCTGGCGCTCCGCGCGGTGATATCGCTCTGCGACGCCTTGAGCTACGCGCACAACCTCAGAGGTGACGACGGGCAGAACCTCGGCCTCGTCCACCGAGACGTTTCGCCGAACAACGTGATGATCTCCTACACCGGCGTGGTCAAGGTGGTGGACTTCGGCATCGCCAAGGCTTTCGCGGCTCCCAGCATCACGCAAGTGAGGACGATCAAGGGCAAGCATCCCTACCTCGCGCCCGAGCTCCTCGGCTTGGCTGGCACCGCGTTCGCCGACCAGCGGAGCGACATCTACGCAGTGGGCGTGATCCTGTACGAGCTGCTGACCGGGAGGCGACCCTTCGACGCCGAAGGGGAGAAGCTCTTCGCCATGATCAAGGACCAGGAACCTGCGCCGCCGTGCACGATCGACAGAGGGATTCCTCCCGTGCTGAACGACATCGTCCTGAAGGCCATGGCCAAGGACCCGGGAGCGAGGTTCCAGGACGCGGCCGATCTCGCCGGGCAGCTCGAGAAGCACATGACCTCCGTTGGGACCCACCCCCAGGAGCGCGACCTCGCCAGGTTCATGCGCAACCTCTTCGACAGGAACCAACCACGCGAGCCCCAGGCCGGACCTGAAGACCCGACGAGGCCCGACGTGCGCGTGGTCGGCGAGCCTCCTGAAAGGATCGAACGCGGCGCTCCCGGCTCGATCGGTCCCACGACACCCGAGGACCCTGTACACGGCGCGCCCACGGCGCTCACTCAGCCGCTGCGTGGCACGGCGCAGCCCGCACCGACCCCGGGCGGAGCCGAGGCCGGCGCGGTGCCGGTGGAACCCGTGGATGCCGCGACGTCGTGCGGCATCGACGAGAAGGTGACGGAGCCCAAGCCGGCACCCGGGGTCCTGGTGTCGCCAGCCGTGCATCCCGAGCCTCGATCGGAGCCCGCTCCGCCGAAACCGACTCCGCCGGGTCGAACATACCTCGTCGGAGCGCTGGTCGTCCTCGCGCTCCTCGCGCTGGGGACGGGCGGGTATCTGGCCACCTCGTGGCCGGCCCCGCACGCATCGGCGGATCAGCCGGCGCTCGCGACCCAGGTGATCGAAGAAGCCGCAACGGACCGCGACCTGGCGCCTCGACCAGCGGACGAGGGCGGCATGGCACCGCTCGTCGAGGTGCATCTCAAGGGCCTGCCCCGAGCGGCCGTGGTCAGGCTCGACGGCGAGCCGGTCAATGGCGATCTGATCCATGGAGCGGCCGGGCACCGGGCACGGCTGGAGGTCCTCGCCGAGGGGTACCAGACGCTCAGTCAGGAGGTCGAGTTCGATCCGCAGCGGACCGAGATCGACCTGGGCTCGCGGCTCCGGCGGAGCTCCACCGGTCCCGATTCCCGGGGCAACAGCGGGGTGAACGTCGCCCCGCCGGCCCCTCCCTCGTCCGGGCTCCCGGCGCCCGGTCACCTCTCCGGCAGGCGCCGGGAAAACCCGTTGAACAGCATCGATGATTGAGCTGGTGGATGGATGAGGTATTTCGCGGCATCGCTGGTCCTGGTCGTGCTCGCCGTGGCCGGGCCTGCTCTGGCCGAGGACTCGGTGGAGGCCGAACGGTTGTTCCGCCTCGGTAAGAACGCCGAAGATCGGCACGACGTCCGGCTGGCCGAGTCCTGGTACCGGAAGTCGTATGCCGTCAAGCGCACCCCAGCGACGCTCTCCGCCATCGCGTTCGTCCAGGCATCGGACCGGCGTCTGCCGGAGGCGGTCTGCACATATGAAAGAGTGCTCGAAGGCGAGGCCGGGCCGCCGTCGGAGAAGGTGCGCCGTCTGGTCATGGAGGAGATCGAACGTTTCGGCGGGAAGGTCGGACACCTGGCCGTGGAGGTCCGGGGACCGGACCTCGCCCGGGTGTCGCTGAACGACATCGACGTCGGGAGCACTCCGCTCGAACGTCCGCTCTGCGTCTGGCGGGACGCGCGCTACGAGGTCGAGATCCGTGCGCCCGGATACCTGGACGAGGTCCACAGGGTCCACATCGAGAACGCGCAACACCAGGTCGTCACCGAGATGGCGATCAGCCCCAGTGAGCAGGGCTTCGTCTGGCTCGAGTCCGCGCTCCCAGGGGCCACGGTGTGGTTCGACGGGCGAGCTGTCGGTGAGACTCCCCTGGTCCGCCCGATCCCGGCTCCGCTCGGACCGCATCGGATCGAGCTGGACCGGCAGGGCTTCCGGCCGGCGGCGCGGGAGCTCGAGGTCTCCGAGCCCGGGGAGCTCATCCGGGTCAGGATCGACCCGGAGCCGGAGCTGGTCGTGCCGCCGGACCTGGCCGCGGAGCTCACCGTCGAGGTGGACGAGGAGAACCCAGAGGTGATCCTCGACGGTCACCCTTTTTCAAATGGCACCGTGGTTCGTGGTCTGCACGACCTGGTGGTCAGGAGGGCAGACTTCGAGCCGTGCCACCGCGACGGCCTGCTCCTGCACGCCGGCGATCGACTGCTGCTCGATGTCCGACCGCGCCCGACAGACAGGTACGTGGAGCAGCACCACAACAGGTACCGGCGCTGGCGAGGCGGGGCATGGACAACGCTGGGAGTCGCGCTGGCCATCCTCGGGACCACGACGGGATTGTATGCCTGGAGCTCGGACCGGAACGACGACTGGGAAGCTGAACGGGAATTCCTGAGCACCGAGGCGCTGCACGTCGGCGAGCCCGGCCACCTCTCCGAGCCCGAGCTGCTGCAGCGCGTCGATTCCAACAACGATCTGGCCCGGGAGCTGGACACCTGGGAGGGCGTGGAGTGGGGCATGCTCGGCCTCGGCATCGCCGCCGTGGCCACGTCGATCGTTCTCTTCTTCACCGGTCCCGAGCGGGATCGGTATGCCGTCTTCACGGAGAACCCAGGTGTCGGTTGTCAGGCGGACGCACACCTGGAGCCACGGGGGCAGCCATGAGGATCTCGTCAACGAAGCCTTGCTCGAACCCGATTACGATCCGCCGCGCGTCGCTGGCGGTCCTGGGGCTGCTCGTGTTGAGCTGCACCAGCCGTGACGACCGATGGAACCCGCTGGGCGCGGAATGCGACCCCGACGAGGACGAGTGCCGGCCTCCATTGATCTGCTCTCATCACCTCTGCCTCTCGCCCTGCGAGACGCGCCTCGACTGCCCGGGAGGCAGCGAGTGCATCGCCACGGAGGGTGACCCCTCCATCCGGGTCTGCACAGCGCCGCCGCTCGAGGAATGCCCCGAGACACCATGTCCGACTGGACTCGAGTGCGGTCCGGATGGAATCTGCCGCGAGGCCTGTGACGAGACGGGAGGCTGTCACGCTGGATATTACTGCTTCGATGATGTCTGTCTGGAGCTGGGAACGGGCCCCTGCCCCGGCGGACCGGTCGCGTGGTTCGCCGACCGCGACGGCGATCTCTTCGGCGACGGCGCGTCCTCGGTCTCGGCGTGCTCACCGCCCGACGGGTATGTCGCCGACGCGACCGACTGCGACGACGCCGACCCCACGGTCCACCCCGGCGCCGTCGAGGTCTGCGACGTCCAGGACAACGACTGCGACGGGCTCCACAACGAGGAGCTGACCGCTTGCCCGACGGTGAGCTACGGCGGCGAAGACCTGGTCGTGACCGGTGCATCCCCGCCGATGGAGGGATGCCTGGTGGAGATCGGGAGGTTCGTCGTCCCGGTCGGGGTGACGCTCGTCGTCCGTCCCTTCGACGGACTGGAAGGTGGCTGGCTGGAAGTCTCGGCCGAGGAGATCGAGGTCGCCGGGACCATCGATGCCTCGGGCGGGGGCTACGGTGGCGGTGGCGGTGGCGGTGGCGGCGCGGGAAACGCCGGAGGCGGCGGCACCTGTCCGAACCCGCCGGACCCCTACGCCTCGGGCGGTGCGGCCGGCGCTGGCGGCCCTGGCGCCTTTCCGGGCGGTGCAGGCCAGAACATCTGCGAGCGCGAGGCCCGCGGCGGCAACGGGGGCAACGGCGGCGGCCCGGCCGGCGGCGGCGGCACGGGGACCGGGGGCTACCAGCACCGGTCTGGCGGCGACTCCTCTGGCAACAGCGTCGCGGGGGTGACCGGTGGCGCCGGGCTGGACGGGGGATACGTGGTCGTGTCCACCAACGGAGACACCTCGACGGACGCGGTGATCCACATCGGCTCGGGCGGTGGTGGTGGCGGCGGCGGCAGCGGCGGCTGCGCCGGTGGCTACGACACGGCCGACGGAGGAGGGGGAGGAGGCGCCGGAGCGGCGGGCGGCGGACGAGTCGCGCTCCGGGCTCGCACGAGCCTCGTGGTGTCGGGAGTCGTCACCACCGATGGGAGCGCGTCCGCGGGCGACGGCGGGAGCAGCGAGTACACCTGCAGCTCCGCAAGAGACGACTGGGGCGGGAACGGAGGATCGGGCGCTTCCGCTCTCGTCCCGGGGAGCCGCGCCGGAGGCCCGAGCCGGTGCTGGGACTGCGACTGCTACTGGGGTGGGCACGGCGGAGCCGGAGGTCGTGGTGCGGGCGGCGGCATCCTCCTGCGCTGCGACCAGCCCGGCGGTGTGGCGATCTCGGGAGCGGTCTCGTCCCTTGGCGGCGAGGGTCGCGTGGAGAACGGCGGCACGGTCAAGGTGTTCGTCCCCGGTCCGGCGCCGGATCTCTCGACGGTCTCGGCAGGACGCGTGTGCGAGGCCGACCTGGCCGGAGATGCGCTGTGCCTGCCGTGATTGGTTACCTCACCTGCTCCATCCGGCTCCGACACGGGATTCGGTTGTTGGTCTCCGCCGCCTGCCTCATGGCCTGGTCCTGCTCCGAGCGGCCGGTGGGGAGCCCGCTGGGCGCTCCCTGCGAACCGCCGGGCGATTGCGAGGATGGCCTCGTCTGCGAGTACTCCCGGTGCCGTTTCCCCTGCGCGACCGAGGCCGACTGCGGTCCGGAGAGTGCCTGCGTGGGCGGGCTGCGAGATGTCACCTTCCGCGTCTGCACGCTTCCAGCCGAGGAGGATTGCCCCTCAACCCCCTGCCCCGAGCGCCTCTACTGCGGCCCGGACGGCATCTGCCACGAATGGTGCCGTCCCGACCGGCCCTGCGTCGAGGGCTGGGAGTGCACCGACGAGATCTGCCTGCCGCTGGATGAAGAGTAGCGGGCCCCTCCCGCCTCCTCCGCGACCGCGACCGCCCAACCCTTCTGGAAATCGACAACGAGTTGCTCATGTCCGCACACCATCAAGGCATCGAGATCGAGGTCCTCGGCCTCATGCCGATGAGGCTCGAGGCGTCGGACGTCGAGCGGCTCCGGGAGCAGAGCCTGCCGCGGCTGAGTTAGGTGCGGTTGTCAACCACCATCCATCCAGGAATGTCGGAACTGGAGGCTGGGATGGTGTGAGGTGTGAGGCATCCGCTGGGTGACGCACACCGGACGGACCCTCCGTGGCGCACGAGGAGGACGGCTCG
>Ga0233425_10011763_pt1 | contig 10099 bp, 7 predicted proteins | sample Watercolumn_Towu_2_FD_181712 | JGI IMG/M metagenome (GOLD analysis project Ga0233425, IMG submission 181712) | Freshwater microbial communities from Lake Towuti, South Sulawesi, Indonesia - Watercolumn_Towuti2014_140_MG | ecosystem: Environmental > Aquatic > Freshwater > Lake | place: Indonesia... | reverse complement strand
GCCTGCTCGATGGTTTCGGAGGCCTCATGGATCTTTTTCTGCACCTTGGTCAGAATATCGCCGTATTTGGTCCACTCCGTCTTGACCGCCGCGAGCAGGTTCCAAACCTCACCGGACCGTTTCTGAATCGCCAGGGTCCGGAAACCCATCTGCAGGCTGTTGAGGAGCGCCCAGAGCGTGGTCGGTCCCGCGATCACCACGCGGCATTCCCGCTGGATGATTTCGACAAGCCCTGTACGGCGGATCACTTCGGCAAACAGCCCCTCCGTGGGCAGAAAAAGGATGCCGAAATCGGTTGTCTTTGGCGGGTTGAGGTACTTGCTGCAGACGTCTCCCGCGCATTGCCTGATCCGCGCCTCGATCTTTTTTATGGCAATCTCCGCGGATTCCACATCGGCATTCTCCTGCGCATCCGTGAGGCGCTGATAGTCTTCCAGGGGAAACTTGGCATCGATGGGAAGCCACACCACATCCGCATCATCCTCGCCCCGGCCCGGGAGTCTGATGGCGAATTCCACCCGCTCGCTTCCCTCTTTCACGGCCACATTGGCCGCATACTGATCCGGCGTCAGCACCTGTTCCAGCATGGCGCCGAGCTGAACCTCGCCCCATGTCCCGCGCGATTTTACGTTTGTCAGTACCTTCTTAAGGTCGCCCACGCCGGCCGCCAGGGACTGCATCTCGCCTAACCCCCTGGAAACCTGCTCCAGCCGCTCGCCGACCTGCCTGAAGGACTCGCCCAGCCGCTTCTCCAGCGTGTTCTGGAGCTTTTCATCCACGGTCGCCCGCATCTGCTCCAGTTGCTTCGCATTGTCCGCCTGAATCGCCGAAAGACGCTGCTCCACGGCCTCCCTGAGCATGTCGAGTTTCTTGTCCATGGTCTGCGTGAGAAGACCGAACTGGCCGTACAGCGTATCCCCGACCCCTTTGAGCGCGCCGCCAAGCTCTTCGCGGGATTGCCGCAGCGCCTTGGCCGCCTCCTCCCGGTTCTTGGCGATCTCCTCCCGCACGGATCGCTCGGTACGCTCGTCGGAGCGCTCAATCGACCGAAGGGTCTGTTGAATCGGGTTCAGATCGACGGGCGTTTTACGACCCAGGAGAAAAACCTGGATCGCTGCAATCACGACCAATAGGGCAACCGCGATGACCAGAAGCATACTATCCATGGGCTTGTCCTCGGCATCGGTATTTCAGTAACCCCCGCTCTATTCGCTTTCGCAGGGAGCAACCCGAACAGCGGCTGAAGTGTACACACAGGGCCGGATAAATGCAAACATCAAACCGCGACATCCCCCCTCACCTGCTTCCGTGATTTTTTATCCGGATACCTTTGAATCGCACGATTTCCAAAGCTTTGGATCCATTTGTCATTGACAGGCTGCCCGCGCTCATCTATACTACACTACAATTGGTTTCAGGCAGGTCGCTTAATGATGCTGCGGGAAACGGCGGCTCTCCTCAGCAAGCTGCAGAGGATTCTTGATTCTTGGTGGAACAAAACCCTTTCGTTATTGCCCGCATACCCTCGGGAAGCCACAGGATATGCGCCCGCTAACGGATTCACGCAGGAAATGGAAAATATGTTATGGCAGATCTCCTTATCACCTTCATCGACCTTTTTCTACACCTCGATCGATACCTGAGCGAAATCCTCAATTATTTCGGCATCTGGACCTATGCGCTGCTATTCCTCATCATTTTCTGCGAGACGGGGCTCGTCGTCACTCCGATCCTCCCGGGGGATTCCCTCCTTTTCGCGCTGGGGACCTTCGCCGCCAATCCCTACCTAAAGGGACCGCTTGAAGCGGAGTGGCTTTTTGTCTCGCTTTCCGTGGCGGCTGTCTTGGGAGACACGGTGAATTACTCGATAGGGCATTTCATCGGACCCAAGGTTTTTCACGATGGGAAATACCGTTTCATGAAAAAAGAGTACCTGGATCGAACCCACCGGTTCTATGAAAAGCACGGCGGCAAGACGATCGTCATCGCCCGGTTCATCCCGATCATCCGCACTTTCGCCCCCTTCGTGGCCGGCATCGGAGCGATGAGCTATCCGCGGTTTATCTGCTACAACGTCGTCGGCGGCATCGCCTGGATCGGCACCTTCATTTTCGGCGGTTATTTCTTCGGGAACCTTTCCATCGTCAAAAACAACTTCACCCTGGCGATCATCGCGATCGTCGTCCTATCGGTCATGCCCGGGGTGATCGAATACCTGCGACAACGAAGGGGAACGACCTGATGTCGGCCAGACGACTGTGGATGCTTTAACAAGCGCATAAACATTTCCGGGAGTTTGCGAGGAGGCAACATGAAAGGCATCATACGCTGCGTCATTGTTCTATTCCTGCTGGGATTGCTTATCGGACCGGCAGCGGCCATTGCGACCGAGGGCGGGAGCGTCGTCAAGATCGGCAGCGATGTGACGATCGAGGCGGGCCAGAAGGTGCGCAACGTGGTCGTTATTGGCGGTCAGATCACGATTAGCGGTGCCGTGGATAACAATGTCGTGGCCGTCGGCGGCTCGGTGGTCCTGACGAAAACAGCGGTTGTGGGAGGCAACGTCATCTCCCTGGGCGGCATTATCGTGAGTGCAAAAGATTCACAGATCGTAGGAACGATGACCGAAATAAACTCCTCCAACCTTTTCGAAACGTTGACGGCCGCGCTGAGCGCCGAATGGGAAGGGTGGTCATGGATCTTTGCCCTCATCTCGCTTTCCATTTTCCTTGTGATCCTGGTCCTGGCGCTGCTGATCGTCGCGCTCCTGCCGAAACCGGTTCGCATAGTCGCGGAAGCGATTCATGAAAACACCTTCAAGGTGTCCCTTTGCGGTCTTTTAGGTCTTGTGCTGATTGCGCCGCTGGCACTCCTTCTTACCATTTCTGTCGTGGGGATTGCCCTCATCCCGCTCGAGGTGATCGTGGTCGTTTGTTCCGTGCTGCTTGGCTTCATCGCCGTGGGCCAACTCATCGGTAAAAAGGCCCTTAAGCTATTCCACCGACAAAACCCGAGTATGCTCCGCGAGACATTCTGGGGGCTGATCATTCTCTGGCTCATCGGATGGATCCCTTACATCGGCTGGATGGCCAAGGCCGTCGCCATCGTTGTCGGCCTGGGGGCCGCGCTCATCACCCGCTTCGGGACCTACCAGGGATGGAAGACCATCACTCCCCGCCCCACTGTCTCCTCCGGAGAAGGGGGCGGTCTTGGCATTTAACCGGCTCCGTTCAACTAAAAAGGCCCTCTCTTGCGGGAGGGCCTTCTTTATTCATTCAATAAAACCCCTTACGCCATCTTCTTCATTGCATCGACAAGATCCTGCACCGCCGCCGCCGACTTCTTCAGGGCGGCATCCTCTTCGGCGGTCAGCTTGATCTGGATGATCTCTTCGATCCCTCCTTTTCCCAGCTTCACCGGAACGCCGATAAACAGCCCTTTGATCCCGTACTCACCCTCCAGGTAGACGGCGCAGGGCAGGATCTTCTTACGGTCCTTGAGGATCGATTCCGCCATCTCAACCGCGGAGGAGGCTGGGGCATAAAAGGCACTCCCCGTTTTCAGAAGGCTCACGATCTCGGCCCCTCCGTTTCTCGTCCGCGTGACGAGCGCATCCAGGCGGTCCTTCGGTATCAGCTCGGTGATCGGTATCCCGGCCACAGTCGAGTAACGGGGCAGTGGCACCATCGTATCCCCGTGTCCCCCAAGAACGAAGGCATGGATGTTTTCCACGGATACGTTGAGCTCCGTTGAGATAAAGCAGCGGAAGCGGGCCGAATCGAGGACGCCGGCCATACCGATCACACGGTGTTTCGGAAAGCCGCTGATGTCATAGGCAACATGGCACATCGCGTCGAGGGGGTTGCTGACGACGATCAGCGTTGAGTTAGGGGAATACTTCACCACCTGCTCGGTCACCTTGGTCATGATCCCTTTGTTGGTGGCCAGCAGGTCGTCCCGGCTCATTCCCGGTTTTCGAGGGATGCCGGCGGTGATGATGACAATGTCCGAATCCTTCGTCTCCTCGTAACTGTTGCTGCCGATCAGGTGCGCGTCGTGTTTTTCAACCGGCGCCGCCTCCGCCAGATCGAGGGCCTTCCCCTGAGGCACGCCTTCGATGATATCCACCAGCACCACATCGCATAATGCCTTCTCGCACAGACGCTGCGCTGCTGTCGCGCCGACGTTTCCCGCACCGACCACCGTCACTTTCTTATCCATCATTCACCTCCTCATCATGCTTCAAAAAAAGCTGTCCTGTTGCATATTCAATACATATATTATATACTTTTTGGGGTCTGCGAACGCTAACATAAGCTTTTCCGGATATCAAGGAGAAGTTTCATTGACGGAGCCACCCGTTCATCACAAAGATCATCGAAACGAGGGATATAATGGGTAAGTTATTCGGTACCGACGGAATCAGGGGGGTCGCGAACGAATACCCGATGACAGCGGAAATGGCCATAAACATCGGTCGCGCCACGGCACACCTCTTCAAGAAAAAGGGACATATTCCCAGGATCATTATCGGCAAGGATACACGCATCTCCGGATACATGCTGGAAAACGCCCTCGTCTCCGGGATCTGCTCGATGGGGGTGAATGCGATTCTGGTCGGCGTTATCCCCACGCCGGGGATCGCCTTCCTCACCAGCAGCATGCGGGCCGACGCGGGTATCCTCATCTCGGCGTCCCACAACCCTTTTCAGGACAACGGTATCAAAATTTTCGGAAGCGGCGGCTTCAAGCTCCCCGATGAGACGGAAGCGGCAATCGAGGAGCTGATCTTCGCAAACAACCTCCATTCGCTCCGTCCTTCCCCGACCGAACTGGGAAAGGCTTACCGCCTGGAGGATGCCCGGGGCCGTTATATCGTATTTCTGAAACATTCCTTCCCCAAGGAGCACACCCTGGAGGGAAGCCGGATCGTCCTCGACTGCGCCCAGGGCGCCACCTACCGGGTTGCCCCGGAAACCTTCCAGGAACTGGGCGCCGAGGTGACCACCCTCTTTGATGCGCCAAACGGCAAGAACATCAATCTCGACTGCGGCTCGCAGCATCCCGAAGCGCTGGCGGAAAAGGTCCTGAAGACCAAGGCGGACGCCGGCTTCGCCTTCGACGGCGACGGCGATCGCCTGATCGCCGTGGATGAAACGGGGAACGTCCTGACCGGGGACCAGATCCTCGCCATCTGCGCCGCTGTCATGAAGAAGGACGGCCTTCTGACAAACAACCTGGTCGTCCGGACGGTCATGAGCAACATCGGGCTCAGCGTCGCCCTCCAGTCGCTCCGGATCGACTCGATCATGACCGATGTAGGCGACCGCAATGTCTTCGAGGAGATGCAGGCCCGCGGCGCCTCCATCGGCGGAGAAGACTCGGGACACCTCATCTTTCTCCACCACCACACCACCGGGGACGGGATCATCACCGCCCTCCAGGTGGCGGCAGCGATGAAAAAGGAGGACAAACCGCTGTCCGAGCTGGCCAAGCTTATGAAAGTCTTTCCACAGGTCCTGATCAACGTGGACGTCAAGTCCCGGCCCGAGATCGACACGGTGCCCGAGATCACGGCCGTCATCCGGGAGGTCGAGACAAAACTGGGAGACCAGGGCCGGGTCCTGGTCCGTTACTCGGGGACCCAGAACATGTGCCGGGTCATGGTGGAGGGCCCATCAAAGGAAGAGACCGCCAGGCATTGTAGGGCGATCGCAGACGTTGTGGAAAAGAATCTTAACGCCTGAGCGCGATAAATACTTTCAGAAGGTCCCAGGGTATCTCCCGCCGTCGATCAGCAGATTCTGCCCGGTGATGAAACCCGCCTGGACGCTGCACAGATAGGCGCAGTATTCGCCGAATTCCGGAGGGGTGCCGAACCGGCCCGCGGCAACCTGGGCGATCCGGATGGCCCGCATCTCTTCGTAGGTCCTGTTCTGAACCTTCGCAAAATCTCGGGTGTTGGACTGGTGGCGCTCGGTGTCGAAATCGCCCGGAAGCAGGTTGTTGACCGTCACGTTGTGTTTGGCCACCTCGCGGGCAAGGCCGGCGATGAATCCGGTTAGACCCGAGCGGGCGCCGTTGGAGAGTCCGAGGATGCTGATCGGGGCCTTCACGGCGCTCGACGTGATGTTCACGATCCGACCGAATTTCCTGGCGATCATCCCGTCAACCGTATCCTTGATCATGAATATCGCGGAGAGCATGTTGCCGTTGAGCGCCGCGATCCAGGTATCACGATTCCAATCCCGGAAGTTGCCGGTGGGCGGTCCGCCCGAGTTGTTGACCAGGATATCCGGCTCCGGACACGCCTTGAGCACCGACGCCCGACCTTGGTCCGTGGTGATGTCCACCGCCACCGGCGTGACCCGAACGCCCGTAGCCGTCCGGATCTCCTCGGCGGCGTTCTCGATGTTGGCTTGCGTGCGGGCCACGATGGTGACATCCACCCCCTCGCGCGCCAGCGACATCGCACACGCCTTTCCAAGCCCCATGCTGGCCCCCCCTACGATCGCTTTCTTTCCCCTGATTCCTAAATCCATGGTTATTCCTCGCTTTCCTATGACATCTTCTGTCCCTGAAATTTTCTTAGATATCTATCATGCGAATCGACGGTAAATCAACGGCAATCGTTGTCCTGTTGGCTTGACTTCTGAGATTTTTATGCGGCCGTCCGACCACACTCCTCCGTTGTAATTTCCCTTGGCATCTGATATGAACGGCTCTCACAGGAAATCAAGGGAAGAAGAGCTCGGGAGCCAGAAATGACCCATCGCATCGAGATCGGTTTCAGAGAGGGGATCAGGGATGCCCTCGGGGAAAAGATCAGAAAGAGGATTATCGACCATCTCGGTATTCAGATAAATACCGTAAATACAATCGAAGTGTACACCGTCGAAGGCAACATTTCCCCGCGAGATCTGGAAGCGGCGGCTCGCGGCCCCCTCTCCGATCCGATCATCCAGGAATATGCCGTCAACCGGGGAGTGGCCCGAAATTTCGACTGGATGATCGAGGTGGGTTTCCGCCCTGGCGTTACCGATAACGTGGGGAAGACCGCCGCGGAGGCGATCGCCCTGCTGACCGGGATACCGGTTCGGGTCTACACGTCCCGGCAGTACGCCATCACCGGCATCCGTGACAGATCAGCCCTAAGCCTACTTACAAGAGGTGACGCGGAGCGTATCGCCTCCGAACTCCTGGCCAACGAGCTGATCCAGCGCCACGAGATCATCGACGGCCGCACCGGGAACCCGGCCGAGGCGATTTCACCTTATGTCCCACGGGTCGTCGGGGAAGAGCAGATCGGGACGGAGGAGATCGACCTCGACTGCCCCGACGAGGCGCTCGTTCGGATCAGCCAGGAGCGGGTGCTGGCCTTGAGCCTGGAGGAGATGCGGATCCTCCGGGACTACCTGAAAAACGACACTATCCTTACCCAGCGAAAGGAGGTCGGGCTGGGGACGAAGATGACCGACGCGGAGCTGGAGTGTCTTGCCCAGACCTGGTCAGAACACTGCAAGCACAAGATCTTCAACGCCAGGATCGCCTATGACGACGGCGAGGGGCGCACCTCCGAGATCGACTCCCTTTTCAGTTCCTGCATCAAGCGATCGACTCGCGAGATCCGGGAGCGGATGGGGGCTAACGACTGGTGCCTCTCGGTCTTTTCCGACAACGCCGGGATCATCCGCTTCAACGACGATTGGAACCTTGTTTTCAAGGTGGAGACCCACAACTCCCCCTCGGCGCTGGACCCTTACGGAGGGGCGCTCACCGGGATCGTCGGCGTCAACCGGGACCCCTTCGGCTGTGGAAAGGGGGCAAAGCTCATCTTCAACACCGATGTCTTCGCTTTCGCGCCGCCGGATTACAACAAACCCTTGCCGAAGCGGATCCTCCACCCGCGCCGAATCTACGAGGGGGTCCGGGAAGGGGTGGAGCACGGCGGGAACAAGAGCGGCATCCCCACGGTGAACGGCTGCCTTGTCTTCGACGAGCGCTATTTGGGAAAGCCTCTCGTCTACTGCGGTACCGGCGGGATCATGCCCGCCAAGCTGAATGGGGAGCCGACCCACACCAAGGAGATCCTCGCCGGCGACCTGGTCGTCATGACCGGCGGCCGGATCGGAAAGGATGGAATCCACGGGGCGACCTTCTCCTCGGAGGAGTTACACGAAGGATCCCCCGTTACCGCGGTTCAGATCGGAGACCCGATCACCCAGAAAAAGATGACCGATTTTCTCCTCATCGCCAGGGACCGGGGCCTCTACCGGACCATTACGGACAACGGCGCCGGCGGCCTATCGTCCTCGGTGGGGGAAACGGCGCGGCTCTCCGGGGGCTGCGAGATCGATCTGAAAAAGGCGCCCCTCAAGTACCCGGGGCTCAATCCCTGGGAAATCCTCATCTCCGAGTCCCAGGAGCGGATGACGCTCGCCGTGCCGCCCGGGACGATCGACGCATTCCTCGACCTTGCCCGGAAGATGGACTGCGAGGCGACGGTCCTGGGACGCTACACCGATTCGGGATGGTTCCATATCCGCTACGGGGATCAGACCGTGGCCTATCTGGGGATGGATTTTCTCCACGATGGGCTCCCGCAGATGGCCCTCCGGGCGACATGGACACCCCCCGGGCATGCCGAGCCCGAGTTCCCCGAACCGGCGGACATGGGAGCGGCCCTGAAGGTGATGCTTGGGCGGCTCAACATCTGCAGCAAGGAATCGGTCGTCCGCCAGTACGACCACGAGGTCCAGGGGGGGAGCGTGATCAAGCCCCTGACCGGGGTCGTCAACGACGGCCCGAGCGACGCCGCTGTGATCCGGCCGCTGCTCGATTCCTTCGAGGGCATCGTCATCGCCAACGGCATCTGCCCCCGCTACAGCGACATCGACGCCTACCACATGTCCGCGGCGGCCATCGACGAAGCAGTCCGGAACGCGATCGCTGTGGGGGCGCCGCTCGACCGCCTGGCGGGACTGGACAACTTCTGCTGGTGCGACCCTGTCCAATCGGAGAAGAGCCCCGACGGCGAATACAAACTCGCCCAGCTCGTCCGGGCGAACCAGGCCCTCTACGCGATCACGACCGCCTACGGCGTCCCCTGCATCTCGGGGAAGGACAGTATGAAGAACGACTACCAGATCGGGGAGGTGAAGATCTCCATCCCCCCGACCCTCCTCTTTTCCACCTTGGGAAAGATGGAGGATGTGCGCAAGGCCGTGACGATGGATGTCAAAAAGCCGGGCGATCTTGTCTACGTTCTCGGAAAGACCTTTCGGGAACTCGGCGGATCGGAGTGGTACGCCCTTCACGAGGCTGTCGGTAACGGCGTCCCGAAGGTGGATGTGAAAACGGCAAAGGCGCGCTACGAAGCCCTCCACCGGGCGATTGCGGCGGGGCTGGTCGCCTCCTGCCACGACTGCTCCGACGGAGGACTTGGTGTGGCGCTCGCTGAAACCTCGTTTGCCGGAGGCTTAGGGATGGAGATCGATCTTCGGAGAGTACCGGCCGAGGGGATCGCCAGAAACGATGAACTCCTCTTTTCAGAATCGCAGAGCCGCTTTGTCGTGACAATCTCGCCAGAGGCGCGGAAGGCCTTTGAGGCCCTCTTCGCCGGTGCGGTCTGCGCCAGGATTGGTACCGTCGTTGCCGAAGCAATGCTCAGAATCGACGGCCTCGGGGGAAACAGGATCATCGAGGAAAACCTGGCCGCGCTCAAGAGGGCCTGGCAAGAGACACTCGCGTTCTGAAAGGATGAACCCACGGACGATAGGCGTTATGCCCATCGCAGGATCACACTTTAGAACCCGGAAACAGGATTGAATAATGCCCCTGCGTATCAGAGCGATTGTCATCACCGGAAACGGGACGAACTGCGAGATGGAGATGGCTCACGCCTGCCGGCTCGCCGGTTTCGACGTTGTGGAGATCGTCCATCTGAGCAAACTTCTTTGCGGCGAAAAGAAGCTCGACGACTACGATTTTCTCAATTTGCCCGGCGGCTTCCTCGACGGTGACGACCTCGGATCGGCAAAAGCGGGGGCGAACCGGATCCTGCATGCGTCCATTGCCGGGGGAGAGGAGCGGCTCTTCG
>Ga0233425_10011762_pt1 | contig 10100 bp, 11 predicted proteins | sample Watercolumn_Towu_2_FD_181712 | JGI IMG/M metagenome (GOLD analysis project Ga0233425, IMG submission 181712) | Freshwater microbial communities from Lake Towuti, South Sulawesi, Indonesia - Watercolumn_Towuti2014_140_MG | ecosystem: Environmental > Aquatic > Freshwater > Lake | place... | reverse complement strand
ATGCCAGATGAAGAATTCAAAATGCTCGTTCTTGATCGTCTGTATGAAACCCTGAGAACGTCGCCCGTCTGGTTCAACCTGGTCAACGTTTTGTTGCATGCTCTGCCAGGAGGGGGCATCGGGTTTCAATGCCCGGATTGCAAGCAACTCCACAAGATGGAAACGCCTGATCTGATCTTTCGCTGTCCCCAGTCAATGCGACATTTCCTGTTGAGTATGGAAGAGCCCGCAGAGACAAAACCAAAACGTTCTCGAAAACCCCGTTAACTCTGTCCCCATTTCAAAAGGAACTAACCCATGAAGTATCTACCCGATTCAAGTGAGATTGATTCCGTCACTCAACCCGTTGACCCCGTCAACTGTCATTCCGTTCGATACGACCAATTCCTGAGAATCGTTCGGGTATGTGTTCGGTTCTGTCTCGAACGGGAAGTCAATCGCAACCTCCTGGAAGCGTTGCGACAAGAGGGGCTCGTTCCGCAAGAAGTTTCCTGGTACGGGTGGCGTGTTGCGGGCTGTGACGTTGAACGCGAAAAGCCCACTTATTTGCAACTGTTGAAGTGGTTCGAGTCTGATCTGACTGATGATGCTAGCTTCCTGAACGCTCACGTATTCAACCAGTAACCCCAACGCTTCCCGTTTGTTGTTTGTTTACCCGTCTCAACTCTCTCTTTCTGAAGGAACCTTTCTCATGGCTAAACACAAACCCACTGACCCCGCAGAGCAACCGGGAAATCAACTCATCAATCCGGTCAAGGCTGAATTCCTACCGCTCGCACCCATGCTTGATCCTGATTACGCTGGACCCTCTCAATTGTCTGCCGTCGATCTGACAACGCGAGAAGGCAAGCGGGTGGTGTTGAATTCAAAGACCCGTTGCACGTTTCTCGCAGACGATCTGCAAGGCCGCGTGTTCAGACTTCATGCCTGGTACGCAGAGCGTCGCCACTTCAAAGATGATGCAACGGGCGAAGATCGAATCGGGGTGTCTGTCACTCTGATTGACCCAGACGGCCAGACCGTGCGTTTCGGGTCTGAAGCTGTGATGCGAGCCTTGGACGATATTCGCAGTCTCTACGGCAATGGACCTTGGAAGGAACCCTTGTTCTTGCGGATCGACAAGTACAAGACCCGCAACGGGCGACAGAGCTACGCGATTCAGGAAATTGACCCTGATTCGGTGGACGCGGATGAAAAGACTTGGAAATAACCCCTCTTGGGGTGAGCCCGCCAGAGAGGTTTTGCCGTCTGACACTCTGGCGGGTTTCTCTTATGCGAAAGGAACCAACTCAATGTCAACTCGACACGTTCCTGTTCTGACTGCGTTTACCCGCACCGAAAAGCTCTTGATCGATGGGTATCTCGCTCGAATGAGCTTCAACGCAGAGAGTGCCGTTAAGCGTTTGTGTGCAGTCAAAGGGCGGAAAGAACGCAAGATGCTCAAACCGCAAATTGACTACTGGCAGAACGTGCTAAGCGGTCTGCGGTGGGCTCGCGGTCACTTGAAACAGATCAAGACCGCAGAATAGATCCATGCCACGCAGACCCAGGTTGTCAGAATGGGCTCGTTCCATCGGGAACGTTGCACGGGCTGCAAGACGCATTGGCGAGAAACTTGGGGCGGGTCTGGACACGTTCAACGCTTTGCGTAAGCGGTTTCCTAACCTTCCACAAGCCATTCTTTCCAAGGGTTATCAACTCGGAAAATCAATGGCTCTTGCCGTCTGGGAAGTTGATTCAACTTTCCGTTCTAAGCGTCCAACGCTTTCCCGCATTCCAATACAACCTGGGTTGCGTGACAACTCACCTTTTGCAGAACGCATTCGGTATCGGTTTCAAGCCCGCGTATATTTGCAGGGTGCGAGAAACCCCCGGATCATTACAGTTGACGTTTGGTCAGATCACCCGCTCTCTGGGGTGGATGCTCACAGAGCAGCATTGCAGCAAGCGGAACAACTGGGCGACAGATATCCAGTATTCGTGAGGGGCAGGGTTCGCAGATCGATTGACCGGGTTGAAACAGAACTAACAGAAGTTTCCAGGGGGTACTAACCAATGAAACGTTGGCGACTAGCTCACAATCGTTCCACAGCTTCCCCAGGGTCAATCATCAGTTTTGATACCGAGACACTTCCAGAGCCTTGCGACGATATACCGGGCGGGGAGTTGCACAAACTGCGTTTCGGGGTTGCTCTCTACACCCGTCTGGAACGCGGGGTCAGAACGCGAGAATGTGAATGCGTCTTTGAAACTTGTGAGGAATTCTGGGAATGGGTTGTGACGCGATTACACCCCCGCATACCGCTCTGGGTATTTGCACACAATCTTGGGTTCGATCTGACCGTTGTGTGTTTCTGGGAACGCCTGGAAATCGGAGAATTCAGGCTTAACGATATTGACTGGTTTGGGGGTGGCAACGAGACAACCCGCAAGGCGTCAAATTGGGGAAAAGGTTTCATGCTGGTGGATGATCCGCCAACCGTGATAAGTTGTAAACACAGATCGGGGTGTAGAGTAGTCTTTTTGGACACTATGAACTTTTGGCCAACGTCGCTCGCATCAATGGGAAAAGCATTAGGTAAACCAAAACTTAAAATGCCTTCCTTCTCTGCTGGTATGAGCGAATGGTTGCCTTACTGTCGCAATGACACAGAGATAACACACGAAAGCGTTCTAGGGTTGATCCGATGGGTGAAAGAGAATGACTACGGCAGGTTTCGCTACACTGGACCCGCTCAAGCAATGGCAGCTTACCGCCACAGGTTTATGAACTTCGCCCCAGAATTTCATGATGAATCTGACGTGAGAGCATTGGAACGCAGGGGCTACTACGGTGGGCGGCTAGAGTGTTTCTACATCGGGAAAGTGTCAGAGCCCACAACGAAACAACGATTACAAAATAAACAACCGACAAACGCAGACCCGGAACAACCCGTTGGACCCGTTTGGGAACTAGACGTTGCTTCTCTCTATCCCTATGTGATGCGTGAATTCTCTTACCCTGTCAAACTGATCGACAGCTCTTGTGCCAGACGATCAACGCAGGGTTGGCAGACGGTGTTAGGGTCAGACTGTATTGCCGATGTTTGGGTCAAGACCCAAGAACCATTTATCTACCGCTCGAAAGAACTAGGCACGATTTACCCCATAGGCGAGTATCGAACAACGCTCACGGGTCCAGAATTGGAACGTGCAATTTCCCAGGGTGTAGTGAGAGATTGCTACACTTGGGCAAAGTATGAAATGGGTTCTATCTTTCGCCGATTCGTCGATCACTTCTGGGAACAACGCAGAGAGTATGAGCGAACAGGTAAAACCCTTTATGCTTCACTCTGCAAACTGTTGCTTGTCTCGCTCTACGGAAAGTTTGGCCAGCTTTCAACAGAATGGGAAGATAGACCCACACTTGAACCGCCTTACCCCTGGGGCAAGTGGGTGGTGAAGTCAATGCGTTCTGAGGAAACGCGAGAGTATCGAATCATTGGGGGGAACGTGCAACAAAAGGTTGCAGTCTCGGAAGTGCCACAAGCATTCCCCGCGATTGCCGCTTATGTTACCGCTTACGGCAGAGAGTACATGAGAGAATTGCGTTCTCTGGCGGGTGAAGCAAACGTCTACTACCTTGTCACGGACGCTCTCTATGTCAATCGTGCCGGGTTTGACAATCTGACACAGGCGGGATACGTGGCAGATCGCCAACTAGGGAAGCTCACAATCAAGACTGTTGGGAATACCGCAGAATTCCAATGCTTGCACAATCTGCGGGTGGGTGAATGTGTCAAGCGTGGAAGCGTCAAGGCAATGGCCAAACGCAACCCAGACGGAAGCTACACAGAGCCTCATTTCCAGGGGTTGCGGAGTATCTTGGAAGGGGTGGAAGAATCGACCAGAGTTTACAATCGATCAAGCAGACAATGGGAAGTGAAGATCACCCGCAAACCGCCAAGACCGGGGGTTCTGGTCTACCCCCAGATAAAACATATGTCGATCAGCTACAAACGCGGTATCATCCAACCCTCTGGTTGGGTTACTCCTCTTGTTCTCACACAGGAAAGATGAACCGATGACTGAGCCAATGTTGCCCGTTGTGTGTCAAATCTTCGAAGACTCGCAATTGAGAAACCTTGAAGCCTGTGCGTTGCTGCCACTGTCAGAGCTAGACTCGTTTATTCGAGTGCAACACTCTCTGGGTAAATCGGTGGTGATAAATGCAACCTGGGTTTCACCCGCAGAGCCCAGAACGTTGCAGACGATCATTGAAAACTCACTGTTGCCAAACACTAATTGAATTCAGCTTCCATAAGGTTCGTCAACTCGCTCGACAGATCGTCGGGCGTTTTGACTTTTGACAGTTGCGTAACACGTACCACACTCTCTAGAACGGAATCGATGGGGTAGGGCCCAGAGCGAGTTAGCGAATTGACCAATCCTTCCACTAGATCATACGCTTCGCCGATACCGTAGTCAGAGTGTTTCGTGAAGTGGTAAGCAGCTTCCAGACGTTGCTTCTTTCGCCGCTCTGACACTTTGACTGCCCGTTGCAACTCACCCTCAGATCGTTGCCGTTGCTTCTGTCCATCGCTAATCATTCTCTGACGTTGCTTCTCTCGCTCTTGTTCTTTCCGCACAGACTCCGCGAGTAAGCGTTTCTGTGTGGCTTGTTCCCTCTGAGCGTGACGAATTTCACACTCTCGAACTAAGAGAACGGCATTGTCACTGTCATAGTTCAAGTTTATGAGCCTGCGGTAAAGCTCTGGTTGATCGATCACCCCCAGATCGTAGAGCTTACAGAGCCCGCTCGCGGGAATCTGCTTTCCTTTGGCGACAAGCTCACAACCCCAACCAGAAGCCAAGCTGTCTGCGGTTCCCGCGTCCAGACCCAACCCGATCAAGTCTTTTATCAGATCGGGCTTTTCATAGTCGCCCGTGAGATACCGCTTACGGTAAGACTTGATACAGGCTTTCCGTCTGTTTGTCTCTTTCGCACGGTCTGCCCATTTGAGAGCGTAGGCAACAGCTTCCGGGGTTTCCCCAAGCTCGGTGGCATACTGAGTGAATTCAGACTCAGAGAGAAGCCCCGCGATGTAGTCTTTTGTCAAAGGCTTCCTCAACAGTGCTTGATTCTTTTCCCGTGAAAAGAACTTTGTCAAGCGTTCTGCGTTATCGTCATTGTACCCTTGATCGATGTAAGCGGCCTTCAACTCTGTCTCATTCATCAACCCCCGGTCAAAGATTCTGCGGGCATCGATCCTGGTTAGGGGTCTGAACGAAACCGCCAAGTAGTAAGGAATCCAGAAAGGCAGAATGTCTTGTTGAATCAATGCATTCCGCACATTGTCATATACAGCCTTCTCACCTCCAAAATCCGGGTTGTAACGCAAGCGGTGGTAAAACTCGAATAACTGTGTGGGGGAAGGCAGCGACCAATGAGAACGCCAAACGTACTTCATGTATGTTTCGTCGATGCCTTGGGCTCTGGCCCACTGTTTCATTCTTCCTGTGAACTTGTTTTCGTATTCGTCATCCATCCCGAAACGCTTCACGGCTGTTTCGTCGCCTGCATCCCTAACCATAAAGTGGGTCAGATCAGACACTGGAGGAATCTGTTGTCCCAGGGTCCGTAACTCTCTGTAATCTGACTGATGCAGATAGCCCACTTCTCGTAAACGATTGTTCAAACTTGCATCGTCAAGTTCACCACGACGCCACAACGAGATAAGGTCTGCGGGGGTCAGCTTGGATCGATCCGATTCAATGATCCTTGCAAATTCGGGATACCGCACATTTCCCGCCCTTGTCCAGCATTCCAAAGTGGCGGCATCAATCGAATTCCCCAGATAGGCTCTGGCAGCGTCTGCGGGGGTTGGTAATTGTGTTGGGCATAGATAGTTGCTCTGAATGTCGGTTAGCTCTCGAACCTGCGAGAGTCCGTCACCAATCCATCGATCGATGAAACCCAAGAGAACCTTGTATCCATTAAGAATCTGGTTCTCTGTTGATGCACAAGGCGAACCCGCCAGGATCGAATTGATTGCCCCTGCGATTTTAGTAACAGGGTAAGAAATCGCTCTCAAGATCGGGGATACGATGCCTCTTACAAACGAAGGAAGGTCGCGGACCCAGGAAGGATCAATCGCGTTGCCTTGTTTGTCTTGTATGCCAATGAGATACAACAATTCGTCGAATGCGGGGGCTTCCCCGAACATCGTAAGCGGTGGAAACTCGTTACACCCCGGAATGACCAGTTTCTTGCCACCCGGCAAACCATTGTTTGGTGTCTCAGGTCTACGTTGGCTTTGCTTGCATTGATCCCAGACAGTCTGCAAGTCAATTCCGTCTTTTGACCCCTCTGCAATTTTCTGATCGTTGGGGTTCCGCTTGTTACCCCCTTTTGGAATGACATAACAGACCCCGCCTTCAGTCTTGTAACCCTCAACCGAACACTCCGCAGGTTTTCCAAGGCCAGAGTCTGGCGAAACGCCACAGATCGGAATGCAATCTCGCTCTGGAATCTCTGGTTTGGGTCTGGCAGCACAAACCCGGTAGCTTGTTTCCCCAACGGCCAGATCGCATGGAATTGACCCATCGGGACAAGGTACACCCACAGAGCCCATCGTGTAAATGAGCCCGTCTGGACCTGTGACGCTCTGCCCCTTGTCTAGCCCCAGATCAACTGCCAGGGTGGCGAATTTGCAATTAAGGGGTATCTCGCCCGGTTGCTCGCCCGGCATTGTGGTCACAGGCTCACTAGGTACAGAGGCTTGACCGCCCCCAGGTTTGAACCTGTTGGGGTCAAAGGTTGGATCATTAGCCCCCGGTCTGGTTCCTGTAATGGGTCGATCAATCGGAAGAGGAACCCCTTTCTTGCCACCCCCGCCACCTCCGCCACTTCCACCAAAACCCGCCATACCTTCATAGAAGTCAATCAACCCTTTGAACGCATTGATGCACGGGCTTGTTACTGCAACCTTTCCGATGATGTTATTTCGGCAGGTTGCGTACCCGATGGGGTCTGTTCGGATCAGGGGCAAGCATTGTTGAAGATAGGCATTGAACAAATCGAGGTACTCGTTTGGAAGAGGTGAGCCATTGTCACAACGGAAAGCCCCAGGATCGACCAGACCGGGCGAGAGCGGGGAATTGAAAGATAGACCCTCTGACCGGGGGAAGGCTTCCGGTTGCGTCTGCGGGGTCAGAGTAACGCCAGGATAGATTGCAGAGAGAGCGTCAACGGGCGATGGGAAATCCACGTTGGCAGACTGTGCCAGGGTGAACACTTCCCCCACCCGCTCAAGGGTCTGGGTTCTCAGAGAGTTGTCAACTTCATTCTGAACTTCCAACCCTGTGCGGATACGCTCTCTCACTTGCTGATCGATTGACCCTGTGACCGAGATATCGGTTGCTTTGGCGACAGAACAGAGAGAACGCACCAAACCGCTCAACTCTCTGCCTAGTTGTTCGGTAGTCGAGTAGAGAGACAACAAGCGTTGTTCAAGCTCCTGGGAACCCATTTGAGGGGCTTCCAAGACCGGGGACGACATTAGGCTTGATTCTTCCGACAGAGTGTTAGCGTGCCTTCTGGATCGTCTGGACATTGCTCAAGCCTTCAAAAGAGAAACCCTCTGGCAATGGGTCACTCCCCATTCACAGAGGGTAAGGAACTAGAAACCCCCTGCGAATGCCACCACAGCCAGAGGGTAAGCAAGCGGGAAAAGTCAAGAAACTGGAATTGACCCAAAGTTCATCTTGAAGGCGTTCAAGCGTTGGTTGAGGAAAGCGACCATATCAGAATGTTCTTGACACTCAACCCCACACGCCTTCAAGCGGTCAATCTCTGGTAGCAAATCGTGCAACTCTCTCAAGGCCGCGTTGATTCTGCGTTCTTGCTCCTCAGTCAACCTTATCGGTTTTGGTCGCTCTGTCATAGCTTACTCGGATCAAGATCAGCCATTGTGGCGTAGCCGATGAAAACGCGGGTCGCAGCTGCTCCACCTTTACAGAAAATCGGTCTTTGGATCAATTCGCCTAAATCTTCAAAACGCAAAACGATGGGAGTAGAATCAATGTCCATATACAAACCCTCCCCATCAGCCGTTGGGAGTGACCCGAACCCCCAAGTGCAACTGCTTGCAGAGCCTGGCCCAAGCAACAGAGCTTTCCTGTTTGGGTCCGCCCCCAGAAGTTGAGCCCCTGCCGTTCCAGGTGTTATGAAGAACCCATCGCTCTTGAGAGACCGCCCGATCTTCAAATCTTGAAAGCACATTCTCACCCTCTCTAGGTCGAAACATCAATTCGACGATGTAGATAGACGTTGGGGCAGCAAGTGCAAATCCAAACCATTGACCGGAAACAATCGGACCCCAAGTATCCCAGGTAAAGTCTAAATACTTCTGACTACCCCCAACCTGAAACCCGTTGGTTGACGAAACCAAACCGCTGATTGCCAAGTTGACCGTGTTGGTGCCACCGTTGACAAAGTAGACACCAACACGTTCAACGTTGGAAGGCAACATTGGCGTTACAGCAACTTGAGCCGTGACTACCGAATCGCGGAAGTAGAAGTCTGGTCCGCAGACCCAAGGCGGTAGGCACAGATCGAAACCCATAACGCAACCTTGGCGTCAAATGACAACCGGGGTTCCACTCGTTCTCACGAAGTACATGTAGACTTCGTGGGAAGCGTCCGCAGCATTGCAGAGAACTTCAACGGTGGGGATGTAGTTCGAGACAAACCGCCCCCATTCCCCAAGGTTCCCCCGTCTGAACATTTCCTGCCCGAACCCCGCAATCGTAGGCACAGAAACGCAACCGGGACGCCAATACTGATTGAGAATGTTCAAGCGGCATGCTTGAGCATTGGTACTTTGGTGTTCGAGCCCCACAACGGCATATTGCCCCTGGGGGATCGTATCCTGCCACGTCACGGCAATTGTACTCCATGCATTGGCAACGGCTGCGGTGGTGCTTGTGCCACGCATGGAAATGATATCGCCAATGGGGGCGGGTTTGGGATCGATCCCTAACCCCGCAATAACGGTCACTCGTTCGGCACCAGCCCCGGTCTGAACACAGTTGACCTGAAATTCTTCCATCATGCGAATGGTCAACGGGTTCCCGCGATAATCGGCAACACGTTGAGGGTCAACCGGAATTGCCCCCAGGTTGATCGGTCTGATGTAAGGCGTGGATGGTATCCGCAGACTTGGCGTGATGATCCTGGCACGGGCAAGGTTGGCACTCATTGCCGCGATGTACCAGAGCTTCAAATCCTGCGGGGGCAGAAAGTGGCCGTTCTGGATCGTAAGAATCGAGTCTGTTATTGCGGTAACGTCCAAGTCTGTGTTCTGAGCAATGCTCAGAGAGAACGCACAAGTGTGATGCACGGAATCACCCCCGGTCTGGAACTACGAATTGGGAAAGGGTTGGATCACAGAGGGGACAATCTGGAATGCCCCTCTTAAAATCCGCCCGATGGAAACTGAAAAAACGCAAGTGCAACTCACAGAACACAATCAATGGTGGTGGCTGATCATCAAAGCCCCCCGAATGCCACTGCAACATTCTCACAGCTTGTCTGCGGTGGTTTCGGGGGTTCTCTGATTCCATCCTACATGCCGCTCTGCTTGAAGCCCGCGAGCCATTCGACCATTGCGACCATTCTGCCGACATTCTGCGAAAGATCGCCACGCGGACGGCTCTTGAGCATTTCCTGACCCTGGGCGACGTAGGGTAGGAATCTGCTCATGAATTGCTGCATCTTGGGGACTGCGGCACTTGCCCCGGAACCGATTCGGTTCAGACCCTTTTCCAGCATGGCTTGCTTCCATTGTGCGAGCGTGACGCTTCGCAACCCCCTCTCGTATTTGCCCGTGTCGCGGGCTTTCTGGACGCCTTGCACCCAGGCATCTACCCGGTTTGCTGCTTTGTCCATCGGAGATTCTGTGACGCCTTCAACGCCCTCTCGAATTTTCTGGCCGCTTGATGCCAGACGGTCTGCCCACTGCTTGGCTACTGCTTGTGGTGACTTCACGGGAAACCCTCTCTCTGTGTTTTGAGGAATCGAAACATGTAGGGTGGTACCACCAAAAATAAAGTTTAGA
>Ga0233425_10011761_pt1 | contig 10100 bp, 5 predicted proteins | sample Watercolumn_Towu_2_FD_181712 | JGI IMG/M metagenome (GOLD analysis project Ga0233425, IMG submission 181712) | Freshwater microbial communities from Lake Towuti, South Sulawesi, Indonesia - Watercolumn_Towuti2014_140_MG | ecosystem: Environmental > Aquatic > Freshwater > Lake | place: Indonesia... | reverse complement strand
CCTTGCTCCCTTGCTCCCTTCTTCCCTTGCGACCATCGCCCCATTTCGCGGAGGGGGGCCCCTTCATTTCGTGTGGAAAACGAAAAGGGGGCCGCAGGGCCGGCGTTTTCCACGAGAAGAGGGGGTGCGATATCGAGGGGGCCTTTCGGAATCTTGAATGGAAATTTTTTTTCATTGCGTTGCAGAAAAGTATATGTTGATGATTGTGCATCCCACGACTCCAATCCAAAAAAAACCGACACCTGATGGAAAATCGACGGGAACGGGGAAGGGATGACGGAGCGCACTGGGAGGATCGGGCATTGACCGAGGAGGCGCCGGGCAACAGTCAGGCCACGGTCTTCGACCTGTACATGGACTCTAGCGTCCGTCCCGTTTTCAGGAAGGACCGCCATGTCCTTCGCCCCGAGTACGTCCCGAGCAAGCTCCCGCACCGGGACCGGGAGATAGACCAGCTCGCCTCGATACTGGTCACCGCGCTCAAGGGCGGAAGGCCCTCGAACATCCTCATCTACGGGAAGACCGGAACGGGCAAGACCGCCGTCATAAAGTACCTCCACAAGGAGATCGAGAAGAAGGCGAACGCCGATCTCGCCAAGGTCCACTGCACATACATCAACTGCCAAATCGTGGACACCGAGTACGGGATACTGGCCAACATCGGCAACATGTTCGTCAAGGACTGGAACGAGCGCATCCCTTTCACGGGCTGGCCGACCGAGAAGGTGTACAACCACCTTCGCGAGAAGATGGACGAGGCCGGCGGGATAACGCTCATCGTCCTGGACGAGATAGACAAGCTCATCTTCAAGAGCGGCGACGACGTGCTCTACCACCTCACAACGCTCAACGAGGATTTGAAGAACTCCAAGATGAGCATCATCGGGATATCAAACGAATCCAAATTCACCGAGTTTCTGGACCCGAGGGTTCAGACACGGCTGGGCGAGGAGAGGATGGTCTTCCCTCCCTATAACGCGCAGGAGCTTTTGGACATCCTAAAGCAGAGAAGCGGCCTGGCGTTCGAGGAGAGCACGGTCGATGAATCCGTGATCTCGCTCTGTGCGGCGTTCGCGGCCCAGGAGCACGGCGACGCCCGCCGGGCGCTGGACCTTCTGCGCGTGGCCGGAGAGCTTGCCGAGCGGGAAAGGAACTCCCGCGTGACCGAGCGTCATGTCTGGAAGGCCAAGGACAAGATAGAGCTCGATGTCCAGATAGAACTGGTCAAGACGCTCCCCACGCAGTCGAAGCTGCTACTGTTCGGGATAATACTGAAGTCGGAGGAGAGCCCGACGATCCAGACCACCGGCGAGGTCTACGACATATACAGGGAGCTCTGCTACCGCACCAACACCCAGCCGGTCAGCCAAAGAAGGATAACCGATCTCATTTCCGAGCTGGACATGCTGGGCCTGATAAACGCCCGGGTGCGGTCCTTCGGCCGGGGCGGAAGGACCAGGGAGATACAACTGAGCGTCAACATACCGGACACGAAGAAGGCGCTCTACGAGGACGAGGTCGTCCGAGAGATAATGGACTACTCGTCGTCACAGCAGAGGCTCATTTGAGATCCGGACCGTTGCGTCCTTCCTTCTTTTGGACCCTCTTCTTCTTGTACCTGGCAATAACATAGTCGAGGACGATTGGTACGATGACCAGTATTATCACCGTCATCACCAGGTTTCGCACGCTGGAACCGGGAAACAGCCTGGAATCGTGGCCGGTTATCCATAGCTTGAAGAGCCCGAACCAGGGAAGCTCGCCCTGGGCCTTGCCGACGATCCATTCCATCTTGACGGGCTCGACCGGGACGCCGCCCTGCAGGTAGAGCACCCACTGGTCTACGTAGGGAATGTTGTGGTCGCCTTTCGTCACGAAGCCCGAGTGCGGCGTGGAACTCCTGGCCAGTATTGCCGAAATCTGTATGATCAGCCTTTCCTTCTTTCCGAAGTTCTCCGGGCGGTAGCTCGTGACGTTCACATAATATTCGGATACGTTGAAGACCCCAATGTCTGGCAGGTCGCCCCTGTAGTACCGCCGGGACGGGTCGGAAGCGCTGGCGTTGTACTCGATCCAGGCGATCGCCCGGTGGATGACGGGCGTCTCGGCCTTGCCGTTCTTCTTGTAGACGATGACATTGCCAAGGTCGCCGTATTCCCTGAAACCGTAGTGCGGATTTGTCCTGGACGCGGCCTCGACGTAGGTGATTATGTCGCCGCGCTCGTCCACCTTCTGGACCAGCGTGAGGTCCCCGGTGTCGATGACGCCTATCCGGCTGTCCTCGCCGTGCATCATGCTGGAGGACTCGATGACCACCATCGGCGGCCACACGCCCGAGAAGGCGTAGAGCACCAGGAGAAGCCCGCCCACGATGGCGGCGGAGACGACGACGTCCTTCAGGATTCCCATGACGGCATTTTTCGGGGATTCGTTCTTGTCCTTGGGCTCCTTGTCGTCCTGTCCCTTGTCTTGTTGCCCGTTTTGTTCCTCGTCTTGGCCATTGTCTTGTTCCTCGTCTAGGCCCTTGTCTTGTTCCTTGGCTTTTTCCTCGTCTTGTTCCGTTTCCGGTTCCTCGCTTTCTTCGGGCCGGTCTCGGTCCTCAAAGCCTTCCGGGCGCCCTTTCCGGGCAGGCCCGGTCTTCCGCAGCTTCTTCACCGGCCTCTCCATTCGGGGCCTGTCCGTATCCTCCAATCCCCCATCGGGGCCGGAAAGCCGGGGCCCGGGGCCCTTGTCCAGGGCGTCCTCGCCCAGCGCGTCGGGCTCCCGGGGCTCTTCGACCATGGTATCTCTCTTGCCGGCTGGGACCGGTGGATATCATATATATAATTATTGTAAACAGGAAACGCCCCGGAAGCGTCCCCGGACCGTCGCGGGCGCCGGCCTGGCAACCCCCCGGCCATATATATGGACTCCATAGGAAACAAAGGGGTGGGGGCAGGGGAAAAAGGGTGCTGGGTGCAGGGTGCGGGGTGTGGGGGCCGGCGGCTGGTGGCCGCCGGAATTACCGTCGACATTTTAGCTATGCTGAGCCAAAAGCTATATAAGACCAAAAGTTTTAATATTGACCACCGCTATAATCTCGAAGCCGGTGATCTGACCATGGTCCTCCAGGTGGATGCGGCACAGGCCATTGTGATACTGCATTGTCTGTACAACGAAGCCCGCCGGGCGTCGAACGTCGCCCGGGAGGTCCAGGCCCGCCATTCCATTTCCCACGACGAATTCGTAAAGATCATTGAATTTCTCACATCCAACGACATGATAACGAACATCGAGAAGAACCGGAGCAACGGCGACGCCGTCTACAAGCTCACGCGCAAGGGCGAGAGCCTGCTCGAACACAGGATTCCCTCGATGTACCAGAGGCCAGCCGCGAAGAAGGGGAAGGGGGAATACGCCTGCTGAACGAGGAAAAAGACAGCCCGCTTGCGAACAATCCCGAGGTGGCGATGGAGCTTATATCGGCCCTGTTCTACGGGCCGCTGCGCTCCTCGAGCATCGTCCGCCAGGTGATGGACGCCACGGACGTGTCCGAGCCCACGGTCTACGCCACGCTCCACGACCTCGTCGTGCGCAACATCATCGAGAAGGAGGAGCGCAGCCGGCGCCGGGTCATATACCGGCTGACCGACGAGGGCCGCAAGATTCTCGAAAAGGAGCACTTCGCCGCCATAGACAAGATGCTCTCGCAGATAAAGAACCCCTCCCGCAGGCGGGAGATACTCGTGGAGCTCCTCATGCAGGACCTCATCAAAGACCTCCCGGCCGACCTGCGGGCGGCCGTGAAGAAGGACCTGCTCCGCAGCACGGCCGCCGGCGAGGTCGAGGACCTCCAAAAGAGGCTGGCCAGGATAGCGAGCGCGCTGTTCATCTGAGAGAGGTAAACGCTTGCCCGACAAGCCCCAGCCGAAGAAGACGGCAAAGGAGACCAAGGCGCCCCCGAGGGACGAGGCCACGGAAGAGCTCTCGCGCCGGCTGGCCGCCCGAGGGCCGGTGGCCGGCGCCGGGAAGCAGGCCGGGCAGTCGCGCACGTTCGTCGGCATAACGATGGCGCTCTCGGGCACGGCCGCCGGCGTGCTACTGGGCGTCAAGTTCCTGGCGATGGACCTCTGGTACGGCCACTTCGAGATAACCAACACGCTTCTTTTGGTCCTCCTCATGGTCACGGCGCTCCTCGGGTTCATGGTCATAAGCTGGAACCGGTCGGAGCTGTCGCCGAGATGGTGGTCCCGGGCCGGGATGCTCGCCGGCGCCGGCGCCGTGGTGGTCATGCTGTCGCTCCTGCCGAAGGTGCTCCCGGAGTTCAACGCGGTGCCCTGGTGGGCGCCGGCGATACTGCTCGTGGGCACGTTCATGGCCATCACCGCGAACCAGCTCATCAAGGAGAGGCTGGGCTTCTACAGCATATGGTTCGTCGGACTGCTGTTCTTCACCGCCGTGCCTTTCATGGAGCTCGTCATGAGGCTCCCCTTCGGAACCTACGCCTACGGGAGCTACGAGGGCGCCCGCATGAGCGCCATATTCGTCGGACTGGTCTTCCTGTTCGGCGGCGTCGCGCTGTACTCCCGCGAGAAGAACCTGGTCAAGCGCATAGACCAGGAGATAGAGGGCGGCGACGCCCTCGCCAAGGCCGGGAAGTACGACGAGGCGCTCAAGCGCTACGACCGGGCGATAAGGGCCGCCCACCTCGTCGCCCCGCCGTCCGCGGTGGGCGAGGGCAAGCAGTCGCCGGTCGAGGGCTACGAGACGCCCTGGCTGAGCAAGGGCTACGCGTTCATGAAGATGGGCAAGTACCAGGAGGCGCTGCCCTATCTCGACCTGGCGCTGGACGCCAACATCGCCAACGAGACGGGCTGGCTCAACCGCGGGAACGCCCTCTCGCACCTCAAGCAGTACGAAAGCGCCGTCACCTGCTACGACGAGGCGCTCAAGATTAACCCCAAGTCCGAGGTGGCCTACAACAACAAGGGCTGGACGCTCTACGCCAAGGGCGACGTGGAAGACGCGGTCCGCCAGTACGACGTGGCGGTGGGGCTCAAGCCGGACTACTCGCAGGCCTGGTACAACAAGGGATTGGCGCTCCTCAAGGCGAATCGCCTCGAGGAATCCGTCGCGACGCTGGACAAGGCGATGGCCATCAAGGAGAACCCCCTGCCCAAGAACCAGCTATTGCTGGCCCAGCACGCCAAGGGCAACGCCTTCTACCGGATGAACAAGCTCCCTGAGGCCATAACGGTCTTCGACGAGATCCTCAAGCAGGCGCCGGACGTCAACGTCTTCAACCTCAAGGGCAACGCCCTCATGCTCCAGAAGAAGGTCCCCGAGGCCCTCTCGCAGTACGAGACGGCCCTGCGCTACGACCCGCGGAACTCGAACGCCTGGAACAACCGCGGGAACGCCCTCCTCACCCTGGAGAAGAAGGAGGAGGCCATATACTGCTTTGATAAATCGGTCGAGTACAACCCCCGCAACGCCGAGGCCTGGAACAACAAGGGATTGGCGCTCACGCGCCTCAACCGCCTGCCCGAGGCGCTCTCCTGCTTCGAAAAGGCGCTCTCGGTCGATCCGGACCACGTCGAGGCCATCCTGAACAAGGGCAACACGCTCTCCCGGCTCGGAAAGCACACCGAGGCCATCAAGTGCTTCGACCTCCTGCTCGAGAAGGACCCGGGCAACGTCACCGCCTGGAACAACAAGGCCAACGCCCTGGCCCGGATGGGCAAGTCCGACGACGCCATCATCGCCTACGACCGCGCCACCAAGCTCGAGCCCAACTTCGAGCTGGCCCAGGTGAACAAGGGCAACACATTAATGGCCATCGACAGGCTTGAGGAGGCCAAGCGCTCGTTCGACAAGGCCCTCGAGCTCAACCCGAAGAACGCCCACGCCTGGTTCAGCCGGGGCGCCATACTGAAGAGGCTGAAGGCCCCGCCGGCCGAGAGCCTCAAGGCCCTGGACGCGGCGCTGTCGCTGGACCCCAAGCACGTCTCCGCCTGGAACACCAAGGGCGACCTGCTCCTCGACGGCAAGAAGCTCGACGAGGCCATCGCCTGCTACGACACCGTCATCAAGCTCGCCCCGGACAACGTCGAGGCCTGGTTCCACCGCGGGACGGCGCTCTCGGCCAAGACGAAGTACAACGACGCCATCCAGTCGCTCGACAAGGCCACCGAGCTCGACCCGGAGTACCTGGACGCCTGGAACGCCAAGGGGCACGCCTGGCACACCGTCGGCGAGGCCGAAAAGGCCATTTTCAACTTCGACAAGGTCACCGAGCTGGACCCGAAGCACATCGAGGCGTGGGACAACAAGGGCGTGGCCTACTACACGATGGGCCGGACGCACGACGCCATCAAGTGCTTCGAGAAATGCATCAACATCGACCCGCGATACGAGAAGGGCTGGTACAACATGGCCTCCGCCTACTCGGCGGAGGGCAAGGTGAACGAGGCGCTCGAGTGCTACGAGAAGGCCATAGAGGTCAGGCCCGACTACGGAAAGGCCTGGAACAACATGGGCAACCTCCTGTTCTCGATAGACCGCTGGGACGACGCCATGAAGTGCTTCGACCGGGCCCTGGCGCTCGACAACACGTATGAGAAGGCCTGGAACAACAAGGGCAACATACTGCTCTCGCGGGGCGACACCCAGACGGCGCTCTCCTGCTTCAACCGGGCCATAGAGCTGGACCCGAACTACGAGAAGGCGTGGAACAACAAGGGCTCGGCGCTCTTCAACCTGGGCCAGATAGAGGAGAGCCTCGAGTGCTTCCGGAAGGCCCTCCAGCTCAAGAAGGACTACGACAAGGCCTGGTACAACGCCGGCTCGGCGCTCTTCAAGATGGGCAAGCCCGACGAGGCCATCGCCTGCTTCGACAAGGCCATCGAGCTCAAGCCCAAGTACGACGAGGCCTGGTACAACAAGGGCGCGGCGCTCTTCAAGATAGGCAAGGTGCAGGAGTCAATCGACTGCTTCAACGAGACGCTCAAGCTCAACGCCAAGCACCACGAGGCCTGGTACAACCTGGGCAACGCCAAGTACTACCTCGGGAAGCCGCTCGAGGCCCTGCAGGCGCTGGACCGGGCGCTCGAGATCAACGCCGAGTACCAGGACGCCATCCGCATCCGCAACGACTGCCTGAAGGTCCTTCAGGAAACCGGCCGGATGTACGAGTACTGGCGCGAGAAGGGCAACATCCTCGCCGAGAACGGCAAGGACACGGAAGCGCTCATGGCCTACAACAAGGCCCTCGACCTCAAGAAGGAGGACGACCGCGCCTGGTGGTTCAAGGGCAGGCTTCAGTCGAAGATGAAGCGCCACGACCAGGCCATCCAGTCCTTCGACAAGGTACTGGCGCTCAAGCCCGAGGACCGCGAGGCCTGGTATGCCAAGGCCGAATCGCTCGTGGCGTCGGGCCGGGTGGCCGAGGCCATCATCTGCTACGACAAGGTCATCGAGCTCGATTCGCAAAACGAGTCCGCCTGGCTCAACAAGGGCCTGGCGCTCATCAAGCTCGGGCGGACCGAGGACGGGATGCAGTGCTTCCAGCGCATGATAGAGCTCACGCCCGAGGACGACAAGGGCTGGCACTACATGGGTCTGGGCCTCGTGGCCGTCGGGCGCAAGTTCGACGCCATATCGTACTTCCAGAGGGCCATCGACCTCAACCCGAAATCGCTGGACTCGTGGATGCAGAAGGGCATCGCACTGCGCGACACCGGCAAGCCGACGGAGGCCGTGGCGGCCTTCAACAGCGTCGTCGAGATCAAGCCGGACCACTCCGAGGCCTGGACGCTCATCGGCGACGTGCTCCTCAAGGACGAGAAGTGGGAGGGCGCCTCCAAGGCCTTCGAGAAGGCCATAACCGCCGACCAGATGAATCCGAAGGCCTGGTCGGGCAAGGGCATGATACAGCTGCAGCTCGGCAACGCCCAGGCCGCCTCCGAGGCTTTCGCCCGGGCGCTGGAGCTCGACGAGGGCCTGGGCCCCGCCTGGAACGGCATGGGCCTTTCCTACCTAAAGAGCGGCAACCCCCAGCAGGCCCTTTCCTATCTTGAGAAGGCGACGCGCCTTTCGCCGGACTTCGCCGAGGGCTGGTCCGGGTACGGCTCGGCGCTCTTCGCGCTCGGGCAGAACGAGGAGGCCATCAAGGCCTTCGACAAGGCGCTCGAGCTCGACCCGACGTTCGTCAAGGCCTGGGCCAACAAGGCGACCGCTCTCATGAAGGCCGGCCGGACGCCCATGGCGCTCCTGGCGCTGGACAAGGCCACCGAGCTCAAGCCCGATTACGAGAAGGCCTGGGTGGACAAGGGCAACATCCTGATGTCCGTCGGGAAGATGGACGACGCCCTCCCGTGCTTCAACAAGGCGCTGGCGATAAATCCCCGCGGGGAGAAGACCTGGCTCGCCGTCGGGCAGACATTGCTCGCGATGGGCAAGACGAAGGAGGCGGTGGCGGCCCTGGACAAGGCGCTCGGCATCAAGGGCGACAACGAGAAGACGCACCTCGAGAAGGGCAACGCCCTGCACGCGCTGGGGCTGAACGACGCCGCCATCCAGGCGTACAACCGGGCCATCGAATTGAAGCCGGACCTCTTCAAGGCGTGGTACGGCAAGGGCGTCGCGTACGCCGATCTCGCCGAGTACGACGACGCGCTCGAGAGCCTCAACCGGGCCGTGGAGCTCAAGCCTGATGACGACCGTGCCTGGGTGGAGCGCGGCCGGGCGCTCACGTTCACCGGGCGGATAGAGGAGGCGTCGGGGGCGCTGGCCAAGGCGCTCGAGCTCAACCGCCAGAACGCCCAGGCGTGGTACTACTCGGCGCAGCTCCTCAAGCGCGCCGGGGCGATGGACGACGCCCTGGGGGCGTTCGACAAGGCCGTGGAGGCCAAGGCGGACTACGCCGAGGCCCTCTACGAAAAGGCGATGCTCGCGCTGGAACTTGACCGTGACGACGACGCCCTCAAGGCGCTCTACCGGCTGGTCGAGGTCGACCCGAAGCACGCCGAGGGCTGGGGCCTGCTCGGGGGCGTCCTGCACGACCGCCGGGCGCTCTCCGAGGCGCTCGGATGCTTCGACCGCGTCGTGCAGGTGAGGCCGGACCGGGCCTCGGCCTGGACCCGGCGCGGGCGGGTGCTGGTGGAGATGGACCGCAGCGCCGAGGCGATGGAGTCATTCGAAAAGGCACTGGCGGTCGACGCCGGGTTCGAGGAAGCTTATCTGGGCAAGGCGGACGTCCAGGCCCGGCAGGGCCGCTACGAGGAGGCGGTCCAGACCATCAAGCTCGCATTGGACAGGAACCCGCAGAGCGAGCGCTCCTGGCTCATGACCGCGCTGGCGCTCCGGGCGATGGACCGCCCCCGCGACGCCCTGAAATGCGTGCTGCGGGTGCTCAAGATCAACCCCGACAATTCACAGGCGGCCTCCCTCAAGGCCGAGCTGCAGGAGGCCATCAAGAGCAGGCCCCAAACACCGGCGGCCGTGAGCCGTGAACCGTCGGCCGGGGGACGCGAGCCGCCGAGGATAGTGGCGCCTCCTGCGCCGGCCCCCATTCCCCCTCCCAGTGACATTGAGGTACAAGACGTGGAAACAGTTAATATGGACTGAAAAAATATGACCGCCCTCAGACCGGAACGGAGGCATTCGAAGTGAAGGGCCCCGGGCGCTGGACCAGGATGGCCTATTTCTGGCCGATGCTCCAGGCCAACCCTCCTCCGCGCCGTCAGCCGGGGGCTGTGAGCCGTGAGCCGGAGCCGGAGGAGTTCGAGGAGGCCCCCCAGCCGCCTGCCGGCGAGCCTCCGGTCCAGGCCCCCGAGGAGTTCGAGGCGGCCCCGCCTCCGCCGGAAGGGGCACCGCCCGTCCAGGGCCCGGAGGAATTCGAGCCGGCCTATCCCGCCGGGGCGCCCCCGTCCGCGGCCACTGTCCAGCCCCCGGAGGAGTTCGAGGAGGCCCCGTCGGCCGCTCCCGTCCAGCCTCCGGAGGAGTTCGAGGAGGCTCCAGAGCTGCGCATCGCCAAGCCGGTCCAGCCTCCGGAGGAGTTCGAAGCCCAGCCCGGGGGCGGAGCCCCGCCTCCCGAAGCGCCGCCCCCGGAAGAGTTCGAA
>Ga0233425_10011760_pt1 | contig 10101 bp, 6 predicted proteins | sample Watercolumn_Towu_2_FD_181712 | JGI IMG/M metagenome (GOLD analysis project Ga0233425, IMG submission 181712) | Freshwater microbial communities from Lake Towuti, South Sulawesi, Indonesia - Watercolumn_Towuti2014_140_MG | ecosystem: Environmental > Aquatic > Freshwater > Lake | place: Indonesia... | reverse complement strand
GGCCTATCGCGCTGTGTTGGAAGTATGGACGATCGATCGGGCACCCCTGCATTGGGCCGCGACCCAGAACAATCTTGGCGCCGCACTTGCAATCTGGGGCGGGCGTGAGTTGGGAACGGCACGGCTCCTGGAGGCAGTTTCAGCTTATCGTGCGGCGCTGACTAAATGGGGCCGTGAGCAGACGCCACTGAATTGGGCTGGGGCGCAGTACAACTTGGGAAGCACGCTCCAAGTGCTAGGCGAGCGCGAGAGCGGGACGGCGCGGCTCGATGAGGCGGTCGAAGCCTACCGCGCGGCGCTCAAGGAACGGACGCGCGAGCGCGTGCCGCTGCAATGGGCCACGACTCAAAACAATTTGGGCGACGCACTTCGAGCAATTGGCGAGCGCGAAAGCGGCACGGCGCGGCTGGAGGAGGCGGTCGTGGCCTTTCGCGCGGCGCTGCTGGAACGCACGCGCGAACGCATGCCGCTGCAATGGGCCACGACCCAGAACGACTTTGGTAATGTGCTTCGAGCGCTGGGCGAGCGCGAGAGCGGGACGGCGCGGATCGAGGAGGCGGTCGAAGCCTTTCGCGCGGCGCTCAAGGAACGCACGCGCGAGCGCGTGCCGCTGGACTGGGCCACGACCCAGAACAACCTGGGCAACGCGCTTCGGGCGCTGGGCGAGCGCGAGAGCGGGACGGCGCGGCTCGAAGATGCGCTCGAAGCCTTTCGCGCGGCGCTCAAGGAACGCACGCGCGAGCGCATGCCGCTGGACTGGGCCATGACCCAAAACAACCTGGGCAACGCGCTCTTGCGCCTGGGCGAGCGCGAGGGCGGGACGGCGCGGTTGGAGGAGGCGGTCGCGGCCTACAGCGCGGCGCTGGAAGTGTTCACCGAGGCAAAGGCGGACTATTACGTCGACATGGCCAGCCGCAACCTCGCCCGCGCCGAGAAGCTACTGGCGGACCGGCGCGCGAAGGGGCGGTGACGCAGGGGGCTGCAAAACGACTCTGGCGCGAGGCCGTTGCGCCGCGACGGTTCCTTTATTGGAGCCTCCTTCCCCTTTCCCTGAAACCGCGCTGCGGTTTCGGCCCTCGTCGCGCGATGTCCGCCGCCATCGCGCCCGGGGAGGCGGACCGGGTTGAGAACGGCATCGGCAGCGTACCGCGCAGACGCATCCCTGATCGTCATGCCCGCGCTCGTCGCGGGCATCCACGTCGGAGCAGCGGCAAATCGCCGCCGGCAAGAGCACAGCCTTGTTCGGCAAGGCTTTCGCCGCCTGACGACGTGGATCGCCGGGACAAGCCCGGCGATGACGGTCTTGGTTTGACGGGGCGTGTCCGCGCTTAACTGGACAGCTCTGGGACGAGCCCGGTCATGACGTTTGCGGGATTTTGAGGTACCGCGCACCGGCTCGGACCGTCCCCGCCCCGCTCGACTTCCGCGCCCGCAAGCTGGTAGCTGTGGGCGGCCGCGCGCGGGGAACGCCGCGCTAGGGGGGAGGAACGTGGCCGACCTGACGCAGACCTGGGACGTGCTGATCGCGGGCGGGGGGAACGCGGGGCTTTGCGCGGCGATCGCGGCGCGGCGCGCGGGCGCGAGCGTGCTCGTGCTCGAGGCCGCGCCCAAGTTCTACCGCGGCGGCAACACGCGGCACACCCGCAACATGCGCTGCGCCCACGACGCGGCCACCGCGACGCTGACCGGCCCCTACGGCGAGGACGAGTTCTGGGACGACCTCAGGCGCGTGACCGAAGGCGAGACCGACGAGTCGCTCGCGCGCTTCACCATCGCCGAGTCGAAGGAGATCCTGGGCTGGATCGGCCGGCAGGGCGTGCGCTTCCAGCCCTCATTGGGCGGCACGCTCGGCCTCGACCGCACCAACGCGTTCTTCCTCGGCGGCGGGCGGGCGATGCTGAACGCGCTCTACCGCACCGCGCTCGGCCTCGGCGTCGCGGTGGAGTACGAGGCGGAAGTCGCGGACCTGGAGATCGACGGCGGCAAATTCCGCGCGGCCCACGTCAGGCGCGGCGATCAGCGCGCGCGCGTCCAGGCGAAAGCGTTCGTCGCCGCCGCCGGCGGGTTCGAGGCCGACATCGACTGGCTCGCGCGCCACTGGGGCGAGGCCGCGCGCAACTTCCTCGTCCGCGGCAGCCCGTACAACCGCGGCACGCTGTTGAAGGCCTTGCTCGAGCGCGGCGCGGAGCCCGTGGGCGATCCCACGCAATGCCACGCCGTGGCGATCGACGCGCGCGCGCCGCGCTTCGACGGCGGCATCGTCACGCGGCTCGACTGCGTGCCGTTCGGCATCGTGGTCGACCGCGAGGGACGCCGGTTCCATGACGAGGGCGAGGACTTGTGGCCGCGCCGCTACGCGGTGTGGGGGCGGCTCGTGGCCGCGCAGCCCGGGCAGATCGCCTACTGCATCCTCGACGCCAAGGCGCGCGAGCTCTACATGCCCTCGCTCTATCCCGCGATCGAGGCGCCCGACCTGCGGACGCTCGCGCTGGAGCTCTCGCTCGATCCCGGTGCGCTCGCGCGCACCGTGGACGAATTCAACGCCGCGGCCAGGCCCGGGAAGTTCGACCGCGACGCGCTCGACGGCTGCCGCACCGAGGGATTGGCGCCGCGGAAGAGCCATTGGGCGCGGCGGATCGACCAGGCCCCGTTTCTCGCCTATCCGCTCCGCCCCGGCATCACCTTCACCTATCTCGGCGCGCGCGTGGACCGCCAGGCGCGCGTCGCGCGGAAGGACGGCGGGGCGTTCGCCAATATGTTCGCGGCCGGCGAGATCATGGCGGGCAACGTGCTGGGCCGGGGCTACGCCGCGGGCGTCGGCATGACCATCGGCGCGGTGTTCGGCCGCGTCGCGGGCACGGAGGCCGCGCGTGCCGCCCGCGCCTGACCTGCCCAGCGCGACCGACGCGCTGGCCCAGGCCCGCGCGGAGGCGCGCCGGCTGATGACGGTGTGCAACGCCTGCCGCTATTGCGAGGGGCGCTGCGCGGTGTTCCCTGCGATGGAGGCGCGGCGCCAGTTCGCCGACGGCGAGCTCGACTACCTCGCGCAGCTCTGCCACGCCTGCGGCGCATGCCTCGGCGACTGCCAGTTCGCGCCGCCGCACGAATTCAAGGTGGACGTGCCCCGGGCGCTGGCGGAATTGCGCTGGGAGTCCTATCGCGCCCATGCCTGGCCGCGGGCCCTCGCGCCGATGTTCGCGCGCAACGGATTGAAGGTGGCGGTCGCGGCGGCGCTCGGCGCCGCTGGGTTCCTGGCCGGCTTCGCGCTGTTCGACGAGCCGGCGGCGCTGGTGAGCCGCCACGGCGGGCCGGGCGCGTTCTACCGCCTGATGCCGCACAACGCGATGCTCGCGCTGTTCGGCGCGGCGTTCCTGTACGCGGTTCTGGCGATGGCCCTCGGCGTGCGGTCGTTCCAGCGCGCGATCCCCCAGCTCGACGGCGCCGGCGGCGCGCGGCCGCTGTGGCAGGCGGCGCGCGACGCGGCGAGCCTGCGCTATCTCGGCGGCGGGGGCGAGGGCTGCGGCGACGCCGAGGGGCGCGTCGCGGACCGGCGCCGGCTCTATCACCATTTCGCGTTCTATGGATTCCTCTTGTGCTTCGCCGCCACCTGCGTGGCGACCGTCAATCATTACGCGCTGGGGAGGCTCGCGCCTTATCCCTGGTACGACCTGCCGGTCGTGCTGGGCACGCTGGGTGGCGTCGGGCTCTTGGTCGGACCGGCCGGGCTGCTGGCGGAGAAATGGCGGCGCGATCCCGAATTGCAAGACCCCGCGCGCTTCGGCATGGAGACCGCGTTCCTCCTCATGCTGTTCGCGGTGTCGCTGACGGGTCTCGCGCTCCTGGTGCTGCGCTACACCGCGGCGATGCCGTTGCTGCTCGCGCTGCACCTCGGGTTCGTGTTCGCGCTGTTCCTGACCGCCCCTTACGGCAAGTTCGTGCACGGGCTCTACCGCTTCGCGGCCCTTGTGCGTTACGCGCGCGAGCACCATGGCGCGGCGGCGCCGGAGACGGAGGGGTGAGGGCTCGCCGGCCGACCCTCTCCCGAAGGGATAGGGTTTGTTTGCGCCCCTTCGGTTGCCGCTGCCCGGCCGTTCCGCCACAATGGCGCCGACATTCTTTTGACACGATCCTGGGGCAGGTTCGCGGCCCCGAGGGGCAATTGCAGGGCCGATGCGGCGTCTATTGAAAATCCTGGCCGGCCTGGCGGTGCTGGGCTTCCTGGGGCTGATCGCGGCCGCGGGCGGCGCCGGCATCCTTTACATGCACTACAATCGTGGCCTGCCCGACCACCAGCAGCTCGCGGACTATCAGCCGCCGGTCATGACGCGCGTCTATGCCGGCGACGGGCGGCTGCTCAGCGAATACGCAGTCGAAAAGCGCCTGTTCGTGCCGGTCAAGGCGATGCCGCGCCTAGTGGTCGAGGCGTTTCTCGCCGCCGAGGACAAGAACTTCTACCAGCACGCGGGCGTCGATCCGCTCGGCATCGTGCGCGCGGTCGCAACCAACCTGATGCATTACGGCCAGGACCGCCGGCCCGTGGGCGCGTCCACCATCACCCAGCAGGTCGCCAAGAACTTTCTGCTCGGCAACGAGGTGTCGCTGGCGCGCAAGGCGAAGGAGATGATCCTCGCCTTCCGCATCGAGCAGGCGTTGCCGAAGGACCGGATCCTCGAGCTGTACCTGAACGAGATCTATCTCGGCTTCGGCTCCTACGGCGTCGCGGCGGCGGCGCTCAACTACTTCGACAAGCCGCTCGACCAGCTCACCGTCGCCGAGGCCGCGTTCCTGGCCGCGCTGCCCAAGGCGCCCAACAACTACAACCCCGTGCGCCGGCCCGAGCAGGCCAAGGCCCGGCGCGACTGGGTGCTGGGGCGCATGGCCGAGGACGGGCGCCTGACCCCGGCCGAGGCGCGCCAGGCCCAGGCCCAGGCGCTGCAGGTGCGCGAGCGCGGCAAGTCCGACGTCTCGCGCGCGGACTACTTCGCCGAGGAAGTGCGCCGGCAGCTGGTGCAGCGCTACGGCGAGGCCGCGCTGTACAAGGGCGGGCTGGTGGTGCGCGCGACCCTCGACCCGCGGCTGCAGGCGATCGCCGACGACGCGCTGCGCGCCGGCCTCGTCGCCTACGACCGCCGCCACGGCTGGCGCGGCCCGGTCGCGCGCGTCGACACTGTAGGCGGCGACTGGGCGCAGAAGCTCAAGGGCGTGGAATTGCCGCGCGGCCTCGGGACCTGGACGCTGGCGCTGGTGCTGGACGTAGAGGACGCGGGCGCGGCCGTGGGCTTCGTCGACGGCAGGCGCGGGCACATCCCGATGGCCGAGCTTGCCTGGGCGCGGCGCACGCTGGAGAAGCAGAAGCTGGGGCCGCCGGTGCGCCGCGCGGGCGAGGTGTTGAGCCGGGGCGACGTGGTCGCGGTCGAGGCGGTTTCGGCCGACCGCGACGGCCAGCCCTATCCGCCGGGCAGCTACGGCCTGAGGCAGATCCCGAAGGTGGGCGGCGCGCTCGTGGCGCTCGACCCGCACACGGGCCGCGTGCTTGCGATGTCGGGCGGCTACGACTACGAGCTCACCGAGTTCAACCGCGCCACCCAGGCGATGCGGCAGATGGGCTCGGCGTTCAAGCCGTTCGTCTATCTGCCCGCACTCGAATCCGGCTTCACGCCCACCTCGATCATCCTCGATGCGCCGTTCGTGATCGACCAGGGGCCGGGCTTGCCGAAGTGGAAGCCCGCGAACTACACGCACCGCTTCTACGGGCCGTCGACCATGCGCCTCGGCATCGAGAAGTCGCGCAACCTGATGACCGTGCGCCTGGCGCAGGCCGTGGGCATGGACAAGGTGACCAGGACCGCGCGCGACTTCGGCATCGCGCCGGAGATGCCGGAAATCCTGTCGATGGCGCTGGGCGCGCAGGAAACCACGCTTTTGAAGCTCACCACCGCCTACGCGATGTTGGTGAACGGCGGCAAGCGCATCGCGCCCACGCTGATCGACCGCGTGCAGGACCGCACCGGCCGCACCGTGTTCCGCCACGACGCGCGCGACTGCCCGGGCTGCGGCCCGGCCGAGGAAGGCAGGCCGCTCGAGGTGCCGGCGCCGCCCGAGATGCGCGCGCAGGTGGTCGACCCCGCGGCCGCCTACCAGATGGTTTCGATGCTGCAGGGCGTGGTCGAGCGCGGCACGGCCACGCGCCTGCGCGAGCTGCGCCAGCCGCTCGCGGGCAAGACCGGGACCACCAACGACGCGACCGACGGCTGGTTCGTCGGCTTCACGCCCGACCTCGCGGTGGGCGTGTACGTGGGCTTCGACGCGCCCGCCACTCTGGGGCCGCAGGAGCAGGGCGCCTCGGTCGCCGTGCCGGTGTTCAAGGACTTCATGGAAGCCGCGCTCAAGGACGCGCCTTCGATCCCGTTCCGCATCCCGCCCGGCGTCAGGCTGGTGCGCGTCAGCGCCGAGACCGGCCTGCCGGCCCGGCCCGGCGACCGCGACGTGATCCTCGAGGCGTTCCGCCCCGGCAGCGAGCCCGCCCCGGGCCGCGAGACCGTGGTGCTCGACGGCGGCCAGCCGCTCTTGGGCCAGCCCGTGGGCGCGTTCGAGCGCCCGGGCCAGAGCGCGCCTGCGCCCGGGCTGTACTGAGCCCGGCCCTTGTAACGAAGGCCCGGAAGCCTCATCTTCCCGGCGTCAGCCGCCGATTTCCGCCCCAGGAGCCGCCTCATGCGCGCCGAGACGCAAGCCCTCGCCGATTCCATCAACCAGTCGCTCGACCTGGTGCGGAGGCATCTTTGACTTCGACAAGGCGCAGAAGCGGCTCCAGGAGCTGAACGCAAGGGCGGAAAGCAGCGACCTGTGGAACGACCCCGGCAAGGCGCAGGCCTTGCTGCGCGAGCGCACGCAGCTCGACAAGTCGCTCCAGGGCTACAAGGCCCTCAGGCAGGAGCTCGACGACGCCCTGGCGCTCCACGAGCTGGGCGAGGCCGAGAAGGACCAGGCGGCGGTGGCCGAGGCCGAGGCGATGCTCGCGGCGCTCAAGCCCAAGGCCGAGAAGAAGCACATCGAAAGCCTGCTCTCGGGCGAGGCCGACGCCAACGACTGCTACCTCGAGGTCCACGCCGGCGCCGGCGGCACCGAGGCGCAGGACTGGGCCGAGATGCTGATGCGCATGTACACGCGCTGGGCCGAGCAGCGCGGCTACAAGGTGGAGTGGCTGGAGGAAAGCGCGGGCGAGGAGGCGGGCCTGAAATCCGCGACCGTGAAGATCCAGGGCCCCAATGCCTATGGGTGGCTGAAGACCGAAACCGGCGTGCACCGGCTGGTGCGCATCTCGCCGTTCGATTCCAACGCGCGCAGGCACACGAGCTTCGCGTCCGTGGGCGTCTATCCGGTGATCGATGAGGACATCGCGGTCGAGGTGCAGGAGAAAGACCTGAAGGTCGATACCTACCGCTCCTCGGGCGCGGGCGGCCAGCACGTCAACAAGACCGAAAGCGCGGTGCGCATCACCCACCTCCCCTCGCAGATCGTGGTGTCGTGCCAGGTGGACCGCTCGCAGCACCGCAACCGCGCCTTGGCGATGCAGATGCTGAAGGCCCGACTCTACGAGGTCGAGATGAAGAAGCGCGAGGCCGCGGCCCAGGCCGCGCACGACGCCAAGACCGACATCGGCTGGGGCCACCAGATCCGCAGCTACGTCCTGCAGCCCTACCAGATGGTGAAGGACCAGCGCACCGGCGTGGAGAAGGGCAATACCCAGGCGGTGCTGGACGGGGCGATCGACGAGTTCCTGGAGGCCGCGCTCGCCGGCAAGGTGGGCGGCGGCGGGGAGGACGAGCCGAAATAGCCCCCCCGCCGCGCGCGGCTATTTGTTGAGCTTGGGCCAGTTGCCTTCGGCCTTGGCGATGAAGCCGTTGATGTCCGTCTCCCAGGTTTTCTGGATGTCGGCGTTGAAGTTCATGTAGAGCTTGCCGTCGACGATCTTCCAGCCGCGCTCGGGGTCGACGTCGAACAGCTTGCCCTGCGCCACGCCCCAGGAGCAGAACCCGCCGTACTGCGGCGCGAACTTCGCCGGGTCGGCGGCGAACCGGTCGCGATGCGCGGCACTGGCGAACAGCCAGGTGACGCCGCCGTAGTCGGCTTTGAACTCTTGCGAGCCCTTGACCGGTTTGCCGTCGGCGAAATAGGCCACGACGTCGTAGCCCTTGGCGCCGAGGCCGGCGTAGAGGGTGTTGTAGTGGCCGCCGGTGCGCTCGACGGCGAGCGCCGGGGCGGCCGACGCGAGCGTCAGGGCCGCGGCCAGCGCCAGGGCGGCGCGGCGAAACGGGCGAATTCTCGTGCTCATGGTGGTCTCCTTCGCGGGGTGGATCGACGGACGGTCGTACTGTACCGAACGATCGGTACAATACGACTGCGCGAAACGGCGCGCAAGCCGGCGCGGCATCACGTTCCCGTGGGCTGCGGCGGCATTTGACAGAGCCGGGCGGCTCTTTCTATTGTACCGATCGGTCCAACGGCGGGAACGGAGAGCGGATGCCGGCGTCGCTGCGGTCGCGCGAGGAGGCGGTGGCGCACCTTCTGGCCGTGTTCCAGGCGCACGGCTACGACGGCGCGTCGCTGGCGCAACTGTCCAAGGCCACGGGCCTGGGCAAGTCGAGCCTCTACCACCACTTTCCGGGCGGCAAGGCCGACATGGCGCGCGCCGTCCTAGCGCGCGTGAACCGCTGGATGGTCGAGACGGCGATCGAACCGCTCAAGGGCCCGGGCAAGCCCGCGCGGCGCCTCGCGCGGATGCTGGAGACGCTCGACGCCTTCTATGCCGGCGGCCGGAAGTGCTGCGTGCTGGGCAATCTGGTGGTGGGCGGCGGGCGCGCGCTGGTGCAGGCGGAGCTGAAAGCGGTGTTCGACTTGTGGATCGGGGCCCTGGCGGACCTCGCGGCCGAGGCCGGCGTGCCGCGCGCCCAGGCGCGGGAGCGCGCGGAGGACGCGGTCGCGATGATCGAAGGCGCGCTCATCCTGGCGGGCGGCCGCGGCGACCCGGCGCCGTTCCGCCGGGCGCTGCGGCGGATTCCCGAGCATCTGCTCGCGCGCGATTGAACGGTTCCCGCGCCAATCGCTCTCGCGCTTGTGACACCCCGGCGGAGGCCGCCGCCGTACCGTGCCGGCTTCGGCGAACGCGCGAACGAGGGGCGGCGATGCGCCGGCGGAGGGAAGGCGGAGGGGAAATGGAAAGGAGCGTGGCCATGCGCGCGGTCCTGCTTGCGGCGATTCTTGTCATCTGCGCCCCGGCGGCGGCGCAGGCCCAGCCGGTGATCGGCAAAGAGCCGCAGACCGTGCCCGAGACGTTCCGCTGGGACGCGCCGCCGGGCCACGACGTCGCGGTCTGGAGCGCAGGGTTCGACACGCCCTGGTCGCTGGTGTTCCTGCCCGGGGGCGGGGCGCTGGTGAGCGAGCGGCCGGGGCGCATCCTGTTGCTCGACAAGGACGGCAAGCGCGAGGCGCGCGCCTACGCCGAGCCCGCGGTGCGCGCGCAGGGCGAAGGCGGGATGATGGGCCTCGCGCTGCATCCGAAATTCCCGGAACAGCCCTACGTCTACGCCATGCTCACCGCGCCCGCCGCCGACGGAAGCGCGGTCAACCGCGTGGTGCGCCTGAGGCACCAGGGCCAGACCGGCGCGCTCGACCGCGTGATCGTGGACGGGATTCCCGCCGCCACCTACCACAACGGCGGGCGCATCGCCTTCGGGCCGGACGGCATGCTCTACGTCGCCACGGGCGAGAACTTCCGCGCGGAGATGGCGCAGGACCTGAAGTCGCTGGGCGGCAAGATCCTGCGCGTGACGCCGGAGGGCGGCGTGCCGGTGGACAACCCGTTCCCCGGCTCGCCGGTGTGGAGCTACGGGCACCGCAACCCGCAAGGGCTGGCGTGGCATCCCGAGACCGGGGAGCTGTTCATCTCCGAGCACGGGCCCTCGGGCGAGTACGGCAGGCGCAAGGACGACGAGATCAACGTGGTCCGCAAGGGCGCGAACTACGGCTGGCCGCGCGTGGTGGGCGCGGCGGGCCTGCGGGAGTACGTCGATCCAATCCTGCTGTGGCGCGAGACCGGCGCGC
>Ga0233425_10011759_pt1 | contig 10102 bp, 7 predicted proteins | sample Watercolumn_Towu_2_FD_181712 | JGI IMG/M metagenome (GOLD analysis project Ga0233425, IMG submission 181712) | Freshwater microbial communities from Lake Towuti, South Sulawesi, Indonesia - Watercolumn_Towuti2014_140_MG | ecosystem: Environmental > Aquatic > Freshwater > Lake | place: Indonesia... | reverse complement strand
CGCAGTAAATCGAGTTGGAGTTTTTGGTACTGCCGATAACTCGTCGTGACAAAGTGTTTGAATTCCAACATTAGTCCAGGATTGTGTGGGCCAATCGGGATGGGAATCTGTTCCCAAGCTGAATAGGTCTGGCTCCAGTAACTGGTTGACCACCGTTCGTTGAGCGCAGCGAGCGAACTATATTTCGATGCCAGGAATTGCTGAAAAAATTTTTGACAGCGTTCGCAGTAACAGACGCGATTGAATTCATTGTCGATTTGCCAGCCGATGATGGCGGGATTCGCGCCGAAATGTTCTGCCATCGCCGAGACGATGCGATGCGTCGCCGCGTGAAAATCGGGCGAGTTGACGCAGTAATGGCACCGATTGCCAAACTGCACGCGGCGTCCGTTTTCATTGACCGCCAACAGGTCGGGATATTTTTCGATGAGCCAGGCAGGCAACGCCGCAGTAGGCGTTCCCAGGACGGAGACAATTCCCGCCGCCGCGAGTTTTTCGATAGCGCGGTCGAGCCAATCGAAATTGAATTTGCCCTCTGCAGGTTCCAGCGTGGACCACGCAAACTCGCCCATTCGGACAACGGTCAAGTCTGCCTCGCGCATCAGACGAATATCCTCTGCCCAGCGTTCTTCTTTCCAATGTTCGGGATAATACGATGCGCCAAAATGCAATTTGTTCATTCGAGCGATTCTCCATTTTTCATTTTTTCAATCAGCGACTTGAGATTCATCTTCGGCACGCCGTTGCGGTCACACAATCCAAACGCGACGTGAATCGGACTGCCTTCGACATTCCAGATTTTGGCGTGATACAAATTGTCGCGCCATTCATAGAAATACATTCCACGAATCGGATTGCCGTATTCGTCGTCGACGCGACGAATGAGTGCCAGAAATTCTTCCATCGCTTGTTCGTAATGCGCGTTGTCGCTTTCAGGAACGATGAGGCGTTCGCCTTCGCGACGATAGCCGACCGCAGAAGGGAACCCCGTTTCGGTGAGGAAAATCGGCTTGCCCACTTTTCTCACCTGGTCGAGCAAGAGGCGGAAACGTTTTTCGTAATCGGCTAAACGCGCCTTGCGAATTTCCGAGTCGATCAAAAAGCGGCGGCTCTCGTCAAATGCGCCGAAGGTGAACCAACCCGCGTTTTCCATCGGATACGAATTGATGCCGACAATGTCGCACGCTTGCATTACCTGCCACACCCAATCGAGGAAATTGCCTGTCTCGTCGAAAACGATGCCTTCCATTGCGTACGTCAGCGGTGTGGAGAGATGATGCTCGCTCAGCCACACGCGATAAGCATTGAGCAGGTTGACCAGATTGGACGCCAGGTTGCGCGTGAACTTTTTCTTCCCAGGTTCATCACCGCCCTCGCGCAGTTCATTGCCCACACAGATAGCGTCGAGTTTGATTCCCAGGTTGTGATACGCTTTAATTTCGTCCAGACGCAATTGCGAACGCCAGTCTGCGACGAGTGCAGGACCATCGACGCGCAAGCCCGCGAGCAAACTGAGATTCAGTTGGCGCAGCGCGGGAGCCGCCTGGCGCGCGTAATCAATCGAGTAACAGCGCGCCATTGTGATTCCATTTTGCGCCGCCAGAGCCAGTTGTCCGTCCAACGGGACGTTGTCTGCCGTGTGAAACCACGCGCCGATTTTCATAGCATCTCCAAATCCCATTCGTCGAGCCATTCAATCACGATGTGCTCGTCGTTAAAACGAATCGGCAACCAGGCATAGCGCGAATCGCCCAAGTTGTGCTTGTTCCAAATGTCTGCCATAAAAATATACTTACCTGTTTTCCCCGCAATGGGCAAGATGAATGTGCCTTGCGCGCCAAACGTTTTCTCGAATCCTTCGCCGCGACACGGATTCCCGACAATGCCCCAGGAACCAAAAATCGAATTGGCGATAGCGTATTCGGCGGCATTGGCATCCCAGCCCGTGCAACCAGAGGTAATCAAATGGTATTTGCCGTGATGCTTGATAATCGCAGGCGCTTCACGGAAACGATTCTCAAAAACTCGGACAACTTGCTCGGTGGGTTTTAGATAATCATCGCTCAGCAACGCAATGCGCATCGTCCGATTCTCTTCCGAAGCAGAAATGTGATACGCACATCTATCGTCGTCTTGAAAGAGCGTCATATCGCGGCTCATTGCGTTGTTGGGGCGGATACTTGCCTGGTAGTGGTAGGGACCTGTTGGAGAATCGCTGATGGCAACACCCGCCCGCGCATACGCATAATCGGGGGTGTCGATGTGCAGCCACATTATAAATTTCTGGGTGCGCGAATTGTAAATGACTTTGGGGCGCTCGACCACTTTGCTCGGATGCAGGTCACTCGCGGAATCAGCGGGATCAGCGGGAAGCACGATGCCCTCATAGCTCCAATTGTACAATTCCTGGGAGGAATAGCAATTAATACCAATCACATCGACGCGGTGCAAATCTTGCAAGACGCCAGGTCGCGTGTTGCCCAATTTATTCTCGCCAAACCAATAGTACGTGCCAGCGTGATACAAAATGCCACCGCCGTGCGCTTGAATCGGATTGCCTGATGTGTCCAGCCACACTTGCCCAGGTTTGAAGGAATTTGTTTTCATAGTATCACTTTGGCGGCGCGACGCGTAGAATAAAGAGACCCGCTGTGCCCGACCAGATATTCGCTTTCGTGCCGAAATGCGAAAAATAGAGATTCTCGCTATCGCGCAAATCGGCGCTGGTGTAGACACCAATCGGCAGTTGCTGAACAAAGACAATTTCTTTCGTGGTCAAATCGTAATAGTACAACTCGCCACTCCCGCCGCTTCCCGTATACGGCGGATCGCCTGGTTTTTCGATGATAGATAGAATATAGTACAGTCGTTTCTCATCGGGCGAAAGTTGAAGGGCATACGTGTTGTCGATGATGCGCTTGTCGCTGGCGGGCAACTCGTATCCCAGGTCAGTAAACGTTTCGGTCACTGCGTCGAATTCGTACATCTCGCCGCTGGTCGTATTGAGATAGATTTTGCTACCGTCGCGTTTTTGAGTTTGACCAATCCAAAAACCATTGGTCATCTTGAACCCAGTATCTTTCATCTCGCCCGTCTTGAGATTGTAGACCCAGACATGGTGAGTTTCATTGCGCTGGTAAACTTCTTCCGTTCCACGATACGTGTAAATGTTGCCGCTCGGCGCAACAATCACTTCACGGCTCAGCGGATTGCCGAGTTTCCAAGGTATCCCAGGAACGACCTTGACCAGTTGATTCGTCTTGTAATCGAACAAGACAAGGTCGCTCGATGGGTGCGCGAGACCGACGAGCAGATTTTGCTTGGGAAAAATATTGAGCGAGACGATGCCTTCGTTCTTGGTGACGACGCCGTTGGGCAGAGGCGCACTCAGGTCTTGCCACTTGCTGGTGGCGATATCGAACGCAAACAGATGACTGCCACGATAGGTGGGGAGCGAAGTAATTTCTTTCTTGAGGTCGTGGAAACTTTGCGATGCCATATACATCTTGCCATCGGCAAAAATCATTCGGGTGTGACCCTTGGGAATGCCTTCGCCTGGTTGCGCGTTTCCCGCCGCCGCAACGATGTCGAGAAATGTTCCCAGGAATTCTCGTTTGCCCGATTTGGGATCGTACCGAAAGACAACGAAATCTTCGCGCCTGTCTCGGCGCGCGCTCGTGAATCCGATGTAAATGCGCCCTTGGTCGTCCATCCCCATCCCGTTCCAGCATTGATACATATCGGTACCAGGCGGCGCAAGATCGTCGAAAGAGATTTGCGAAAACTCGAGCGGGATGTTTCGCGCAACCTGGGTCGGCGTGGGCATAGGTTGCGATGATTGAATTGCGCTGGGGGTTGATGGCAGAGTGCCACAACCAACGATGAGAGATGCCAGAAAAATCGTGATGAGTGTTGTTTGGATTTTCATAGCCGCGCCTCTTGCTCAATCAAATCAAAGAAAAATCGATTTTCAGAACAAGCGGAACACCTTGCCTGGAATTTGCTCATCTCCTGGCAGGTTGTTCCGCTTGGATCACCTGGCTTGCAACACCAACTTGACGAACGAGTGTGGCGGTTAGCCCTTTATCCCGCTCATAATCACGCCTTTGAGAATGTGCTTCTGCGCTAGGAAGAACGCAATCACAGGCGGTAATATATAGACGACTGTCCCCGCCATACTGAGTGTGGTCAAGGTGATACCGCGTGGGTTTTTAAATTCGGTTGCGATGACCACGCCTAATAATTGCTGGGAGTCGGAAAGATAAATCAAGGGCATGAGATAACTCGCCCATACGGCATTGAAAGCAAAAAACATCACGGTGGCAATGACGGCGGTTGAATTGGGTAGAAAAATTTGCACAAAGATACGAATGGGACCACAGCCATCTACCTCAGCGGCATCCTCAAGTTCCTTGGGGAAATTGAGAAAGAACTGACGAAACAAAAAGATGTAGAACGGGCTTCCCGCAATCGCCGATAGAACCCAGGGCCAATAAGTATTCGTCAATTTGAGTTGAGCATAGACGATGAACGTGGGAATCAGTACGACCATTTCGGGAACAATCAACAATGCAACCACAACGCCAAAGAGTCGGCTGCTGATCGGCATGCGAAATCGCGCAAAGGCATAGCCCGCGAGCGCGCTGGAGAGGGTGATAACGATCGCATAGGGGATTCCCAGCAAAACCGTGCGCAATGCCGCCCCTGCGAAACGTGCCAGGTTCAAGACAGTTTCATAATTAACCCATTGCGGCACGGCTGGGAACCAGACGATCGGATATCGGTTGTATTCCGTATCTAGTTTGAGCGAAGTAATAAACAGCGTGATGATCGGCAATATCAAAAGAATCGTCGTTACAATCAGAATGATCAATCCCATCGCGCGAGTGAATTGTTTGATGAAACGGTCTCGGGTGTATGTTTTCATGACTTCTCTCCTTCGCTGGATTGCTCGGAATACACCCAGTATTTTTGCGTCCAGAAAACGACTGCCGTCAAGATCAATACTACGACAAACAATATCCACAGGAGAGCATTCCCATACCCATATCGGCGATTACTAAAGATTTGAATATAGGTGTGAATCATATACAGGTAAATATCGCGCGGCGGGACTAGTCCTTGCGTGTAGGTGGCGGGTTGTGTCAAGATCAATGGCAGTTGGACAGTTTGAAAATTATTGATCAAGCCCATGACCAATTGTAAAAAGATCACAGGCGACATGAGCGGGAGAATGATATGCCGCACAATTTGAAAATTATTGGCGCCATCGATGCGAGCGGCTTCGATCTGCTCCTCGGGGATATTTTGCAGAGCGGCGAGGAAGATGATCATGCCAAAGCCGAGCCCCATCCAGGTCGCGATGATTGCCATGCCTTCGAGGGCGTAATCCGAAAGCCAACCGATAGCGATCCCTGGTTTAAAGATATCGAGAACGGCGTTGAGCATACCTGCGTTCTTGTCCAAAATTGATCGCCATGCCATAACCGCCGCGACCAAAGGCACCACACTGGGTAAATAAAAGAGCGTGCGAAAGATTCCGCGTCCAGGAATATTTTGATTGAGAATCAAGGCGAGGAGAAAAGAGACCACCAGATAAATCGGCACACTCACCACACACCAGATCAATGTACGGACTGCCGAAAAACCCACATCGGGGTCTTCAAAGGCGCGGGCATAGTTGTCCAATCCGACGAATCTCAAGTTTGGTAAATTCAAACCGTCATAATTGGTCAGCGATGAAAGAAAACCGATCACCAGTGGCGTGATGCCGAAGAAGACAAAGCCCAGCAACCAGGGCAAAATGAATAAGAAGAAGAAAAGAGTTCGTCGTTGCGATCGCTTGAGCGTAAAATGCTTGGACGTGTTGACCAAAGATTTTGGCGATCCAGTGCTTGCTTTCTCAGCCATCGTTCCTCCCAATCCCGCGAAATACCAGAACCCCATCTGTCAGTGAGGGCGAGGTAAAGTCATTGGCTCATCCCTAAACTTATTGCAGGCACTGATCGCAAGTGATCTCGAACCTGCATAAACAAAGCATTTTGGGGATTCGTGCCCGAAAACCTTGCAAAGAGTTTAGGGATGAGCCAAGTCATTTTACCTCACCCTCATCGTTCAGACGAATCAGCGACCAGGTTCGATTATTTCACGGTCGCCATGACGCCGTCTTTGATTGTCTGGTTCACTTCGGTCGTCATGCCCTTGAGCAATTCATCGAATTTGATTTTCTTGCGCAGGTACTGATCAAGGTATTTGTTAAAGGCGTTGAGAACAACGTCCTCGCCGATGAACGGATTGAATTGCAGCGGCGGGGTGTCGAGCGCCAGTTCGCCCTGCAAAATCTTGTAGCAGTTCTTCTGGAAATCAGTCCCTTGGGGCAAGAGGTTCATTTGCGATTTGAGTGCGGGCACGCCCCAGCCACTCTTGGCGCGGTCGACGGCTGGCTCTTTACCCATGTACCACTCGAACACTTTCCACGCGGCATCAGGATTCTTGCTACCTGCCGGGATTACCCAACCCGTCGCGGTCATGGTTGGGTCGCGGCGCTTGTCAGTCCAAGTGGGTGCGGGTAGCATGACCACTTTGCCTTTGGTCGCATCGCCTTCCGCCATCGCTTGGAACCAATAGCCCCATTGAGTGATACCCGCGTTCCCATTCGCGAAATCTTGACCTGACCAACCTCCTGGGCTTGGATCAAGCGGATTGACGACGAGGCGTTTCTCTGCCAGATCAACATAGTACTTGACCAGGGCTTTGGCTTCATCGGTGCCGAGATTGATCTGATCAAATCCCGCGTTGAACAAGCTCTTGCCAGTTTCTGCCAAGCAGTTCATCCAGATGCGGTCGATCCAGGAATCGGCATAAGCGTACCCGAACGTCAAGATGCGATCGCCTTGGAATTTCGCAACTTTGCCTGCGAGGTCGGCGAGTTGGGCATAGGTCAAAGGTTTGCTCGCGTCGGGCACTGGCACTTTGGCATCATCGAATGCTTTGGTGTTGACAAAGAGCGTAAAATCAGGCGACCAGTCTTTGCACATGCCATAGATCTTGCCTGTGCCGATTTGGAGCGGAGAATCCGCCCAGTAATACTTGTTGGCTGGAGCCAAGTCGTCGATCTTGAGGACACTGCTGGACTTGAAGTAATCCGTGAGGTCCAGGATCAATTTGCGCGCAAGCAAAGTAGGAATGATGGGCGCTTGCGTTCGATAAATGTCGGGCGGATTGCCAGCCGCATACATTGCCAAGAATCGCGTGTAGTTGGCTTCGACGTATTCGATGGTAATACCTGGGTTGGCATCCTGGAACTGTTTGATTTGAGCGTCGGACAGTTCGCCGCGATTCGTCATGACGACGACTTTGCCCGCGACCTTTTTCACCGTAGGCACGGGGGTTGGCGCTTGGGTGGGAGCCACCGAACTGGAAGTTGCTTGAGCGCTGGAGGCAGGCGGTGGGGTTGGAGCTGGCGGTTTGGTCGGTTCAGGCGTGGGTGGTGTTGCACAAGCGGCGAGTGCAGTCCCCACAGCGGCAGCCCCAGTGGCGATGAGGAATTCGCGACGAGTCAATTTGCGAGAAGACATTTCTCTCTCCTTTTCTTTGGTGGTTTGCGAATTGAAATTTGATTATCGATAGAAAAATTCATCTGGATTGCTAGGTCACCTCCTGACGCGACTGCGCCCCGTATTCTGGAACCTGGTTGTCAGTAGCATCGATTGGAAGATGAGCGATTGTTGCTACGGCGGAAACGAAATCCTCATACATCACTGGCTTGAGCAAACATCCATCAGCATATTCTTCCCAACCACGCGTTGCCACTTCACTCGCAGAGCAAACGAAAACACGAATCTTGCTTGTGACTGGATTTGCTTTGAGCGATTGCAAGACTTGCCAGCCATCTGCTCCATTCAGAGCAAGATCAAGCAAAATGAGATTGGGGAGTTCCTTTTGCGCCAAGGATACTGTCTGGATGAGGGAGTCAACATGGACGATTTGACAGCCGCTACTTGAAGCATAGCGCTGGATCAAATAAACGAACTGTGGATCGTCTTCGACGAGCATTACTTTGGGGGCAGACGGCACTGTCATAATCATACTCGCGTAAGATGCAGAAAGGCATTCTGATTTTATACGATGCGGGGCAGCGTGTCTTGTCTCAAACGATGATTTTTTTGGACGATTCGCCACAAACGATGGTGGGTATAGAAAAAACACCAGATTCCCTCGGAAATCTGGTGTTCGATCTAATGTTTTCTGTGCCCACGCCGATAAGCGCCAGGGGATATGCCGACTTCGCGCTGGAACAGACGGCCAAAATAAGCGGAATCGGAAAATCCTACGGAGAGCGCAACTTCGGTCACGTTCAACTCGCCCGCTTCCAGCAACGCGCGCGCCTGCTTGATACGATAGCGATTGAGGTACATCATCGGACTGATGCCTAGTTCTTGATGAAAGCAATTTGCCAAGTGACTCTCGCTCACACCAATGTGCTGTGCGATTTGCTCGCGCGTGAGCGGCTCGGTGTAATGTTCGTGCAGATAGACCATCGCCTTGCGCACCAAGCGCTTGGTCGCACTGCCAAATTGATTTACGTGCGTGAGCACAGTGGCGACCCGCGCCAAGGTCTCATCCACATTCAAGACGCCCTTCTCCAGGACCGATACTACGCCTCGATTGAGACGCGCCATATCGGCTTCGTTCAACGTGCGCGCCGTTAGAACGATGACGGGAATGTCGCGAGTAGACTCGCGCGATCGCAACGCTTCCAACACGCCAAAGCCATCCAACTCGGGCATCATCAAGTCAAGCAAAATCAAATCGGGGCGAATGTGTTCGATCATCGCTAGCGCCTCGCGTCCGTGATGGGCTTGAAGCACCTGGCAATCAGGTAGTTGTTGTTTGACAAGGCGGGTATGCAAATCGAGAATGTGCGGATCATCATCCACGATCAAGATTATCTTGGGCTGATCCTGGGTCGATGGCTTTAGAGCATTTGCCAGTTGATTGGGTTCAAGCGGCTTGGTGCGATAGTCCAATTCGAGCAGTTCGCCGGTATTGTTTTCTGGCGCGAGCGTGTAGAACAGAATCGGCATATCTTGCATACCTGGGTCTTGTTTGAGCCGTTGAACAATTTCCCAAGTCCGTTCCGTCGCTAATCGTCGGTCAATCAAAACCGCGGCGGGAGCCGCTTGGCGAACTTGCGCCAGCCAATCGGCTTGCGGCGCAATGATGCGAGTGATGGCGGGGAATCCTTCTTTCTCCAAATACGCACGAATCTGTTCTCCCATTTCAGGTTGGTCGGTCAACACGAGCGCAACCTGGGATGATGGCAAAGCGGCGAGTTCGGTCGTTGTCGGTTGGGCAATCATCATAGGCAAACGAAAATAAAATGTCGCACCTTCGCCTTCGATGCCTGATGAGCGAACGCCAATCTCGCCGCCATGCATTTCGATGAGATGCTTGCTAATCGCGAGTCCCAGTCCAAGTCCACCGTACCCGCGCGCCGCCGTTCGTTCCGATTGGTGAAATTCGTCGAAGATCGTTTGGCGTTCGTGCGGCGGAATTCCCAACCCAGTATCGCTGACCGAAACAGTAACGTGTTCGGCGTCCGCCTCTATCGCCAGTGTCACTGTGCCTTGCGGTGTGAACTTGACGGCGTTGCTGATGAAATTGAGCACGACCTGGCGCAGGCGGGTGCGGTCTCCCCACACGAGTGGCGTTGAATCGGGCATTTGCACGCGCCAATGCAATCCTTTGTCGCACGCCAATTGTTCGCCTGTTGGCACAATCGCTTGAATCACTTGCACCACATCGAGTTGCTCGCACGTCAAACGCGATTGACCCGCGTCACTACTCGCCAGGTCAAGCACATCGCGAATTAGAAAACCCAGATGCTGGGCACTGGCATAGATGTGTTCCAAATCTTGCGGCGCAGGATTCGCTCCTTGGGCTTGCTCATCCAAAATCAATTTACTCAAACCGACGATGATGTTGAGCGGTGTCCGCAACTCGTGGCTGACCGTCGAGAGAAAGCGTGTCTTGAGACGATTGGCTTCTTCGGCGAGACGGCGACCTTCCGCGGCATCGTGATACAGCCGACTGCTTTGCA
>Ga0233425_10011758_pt1 | contig 10104 bp, 5 predicted proteins | sample Watercolumn_Towu_2_FD_181712 | JGI IMG/M metagenome (GOLD analysis project Ga0233425, IMG submission 181712) | Freshwater microbial communities from Lake Towuti, South Sulawesi, Indonesia - Watercolumn_Towuti2014_140_MG | ecosystem: Environmental > Aquatic > Freshwater > Lake | place: Indonesia... | reverse complement strand
CACCAGCCTCGACCCGGCTACTGCCAACAACCTGGAGGACATCTGGCCTGTGAACCAGCTGTTTAACGGCTTGCTGCAAATGGACGATTCCCTCCACGTAAAGCCCTGCATTGCCAAGAGCTGGTATATTTCCGATGACGGCCTTACCTATACCTTCACGCTGAGGGACGATGTTTTTTTCCATGACAATCCCTGCTTCGAGAACGGCAAGGGACGCAAGGTAGTCGCAAAGGATGTGGTGTTTTCCTTCAACCGCCTGTACGACGCCAAAACCAGCAGCGCCATGTCGCTCCTCACCAACATCGACCGCTCGGAGAAGACCAGCTACAAAGGCTTTTCGGCCCCCAACGATACGACGGTGATCATCTACCTCAAGGAGCCCTTCAGCGCCTTCCTGAGCGTGCTCACCATGAAATACTTTTCGGTCATTCCTTCGGAAGCTACCGACATGTACGGCCAGGACTTCCGCCGGAACCCGGTAGGCACCGGCCCTTTCAGGTTCAAGCTCTGGGAGGAAGGCACCAAGCTGGTGATGCTGAAAAACGAGAATTACTTTGAGTTCGAAGGGAATCAGCGCCTGCCTTACCTCGATGCCGTGACCCTCTCGTTTGTGAAGGACCGCGAAACGGCCTTTATGGAGCTGCTGAACGGGAAATACGATATGCTCAGCGGTGCCGACGCCTTCAACATCAACGAGGTGCTCGACAAAAACGGGGATCTGCAGGCGGCTTATGCCAAAAAATTCACGCTACAGAAGCAAACCTTTCTTAAAACGGATTACCTGGGCATCCTGGTGGATGAGAACATGGAGCTGGTGAAAAAATCCCCGCTGAGGATAAAGGCGATCCGCAAAGCCATCAACTATGCCTTCGACAGGGAAAAGATGGTGAAATATTTCCGTAAGAACGTGGGCTATCCGGCCACGGCGGGCTTTATCCCTAACGGCCTGCCTTCTTTCAACGATAAGATCGTGAAGGGCTATACCTATGATCCTGAAAAGGTAAGGCAATTGCTGATGGAAGCCGGCTACCCGGAAGGCAAGGACCTCCCGGAGATCACGCTGCACACCACGGACAACTACCTTGAGCAAACGGAGTTCATCCAGTCGCAGCTGGCAGACAACAACATCAAGGTGAAGATCAGCGTCGACAAGCCTTCGGTGCTGCGCCAGGCGGTAGCCAGCTGCGAGTACAACTTCTTCAAGAAATCCTGGGTAGGCGATTATGCCGACGAGGAAAACTTCATGAGCCTTTTCTACAGCAAGAACTTCGCGCCGATGGGCTCCAATTACACGCATTATAAAAATCCTGAGTTCGATATCCTCTTTGAGAAAGTGATCCGCGAGCAGAACCGCGAGGTAAAAAATGCCATGTACCAGAAAATGGACCAGATGCTGATAGACGATGCCCCCGTGGTTCCTCTCTATTATGACCAGGTGATCCGCCTGGTGAGCAAGCGTATCCAAGGCCTCACCACCAACCCGATGAACCTTCTGAACCTGAAAACAGTGAAGAAAAGCAATAAGTAAGGGTTAAAATTTAACACTTTTAAAGTTTCACGGGGTATTTTTTTTCGGACTGTTAGAATTTATCTTTTAACTTTAGCCCCTTGAGCCTTTGGGGGCCGCAACTGGCTGGCACAAGCTTATAGGTATAATTAAAAGATCTTGACATACTATGTGGAACTATTTTTCAGGTGTTTTACTCAGGCATAAACTGGCATTTACCCTGGCCTTACTGGCGGTAACGGGTTTCATGGTCTACGAGACCTCGAAGATCGAGCTATCCTACGATTTTGCCAAGATCCTGCCTGACGACGACAGCTCCTATGTGGAATATGTAAGGTTCAAAAAACAATTCGGGGAAGACGGCAACGTGATGGTGATCGGCTTCGAGGACAAAGACCTTTTCCGCCTGAGCAAGGTCAACGACTGGTACAGGCTTACCGATAGCATCCGCAGCATCCAGGGCATCAAGGGCGTCATGTCGGTCACCTCATTGTACAAGATCGTGAAGAACGACAGCCTCGAAAAGTTCGAGTTTGTGCCTTTGATCAGCCACCCGTTTGCGAACCAGCAGGAAGTTGACAGCTTCAAGTCCGAGGTGTTCTCCCTGCCTTTTTACAAAGGGCTGATCTTTAACCAGGAAACGGGCGCCAACCTGATGGCCATTACCTTCAACAAGAACGAGCTGAACTCCAAGCGCCGCCTCACCATCGTGGATGATATCAAGCGTGTGGCCGAAGCGTTTTCGCAAAAGCACCATGTACAGATGCATTACTCGGGCATGCCTTATATCCGCTCGGCGATCATGAAAAAGGTATCGGGCGAGATGACCTTGTTCCTCGCGCTGGCAGTGCTGGTCACGGCCATTGTCCTGTGGGCCTTCTTTCGCTCCTTCTCCTCGGTGATCTTTTCGGTGCTGGTGGTGGCCATCGGCGTCTTGTGGTCGGTAGGAACCCTGCAGCTCTTCGGGTATAAGATCACGGTGCTCACGGGCCTGATCCCGCCGCTGATCATGGTGATCGGCCTGCCCAACTGCGTATTCCTCATTAACAAGTACCATAAGGAGTTTGCCCTGCACGGCAACAAGGTAAAGGCCTTGTCGCGCACCATTCAAACCATCGGCGTGAGCTTGTTTCTCGCCAATGTGACAACGGCCATCGGCTTCGGCGTGCTGTACTTCACCAACAGCTCCCTCCTGGTAGAGTTTGGCGTGGTAGCGGCTATCAGCGTGATGACGACCTACATCATTACCCTGATCCTGATCCCGATCATCCTGAGCCTTTTACCGGAGCCTAAGGCCAAGCACCTGCACCACCTGGAGGCCAAGCGCATCAATTCCCTGCTCGACCGCGTAGACGGCTGGGTGCAGCACAAGCGCCCTGCCATCTATATTACCATCACGGTGATTACCATCATCTGTTTCTGGGGCATGAGCATGATGAACGTGGTAGGCTATGTCGTGGACGATCTTCCACAGAAGGATCCTGTGTATGTGGATCTCAAATATTTTGAAAAGAACTTCAGGGGTGTGCTTCCGTTCGAGATCTCCATCGACACCAAAAAGGAGAACGGCCTCTTTGCCAACAATGCCAAAGCCCTTTACAAGATCCAGGCGATGCAGCGCCTGTTTGCAGAAGACAGTGTTTTCTCAAGGCCTCTGTCGATTGTAGAAGCCATCAAATTTTCGAACCAGGCCTATAACGACGGCAAGCCGAAATATTACAAGCTGCCTTCTGTGACCGACCTGAAAGCCTTGTCGGAATATTTTAAGCCCGGCTCTGCGAAAAACCAGAATAACGTGATGCAGACCTTTATGGACAGCACCAGGCGCATTACCCGCGTCAGCTTCCAGGCTTCCGACATCGGCTCCAAAGACATGAAGCTCCTGGTGGATTCCTTAAGGCCGAAGATCGATTCCATTTTCAACCCGAAGGATTATAAGGTGACGCTTACAGGCCATAGCCTGGTGTTTCTGAAAAACAACGATTACCTGCTGTCGAACCTGTACGAGAGCCTGATCATTGAGATCATTTTAATTGCGATCGTCGGGATGGCCTTGTTCCGCTCTATCCGCATCATCCTCCTGTCGAAGCTGCCCTGCCTGATCCCTCTGGTGATCACGGCCGGGGTGATGGGCTTCCTCGATATCCGCTTCAAGCCTTCCACGATCCTGATCTTCAGCATTGCCTTCGGGATCGCCTCCGATGGCACGGTGTATTTCCTGACGAAGTACCGCCAGGAGCTTAAAAAAGGATTCAGCGCGCCCCAGGCGATTTCCACGGCGGTCAGGGAAACCGGTTTAAGCATGGTGTATACGAATATCATCCTGTTTTTCGGCTTCATTATTTTTGCAGCATCCAGCTTCGGCGGCACGGTGGCGATGGGCATTCTTGTGTCGCTCACACTCATCGTGTCGATGTGTACCAACCTGGTGCTTCTGCCTGCCATCCTGTTGTCCATCGACAGCAGGAATACGAAGAAAGAGCTCCTCGACCAGCCTTTGATCGACCTGGAGGAAGAGCAGACGAGCCGCGATATCGAAGAGTAAGCGCACAGGGCTCCGGACCACAGCCTGTTAAATTTACGGGAACAGTCCGCGTATTATTACGCGAACCCTCTGTCAGCCACTGTACAGCTTCCCGGTTATTTTTTATTCCTGCACGATTCTATATATTTGTTTCATGCAGCATATCCTATGGCTCGTAGTGATGTATTCCCGGAATGTTTCAAGGCATGGGATCACTGTACTTTTTTTCATGTGTTTTTCAGGACTGTGCGCACAAAAATCGGGTTCCGATTCCTTACGGGCATTGCTGAAACAAAGCTCCAATGATTCTATCCGCTGCGTGCTCCTGACAACGCTCTCGGAAACGGCGCCTGACGGTGAATGGGAACAAGATAACAAACGCTTAAAAACAGTTGCCCGGCAGGCATTTTACAAGAGCGGGAGTCTTTCCCTCAAAAAATTCTACCTGCGTTGCATTGCCCTGGCGTTGAATAACGACGGGGTGATCCTGGGCAGGATGGATCTGCCGCGGGAGGAGCTTGCCCACTACCAGGCGGCTTATCATTTGTTCAAGGCAATTGCCGACTCTTCAGGGATGGCTACTTCCATCAGCAATATCGGCACAAAATACCTGATGAGGGATGAGTACGAAAGGGCTTTGCAGTTTTTCATGGAAAGCCTGGCCATCAGCGAAGCGATGCATGACATCAATGGAAAGGCAAGGATCCTGATGAGCATAGGAGAGGTATACCGTAAAACCAACCGGACATCAAACGCACTGGAATATTATGAGAAAAGCCTTGCCACAAGCCAGGCCATTCATGACGATTGGCAATTTGCATTAACGCTCCGGAAAATAGCCTTTGTGTACCATCATGTGTATGAGTACGAAAAGGCGGCACATTATTTAAGAAAGAGCATGGCTGTTTGCAGGAAGATCGGCGACATGGACGGATACTCGGAATGCCTCACCATATTATCGGTCATGGATTTCCGTTTAAAGAAGTATGCCGCTGCCGAAAAAGGCTTACTCGAATGCCTGGCCATTAATGAGCGTTACGGATTTCACTTCAGGGATGGCGACCTGCTCCTGCACCTTGCCGAAATAAAATGGCTGTACAAGAATGATACGGCCGCTCTGGGGTATCTGCTCAAAGCGCGGACAGATTTTGTGAAAGACCAGGTATTGCAAGGCCGCATCCTGAGCCTGATGGCGAAGATTTACCTGAAACAGGGAAAGACGAATGAAGCCCTTTTATATGGCAGGGAAGCCTTACAGCTGTCTTTACGCCATCGCAATTACGAGAACGTGGTTTCCACTGCAAAAACGCTGAAGAAGATCTATGAAGCAAGCAGGGATTATCCGAATGCGTATGAGGTAACCGACCTGATGAGCCGCTTAAATGACAGCCTCTTTGATACAAACCGCCAGCTCAGCGCGGTGCGCAGCCAATACCGCAGCGAATACCTGATGAAAGCCGTGAGCGACAGCCTGAATGTATTGCGCACCAAAGCGGTGTTTGAATCGCGCATCAGCAACGAGCAAAAGAACCGGTACCTGTTGATCCTCTCTTTCATTATCCTGGCGCTGCTCGCCTGGCTGGCCCTCCAGAAACTCAGGCAATCGCAGAAGCGGAAGGTAGTGGCGCTCCGGAATGAAATTGCAAACGACATCCATGATGAGATAGGTGCATCCATCAGCAGCATCAAGCTCTCTGCCGGCTTTGGCTCCCGCTCGGCAAGCCCCGCGGAGCAGGAGCATGTCTTAAAGGACATCGAGCAAACCAGCCTGGAGATTGCGAAGAGCATCAGCGATATTATCTGGAGCATCAAACCCGGAAACGACGATTTCATCCTCATGCTCGATAAAATGCAGCGCTTTGGGCAGGAGCTCTGCCGCCATGCAGGCATTGTATTTTCTTTCAGGTATAACCAGATCGAGGCCGATCCGATCTTTACATACATGGAGCGGAAGCACATTTACCTGATCTACCGCGAAGCCCTGAACAATGCCGTGAAGCATTCGGGAGCAGAGCAGATCAGCACCTTGGTATCATTTCACGACAAGGTATTTAAGCTGAAGATCTCGGATAATGGCCGCGGATTCGACACCACAGAAACAACTGCCGGCAACGGGCGCCTGAGCATGATGGAGAGAGCGAAGGAAATAGGCGCCACGCTGCAGCTGTCTTCTGAGAAAGGGCGCTATACCGATGTACTCTTACAGTGCCGGATTGCCCGGAGCACACGCTATCCTTCCTGAATTATTTATAACCAGATATATGCAACCCATTCGAGTAGGTATTGTAGAAGACAACAACGCATTCCGGAAAAGCCTGGAGGAGGTCATCCGGCATTCTTCCCACCTGCTGGTTTTTTCGCTGGCCCATGCCAACAACATGGAAGAAACACTACGCCACCATCCCTGCGATGTACTGTTGCTCGACATCAGGCTGCCGGGGCTTTCGGGGCTGGAAGTCCTGCGAAGCCTGCGACAGGATTTCCCGGACCTGAAAATACTGATGCAGACGGTGATGGAAGACGACGATACCATTCTGAAAGCCATTTGCTATGGGGCTTCGGGCTATCTTCTCAAAATTTCCACAGCGGAAGACTATGTCACAGCGGTGCATGATGCTTACCAGGGAGGAGCGCCTCTTACGCCGGGTATTGCTACCAAGATCCTGAGGCTGTTTAACTCGCAGCAGAAATCAAACAAGCAGCAGTACGGGCTTACCGATCGTGAAACAGAGGTGTTAACGCACCTCGTAGACGGCCGAAGCTATAAGATGATTGCTTCGGTATGCGGCATCAGCTACGACACAGTTCGCTTTCACATGAAGAATATTTACGGGAAGCTGCAGGTGGAATCCATGACCGAGGCCGTGAGCATCGCTCTCAAACAGGGGCTCATTTAAATTTAAACGAACAATCATTTTTTGCGGCTATCCTACCGGATTTGGTAGTAGCGCCCGCTTTCCTTTGGCTATAATTTTAGGGTATAACTTTTAAACCATTATATTATGCCAAAACTTAGTTTCAATCCGTCGCTTCACGGATTTCATTTCAGGAATGATTTTATTACTAATGTTGCCGGAATCCAATTCGGAGGATTGTGCGGCGGCCTGTCGCTCGGTGCGTTCAATTATTACCGCAACAACATGCCCATCCCTACCCATCGCCAATCGCCCAACGATTTTGGGACACCCGATGCCCTGCCACCTGTAGGCGGCCGCCTGAGAAACTATATCCTAGACATGCAGATCAAAAGCTTTTTCAGCGCCTTTCCTTTTTTCACAATAGGTGCAACCCCTGCCAGCAGCTTTGCCGGATCGCTGATCGAATTTGACCTCATCAAACAACGGATAGACCGCGGGCAGTTTGTGCTCCTGGGTTTGCGCGGTGTCGGCGATCTGCTAAAAGGACATCAGACACTGGTGTATGGCTATGAAGACAGCGGTGCTACCAAGCGCCTTTTTATGTATGACAGCAACCATCCCAACAAAGAAATTGCCATAGACCTGGACCCTACCACCAGGACGCTGATTCATCGCGACATGAGTAATAATGGCGCTAATACCGGCAATCTCTTTGCCTCTTACTTTCTGCAACTACCATTAGACCCAAATAATCCTGATGCGTTCACCGGAGCCGATAAGCCTTCTTACCACGACCTCGCCGTTGCCTCGAGCTCTCCGAATTCTCTCAATATCAGTGGCGCCAGCTCATCCCCGACCTATGAATTCGTGATCCGGAATTTCGGGGAATCCACTGCCACCTTCCATCACCTGCACATTTATGTCCGTGATCCCTCAGGGCAAAACTGTGACACACTACACGGACAGCAGGATACACGAACCAGTCTTGCCCCCGGTGCCAGCATCACCTTACGCGGAAACCTGGCAGGATCTCTCACTGTGCCGGGCGTATGGGAAGTTGGCGTGCATTGTATTTCCAATGAAGGGCATGCAATCCCTGTGTTTGACCTGCTGGCTCCGAACGGACACAATAAGGTTTTCCTCACCGCCATATCGAACCAGCCACGCCCGGCCAACTGGACGGCGATTACCAGTGATGCTGTTTCTGATCCCTGTGCCATCAAAAATGCGGATGGCACCACCGAAGTGTTTGTACGCAGTAACCAAAACCTGATAGGGCGCTGCCGGGCTAACGGCGGGAACTATTCTGCTATGGAAACCTTTCCGGGCGGCGAACGCTTCGTTGGTAATGTGGCAGGCATCCTCAACCAAAGCAATAAAATTGAGATCTTTGTCCGCGGTGCCAACAACCAGCTTTTCAACCGCTACCAGAACAATCCGAACGTGGGCTCTCTTACCGAATGGTCGGGCTGGGGCTCCCTTGGCGGAAATTTAAAATCGGACGCCGCCGTGACGATGAACCTGGATAAACGCCTCGAAGTATTTGCGATACAACAGGACGACCGCATGTATAAAAACTACCACCGGGTATTCGGGGGGCTATGGTCCGGGTGGGAAGATATGCCGGCTAATATCCGCTTTAAAGGAAGTCCATCTGCAGCCACTGATGCCGCAGGCCGCATCCATGTGGTAGCACGCGGCTTTGACGATGCCGTGTACATCAATTTCCAGACAACGCCGAATGGCGCTTACTTCGGCTGGATGAATTTCGGCGGCGTGATTACCGGGGATCCTGTCATTACCAGGCGAGGCGATGGGAGGCTGGTTATTTTTGTGAAGGGAACAGACAACAGGTTGTATCACCGCTTCCAGCTGACGCCCAATGGAAACTGGACCAACGATTGGGGCCCATTCCTGCTCCAGAATGTACCGGCCCTGCTGAGCACCGGAAGCAAGGCTGCCGTATCAAGCGATGCCGGCAGAGAGCATGTGGCACTATTGGTACAGGGATTACAGATCAAAGTAACTTCCGAAACTACTGTAGCACCTGAATGGTCGGCCTGGCACGATCTTCCGAATAGTTTTATTCTCTCCAACCCGGCAATCATTGCCCGTGCCAATGCCAACGAAGTAGATGTATTTGTCAGCGCAGGCCTTGTATTACAACGCGCCATAGTACAGGTATAAGACGAATCGATACCCTTAATACGCTTATGCCCATCGAAGCAGCTTATCCCTGCCCCGATGGGCATTTGCATTGATAAGTACCCGCCCTGTTTTCTCTCTTTTTCCATAAACGCGCCCTCGTGCATTTGTTTTTTCGGAGTTGCGTTCATAATTCGTACTTTAGTATCAATTATGAAACTATTAGCTTTTGCCGGAAGCAACAGCTCCGGCTCCATCAACAGACAACTGGCGGCTTACGCTGCCAGCCTGTTTACCAGGTACGAGATCGAGGTCGTTCATCTCAACGATTTCCCGATGCCTTTATTCAGCCTCGACCTGGAAAAAGAGATCGGCTCGCCGGAAAGTGTGGACCGCTTCATCGATAAAATCGATTCCTGCGATTTCATTGTGCTCTCGCTGGCCGAAAACAACAAGTGCTACAACGCAGGCTTTAAAAATGTGTTTGACTGGATCTCACGCAAGCAGGCAAAGGTGTTTCACGACAAGCCCATGCTGCTGATGGCAACGTCTCCGGGAAGGCGCGGCGGCTCAGCGGTGCTGGAATTCGCCAGTCATCACCTGCCGCTTTATGGCGCCGATATCAAGGGGCTGTTCTCCCTGCCTTCTTTCAACGAGAATTTCAAGGCCGGGGAAGGGATTACGGATGAAGCGCTGAACAAGCAATTGCTCGATCTTATCAGAAAAATAGAAACACAGGAACAAACGGCATAAATGATGAAAGACATTACGAAGACATACAGCAACGAAGAGATCACCATTGTGTGGAAGCCATCGGTATGCATCCATTCCACGCTATGCTGGAAGGGAGAAAAGGGCCTGAAGAGCGTATTCAACCCGATGGAAAAGCCCTGGATCAAACCGAACGGGGCGAGTACGGAAGCCATCATCGAACGCGTGAACGCATGCCCGTCGGGGGCATTGAGCTTTTACTATAACGACCGGCAGGCAGAGGCCGCTACAGAATCGGGCAGCGAGCCTGTCGTGGAGGTGCTGCCGAACGGACCTTTGCTGATCCACGGCAGCATCCA
>Ga0233425_10011757_pt1 | contig 10106 bp, 18 predicted proteins | sample Watercolumn_Towu_2_FD_181712 | JGI IMG/M metagenome (GOLD analysis project Ga0233425, IMG submission 181712) | Freshwater microbial communities from Lake Towuti, South Sulawesi, Indonesia - Watercolumn_Towuti2014_140_MG | ecosystem: Environmental > Aquatic > Freshwater > Lake | place... | reverse complement strand
TCGAGCCAGGAGGGCACCCGGCGCTTCTTGGCCCCCTCTAGCGCGGCTTTGATCACGTCCCGATCGCGACTCTGCGGGACCACTTCCACCACGTCGCCGGCCCGCAGGAGATGGGAGGGGATGGTCACCCGGCGGCCGTTTACCCGGATGTGGCCGTGCCCAACCAGAGCCCGTGCCTGTGCCCGAGACTCGCCGAATCCGAGACGGTGCACCACATTATCCAGCCGCTGTTCAAGAAGACGGACGAGGTTCTCCCCGGTGATGCCCTTCTGTCGCTCGGCCATCTTGAAGTACGTGCGGAACTGTGTCTCCTGAACGCCGTAGATTCGCTTCATCTTCTGCTTTTCGCGGAGTTGCAGGCCGTACTCCGACGGCTTGCTCCGCCGCTGCCCGTGTTCGCCGGGCGGATAGTTCCGTTTCTCCAGCGCACACTTCACGCTGAAGCAGCGGTCCCCTTTCAGGAACAGCTTGAGGGCTTCCCGTCGGCAGAGCTTACACACCGGTTCGATATGTCGCGCCACGAAACTGACTCCTTGTGCTGCCGTGCTGCTGTTCTGCTGTGCCGCGGTTGTGAGGAACTGTACCGCTGCAGAACTTCCACGCCGCAGCACGTTGTTTAGACGCGCCGGCGCTTCCGGGGACGACACCCGTTGTGGGGAATCGGCGTGACGTCCCTGATGGCGGTAATCTCCAACCCCGCCGCCTGGAGCGACCGGATGGCCGCCTCGCGCCCTGCGCCCGGCCCCTTGACGAAGACCTTCACCTCTTTCATCCCCTGCCCTATGGCCTTCTGGGCAGCGTTCTCCGCCGCCATCTGTGCGGCAAAGGGGGTGCTCTTTCGCGACCCCTTGAATCCCACACTCCCCGCACTCGCCCAGGTGACGACGTTCCCCGTCCCGTCCGTAATGGTGACAATCGTGTTGTTGAATGTCGCCTGGATGCACGCGATGCCAGACGTGACGCCTCGGCCCTCTTTCTTGCCAGGGCGTGTCGTTGCGGGTCGTTTGGCTGGTGTCGCCATCAACGCCTCCCTTGAATGAGCAAATGATCAATGACCAAACCCCAATGGGAATGAGACACACGCAGAATTGGCCATCGGCAATCTGTCATTGGTCATTCCCTATGTCTTGGTGGCGGCCGTCGGGGTTGTCTTGCTCTTCTTGACCCCCACGGTCCGCCGGGGACCCTTACGAGTGCGGGCGTTGGTGCTGGTGCGCTGGCCACGCACCGGGAGGCCCCGGCGGTGTCGCAGGCCCCGGTAGCAGCCGATGTCCATGAGTCGCTTGACGTTCATCTGGATCTGCCGCCGCAAATCACCCTCGACCCGCAGATCACTTTCGATCGCCCGCCGCAGACGCGTGACCTGGTCCTCGCTGAGGTCCTTCACCCGAACATCGGGCGAGACCTCGGCCTGTCTCAGAATGCGCTGCGACAACGAGCGCCCGATGCCAAAAATATAGGTCAGCGCCACCTCTAACCGCTTCTCGCGTGGCAGATCCACCCCGGCGATTCTGGCCACCTCAACCTCCTGTGTTCAATTGCGGATTTCGGAGCACCCAGAGGGTACCCGAATGCGGATTGAGACGAAGCCGCGTCTGGTATTCCGCAATCGGGTACCCTCTGGGTGCTGCGCAATCTGCATTCGTATCAGCCCTGGCGCTGCTTGTGCTTCGGGTTCTCGCAGACGATGCGAAGGATACCCTTCCGCTTGATGATCTTGCATTTCTCACAGATCGGCTTCACCGACGCCCGAACTTTCATCGCGCTCCTCGCGCCAATGCGGGACGGGGAATGGGGAATGCCGAATGACACCTGACGCCGAATCCCCAACTCCGCATTCCGCACTCCGCAATCCGCATTCACTTGTACCGGTAGATGATCCGCCCTCGGGTCAAGTCGTAGGGCGACAACTCCACAATGACCTTGTCCCCCGGCAGGATCCGGATGAAGTGCATGCGCATCTTCCCCGAGATATGGGCGAGAACCCTGTGGCCCGTCTCGAGCTCAACCCGAAACATGGCATTGGGGAGCGGTTCGACCACCGTTCCCTCGACCTCGATCGCCTCTTCTTTGGGCATGGGCTAGGACCCTACCTCCCGGCCCGAGACAGTTCCCAACGCAACAGGGGTTCCCTCGAGGCTCGTCAAGATCTCCGTGCCGTCTTCCGTGATGGCCACCGTATGCTCGAAGTGAGCCGATAATGACCCGTCCACGGTGACCGCGGTCCACCGATCTTCCAGCACCTTCACCTCGGGGCCGCCCGCGTTCACCATCGGCTCGATCGCCAGCACCATCCCCGGCTTCAGCGCCGGCCCACGGCCCCGCCCCGGATCCACGAAGTTCGGGATTTGCGGTGCCTCGTGAAGCTCCTTCCCGATCCCATGCCCGACGAACACTCGAACCACCGAGAAACCGTTCGACTCGGCATGTTTCTGGATGGCCCCGCTGATGTCGGCGAGACGCGCGCCGCTTCTTGCGGCGCCAACCGCGCTGTCCAGGCATTCCCGCGTTACTCGAAGCAGCCGCTCCGCCTGCGGCGATATCTGCCCCACGGGAACCGTAATGGCTGCATCGCCATAGTAGCCGTCCACCACGGCCCCCATATCCAGGCTGAGGATGTCTCCCGTCTCGAGCCGCCGCTTCGAGGGAAACCCGTGGACCACCTGTTCGTTGATCGACGCACAGAGGGTAAATGGATAATCGCGATACCCCTTGAAGGCCGGTCGCCCCCCGTGGGAGATCAAATACGATTCAGCGAACCAGTCCAACTCCGCCGTGCTGACCCCGGGTTTTACCCGCTGCGCGAGCGCTGTCAGCGTCTCGGCTACCAGGCGGTTGCTCCTCCGCATGAGCTGGAGTTCCCAGGGCGCCTTCAGGACAATCCGATCGGTCATACCCTAGGTGCCCAGGGCGCTCCTGATACGCTGGAAAACCTCTCCGATCTCGCCCATCCCCTGGACGCGCCGCAGGAGACCCCGAGACTCGTAGAAGCTGAGCAGGGGAGCCGTTTGATCGGCGTACACCGACAGCCGCCGTCGAACCGTGTCTTCACGGTCGTCGTCACGCTGATACGTTGGACCCCCGCAGGCGTCGCAGCACCCCTCCGCCTTGCTGGGGGAGAACCGTACATGGTACATCGCCCCGCAGTTCCGGCAGGTGCGACGGCCCGCGATCCGCCCGACCACGTCCTCGGCAGCAACCTCGAGGCTCACCACATGATCCAGCGCACTGTTGAGCTCCTGGAGGGTCTGTTCGAGCGCCTCCGCCTGGGCCACGGTCCGAGGAAAGCCATCCAGGATGTATCCACGGCCGCATTCTGGAGTCCGCAGGCGTTCCCGGACCAGGCCGATGATCACCGCATCCGGCACCAAACCGCCGCGATCCATGTACTGCTTCGCTTCCAGGCCAAGAGGAGTGCCGGCTTTCAGGGCCGCGCGCAGCATGTCGCCGGTCGAGACCTGCGGCACCTGGAGACGTTCGATGAGCAACTTGGCCTGCGTGCCCTTTCCACACCCGGGAGGTCCTAGCAGAATCAGCCGCATGCCTCGACCCTCCTCCCCCTCGCAGCTATCCTTCATCAGCCTCGCGGCTCGGTCCACGGCGTTAGGCGTCCGGCGTGCCCGCTATGAGATCCGCCCCCGCACCTTCGCCTTCTTCAGGAATCCTTCGTAATGCCGCATCAGCAGATGCGATTCGACCTGCTGCACCGTGTCCAAAGCGACCCCGACCACGATCAGGAGTGAGGTGCCCCCAAAATAGAACGGGACATTCATCTGCGTGATCAGAATCTCAGGCAGGATCGAGATGCCGGCAAGGTACAAGGCCCCCACCAACGTGATCCGGCTCAGAATCCGGTCGATGAACTCAGCGGTCTTGCTCCCCGGGCGAATGCCGGGAATGAAGCCGCCGTACTTTTTCATATTGTCCGCCACATCCGTGGGATTGAAGATGATGGCGGTGTAGAAGTATGTAAAGAAGATGATGCCCCCCGCATACAGGATCGTGTACGGGACCCCGCCAAAGCGCAGCCACGTGGATACGGCCTGGGCCCACGGATGCGCGATGAACTGCGCGATGGTGGCCGGGAAGGCGATGATCGAGCTGGCGAAGATCACCGGAATCACGCCCGCCGTGTTCACGCGCAGCGGGATGTGGGTGCTCTGGCCCCCGTACACCCGGCGTCCCACCACACGCTTCGCGTACTGCACGGGTATCCGCCGTTGGCCCAGCGTCATGATGATGACCCCGGCCACCACGGCGACCATCAGTGCCAGCAGGGCCAGGAAGATGAGCGGGTTCATCTCGCCCTGGGTGATGAGCGTCCACGAGGCAAAGATGGCCTCGGGCATCCGAACGATAATCCCTGCGAAGATGAGGAGCGAGATGCCGTTCCCGATCCCGCGCTCGCTGATCTGCTCGCCCAGCCACATCAGGAAGATCGTCCCGCCGGTCAAGGTGACCGTCGTCATCAGGCGGAAGGACCAGCCCGGGTCCAGCACCACCATGGTCCCGCCGATCTGCATGCTCTCCAGGCCCACGGCGATTCCCAACCCTTGGATGGCCGACAGGAGCACCGTGCCGTAGCGGGTATACTGGGTGATCTTCTTGCGACCCTGTTCCCCTTCTTTCTGCAGTTTCTCCAGGGCGGGGATCACCATGCCCAGGAGCTGCAGGATGATCGAGGCAGAAATGTAGGGCATGATGCCCAAGGCGAACACCGACAGCCGCCGCAGTGCCCCGCCAGAGAACAGGTCGAAGAATCCCAGCAGGTTTCCGGCCTGCTGCTCGAAGAAGCGGGCCAAGGCGTGGGAATCGATGCCGGGCGTGGGAACGTGCGCCCCGATGCGATACACGATCAGCAGCGCGCAGGTGAAAAGGACCCGGCGCTTCAGCTCCGGGACCCGGAAGATGTTGCGGAACTGCTCGATCACGACGCGATGACCTCGATGGTGCCCCCCGCCGCCTTGATCTTGTCCGCGGCAGCCTTGGAGAATTGGTGGGCGGACACCCTCAGGGCCTTTCTCAGTGTTCCCTCTCCCAGAATCTTGATGGGTGCGCCGATGCTGCGCACCACACCCGCCTCCTTTAGCGTCGTCGGCGTGACGGCCGATCCGGCCTCGAAGCGCTCCAAGTCCTTCACGTTCAGGATCAGGTACCGCCTGCGGAAGGGATTGGCAAATCCCCGCTTGGGAACACGCCGGTGCAGCGGGAGCTGGCCGCCCTCGAACCAGGGCCGGCTCCTCCCACCGGAGCGTGCCTTTTGCCCCTTCTCGCCCCGCCCCGACGTCTTGCCGTGGCCCGACCCAGGCCCCCGTCCCACGATCTTGCGACGCTTGCGCGATCCCGCCGGCGGCTTCAACTCATGCAGCTTCATCGCCTCTCCTGCCTTACCCCTTACCTAACGCCCACGTCGCTGACCGTCTCGACCTCCACGAGGTGGACCACCTTACTCACCATCCCTCGGATGGCAGCATCATCCGGTCGTAGAACGCTGGAATCGATGCGGCGCAACCCGAGCCCTCGCAACACCGCCCGCTGTTTGGGGGTGCTGCCGATCGGACTGCGGCGGAGCGTGATCTTGATTTTCCCGTTCACGGCTGGGCCCCCTCGGCCGCCGCCGCAGGCACCGCCCCTTCGGCAATTTGCGGTTCTGCGGGGGGCGTCGCGGATTCCCGCCCGCGCGACCGAACCACCTCGCCCAGCGCTCGGAGCCTCTGCAGCCCAGCCAGTGTTGCTTTCACCACATTGTGGGGATTGTCGGACCCCAGCGACTTCGACAGGATGTCCCGCACGCCAGCCACCTCCAGGACGGCCCGGGCGGCCCCCCCTGCCACGATGCCGGTCCCTGCCGAGGCCGGCTTGAGCAACACGCGGCCCGCTCCATATTCCCCGACGATTTCATGAGGAATCGTGCTGTCTCGCAGCGTGATTTTGCTGAGGTTCTTCTTAGCCTCCTCGATCCCCTTGCGGATGGCTTCCGGAACCTCATTCGCCTTCCCGAGGCCCATGCCGACGTGGCCGGCCTGATCGCCCACCACCACCAGCGCGCCGAAGCTGAAGCGGCGCCCGCCCTTGACCACTTTGGCCACTCGGTTGATGTGGACCACACGCTCTGTCAGGCGCAACCCCTCGGGATTGATGCGCTGGACTATCCGCTCCACACCCATCAGAACTTTAACCCCCTGTCTCTCGCCGCCGTCGCCAGGGCCTTCACCCGACCATGGAACGGGTAGCCGCCCCGGTCGAACACCACCGCCTGGATGCCGCTCGCCAGCGCCTTCTCTGCCACCAGCGTCCCTACGGCCTTGGCCACCTCGGTCTTCTTTGGCCTCTCGCCTGGTTTCGGCAGGTCCTTGGAAAGCGTCGAGGCCGCCACCAGCGTCCGGCCATCCTCATCGTTGATGATCTGCGCATAGATGTGGCGAGCACTCTTGAAGACGGACAGGCGCGGGCGCTCCTCCGTCCCCCGCACCATCCGTCGAACCCGGCGGTGCCGGCGCAGCCGTGCTCCCCGCTTTTCCAGAACCGATACCACGATGCATCCTCTCCAGTCTCCAGTCGCGGATCTCTCCAGCCTGGGACTGTCCGTGATGGGTTACTTCGCTCCGGTCTTCCCGGCCTTGCGCCGGATCCGCTCCTCGACGTACTTGACGCCCTTCCCCTTGTAGGGCTCGGGCGGCCGGAAGCTGCGAATCTTTGCGGCCACGGCACCCACCTGTTGCTTGTCCGTGCCGCTCACCGTGATTTGGGTCTGATCTTTCACCTCGATCTTGATGCTTGCTGGCACAGGGTAGATGATAGGGTGCGAATAGCCGAGGGCAATGTTCAGGCTGTTTCCCAGCATCGCTGCGCGGTATCCGACGCCGACCAGCTCCAGCTTCCGCTCAAAGCCCTTGGTGACTCCTTCAACCATGTTGGCGATGAGGCTGCGTGTAAGACCGTGGAGGGCCTTGTGGGCCTTCCCGTCCGATGGTCGCATGCAGAGGATCTGCCCCTCATTCACCCGGACATCGATGCTGGGATGTACCGCCATCGTGAGCGCCCCTTTGGGCCCTCGCACCGTGACGGTGTGGTCCTGGACCTCCACGTTCACCTTGTCCGGGATTCGGATCGGGGCCTTGCCGATACGCGACATACCTTCAACGCTCCCCGCAGTTCGCGGCGCCAGAGTGCGGCTCGTATGACGGCCGCGCTATCCAAGCAAAGTTACCAGACGTAACAGAGCACCTCACCACCCAAACAGCGCTGCTGGGCCGTCTTCCCCGTCATGAGGCCCTGGGAGGTGGACAGAATCGCAACCCCCACCCCACTCATCACGTTCGGGATCTGGGCGGCCTTGCGGTAGACCCGGAGACCGGGTCGGCTCACCCGCCGCAGGCCCTGAATCACACGCTCGTTCCCCGAGCCAAACTTTAGATAGACACGCAGGATCCCCTGCTTGTTGTCGTCGATCAGCTTGTATGCTCGGATGAAACCCTCCGCCTTCAGGACCTTGGCAACCTCAATCTTTAGACGGGAAGACGGGATGTCCACCTTTTCCAAGAGCGCCCGATTGGCGTTCCGGACTCGGGTCAGCATATCCGCGATCGGGTCTGTCATTGACATGCGCAACTCCACCTTCGCCATGCGGCGCAAAATGCCGGCCGCGATCTCCGGGCATCCAGATGCAGCCCGGACACACCTCGCCGAATTACCAGGAGGCCTTGATGACGCCGGGAATCTCGCCCCGCAGCGCCAGGTTGCGGAAGCAGACACGGCACATCTGGAACTTCCGCATCAACCCTCGCGAACGCCCACAGATGCGGCAGCGGCTGTACCGGCGCACGCTGAACTTGGGCGCGCGCCGTTGCTTCATGATCAGACTGGTCTTCGCCATGGTCCCTCTCGAATTACTTCCGGAACGGGAAGCCGAGCCGCTCGAGGAGCGCCCGCGCCTCCTCGTCGGTTCTCGCCGAGGTCTCGACGCAGATGTCCATGCCCCGCGTCATCTCGACTTTGTCATAGCGGATCTCGGGAAAAATGAGCTGCTCCCGGAGCCCCAGCGAGTAATTCCCCCGCCCGTCAAACGACTTGGTCGCCACCCCGCGGAAATCGCGGATGCGCGGCAGCGCCACGCAGAGCAGCCGATCCAGAAATTCGTACATCCGCTCCCCGCGTAACGTCACCTTGCAGCCGATGGGCATACCGGCGCGCAGTTTGAAAGCGGCCTCGGACTTCTTCGCCCGCGTCACCACGGCCTTCTGGCCGCTGATCGTGGCGAGTTCCTCCACGGCGGCGTCAATCACCTTGACGTTCCCCACCGCTTCCCCCAGCCCCATGTTGAGCACGACCTTCTTGACCTCCGGGACCTGCATCCGGTTCGTGTAGTTGAACTGCTTCATCAGACCCGGAAGGATCTCGGTTCGGTACCGTTCCCGAAGCCGCGCAGGGACGCGGGGGATCTGCGGCGCGGGCGCCGCACCGGGCTTGCCCTTCGCCGTCTTCTCTGCTTTGCCCCCCTTGGCCCCTTCGGCTGCTTTTTGGGTGCGCGCTTTGCGTTCTGCCTTGTCCGCCATGGCCTAATCCATCGTCTCGCCGCAGCCGCGGCAAATCCGCACCGTACGCCCGTCCGCCAACTCGGTGCGGCCGACGCGAACCGGGCGGTCACACTTGCCGCAGACCACCTGGACGTTGCTGATGTGGATCGGGTTCTCCCGCTCCAAGATGCCGCCCCGTTGCCCGAGCCGACCCGGTCTGGAGTGGCGTTTCACAAAGTTGATCTTCTCCACCAGGACCTTGTCGATCTTCGGAAGCACGCGCAGCACCTTGCCCCGCTTCCCCTTGTCCTTGCCCGCAACCACCTCGACCTGATCGTTTTTCTTCACTGCCAGCCGGTGCCCGACGCCCATGCGTAACCTCGTGCAACGTGAGAAGTGAGCCGTGAGACCTACCCGAACGCCGCCTAGATCACTTCCGGAGCCAGGGAGATGATCTTCATGAACTTGGCCTCCCGAAGTTCCCGGGCCACCGGTCCAAAAATGCGGGTCCCCACCGGATCGTTATGCTCGTTGATGAGGACGGCCGCGTTCCGATCGAACTTGATGTAGCTCCCGTCGGGCCGTCGTTGCTCTTTGACCGTCCGGACGACCACCGCCTTGACGACCGCTCCCTTCTTGATCGCCGTCTCGGGAATGGCCTCTTTCACGTTGGCGACGATGATGTCACCAATCCGAGCGTACCGCTTGGCCGACCCTCCCAAGACCTTGATCAGGGAGATGCGCTTAGCCCCGGAGTTGTCCGCCACATCCAAGATTGTTCGCAGGCCGATCATGTGTGAACCCTGCGCGCTCTGCGTCGCCCGCCGCCCACTCCAGAGCGCGCCCCGGGAGCAGGCAGTTCGAGGAAACTCTACTCCGCTTTACGCAATACCCCAACCACGCGCCACCGCTTGTCCTTGGAAAGGGGGCGCGTCTCCATGAGACGCACCGTGTCACCGATGTGGCAGGTGTTCGTCTCATCGTGGGCTTTGACCTTGGTCTTGCGCCGGACCATCTTGCCGTAACTCACGTGGCGCACCTGCCGTGCGATCTCCACCACCACCGTCTTCTGCATCCGATCGCTCACGACCACTCCCACGACCGCCGGACGGCGATGCCGCTCACCTGCCGGAGCTGATGCCATGGTTAGGATCCTCCCTTGGCAGCCACCGCGGCCAGCGCACGCTGCGCCGTCTGGGTTCGGGCGATGTCGCGCCGGAGCTCCCGAATCCGCATAGGATTCTCAAGCTGCGTCGTCGCCTGGCGCAAGCGAAGCTTGAAGAGCTCATCCCGGAGCTCAGCCTCTTTTTGGCGCAGCTCTTCCCCCGTCAGATCGTTCAGTTCGCTGTACTTCATCCTGCCGCCGACCCTTTCCGCGAGACGAAGCGCGTAGCGATAGGCAATTTCATGGCTGCGAGGCGCATGGCTTCCTTCGCCTCTGCTTCCGGGATTCCCTCCATTTCATAGAGGACCCGGCCCGGCTTCACGACGGCCACCCAACCCTCCGGTGCCCCTTTGCCTTTCCCCATGCGGGTTTCGGCCGGCTTGGACGTAATGGGTTTGTCCGGGAAGATCCGGATCCACACTTTT
>Ga0233425_10011756_pt1 | contig 10106 bp, 7 predicted proteins | sample Watercolumn_Towu_2_FD_181712 | JGI IMG/M metagenome (GOLD analysis project Ga0233425, IMG submission 181712) | Freshwater microbial communities from Lake Towuti, South Sulawesi, Indonesia - Watercolumn_Towuti2014_140_MG | ecosystem: Environmental > Aquatic > Freshwater > Lake | place: Indonesia... | reverse complement strand
CGAACAGTTCGGAATCAAGGGGGCTGCGGATATCCTGGCCCAGGTGGTTGAATCGGTGGCCCGCTGGCCGCAGGCGGCTAAAGAAGCGGGAGTGCCCACGGACCTGATAAAGCAGATCGCCCGAACCCATCGTTTGCGGTTGTCGTAAGAGGAGAGGCTATCTGAGGTGGCCGAACATGGGTTCGGGTACTGTTAGGGAAAGTCCTGTCAACGATTCTGGAGAGAGCGAAAAGGTATCGGAATCCTTGATTAAATTTTTGCTCTTTTGTGAACTCCTGAACATTTATTTAAAGGAGACACCAAATGAGTTCTGAGAAGTTTTTCGATGAATCTCGGGAGCAGTCTCAGATAAAAACAGAAATTGTCGAGAAATATTTTGATGCCTGGGCTGGCATAATCACCGCCACCCAAGATCGCATAGGTAAGGAAACGAGAATCGGGTATGTTGACCTCTTTGCTGGTCCGGGGCGATATAAAGATGGTTCGATTTCAACACCTCTTCGTATCCTGACTAAAGCCATTGAAAAAGAAAACTATGCGAATCGCCTGATTACCATATTTAATGATAAAGATGACCAAAATGTTCAAGATTTGGAGCGTGCCATACGGGAGTTGCCAAATATAGATAGGCTTAAATACCGGCCTGCAACCTGGAATGAAGAGGTTGGTGATAAAATCGCAGCGGAATTTGAACAAATGGACAAAATTCCCATATTGGCTTTTATTGATCCCTGGGGTTATAAGGGGTTATCTCTTCGCCTCGTTGATGCGTTCTTAAAGGATTGGGGCTGTGACTGTATTTTTTTCTTCAACTATTCCCGGATTAATGCGGGCTTAAGTAATCCTTTTGTTCAAGAACACATGGCGGCGTTATTCGGGGAAGAAAGGGCTGAGAAACTGAGTCTCGAATTGGCCCCCTTATCACCTATCGAAAGGGAATCAACAATCGTTAACGAATTAACTATTGCCTTAAAGGGATTTGGTCATAGACATATTTTACCATTTTGTTTTAAAAATGAGAGCGGGAAGAGAACAACCCATCATTTGATTTTTGTCACCAAAAATTTCTTGGGTTATGATGTTATGAAGGGTATTATGGCCAAAGCAAGTTCATTGGAACATCAGGGTGTCCCAACATTCACTTACAGTCCAGCGGTAAGCAGGTTACAGGGTCTGCTTTTTGAGTTGAACCGCCCATTGGATGATTTGGAAGAAATGCTTTTATCCGAATATGCTGGTAGAAGGCTAAAAGCTCGTGATATTTATCAGGAACATAGTATCGATCGACCATACATTTCTAAGAATTACAAAGAGATATTGATTAGAATGGAGCAAAAAGGAAACATTAAAACCGAAGGAAGGAAAAGTAAACGTGGGTTTGCTGATGATATAATGGTAACCTTTCCAGAAAAAAGGTAATTGAAATGGGAATCGATTCAAAAATAGAATGGACCGAGGCTACGTGGAACCCTTGTACTGGTTGCGATAAAATCAGCCCCGGTTGTAAAAATTGTTATGCCGAAGGGTTAGCTCTGCGTCTCAAAGCCATGGGGCAGCGAAATTATAGCAATGGGTTCAAACTTGCTATACACGAACATATGCTAGATCTGCCTTTAAAATGGAAAACTCCTAAAAAAATTTTTGTGAACTCAATGAGCGATCTGTTTCATGCTGAAGTTCCTTTTGATTTTATCGCCAAAGTATTCTGTATTATAAAAACGGCCGATTGGCACAGATTTCAAATCCTGACTAAACGTTCAGAGCGGCTTTTGAATTTAGACCGAGAACTCGAATGGTCTTCGAATATATGGATGGGTGTAAGTGTAGAAGATAAAAAACATTTATACCGCATAGATCTCTTAAGAAATTGCAGTGCGCAGATAAAATTTCTCTCGTTTGAGCCGCTCCTCGGCTCTGTCGGTAGTCTTGACCTCAAAGGAATCGATTGGGTAATCGTTGGTGGAGAGTCCGGTCCTCGTGCCCGACTGATTGATCCTGATTGGGTAAGAGAGATTAGAGATCAATGCCAGATGAAAAGTGTTCCTTTCTTTTTTAAACAGTGGGGAGGTCCAAATCGTAAGCGTACCGGTAGGATATTGGATGGTCGTTGTTGGGATGAGATGCCGAGGAATTAAAATACATCAAAAAATCTGAGGACCAATAATGAATGCGTTAGAAAAATTACAGGAACTGCTTAGAGATTTGTTTCAACTGGATATGGCTGATCTGGATTTTGGCCTTTATCGGTTGCTCCACCTGAAACGTCATGAAATAGAAGCCTTTTTAACCGAGCAGCTTCCCAAGCGGGTGAACGAAGCCTTTCAGGTCATGGCAGGCCAAGAGTTTAAGGATATAGAAAAGGACTTAGCTGAACTCCGGGGTAAATTGCGCGAGAACCTTGGGGAAGATGCCCTGTTGGAAAATGGAGAAGTCAATCCGGAATATCGAAAAGAACGGTCTAAAACAACCCGGAAACTCATAGAAGATTACGAAGCGATTAGAGGGCGGATTCAATCTATTAAAGTGACCGAAGCCCAGCAAGCCGAGGTCTTTAATCATCTATACACCTTTTTTTCACGATATTACGAAGGAGGGGACTTTATTCCCAAACGGCGATATGGAAGCCGGGAGACCTACGCCGTCCCTTACAATGGGGAGGAAGTCTTTTTCCATTGGGCGAATAAAGATCAGCATTATGTCAAAACTGGTGAAAATTTTAAAGATTATGCCTTTACCGTAAATATAATAGGCGGATCTTACCAGATTCGTTTTGTTCTGACCGAAGCCAGTCTTCCTCCTGGAAATACTAAAGGTGACGCCCGCTATTTTTTCCCTTTACCGAATCAGGCTTCTCTTGATGAGAAGGATAAAATTTTTCGTCTTTCTTTTCACTACCGGCTTCCTACGGAGCAGGAAGTTATTACTCATGGCAAAAATAGCCGGTTTCAAGAATCAGTTCTCCAGAGCAGTCTGGAAAGTATCTTTAAATCCATTCCCAATCCTTTATTGATTAATGCTTTAGTCGAAACGGTAGACCAAAAAGATGATCAGGAAATATCTTTACTCTTAAAACGTCTGCGCCACTTTTGCCGTCGAAACACCACGGATTATTTTATCCATAAAAATCTGCAAGGGTTCCTAAAAAGAGAACTTGAGTTTTATCTTAAAGATCAAGTCCTGCATCTGGCCGATTTGGAAGGTGATTTTGAGGGAAAAAGACGCACTCTTCGGGTGATCCGTATTTTGGGGAAAGAGATCATTACCTTTCTTGCTCAATTAGAGGATGTGCAGAAACGCCTCTTTGAAAAAAAGAAGTTTGTTATACGTACCGATTATCTGGCACCTGTCAAAGAAGTCCCCAAAGAATTATGGGATCAAATCCTCAAAAACAAAAATCAAATCAGGGCCTGGCAGGATCTTTTTGCCATCAACCCTCATGAGAAAATAAACAAGAAATTCTTAGAAGATCATCCCACTCTGGTCATTAATACAATTTTTTTTGCTCCAGGTTTTATAGATAAATTTCTGGGATCCTTCAGTGATCTTGATGGAGTTACTGATGGGTTGCTTTTTCATAGTGAAAACTATCAGACCCTTAATATCCTAAAAAATAAATACCATCAACAAGTGCAATGTATCCACATTGATCCTCCATACAACACACAGACCAGCGGATTTGTATATAAAAACAATTATCAACACTCAAGTTGGTTGGCCATGATGGAGGATCGGATTACTACGAGTCTTTCATTAATGGGTTTGGAAAGTTCATTTCTATGTCATATCGATGAAAACGAATATGAAAGGCTTAGTTTGTTATTTGAACGTTTTTCAGTTCCAGACGCTGGAACAATAGTTTGGGACAAAAGAAATCCAATGAACGCTGGAAGAGGTGTGGCGACACAGCATGAATATATCATCTGGCGTTCGTTTCAAAACTCTCCTTTGTATCTCCGTAATGAAAATATAATCTCAATGCTTCAACGTGCCTCTGAGATTGTGGAAAAATATAAAGGTCCAACCGAGGATGCCCAAAAGGAATATGCGTCCTGGGTTGATAACAATCCGAATCTTACAGGTGGAGAGAAAGCATATCGATATCTAGATGAAACCGGCCTTGTCTATCAGAGCGTGAGTCTGAGAGCACCAGAACCTCGGACAGATCCTAAATTTCACATTCCTTTAATTCATCCAGTTACAAAGGAACCCTGTTCAGTACCACCAAATGGATTTTCGCGTACTCCTGAAACATTACAAGGGATGATTGCGACTGGGGAAATAATTTTTGGTAAGGATGAGACCACTCAACCACGGCAAAAGGTCATTTTAAGAGAGGTTTCTCGAAGGCAGATTACTTCTCTTATTCAAGATGGTAGAAAAGGCAAAGCAGATGTTGATCGGGTAGGACTTGACTTTCCTTACTGTCATCCGGTCTCTCTATATGAAGAATTAATAGCAGTAGCGACTAAGCCGTTGAATCATATCGTTGTTGATTTTTTTGCCGGATCGGGGACTTCAGGGCACGCTACAATAAATTTAAATCGACAAGATGGAGGTGGTAGAAAATTTATTTTGGTTGAGATGGCTAATTATTTTGATACTGTTCTCCTTCCTCGAATTCAAAAGATCGTTTACACTCCTGTATGGAAAGATGGGAAACCGAAACGGTTGCCAACAGAAGAAGAAATTGACCGTTCGCCACGTTTAATCAAAATCCTGCGTCTGGAAAGTTATGAAGACGCCCTCCATAATCTTGCTACTGAAAAAACATTAAAACGGGAAGAAAAAAAGGCCAAAGCCTATAAAGAGAATGTGGGGGCTGATGGGTATCGATTGTCTTATCTCGTGCGTCTGCCATTGGAGGCCAACTCCTCCATGTTGAATATCTCGGCCTTAGAACATCCCTTTAACTACCAGATAGAAGTTCTCACTGAACAAGGCCCTAAGACAGAAACCGTTGACCTAGTGGAGACCTTCAATTTTCTGTACGGCCTTCACGTCCAACGGCTGGAAAAATGGGAAAATAAAAAAGATAACCGATTTTATAAAGTGGTTAAGGGTAAGGACCGCAAAGAGAAAAATATAATGGTTCTCTGGCGTGACATGAAAGACCTGGACCCGAAAATAGAACGCCAGTTCCTGGAAACACGGTTCCGAGAAGAAGGGTTTTTTGATGAAATACTGATCAACGGAGATTCGGCGACTCCGGGAGTTAAGTCACTGGATGGGATTTTTAAACGGCGGCTTGAAGAAGGTGAAAGATGAGGCTGGGAAAAAATCTAATCCTGAATCGGTATCTCCTGAATCTTTTTGACGTCCACGGCCTGGAAGATCTGAAAAATTCTTTAAAGCGGGTGAATGAAGGCCGGGCCGGAGACGGGCAGAGTTATTTTTACGGGGTTTTGCTGGGCCGAATCCGGGAAGAAGAACTTCGAAATAAAATGGCTGAATATGATCATCGGGTAATGGAATATGAGGCCCGTCTATCTAAAGCCCGTGGAAATTTTTTCTTTAAATACTTCCAATATCTCTCTCTTCTTTTGACCGAAGTCTATCTTGACCGGCTTACCGACAACCCACAAAAATTTCTTCATGCCCTGAATAGTTATCTGGCACGAATTAAAATAGAAGAAAGTAGTCTTCGGGAATTTCCTTCTTTTACCATTGATGATCTTCGGCGATTAGCCTTTTTTATGGCCACCGGTTCAGGTAAGACTTTGCTTCTTCATGTAAACTTATGGCAAATTCTTCATTATCTTGAACGGGGGAAACATCCGGCTGCCTTGGTGGAAAGGGCGGACCGGAGAAGGGAATTTGATTCCATCCTGCTGATCACACCCAACGAGGGTTTGTCACAACAGCATCTGGAAGAATTTCGATTGAGTGGAATCGATGCCGTTCTTTTGGCCCAAAACAAGACAGATAATAACTTAGATTTGTTTGGGCCGAAGGTGAAAATCATCGAAATACATAAACTGGCCGAAGAACCTTCCAAGGAAGGCGTGAGTATCGTCCTGGAGGAGTTGGGGAACGCCAACCTGGTTTTCGTGGATGAAGGTCACAAAGGCACCGGAAGTGAAGCACAGAAATGGAAAAATAAACAAAAAAGGCTTAGCGCCCAAGGCTTTTTAACGGAATACAGCGCCACCTTTGCCCAGGCCATTGGTGCGGCCACGACCAGGAACCGGCAGGAACTGATATCTGAATACGGTAAAATTATCCTTTTTGACTATTCTTATCGGCATTTTTACGATGACGGCTATGGTAAAGACTTCCAGGTTTTAAATTTGGCCAGGGCAAGAGAAAATCAAGCTTTTGATCTCCTTTTAGGCGGTCTGCTGACTTTTTACCAACAGGTCAAACTTCATGGAGAAAAAGAAAGGGAATTCAGGCTATATAATCTGGAAAAACCCCTTTGGATTTTCCTGGGGTCCAGTGTAAATGCCGTTTTTAGCCGAGAAGGGCGGAAACGCAGCGACGTAGCCACAGTCGTTTCGTTTTTAACAAAATTCTTAGAAAATTCTATCTGGGCCATAGACCGGCTGGAAAAAATCCTTAAAGGGGAAAGCGGTTTTTCGGACCAAGTTACCCGTGAAGATCTTTTTTTACGTCATTTATCTTGGCTTAAAGAAGAAAATGCTGGAGGCCTCTATCATGAAATCTCCCAGAAACTATTTTGTGGGCGAGGAGGTCTGGAGGTCTGGGAAATCAAAAATGCTGAGGGAGAATTTGGCTTACGGGTTTCAGCGCCGGAAGGAAAAGAAAGTCCTTACTTTGGCGTTATCAATATCGGGGATGTTTCCGCTTTTAAGAAGCATTTGGAAGATACCCTTGAAATTGAGATTCAGGAGGATCGTTTTCACTCCTCGTTATTTGGAGATATCAGTCGTCCGGATTCGCCCGTCAACATCCTGATCGGGTCAAAAAAATTTATCGAAGGATGGTCCAGTTGGCGGGTGTCCAGTATGGGCCTTCTAAATATGGGGAAAGGGGAGGGCTCTCAAGTAATCCAGTTATTCGGAAGAGGTGTGCGTTTAAAGGGGAGAAACTGGACTTTACAAAGAAGCGCTTCCCTTCCTGAAGAGGGGCCTCATCCGGAGGGACTTTCGGAGCTTGAGCGATTATACATATTCGGCTGGAACGCCGATTACATCCAGGCCTTTCGAAAAATGCTGGAAGAAGAGGATATGGGCCGGGAAATTCATGTGCCGGTCCATATCCAATATAAATTATGGCCATCACTTCCTATCCCCAGACCCAAAACCGGCTATCGGGTGGATTCCGAAACCTGGACCTTAGAAGATGAATCACTTCGTCTAAAAGTTGATCTTACTCCTCAGATAGCCGTCCTTGATGGTACGGATGAATTAGCCGGAGAAACAGGGCAAAGAGAACTGATAAATTTTTTAGATTATCAAACGATCGGGCTTTTGGATCTGGAACGCTTGTATGTTGATCTATTGGAATACAAGGGCAGTCGGCAATACGGTAATGTCTTTATCTCTTTAGAGAAAATTCTTCCCATCCTTCAAAAAAATGATCTTTTCGTTTCGTCAAAAGATTTAAATGACCCCGAAATAATCCAGGAAGGGGCCAGCAGAATTTTAAAAAGTTATCTGGATCGATTCATGGCTGTCAAGGAAAGAGAGGCAGAAGGACAATATATGGAGCCTGCCACCCTATCTTCCCTGCGTGAAAATGTCACTTCCTATTATTCCATTCGAACCTCGTCAGAAGAACTTATCCGAGAATTGGAGGCCCTTTTAAAAAAACCAAAGGAGCTTTATGCGGAAGATATAGGAAAACCTTTACCCCGCCTTTATTTGGACCAGCATCTCTTTTCACCGATTCTTTTGAGCCCAGAAGGTTATAAAGAATTGGAAGGGATGACCATAAGTCCTCCTGGTCTACAACCGGAAGAAGCAGAATTTATAAAAAAGTTAAGAGATTTCTGGGGAAAAAACCATAACCAGGGAGTTTACCGACACTGGGAAGTATATCTGCTACGGAATCTGCCCAGGGTAGGGGTTGGCTTTTTCAAACGCAGTGGTTTTTTCCCGGATTTTATCCTCTGGATTAAAGACAAAAGAACAAAAATGACCCGAGTGCAATTCATTGAACCTCACGGGCTTCATCATGGAGGATTAAGCGGAAATAAAGACAAATTCGATGCTCTTAGGGACTTAGAGAAGTTCGGTCTGGAAAAGGAATTCCAAAAGAAAAAAATGACAATGTCGGGGCATATTTTAACCAAGACCGACCTCCAAAAAATCCCTGATGTGGGAGGCAAGGATTGGCCAGCTCTGGAAAAAGAATATCCAATATTGAGGCAAGAGGGGGATTATATAGAGAAGTTATTTAAAGATGGTTAAAAGTTTCATCCCGGTCATTTAAGTTTTTTTCGGATTAGAAAGGAGATTTGTTATGGCAAGTTCTACCAAAAGAACAGGGGAAGGTAAAAATGCGCTGTTGGACAAAAAAGGCTTGGATCATGTTCCAAGAGGTAAAGAGGTTCATCACAAAGTACCTTTAAGTAAAGGAGGATCGGATACCTTGCGAAACGTTCAAATGATAGACAAAGGGAAACACAAAGAAATCCATAAAAAGAAGTAGCTCACAGAGGGAAAAGAGATTGGGAATGACCAAACGTTTAAAATCTATTTTCACGATCACCAACCGGATCACCGCCGGGCTGACTCGTATTGAGCGGGCTCGGGGATTCCTGGAGGCTGCGGCTTTGTCCGAGGACTGGGTGCGTGAGATGGGGCGTCGCGCCTTGATCCTGGAAGCCCACCATACCACCCATATTGAAGGAACACACCTGACCTTGGAGCAGTCCGAGCGGTTGCTTGCGGGGAACTCCGTTCCCGAAGCCGATCCAAACGACGTGCGGGAATTGCTGAACTACCGGAAGGCTTTCGAGTTTGTCTCTGGGTATCTCGAAGACGGCGGGCCGATCACCGAGGGATTGATCCGTGAAATTCACAAGCGATTGGTAGAAGGAGTTCGGGGTGGTGCCGCAGCCCCTGGTGAATATCGAAAAATCCAAAATTACGTGGTCAATTCCGTCACCGGCGAGACAGTCTACACGCCACCACCGGCCTATGAAGTGCCGATCATGATGGCCGAGATGGTGAAATGGTTAAACCGCAAACAGGAAATCCATCCCGTGTTGGTGAGCGGGATTGCTCAATTCCAACTCGTCCAGATCCATCCTTTCCTAGATGGGAACGGCCGGACATCTCGATTGCTCTCCACCCTTTGCCTATATCGGTCCGGATACGACTTTAAGAGGCTCTTTACGATCAGCGAGTATTACGACCGGGACCGTCCCGCTTTCTACCGCGCGATCCAGAGCGTCCGTGAGCGCAGAATGGACATGACCGTCTGGTTGGAATACTTTGTCGATGGATTGAGCATCCAGCTTAACGAAATCAAAAAACATGGAGAGCTGGCAATCCGCCGGGATATGCTTATTAAGAAACATAATCTTTCGGAGCGCCAGGCCCAAGCCCTCGGCTATGTCCTGGAGCACGGCAGTTTCAATATTCAGTATTTTAAAGGTTTATGCCCAGAGGTCAACCGCCGGTCTTTACAACGAGACTTGAAAGCTATGATCGAAAAAGGAATTTTAATCGAAAAAGCCACTAGTCCAACAGACCCGACAAAGAGTTATGTGTTACAGGGGCCTAAGAAGACCCCTGTAAAATAGATTTAACTATGACATAGAGCTATGACAAGCTGTGACACCGAGCTGTGACATTTTGACGTTTCTTCACTTCATGAGACGATCCCATATTGCTGTACGCGGCCCGGTCCCCAAAAAGCAAATACTTGATATGTTTTGAGGGGTTCCCTTGCACCTTCTACCTTAAACTTCTCACCTTAGACCTTTTTCCATGACCGCCAAAGGCTGGCTTTTAGATCTCTACGTCCATGAAGAGGCCATGGTCCTCTGGTTCCGTCTCCAGTCCGGAGAACGGCTCTGTTTAACAGATTATTTTTATTACCGCTTTTACGCCCAGGGATCCAATAAGGACTTGCTGGCCCTGGAGAAACGGCTGGCCCCCTATATCCGCCAAACGGCCCTAACCAGGCGCAAGGAA
>Ga0233425_10011755_pt1 | contig 10107 bp, 7 predicted proteins | sample Watercolumn_Towu_2_FD_181712 | JGI IMG/M metagenome (GOLD analysis project Ga0233425, IMG submission 181712) | Freshwater microbial communities from Lake Towuti, South Sulawesi, Indonesia - Watercolumn_Towuti2014_140_MG | ecosystem: Environmental > Aquatic > Freshwater > Lake | place: Indonesia... | reverse complement strand
GGCCATGGCTGCCGCAGCCCACTCCTGATTCGACGCTGCTCGGCCCGTTATCCGGGCAGACTGGCAACGGCTGGAGATGCACCCGTCCCCCGCCGACTCGTGAACGCTTGCGTTATCGCGTGTGCTCATTCCGGCGGCAGCAGGGTCACTCCGCAACCCGGTACGTCGGGATAGCGACAGTGGCCTTTCTCGATCGTGACGCCGGTGGCCACATCACGTGCCAGCAGGAGCGCACCGTCCATATCGACGTAGTCGAGCAACGGCAGCAATTGGGCGATCGCCGAGATGCCGACCGTGGACTCCGTCATGCAGCCCACCATGACCTGCAGCCCCAGTTGCCTGGCCCGTTGGATCATGCGCCGCGCCGGTGTCAACCCGCCGCACTTGACCAGCTTGATGTTGATCCCGTGGAAATGGTCCTGGCAGCGATCCACGTCCGACGGATGAATGCAGCTTTCGTCGGCAATGATGGGGAGTGCTGATTCGGCATGAACGCGGCGCATGTCCTCCCAGCGATCCGCGGGCAAGGGCTGCTCGATGAACTCCACGCCGAGCGGCCGCAACGCGTGCGAATTGCGGATGGTCTCGGCGGCATTCCAGCCGCAATTTGCATCGACGCGGAAGATGGCGTCCGTATGCCGGCGCAATTGGCGCACGATGTCAAGATCGTGAGTCGTACCCAGCTTGATCTTGTAGACGGGCCAGCCCGGGAACTCCTGCATCTTGGCCACCATGACCTCGATCTCGTCGATGCCGATGGTGTAGTTAGTCACGGGTAGGTGTTCCGTGTTCAGACCCCATAGTTCGAATACCCGTTTGCCGCGCTTCTTGCCCCACAGGTCGTGAGCCGCCTGGTCCAGCGCGCATTGCGCGAACGGATTGCGCCCCAGGTCGGCGTCCAACGCGTCCCACAACGCGGCCGGATCATCGCAGGACAGAGCCTGCAACGGATCACGGACTCGTTCCAGCGCTTCGGCCATGCTCGCATAGGTGAAGCCATAGTAGTCGTTGGTTGTGGCTTCACCGTACCCGGTGAAACCGTCCTCCTCGAGTTCCACGATCAACGTCTTCTGCACCGCGATCGCCTCGCGGGAAATGCGAAACACATGCCGCAGGGGCAAATCGAATTCGTGAAGTTTCAGATGCATGGTGTGTCCTTTAATCGCTGCGCCGTCCAACGCGTGATTCCCGGAAGCGGACGACTGCCTGCACGAGTTCCTCGGGACCGTGGCGAATAACGTCGCAAACCGGCAGGTTGAATTCGGCCCGGACCCGCGCTCGTTCCGCCTCGGCCACCTGCGGATCCACACGCCGGCTGTTCATGGCGATGCCAATGACCGGGCACGGACGAAAGATGCTCGCCATGATCTCATTCAGCTCTTTGATTATGTGCAGCGGCGGGATTCGCAGCGGTTCCAGTCCGGTGATGAATTCCCGCCCGATCTCGTAACACAGGATCAACGCGTGCGGAGCGGCGCCGTGCAGGAGGCTCAGCGTCACGCCACTGTAAGACGGATGCACGAGACTGCCTTGGCCCTCGATCAGCAGGTACTGGTGACGCTGGTGCTGCTTGACGAGCTTCTCCACCGCACCGCTGACGAAGTCCGAGATCACGCGATCGATGGGACAGCCGTCCCCCTCGACCATGATTCCCGTCTGTCCCGTGGCGATGAACTTCGCGTCGTGCCCGGCCCGCTTCAGTCCTTCCGTGACCTCCACGGATGTCACCATCTTGCCGACACTGCAGTCGTGCCCGACCGTCAGCACGCGCAGGCACTCGTCGCGCAGCCCTTGGCACCGGGCAATATCGCGTTCGTCGTTCTTGCGCACATCGACCAGCGACACGCCCCGGCGCGCGGCAGCGGCGGTGAATTCCGGGTCATCGGTCAAAAAGTCGTGCAGGCCGGCCACGACGTCCATGCCGCGCTCAATGGCTTGCAGGATCACGGGTCGCCAGGCCCGAGGGATCTTTCCGCCCGGGGGGGCGATGCCCAGCAACAGCGTGTTGGCTGTCGGTGCCTGATCCAGCCGCGCAATCACCGGCAGGGAATCGCCGACTCCCAGCAGATCGTGCGTGGTTTTGCCGCTCTGGCTGCTGTCGAGCAGCGCGACGACCTGGTCGCGCCGGTAACGAATCAGACAACTGGCCGTCTTGGCCGTGTGGGGATCGGTATGTCCTTCCGTGAGGATCACGAGCTTGCGCGACATGTCTACAGCATCCTGATTCTAAGCCAATTGCTTTCGAAAACGGGTGACGCTCGCAGTGAGAATCACGACACAACAAACGGACAGCCCGATCACCCAGGGAAGGAGGTCCCAGAAGTCGGCGCCGCGCAGGACGATGCCACGCAGGATCTCAATGAAGTACGTAGCCGGGAGCGCGAACGTCGCCCAATAGATGACAGGGGGCATTTCGGCGCGGGGAAACACAAAGCCGGATAACAGCACCGAGGGGAGCATGATCATAAAGGCAAATTGCATCGCCTCCACTTGCGTGGTGGCCAGTGTCGATACCAGGAGACCCAGTCCCAAGGCGCACACGATGAACAGTGTCGACAAGGCGAACAGCAGTCCGAGATTCCCGCGGATCGGCACACCGAATACGTAGACCATCACGGTCAGCACGATCAGCGTCTCGAGACAACCGACGACGGCGTAGGGGATGAGCTTGCCCAGCAACAGACCGGAGCGCCCCACGGGTGTCACGAACAGCTGCTCCAACGTACCGATTTCGCGTTCCCGCACAATGGCGAAGGAAGTCAAGAACAGCGTTACCAGCTGCAGGATGATGCCGACCAGTCCCGGCACGAAGAAATGGGCGCTCTTCAAGTCCGGGTTGTAGAGCAACCGCGGCCGCATTTCGACCGGCAACACGACGCGGCCTGCCGGATCGCGCGAGGGACCGGCGCCCAGGGATTCCGCCTTGGGCCGTGCCATTCCGATCGACAGATTCAGGCCGAGCAGGTTCACGGCCCGCAACGCCGTGGTCGCGACCTGGGAGTCGCTGCCGTCAATCAGTACCTGCACCTGGACCTGCTCGCCGCTGAGCAATCGGTCCGAATAGTGGGGAGGAATCAACACACCCGCCTTGGCCTGGCCCGAGGCCAGTGCGCGGCGAAACGAAGCAATGTCGTGTACGCGACCGGCCAGGGAGAACTGGCGCGTATTGAGCATCGCCTCCACCAACTCGCGCCCCTGGCGGCGCCCGTCGAGATCAAGAACCACCAACGGCACATTCTCGATCTGCGTGTCCAACGCATAGCCGAAAATAATGGTCTGCATGACCGGCACGACGAGCATGAAAAATATCGTCGACCGCTGCCGGCGGATATGCACGAATTCCTTCAGCACGACCGCCAGCAGTCCATTCAATGGGCCAGCCCGGCGTCTTGTCCGTTCTCCCTGCGGTTCTGCTGCTCGCCGCACGATCTCCTCGGTCGCTGCCTCGGCAACCGGCTGTGGCTCCGGATCCTGCGGGTCCTCGAGGTGCTCCGGTTCGGCGGCACGGTCCGGAGCGGAGGCACCGTGCGGCGTGTCGGGAAGCCGCTGACGGAGACTGGCTTCATCAGCCGCTCGTGTCAGTGACACAAACACGTCTTCCAGCGAAGGGGTGATTTCGCGGATCCCGGCCTGCTCGCGCAGAATGCCGGATTGAACCAGCAGGGCCTCCGTGGTCAGCGCGTCGTCCGCCAGCAGGTGGATCGTCGCGCCGAACAGGGTCGCATCGCGCACGCCCGCCACTCGTCGGACCGCTGCCAGCCGTTCGGCGGCCGCTGGGACTTCCAGTTCCAGGCGGCGCGTTCCTGGGGGATCGATTTCCGGCAGCGACTTGAGTTCGCGCGGCTTGCCCAGGACCAGGATCCGCGACAGATGGATGTATCCGACGTCCGTGCACCGTTCCGCTTCATCCATGTAGTGTGTCGTGACAAACATCGTCACGCCCTGACCGCTCAGGGCAAACAACAGGTCCCACAACTGGCGCCGCGCGACGGGATCAATCCCGGCCGTCGGTTCATCGAGAAACAGCAACTCGGGCTCGTGGATCAGCGCGCAGGCCAACGCCAGACGCTGCTTCCACCCGCCCGAGAGCGTACCGGCGGATTGACCGACGTAATTCCCGAGGGAGGTCAAGTCGAGCACCGCGTCGCTTCGGGCCCGCAATCGCTGCGCGTCGAGGCCGTAGATGCGACCGTAGAAGTCCAGGTTCTCGCGAACGGTCAGATCGTTATAGAGACTGAACTTCTGCGACATGTAGCCAATACGGCGTTTGATGGCTTCCACGTCGGTCGACACGTCAAGCCCTAGCACGCGCGCCGTTCCGGCCGATGGTTGCAGCACTCCGCACAGCATTCGGATGATCGTGGACTTGCCACTGCCGTTGGGGCCCAGCAACCCGAAAATCGCCGCGCGTTCGACCTGGAAGCTCACGTTGTTGACGGCCACCAGTTCGCCGAAGCGGCGCGTCAGTCCGTCCACCGCAATTACCGGCGACAGGGCGGGCGACATCGGAGATGGTGCAAGTGTGTTGGGAGTCACTCGACTGATTCACCGCGGAGGCGCGCTCGAGGGCCGTCACTCCAATAGGACATCCGCTGGCATGCCGGGCCGCAATTGATCGAGGCCGTCCACCAGCGTGACTTTGATGCGGAACACCTGTTTGGAGCGTTCCTCCGGCGTCTGCACATTGTTGGGTGTGAATTCCGCCTGGGAGGCCAGAAACGAAATGCGTCCCCGAAATGCCGTCGAAAAACTGTCCGCCACCACACGCACTTCATCGTTGAGCCGGAAACTCAACCGGTTTTCGGGAACATAGGCGCGCACCCACAAGTGGCTCACGTCCAGGATCGAGAGCACGGGAGCCCCCGCCGAGACCAAGTCCCCCTTCTGCAGCTCCAGGGCCTCGACCACGCCGTCAAGCGGCGCCTTGATCTCCAGCTCGTCGGCCTGGGCGAGCACGATGTTCAGCGCCGCCTGGGCCGCGGCCGCCGACGCCTTGGCCTGCGCGATGTATTCCGCGCGAGTTCCCTTGTCGATCAACTGGTACGCCTGCCGCGCTTCCTCCAATTCGGCTTCGGCGGCGAGGATGTCTTCCGGGCGCGGCGTGGCGCTGACCAGCAGGTCCTGTTCTTCCTGGCGGACCTTGTGGTTCGCCTCCGCGACCTTCAGTTCCTCCGTCGCTCGGTCCACATCTTCGCGGCTGACCGTGCCGGTTTCCTTGCGAAACAGCGCGACCATTCGATTGTAGGACGCCTGCCCGCGTTCGAGTTGCGCCCGGGCCAGTTCTACCCGCGCTTCTCCCGCCTTGATTTCCGCCGCCAGGGGGCCGGCGCGCATCTTCTTCAGCACAGCCGCCAATCGATCCACGCGCGCCTTGGCCTGAGCCTTTTCCTCGGGCAAGTAGCCGTTCTGCAGCCGGTCGAGTTCCGCCTGTTCAGCGGCCAGGTTCGCCTCGGCCTGGGCTCGGCGCTCGTCCAGATCGAATTCCTCGAGCCGGAGGAGCACCTGGCCGGCTTTGACCAACTGACCTTCCGTGCAGTGCACTTCTGCGACGCGCCCTCCCACGCGGGAGCCCACGCGGATCTCGTCTGCCTCCACGAAGCCCGACACCCGGAGAGGCTCGTGGCGAGTCTGGCTGTATCTCAGCAATGCCACGAGTGCGGCCGCAACAATCAGGATAGCCAACAGACGAGCAAACATAGAACACAGATCGCCGGCGGCGAGGCCTCCCTTCCGGCAGACGCACCACGTGAACGTTCCTGCACCGCTGTCGGTGAGGTAGTGCCACGGACCGCGGTTGCGGAGTACCGAACTGCAAGTCAAACATTATCGAACGGTGGCGAACGGCTGTCAAACTGCTGTGCTGTTCCGTCATTGACCCGGGCAGATTGCTGTCCTACGATCAATTCGAGAGGGAGCCATGAAACTTCTGCAGCCGTCCACGGCAACCACTATCCGTCCCGTTCTGGGGTTCTTGGCCGCGATTCTGGTCTGCCTGCAGACTCAATCTCTGGCTCGCGGTCAGGCGACGAAACCCGCCGCATCCTACCAGCACGGTGTGGTCATTCGCCTGCAGGGACCGATCACGCCGATGTTGGAGCAGTTCCTGCTGCGCAAACTCGAGGCTGCCAAGAAACAGAACGCGGATCTGCTGGTCGTCGAGATCGACAGCCCCGGCGGGTTCCTGGACTCGAGTCTGAACATGGCCGAGCGGTTGCGCGACCTGCGCTGGGCGCGGACCGTGGCCTTCATTTCGCGCGAGGCGCTCAGCGGCGCGGCCATCACGGCGCTGGCCTGCGACGACATCGTGATGACGCCGCTGGCGCGCTTGGGTGACGCCGGGCCGATCATGCAGGGAGAGGACAGCCTGTTCCGCCATGCCCCGGAAAAGATACGCAGCGAACTTGTGGGGCGGTTGCGTGATCTGGGGAAGGCGAAAGGCCGACCGCCCGCGCTCGCCGCCGCAATGGCTGATATGGATCTGGTCGTGTACCGCGTGCGCAACAAACAGACCGGCGAGGAGGACTTCCTGGCTGACGAAGACATTGCGAACGCCGCCAATCCCGCGGATTGGGAGAAACTGCAGGCGGTCCCCGAATCGCGCCCCAAATATTTTCTGAGCGTCAATGGCGAGCGGGCCGTTCAATTGCGTCTGGCACAAGCCGTGGCCGACAATCTGGAGGACGTCCGGGAGCGCTACGGGGTACAGCGGGAATTCACGATCCTGCAGGCGACACCCGTGGACACCGCCGTGACGATTCTCAATTGGCCCGTGATCACAGGGTTACTTTTCGTCGTGGGGCTGGTGGCGCTGTATATCGAATTCAGCGCGCCCGGCGTCGGCATGGGCGGCCTGATCGCAGGGTTATGTTTCGCGCTGTTTTTCTGGAGCCGGTTTCTCGGCGGTACCGCCGATTGGCTGGAGGTCATTCTGTTCGCGGCCGGCCTGGTCTTTCTGGCGATGGAAGTCTTTGTGATCCCAGGCTTCGGCGTGGCAGGGCTCACCGGCGTGTTGCTGGTCTTTGTCAGTGTGCTGATGGCCAGCCAGCATTTCGTCTTCCCGCGCACGGCCCTGCAGTTGAACACTTCTCTCCAGTCGGTGCTCGTGCTGGCCACGTCAGGATTGGTGTTTCTGGGCGCTGCGGCCGTGTTGAGCCGCTATTTCCGCCTGTTGCCAGTGGTCAATTCCCTGATGCTCGAGACGCCCGACGCGTATGCCCTAGCGGAATCGTCTACTGGAAAGGACGAGAAGGCCCGGACTCACGATGTATTTCGACGAGTCCCCGTACAAGTGGGTGACTGGGGGCTGGCTGATTCGCCACTGCGTCCGGCCGGCAAGGCTCGTTTCGGGGAGCACCACGTCGACGTCGTGGCCGACGGAGTGTTTGTCGACAAGGGCAAGTCCATCCGCGTGATCGAAGTCAGCGGCAACCGCGTGGTCGTGCGCGAAGTCGCCGAGGATGCCTGACAAGCACGCCGCGTCCCCTCCCTGCCGTCAGTCTGGTCGCAGGACGATCTTTCCGGCGAGAGTTCCTTTCTTGCCCAGCGTGTTTTCTTCCTGCATGCGGTGGGCCATCGCGGTCTGCGAGAGCGGTAGCGTCGCGCCGATTTGAGCCTGCAGTCTGCGTTCCGCAAGCCAACGGTTCATTTCATCGGCGCAATTGCGAAGTTCCTCGGGCGATGCTTTGAACATGACCACTCCGTGCAGGGAGCAGTTCTTCACGTAGAACGGGCCGACGGGAAACGGGGGGCGGGCATCGCGGCCGGCCATCAAGATGAGGCGACCGCGTTCGGCCAGCAAACCGACGAGTTGATCGAAATCCGGTTCACGCAGCGTTTCCCACACGACGTTGACGCCCTGCGGAGCAAAGGCTTTCACTTCCGCGGCCACGTCCTGCGTTTGATAGTTGATGGCCAGGTCCGCGCCCAGCTCCTGGCAGCGTGCCACCTTCTCGGGGCTGCCGCCGGTCGCGATCACGCGTGCGCCGGCCGCTTTGGCCATCTGCACAACCATGGCCCCCACGCCGCCCGTGCCCCCATGCACGAAGACGGTCTCCTTGCTCCGCAAACGCGCGTCGCGAAACAAGCCGAGGTGCGCCGTGACTCCCACCAAAGCGCAGGCGGCCGCTGTCTCGTCGGCAACTCCGTCCGGCGTGGGATTCAGCCAGCAGGCATCCACGGCGCAGTATTCCGCAAAGGTACCCTGTCGCCCCATCAAGCCCTGGTTCGTGCACCAGACTCGGTCGCCCGGCTGGAACTGCTGAGCGTCGGGGCCGGCCTGCTCCACGACGCCTGCCAGATCACAGCCGACGATGAACGGTTTCGGCAGCTCCCAGTACTTGGCGCCATTGCGAATGTACGTGTCCACCGGATTCACGGCGACGGCGCGGACTTTGACCAGTACCTGGGACCCCGACGGTTCCGGGCGTGGCAAGTCCCCGTAAATGATGTTCTCCGGCGGCCCGGTCTGTTCGATGTAAGCGGCCTTCATGAGTTCACTGGTCCTTTCCCGGTAGGTGTTTGATCCGCGCGGCGACATCCAGGACGAACTCGGGCGATTCGATCGTCCGGTCTCCTCCCGCATGTCGGCATGTTTCGCGTTTGTCGACCGCACCCGTGAGTGGATTGATCCATTCGATGCTGTAGCCTCCGGCGGGGAGTCCGATCGTCACTTGGGCCCGCTGCGACCGTTGGGCCAAATCCGCCAGATTCTTGGGCTTGTTCTCCAGGGGCACATGCAGATAGAGAGCATACGCTCTTTCCGGTTGAGCTAATGCACGGCACGACAGTCCCGGTGTCGTCTTGCGCACCAGATCGGGTGCGGGCCGCAGATGAACGAAGTCAAAACTCTCGAGGAAGTCTCGCAGGGTCTTCAGTTGCCGGCGCAGTGTCGTACTGCCTCCTCCTGGCGACTGGTACTCGAGCAGGCTGCCGTCCGGGTGTGCTGGCGTGAACGAGTAGTCCAGATTGTTGTAAAGTCCGCCACCGGCCAGCAGGAACATCCAACCTTCGGTGCGATAGATTGCGTCCTCGCGTCCGCGAAACCCAGTTTCGTTTTCTCCGATCACCCGGTTCAAGTCGTAATTCAAGTCCACCGCGTCGGGCGGCGTGCAATAGTGGAAATTGAGAATGGAAACTGCCGGGTGCGGTTGCTCGACGCGGGCCCGCCCATTGGCGATGTTCATCGAGATCAAATGTCTCGGCCCCAGCTTCTGTTCGGTCTCCGCGATTGCCTCGACGATCCGGTGCTGCCAGGGGATTGTCACGCCCCCGAAGTAAGGCTCGTTGCAGACCTCGAAATAGAGGTTGTCGAAATCGCGCACTTCCTCGACGATCTTGCGAGTCACGGCCAATTGCACGTCGGTCAGCTCCGGGTGCTTCAGCGCGTAGACTTCCTCGCGCGGGCATCGGCCGACACCGTTCACGTTGTTCGCGGCGTTCATCGGGCAAGCCTGCCAGAGTTCGTCGTTGTACATCGGGCAGAATAGATTCAGTTCCACGACGACTCCGCGTTGTTGAGCTTGCTGCAGGAAATCCCGCAAGCGGGTGAAGTAGGCTGCATCCCAGCGGGACAAGTCGAATTTCGGGCCGCCGTCGAAATCGCCGGGCTGGTCACTGCGCGCCCACGGACTGATGAAGCGTCCCGGCTTGGGGGCCAGCGTGTTATCGGTGATGCCGAAGGACGAAGGGATCTCACGGTAGGTGCCCGCGAACGTGCGGGTGTGATTCAAGCCGCAGGTCTGTAGTTCCTCAAAATATCGCCCGTAGTCAAAATCGAGATTCAAGACGGCTCCGTAGTGCTCCCCCGACGTGATCAGGATCGTCGGCCGGTTTCGCCACAGGAAGTAATGTGGATTGTCCGGATGCAGGGCGATCGGCGGCTCGGCGCCAGTCACCGCGCCGAATTGGAGTAATCCTGCCAGCAACAGTGACAGAAGAACTGCGCGGGAACTGCTTCGCTGGGCACATCGTCGCGGTGGTACGCTTCTGTTCATGGTTGTCTTCCTACGCGGGGGGGCCCTGCCGCCAGGTGCTATCCCGGACAATGCACGAAACTAAAAGAGCCACCACAGAACCACAGAGAACTCAGAGGAAAGCAAGAGAGGCGGA
>Ga0233425_10011753_pt1 | contig 10107 bp, 8 predicted proteins | sample Watercolumn_Towu_2_FD_181712 | JGI IMG/M metagenome (GOLD analysis project Ga0233425, IMG submission 181712) | Freshwater microbial communities from Lake Towuti, South Sulawesi, Indonesia - Watercolumn_Towuti2014_140_MG | ecosystem: Environmental > Aquatic > Freshwater > Lake | place: Indonesia... | reverse complement strand
TGTGCCGGCACCCACTTGAAATCCGATTGCCGTACCATGCGCAATGCCTCTTCATCCAGCCACAGGTCCACTTCACGGAGCACCTGGATCCGTTTGAGGGAACCATCCTCCATCACAATGAAGCTGACCATGACTGTCCCCTCCACCTTCTTTTCCGCCGCCCGGGCCGGATACACCAGTTCCTGCATCAGGAATTCCCGGAGTTTCTCATCCCCTCCCTGAAACGAGGCAGGCACTTCAGGTTTCAGACACACATCGGTGATGAAGTTGTCGGTCTCCTCATCATAGTATCTCGATTCCGTCATCGTGTTGTTCATGTATGTCTCATCCCGGTCAAGACCCCCGGTCTGGGATCGGTAATAGACCCATAACCCTTCTTTGATGAGGGGGGCGATCAGCCGGCTGTATCCCCGTGCAATGAGTATCTCCTTCCGGAATTCGGAAACAGCATATCCCGAATCGGCCGTGGAATAACACCGGAGCAAGGTGTCCGTAATTCCGTCGGCGGGCTTTATGAGCACCAGGAAGGTCGAGTCATCCTGCCCGATCAACTCGTACCAGGGAGCCGGAATCCATTTACCGTTCACCAGGCGGGCGGCATCGATACGAAACCGGCGATCGGCCGTTTGTACTACCTTTTCGGAAGAGGCAGCCAGTTTTTTGTCCGGAACCGGAGCCCGGGATGCTGATAACCAGATGGTTGTATCATTCTGGGGATATGCGCCGTTTGCGGCAAAAACAAGTGCCACACCTACCAGAACTACAGGGATTTTCGTGAGCGGAAAGGATATAAAAGTACACATAGCTTCAGGATCATGGATTTATACCGTGCGGAGGACAGGAAAACATTCTCAACAGAACCTGGTCGGAGAAGAAGGCAAACAGCACCAGCAACCCGAAACCGGTCACCAGTTGCCAGTGGACAGCTACCATGCTGAGGAATGGCCCGGAAACCTCAGATGCCATGAAGACCAGCAATAATGCCACCAGGCCAAGGGAACCCAGTGCAATTCCCACCTTGATGGTAAATTCCCGCAGGAGCTCCTGCCAGCGGAGCCGGCGTTCGGCTTTCAGCAGAAGGGTGTCGGTGAAGGAGAGTGACAACTCCCGGTCAGGCTTTTCTTTCAGGGCTTCCAGGATCAGTCTGTCCAGGTCGTCCAGCGGGTCATTCTTTGGTTCCATAGCAGCAAAGATAATCAGGTTTCCACAGGGATTGGTTCATGATGAAGGTCAGGGACCCGGCAAAGCAGCATTTCCCTGAGCAGATGCCGTCCGCGGTTCAGATAGCTTTTCACCGTTCCGCCGGGCATCCCGGTGATCTCCTCGATCTCCCGGTAGGACAGCTCTTCCAGGTAGAACAGGGTGATCACAGTGCGGTAATGGACCGGCAGCGTCGCGATCGTCTGGTGGATCAACTTCTTCATGCTGGTCCGGTCCAGATACTGGTCGGTCTGTTCCGGGGAGGCCTTTCCGCGAAGCACCGGAGTGTAGTCACCGACCGGAACCAGGATCTCCTTTCCTTTTTTCCGGAGGTGCGAGATGCAGCTTTTATACGCGATCGCACCGATCCAGGTGGATAGCTTCGACTCCCCCCTGAAGTTTTTCAGGTCGCGGAACACACGGAAGAAAATCTCCTGGCACAGGTCCTCGGCATCCTCCTGCAGGTTTGTCATCCGCAGCACCATATGCCACACGAGGTTTTTGTGCCTGTCGACCAGGTACCGGTGAGCATGGGCATTACCGGCAAGTACCTGCGCGATCAGCGTGGAGTCATCCATCGTGATATTTGTCGGTTACCGGGGAAAAAGGTTGCTTTTCCTGCAACCTTTTTCAATGTACTGCGACACATGGATCAGTTTTAACCCTATAAAATTATAAAAAAATGGAAGCATTAGGAACTGCAGTCATTGTAGCCACTGTGTTTTATGGCATCTGGGCGCTGATCAAGGCCTTTACCGATTATCTCCTGAAAAGAAAGATTGTGAAGACCGGCCATACGGATAAAGCCGGGATCCTCGATCCCGTTTCTGCCTCCGCGGAAACAAACCGTTATCCCAGTCTGAAGTGGGGACTGGTGGCATTGCTGGCCGGATTTGGTTTTGTCATTATCCAGATTCTGTACAGTCAGGGAGCGATAGAACCGGATGACCGCACCGAAATCCTGTTGCCATTCGGAATCGAACTGATTGCCATCGCCCTGGGATTTCTCCTGTATTTTTTTATCCTGAATGCTAAAGGACGAAAGATGTAAAGTTCCATTTTTGTATACATTTACTGTCGCAAACTGATAAAAGAACTTTACTAAAAGTCCCGAAAAGCTGAATCCATGAAAAAAACCTGCTTCATTCTCCTGGCTGTTATGTGGCTCGTATTGCCGGGCTGTAAAACAGAGACAGACAACCTGAGCATCGCCTATGAAAAATACACTCTGTCCAACGGACTGGATGTAATCCTGCACGTGGATCGTTCCGATCCCATCGTGGCCCTGGCCATCCGGTTCCATGTGGGCTCCAACCGTGAAACCGAAGGCCGCACCGGCTTTGCCCACCTGTTCGAGCACATGATGTTCCAGAAATCGGAGAATGTACCGGAAGATCAGTTCTTCAGGATTATCGAGGATGCGGGCGGTACCCTGAACGGGGGAACCAGTTCCGATGCCACGACCTACTTTGAAGTCGTCCCGAAGAATGCCCTGGAGAAAATTCTGTGGCTTGAATCCGACCGGATGGGATACATGATCAATACGGTCACACAGAAAACCTTCAGCATCCAGCAGAATGTCGTGCAGAATGAAAAACGGCAATCGGTGGATAACCAACCATATGGTTTTACCTCCTGGGTGATTGCCACCCATCTTTATCCGAAGGGGCACCCTTACAGCTGGACTGTCATAGGTGAGATGCAGGATCTTAAAAATGCCACAGTGGACGATGTCAGAGCTTTCCATCAGAAATGGTATGTTCCCAACAATGCCACCCTGGTGCTCGCCGGTGATTTTGACATCGAAGAGGCCAAAAAGCTGATCCAAAAATATTTCGGGGAGATCCCGTCGGGAAATGATGTACAGGATCCGTTTCCCCAGCCGGTGGCTCTTGATGAGACGGTGAAGGTGTACCACGAGGATAATTTCGCCAAAACCGCCCAGTTCCGGATGATCTGGCCGACAGTGGAAGCTTACACCGACGATGCCTATGCGCTGGATTACCTGGCCCAACTTCTCTCAAGTGGGAAGAAGGCCCCCCTGTATAAAGTACTGGAGAAACAGAAAAAGCTCTCATCCAGTCAGTATGCCTCCTGCTCAGCCCTCGAGATTGCGGGGACCTTCAATATCGTGGTGACGGCCAATGAAGGCGTATCCCTTGCCCAGGTGGAAGACGGGATCGGGGAAGCATTCCGGATGTTTGAGACCGAAGGTTTTACCGATGAGGATGTAGAGCGGATCAAGGCAGGGCTCGAAACCGACTTCTACAACGGGATCAGCAGCATCCTGGGAAAATCATTTCAGCTGGCTTCCTATAATGAGGACAAGGGAGATCCCGCTTATTATAAGAAGGATCTGGAGCGCACCAAAGCTGTGACCAAGAAGGATATCCTCCGGGTTTACGAAAAGTATATCAAGGACAAGCCCTTTCTTGCGACCAGTTTTGTTCCTAAAGGACGTATGGAGCTGATCGCGGAAAAGTCGGTACCTGCAGGGGTTGTGGAGGAAAGCATCGCCCAGGCAACCCAGGTGGAGATTGAAGGGGTGGAAGAGGAAGTTATGTTGAAGACCCCGGCTTCGTTTGACCGTTCTGTAATACCGGCCGATGGTCCTGTTCCTCTGTTAAATGTACCGGCCGTGTGGCAGGATACCCTGGCAAATCAAATCAGGGTTTTTGGCATCGGGCATCACGAGCTGCCCCTCGTTCAGTTCAGTTTGGTGCTTAAAGGAGGCCATTTCCTCGACAAGCCGGAAAAAGCCGGGGTGGCATACCTTGTTTCGGAGATGATGATGGAAGGTACCCGGAAACGCACACCGCTGGAACTGGAGGAAGCTATTGAGAGGCTGGGAGCCGGCATCACCATGACCACATCCGGGACGAGTATCACCCTCAGCGCCAACACCCTGGTAAGAAACTACGACAGCGTAATGGCTCTGGCAAAGGAAATTCTGCTCGAGCCGCGGTGGGATGAAGAGGAGTTTGCGCTGGCAAAACGCCGGTTGCTGAACTCCCTGAAGCGGCAGAAAGCCAGTCCGAATGTTCAGGTCCGCAATGCCTTCAGCCGGCTGATCTACGGGAAGGATCATATCTTTTCCGTAGACCGGCAAGGCACTGAAGAGACCATATCCGGCATCACAATGGACGACCTCAAGTCGTTTTATGCCGACTGGTTCACCCCAACCCTTGCTTCATTCCTCATTGCCGGCGATATTACGCAGGGGGAAGTGATGGCATCGCTTAAATCCCTGCCGGAACAATGGAAGGCCCGGGAAGTTGTGTTTCCTGTTTATTCGTTGCCCGAACCGCTGGCGGGATCGAAGATCTGTTTTGTCGATGTTCCCGGAGCAAAGCAGTCGGTCATCAATATCGGCTACCTGGCATTGGCACGGACCGATCCCGATTTTTACCCGGCCACTGTGATGAACTACAAGCTGGGCGGCTCATTTGCAGGGAATGTCAACATGGTCCTCCGGGAGGAGAAAGGATACACGTACGGCGCCCGCACCGGATTCTCGGGATCGGAGATCCCTGGTCCGTTCACCGCATCGGCGAGCGTCAGATCATCAGCTACGGAGGAATCGGTCCGTATTTTCAGGGATCTGATGGAGAAGTACCGTAACGGCATCAGTGATCAGGAACTCACGTTCACCAAAAACGCGCTGATCAAAAGCAACGCCAGGGATTTTGAGACCCTGCGCGCCTTGATTGGGATGCTTAGCGACATGGCGGCATACAATCTCCCACCCGATTATGTGAAGAATGAGGAAACCATGATCAGGGAGATGACGCAGGCACGGCACAAGGAACTGGCTGATAAGTACATTGTTCCCGGCAGGATGTTCTACGTCGTCGCCGGTGATGCGGCCACGCAGGTGAAACCGCTGGAAAAGATCGGATTCGGGAAGGTGGAGGTCATGCGGTGAGAACCTTCTTGGAGAACCGCTGCTAGTACACCATCACCTCCTTCGCCCCATCCTGCTTCGCATAGCCCCGGAACATGGCATTGGTATTGAACGGCATGGCTATGTTCCCGTTTCTGTCCACCGCGATCAATCCCCCGTCGCCGCCCTGGGATCTCAGGACCTCCGTGATCAGGAGGTTTGCCGCTTCTTCGAGCCCCATCCCGCGGCACTCCATCAGTGATGAAACCTGGAAAGCGATGGAATTCCGGATAAAGAACTCGCCGGTTCCTGTGCAGGAAACGGCGCAGGTGGCATTGCTGGCATAGGTGCCGGCGCCGATGACCGGTGTATCACCCACCCGGCCTTTCATCTTGAACATCAGTCCGCCCGTGGAGGTTGCGGCAGCCAGGTTACCCTGCCGATCCAGCGCCACCGCACCTACCGTGCCATGGTCCTTGTCTTCAGGACTTTGCTTTTCCGGAGGAGCTTTCTCCTCTTGGTTTTCCTGCGGTTTCATCCGGATCCGTTCGAATTGCTTATTGCGTTCGGGGGTCAGGAACCAGGAGGGATCCACGATCTCCAGCCCCTGTTCTTTTGCGAATTCTTCAGCGCCTTCACCGATCAGCAGCACATGGGGCGTTTTCGCCATCACCAGCCGTGCGGCAGACACCGGATGACGGATGGTTTTCACACCGGCGACAGCTCCGGCCTGCAAAGTCTGGCCATCCATGATAGAGGCATCCAGCTCGGCCACTCCGTCCCGGTTATAAACAGCGCCTTTCCCGGCATTGAACAGGGGGCAGTCCTCCATAAAGGCCACGGCGGCTTCCACGGCATCCAGACTGCTTCCCCCTGCAGCCAGGATCACTGAACCGGTTTCCAGGGCTTCCGAGAGTTTTTCCCTGTACTGCTGTTCCTTTTCGGCCGGCATGCTGCCCTGGGGACCGCCGCCGGCACCCCCGTGGATGACCAGGACCCAGTTCTGGATACTGGATGGCTGTAAACTCCCTGCAATAGTACCCGGTAGTATATTGTCCTGACTGAAAATCTGAACAGCGGAAAGCAATATCATTGCGAAAACAAGTGATATTTTCGCCCGCTTTTTCAAGTGCCCGGCATTATTGTCATTGCGAACGCAATGAAGCACCGGTGTCATTTTTTCTCTTCTCATATTCTCACTTCTTTATCAGGAATGTAAAAACTTCTTTGAAATCCACTAATCCGGTAACTTTCAGGATGGCCAGTATCACCGAGGCCACGATCACCCAGCGGACAAACTGCCCCCCTCTTTTAAGAGCCAGGCTGCTGGCAATATACGCCCCGATGATGCTGCCTGCTGATAACAGGAGACCATACAGGTAATTAACCTGGTCGCTGATCATAAACACCACCAGCGAGACAGCCGCCGAAAAGAGAATGATCAGGTTCTTTACGGCATTGGCCCTGACCAGTTCATAACCCACCCCCGCAACAAGGGTGGTCAGCAACAGATATCCGACCCCCACCTGTATGAATCCGGCGTACCACCCCACAGCCAGGAAAAGAAGGATCTGCCACCAGCGGATCTTCTGCTGCAGAAACGCGGTGTTTTCCTTCATCCATCGTCCCGGATCCAGGAACAGAAATACCAGCATCACCGACATGATCACTACCATGGTGATCTCCAGGTGCCGTGATTGAATCCCGGTGGCAGCCCAGGCTCCGGCAACAGATCCCACGGCGGAAGGGCCAACCAGCCACCAGATTTTCCGGCCGGAGAATAATTTGTTTCCTGAAAATGTGAGAACCGATGAGGATGTCTGGAAGAATACGCTCACACGGTTCGTGCCGTTGGCAATAGTTGCGGGTAAACCAAGGATCAGCAGCAACGACAGGCTGATCACCGAGCCGCCACCGGCCAGTGTATTGATGAATCCGGCAACGACACCGGCAATGATCAGGATGATGGATTCGAGTAACATGCGAATATCGACTTTAAAATCAGAAATTGAGAAATCATCTCTGCCAATCTTCTTAATTCATCCTTCGTCTGTCGTCCTTCGTCCCTCGCAGTTTACTATGACGGATTCCAAAGGTAAAATAAATCACCAGGCCGACCACCAGCCACACCAGGAACCGCAACCAGTTGGTGCTGCCCAGTTGCGCCATCAGGTAAAGGTTAGTGAGCAATCCCAGTACCGGGATAAGGGATAACTGCTTCCGGATCCCTATCACGGAGATGATAATGGCAACCAGCGCAAAGAGCATGATGGGAAAATCGTGGGACGTAAAACGTGAGACGTAAGACGTGAGATGTGAGATATGGGAGGTAAAAACCTGGTCTCCTGATGCCTGGTTTCCTGTTGCAAACCACCAGATCCCAAATACCACAGCCCATGCAACCGGTAAAAAATACCTGCTGTTCAGGTACGGGATCCGGAATTCATTCGGATGACGGGGCGGGGACTGCCCTTTCTTTCGCTCGTCCAGGACAAGCACTCCGCCTGAGACCAGGACGAAGGCAAAGAGGGTTCCGATGCTGCACAGGTCGGTAACCTCGGTAAGATTCATGAATAAGGCCGGGATTGCCACAAACACCCCTGCCACGATCGTGGCAAACCAGGGTGTGCGAAACCTGGAGTGAATCTTGCCGAATGCTTTGGGAAGCAGCCCGTCGCGGCTCATGCTCATCCAGATACGGGGCTGACCGGTCTGGAATACGAGCAGGACCCCCGCCATTGCAATCACTGCACTGAAGGCAATGATCCCCGAGAGTTTCGTGAGATGCAGCTTATCGAATGCATATGCCAGCGGATCACCGATGGCTAATTCACGGTATGGCACCATTCCGGTAAGGACCAGGCTGGTCGCCACATACAGGACAGTTGTGATGACCAGCGCCAGGATGATTGCCCTGGGCAGGTCGCGCCTGGGATTCCGGCATTCTTCCGCCGTGGTTGAGATCGCGTCGAATCCGATGTATGCAAAGAATACCCCGCTGACTCCTTTCAGCACACCGGTAATCCCGTTGGGAGCAAACGGGCTCCAGTTACCCGGATCCACATAAAAAGATCCCACTGAGATCACCACGAGCAGGATACCGATTTTGATCAGGACCATTGCATTTCCGGTGATCTTGGTCTCATAAATGCCGATATAAACAAGGGTACAGATAACCACCACGATAAAAAACGCCGGGATGTCGGCAATGATCCGGATTCCTCCGATCACCGGCGCCTGGGTCCAGGCCAGGTAAGCTTCACGGAGGGAATGGGGTAGTTGGCCCGTAGAGATGCCTTGAGCCAGTTCCGTTAATGCTGCGTGATACCCACGCGAAGCGGAAAGGAAATCGACCAGCAGGTATTCGGGCAGGTGTACCCCGAGCCCGTTCATCAATCCTGCGAAATAATCCGACCAACTGATAGCCACCGCAATGTTCCCGATGGCATATTCCATGATCAGGTCCCACCCGATGATCCAGGCCAGCAGTTCTCCGAAACTCGCGTAGGCGTACGTATAAGCGCTTCCGCTTATAGGGATGACCGAGGCAAAGCGGGCATAACACATCGCAGAGAAAGCACAGGCAACAGCCGTAAAAAGAAACAACAGAGAGACGGCCGGGCCCCCGTTGGCAGCGGCTGTGCCGATAGTGCTGAAGATCCCGGCGCCGATCACGGCAGCGATCCCCAGGGAAGTCAGGTCAATAACCCGCAAACTCTTGCGGAGTGAGACATGGGCTTTTTCGTGGCTGTCAACATCCGAGTGGATTTGGGCAACGGTTTTCTTGCGGAAAAGGGATGAGAAAGCCAAAAGATTTTTGCATTAAAAGTATAAAAAAACTCAAAGAACACGGATTCTGCTGTTCCCTTCGGTGACGCGGATTGACACCGGTACAAAGGTCAGTGAAAATCAGTGATTCCGGTATTTGGGAATCCGTGTGACCCGCGTTACAATCGTTACATTTGTAACTTTGCAGAAAATAAACACATGAAAGTCGCGATATTCGGCTCCAGCGGTAGAACAGGGATCCTTACTGTTTACCAGGCGCTTGATAAAGGATATTTTGTGACGGCATTTTCGCGGAAAGCCACCCGTGTAACGATCCGGCATCCGAAGATCACGGTGATCGAGGGAGATATTATGGATTACGACAGGGTAAAACAGGCAATCTCCGGTAACGAAGCCGTTATCATCGCTTTGGGAACCGGAGTGAACAAGCCAACCCGGGTCCTGTCCGACGGAACCGCCAATATAATCCGGGCCATGAAGGAGTGCGGGGTCCCCCGGGTGATCTGCATGTCCTCAGCAGGGATCCTTGGAACCGACACCTCCCGGCTGTTCCGGTGGATTTATATTCCACTTTTGCTTCGCCACATCTTCCGGGATAAGATCAGGCAGATGGATCTGATCCGTGAAAGCGGATTGGAATGGGTCATTGTCAGACCCCCCCGCCTGACACTGGCTCCGAAAACCGGCACCTACCAGATCACTTCCGGCCGTCCTGCCACCACATCGGTTCCCAGGGCCGACGTCGCCGATTTCATGCTGAAACTGCTGACATTGAAGACCTACGACAGGCAACTCCCGGCAATCTCCGGTTTTTAATGCTTTCAACCCTAAAATTTCCACCTCATGAATCGGGACTGGAATAATGTGAAAAACTGTTTGTGATGGGCAGATCGCCGGCTCTTTGCTGTTTCCTGCTGGGTTTCTCCATCGTTTTCGCCCGGGGACAGGGCGATCCGTTCCAGCGGATTTTACCGATGTTCCAGATCCCCGACACCGTGTGCGTGAACCAGTGGATAACGATCAACCCGGGCGCTATCAGCGGGAGCAATTACCACTGGACATTCTGTTCCGCCAATGCCGCTGATCCCCCGTCGGGAACCTCTCCCGGAAATCCTTCCGGTGTACTGAATGATCCCCGGTATATCACACTCGCGGCAGATGGCACAGGTTACTTCGCATTTCTCACCAACACGGCCGACTCCTCCATTTCCCGGATCTTTTTCGGATCCTCGTTC
>Ga0233425_10011752_pt1 | contig 10107 bp, 4 predicted proteins | sample Watercolumn_Towu_2_FD_181712 | JGI IMG/M metagenome (GOLD analysis project Ga0233425, IMG submission 181712) | Freshwater microbial communities from Lake Towuti, South Sulawesi, Indonesia - Watercolumn_Towuti2014_140_MG | ecosystem: Environmental > Aquatic > Freshwater > Lake | place: Indonesia... | reverse complement strand
TCGGCTGGCTGCCGAAGTGGTGCTCGGGGAAGTCGCGCACCATCTCCGGCGGTGCGCCCTCGTTATCGGCGAACGTATCGCCGAAGTGTCGCCAGCCGAACTCGTCGATCTGGTCCCACTTCGTGATGACGCTCTCCCCCCCCGTCCCGACGGGCTCGACGAACGTGTCGCACGTCGCCTCCAGCGGGCCGAACTGCTCGCGGTCCAAGGGCCCCGTGGGCCAGAAGGCCCGCGTCGCCAGCACCGCCTCCGGGTCCGGCATGGCGTACAGCGGGTGATGGAAGGCGGCCGCCCGGCGCTCGATCGCTTCGTCCGGCACCTCCGGTCCGTGGAACAGGAAGAGCAGCTCGTGGGTCTTCTGCTCGCCACCCAGGAGCTCGTGCACGCCCGCGTACTCGCGCGGCCAAAGCCCGACTCGCAGCCCGTCACCCGTGGCTTCCAGGGCCTTGGGGCAGTTCTGCCAGAAGTCGCGCACCCCGACCGCCACGCCGCCCGCCGGGCTTCGGGCGTGCAGCCACCCGTCGGCGCGCGTGCCCTCGGCGACGTGCCCGTCCGGCTGCGTGACGCGGTAACCCTGGAAGGTGACGGGGATCCGCATGTCCTTGTCGACATGGTTGGGCGAGTTCCAGTTCGGCCCACCGGAGGAATCCTGGTACAGCGACACGGCGGCCAAGGCGGGCTGCTGAGCCCCCGCCCCGACTCGCGAAGCCCAGGGCCCGGGGCCGAGCGGGAGCAGCAGCGAGAAGTCCTCCATGAGCACAGAACCCCCGGAGCCCAGGTCCCACGAATTGCCCGGGTGGGCGTGAGCCGCCGGGTTGTGGAGCGTGTAGAAGACCCGCACCTCGCTCGATCCGGCCTCAAAGGCGAGCCGACACACGTATCGGGCAACGGGCAACGGTTCGCCCGGGCCGATCTCCCCCCGCAGGCACAGGACGGCAACCAGCGGCCCGGACTCCTCCAACGCCGCGCTGGTCACCGTCTCGCCGACCAGCGGCGCGCCGTCCGCCTTCTCGAGGACGGCGCCCCCTCCCGCGCCGAGGAGCGGCTGCCCGTCAACGGTGACGGAATCGAAGAGGCGGAACCGCACCGTGCCGACGGTGAACTGCGCGACGCCCGTGTCGATCTCCACACGGTCCTCGAGCAGGCGGCAGGCAAGGGGCCGTGTCAGGGACGCAGCGTCGCCCTTGGCCAACCGGTAGACAGCTCGCCCTCGGGCCGGCACATCGGCGGCGAAGCGAACCAGCACCCACCGCGGCGTGCCGTCGCGGTAGGCGCTCGAGGCGGTGATCTGCGCGGGCACCGGCTGACCGTCCGGGCCGAGAAGAGCCAGACCATAGGCGCCCCCGGCAAACCCCCGGACGAGCGGCACGCCGCCGGCGACCAACTCACCAATGCGCGGGAAGGGCAGGTCATTGGTGAGGGAGAGGGCCACCTCGGACGGAGCGCCCCGTTCCTGAGCTGACGCTCGCGTCGCGGTCCACGTCCCTACCGCCAGGGCCATCGCCAGCGCTGCCTGCCGAGCCATCGATCCCCTCCTCTGGGGGCTGTTAGGGCCGCGCGAGTGCCATCACCGTCTCGACCCCGTGGCGCAGGCCCCGGTCATCGGACGCTCCGACGAAGATCACGTTCCGCTCGACCGCGAACGGGCTCCAGACGAACTGGATCAGGGCCCTGCCGGGCCCCGGGTACGCGTCATCTACGGTCTGCGGCAGCAGCTCACTGGCCTGCAGGGCCGCGACCCCGAGACCGCCGGGGCTGTCGCCCAACAGGACCAGGTGAGCGTCCGTCGTGTACGCCTCGGGGAGTTGCGGCGGAAGCTGGAAGTTGCCCACGTAGCTCTCCAGGCGCGTCCACGGCCGCGCCCATCGCGTTCGGAAGTCGCTGGTGGTGGGCGTCCTGACGGCGATAGCGTTGAGGACGGTCACCCTGCGCTGCTGGTCAACATACAGCTTCACGCCCGGCTCGTAGCACTCCTCGCCGTCCCGGCCGAGCCAGTCCACCAGCCCCTCGCCCGTGACGGTGACCTCGGAGCCGGGCTGCCGCCAGGCGTCGGCGGGCCGCCGGTTCCCCTCCGCATCCACCACCACGGTCGCGTCTCCCACCATGCCGGCCTGCAGCTCGGCTGTGACGTCGCTCGGCGGTTCGACCTCGCCCGCCCCGGGCGAATAGACGGTCGCGTAGGGGCTCCAGACGCGCGGATAGGCCACCTTCCTCAGGACCTCGGCCTCCGCTCGCACGGTCGCGCTCAGCCCTCGTGCGGCCAGCCCTGCCGCGAGCCGCTCCGCCGGCGCCTGCTGCGCGCGATTGCCGACGGCGATCACCAGGTCCGGCCGGGTCTTCAGGAACCGGCGGATCGTCTCCTCATCGAACACGCGCACAGCGCCACGAAGAGCCCGCGGCACGGGACGCTGCCGCGCCACCTCGACCGTCGCTTCCGCGGACAGGTCCCCGACGGGGCTGGTCACCCGCACCCGGTACCGGCTCGCTACGGCATTGCGGCCGATCGGGAAGCGCTCAACGTAGCTTCCCCGGCGGTCCATCGCCCGGTAGACCCGGTACAGGTTGGAGCCATCCGGGCCCAACACGGTCACGATCACCGGCCACGGCGTGCGCGGACCCGCAAGCCGGGCCTCAACCTCGATCTCGCCCGGTCGCGGCCTCGCTTGCACCGCGACCGCCGACGGCGCACGATCGACCACCAGATGGAGCTTCATCTCGCCCGCGGCGAAGGTCGCGGTCTGAGGCGAGTGAGGATCGCTGACCCGGCTCACCGAACTCCAGTCCAACCCCTCGATTCGGTACACGACGGCTCCCGGCCGGACGCCCGCCAGCGTGTAGGTCATCGTCGCCGGGGCGAAGTTGTAGCGGGGGTACTCCTGATCTTCGGAGGTCTCGGGGTACTGCTCGTGCACGTTCAGCACCATGTACAAGGCGCTCGAGGGGCCAACCTGCCGGTCTGCCAGCAGGTCCACGTCGGCGCTGACCAGCACGGGCCGCGCGGGTGTCCGCCTGAGCAGCGCCTTCAGCGCCATGGCGGCCGCGCGCGTTGGCTCGCTGAAGCGATGGCTGGTCCGAAGGGCGCTGGCCTCGCGCCTGCTGGCCGCGAGCCGGGCGCCGCGCTCCCATAGGAGTTCGCGGGCCCGAACCGTGTCGCTGCTCGTGTCTACATCGTGAACGATCGCGCCCGAGAACTCCACGGTCGTCGATCGGTCCACCAGCACACACCCTCCGCGGCGGGCGAAGCCGGCGACCGCCTCCCGCGCCTCCGGCGGTAGGTCGAAGGTCTGGCCGTTGAGGAAGAGCACTCGGTAGTCCTGCAGCCGCTCCCCCAGAACTCGTTCATCCAGGATGTGGGCCGGGTAGCCCGCGCGCATCAGGGCCTGGTCCAGGTCGATGATCGGCCGCGTGTAGGCCCGACCGACCTCGTAGGCGTTGGTCTCCAGCTCCGCCTGAGCCGCTTCCCCCTCAGTGGGAAGCGGCACGTGCAGCGTGAGCGGTTCCCCGGTCCGTCTGGCGGACTCCCGTGCCGCCACCGCCTTCTGCCGCATCGCCATCTCGGTGAAGCTCCATAGGATGGCGACGTCATGCTTAGAAGGGGAGAACTCCCGGAGCAACGGGCCGTAGCGCGCGGCCGGCTCGTTGACAACCTCCAGGTCCTCCGCCTCCATGCCGCCGGTGTTGAGCCACCAGTTACTGTTCAGGCCCGCCATCAGCATCGCGTTCATCAGCAGGTGGTAGAGCGGTCGTTGAGGGCCTCTCACGCCCTCGAGCTGACCGTTCATGGCGTGGGCGACCCGGGCCGACGGATCGTGGGCCTTCTCCAGGTGAAGGAGAGCCGGTACCGCCGCCGGGCCGCCCGACCAGTCGAAGAAGACGTGGGTGGTGGCGGTGTCGTTGACCTGCTGGCTCAAGGTGTCCGTGCCATCCATGATCGCGGATACGGCATACAGATCGCTGGCGAAGACGACCTCGGGCCACACGGTCTTCAGGTCCCGCTTGGCCTGTTCCAGGCTCTCACGGATGATCGAGCCGCGAAGCCCCACGTACCTCAGCCAGTCTGCATCCGGCCTGCCCGCGATGTCATGGGTGAAGTCCCAGCCACGCGCCTCGTACCACTCCCGCTCGTTCCAGTTGGGGAAGCCGCTGGCCATGCCGCCCGTGGGCGTCTCCCCCCACGACAAGCCCGGCTCGTCGATGGCGCCGATCGAGAGGATGTTGCCTCCGTAGCGCCGGAGCCGCTGGGCGGTGTGGAAGCTGAACAGCCGCATCGCCTCGCTCACGTCCGGGCTCGCCCAGCTCTTCTCGGTGCCCCACGGCTTGTGCGTCACATAGCCTGTCCAGTAGTGGTAGACCAGCGACGGCAGGTTCGCCGCGATGGCCTCCTCGAAGGCCTCCAGCCCTCGCGACCGCCGGCCCCGGACATCGAGCCGCGGCTGCCCCTCGGCGTCCAGCAGGCCCATCTCGTGCGCCATCGAGTAAGCGAAGTTCGCGCCCCCGGCGGGGGGCTTTGCGTTGCCGCTGGTCTGGGACAGGAGCATGGTGGACTGTCGGACCCCGGAGGCGATGCGCAAGGTCGCCGCGTCCTCACCGTTCAGTCGCACCGTGTACTGGTCCGGCGCGAGCGAGAGCCGCGGCAGCTCGGCCGTCACCGTCGAACCGTCTCCGCACACCGTCATCTCGACCGGCGAGGAGCCCGCCGCAGCCGGCAGCAGTTCGATGGACGCCATCTCCCCTACCGCCAGGCCGGCGACCGCCAGCTCGATGGGCTCCCCGCTATAGAAGGCGTTGCGGTTCTGCGGCAACACCAGCGTCGCCGCACTCCCGGGGGCCGACAGCGCTGCGAGGGCAATCACGGCCAGCCCCAGCTTGTGGGTCTGCATGGCGTCAGACCTCCTCGGTAGCCATATGCCCGACGAGCATCCCTCGGCGTCGCGTCCGCCCTTTCAGTCCACGCCCTGCCAGCCGCCCTCGCCGTAGAGGGCGAGGACCTCCTCCGCCGAGAGGGCATGGTTGTAGAGGCGGATGTCGTCCAGGCACCCCTGGAAGAACACGGTCTGCTTGCCTAGCTCGCCCTTACTACCTATGTGAAGCGGCACATCGCGCGTCATGTTCAGCCGCCCCTCCCCCTCGTGCTCGAGGACCCCGTCCACGTAGAGCGAGTGCGTCTGCTCCTCCCCGTCCCACACCACCGCGATGTGGTACCACCGGTTCCCCGTCACACCCCACTTGCACCACAGACTGGTGTACTGGAAGAGACGATGCCAACAGATCTTGTCGTCGTCCGTGAGCATGAGTGAGAACAGGCGGATCGCGATGCCGTCGTCCATGCTGAGCATCGGGTGGTGCCACTGGGCGCCCTCATCCCACCACGTGGGTCCCGTATACGCCGTGTCGAACTGGGCCCAGAGCGAGACGCTCAGGGCCTCGCGGCGCAGCGGCGGTGGTGGGTCGACGACGATCTGGTCGTCCTGCCCGTCGAAGAGGTAGGCCGCGTCCGCCGTTCCGAAGCGATCCGTGGTCGGGGAGGCCCCTTCGACGCGGCCGTGGTAGCCCTCGCCTCCCGCGTCTTCTGCGTTGCCGTTGAAGGGGTAACAGGCGACCAAGCCGTCCGCTGGGATGGCTCCGGCCCCCTCTTGGGCTGTGGAGGGCCGGGCTGCCGCCCCCAAGAGGGCTGACACCACGAGCAACTGCACTGTCCTCGGCATCGGTCAGCTCCTCGACCGTTCTCTGGTGCGGCGCCCTGCCGCTGCGCGCCGCCATAGGGCCACTCGGCCCGCCTGCCCCGTCCCCGCGCTCCCGCAGGCCGCGAGGATGGTCGCCGGCACGCGACGCTCGTCGTTCCGGAGGGCGGGCTCACTCCGTCACTTGCAGGAGCACCGTGTCTCCCAGCCGCATGTCGAAGCCGAACTCCGCGGCGGGCCCCCGGGTCTCGCCGGTGAGCGCGTCCGTGAGGCGGCACCGCGCGGGCATCCGAAGGAGCTTGCGCCCTTCCGAGCAGGCATGGAGGCCGACGAAGCCGTTTCCGGCGGTCACGATGTCGTCCTGCTCGTTGTAGACGTGGACTCCGGCCTGCCGAGCAAGATCCCGCAGCAACCCGCTCGGCATCTGCAGCGTCCCGCAGTATACGCTGGTCCAGTCGCCCTGGGCCATGGAGGCGATGCCGACCTCCCCGCAGTCAGCATATCGGGCCAACACCTGAGCGCGGCCGTCGGTCACGGCGAACGTAGGCGACAGGCGCGCGTGTCCCGCTGCGAAGCGCCTCCCCCTGGCCTCCAGGATCAGGTCGCCACTCCCCGAGGTCGTCTCAGCCAGGTGCATGCCCGTCACGTCCCGGACGTGCTCTGGGGAGAGCCGTCCGCCGCGCACAATGCCCGGCGCATACATCCAGATGGCGGTACGGCCTTCCCGGCAGACCTGCCGGCGGATCGCCCGCACCTGCGCAGCATCGAGGCGGAAGGTGTCAAGGAACAGGTACAGCCTCGCCGGGGGTGCACGCCCCGCGACGAGATCCTGCAGCAGATAGATGCCGACCGGGGCGCCGATGCGGTACCATTGGCGGCGGAAGGTGTCGAGCAGCGGTGCAGTCACCTGCGGGGAAGGGTGCGCGTACAGGCAACCGGTCTCGTCAACCACTACGGCGATCTCCGGCCGGTACGGCTGAGGCCGATCCAGTGCCGAGGCGTACGTCTGCCGGAGGGAGGCGAGGCGCTGCCACATCTCATCGCCCGCGAACCACCCGCGGCCGCCGATGTCCATCCACCAGAGGGCGCCGCCGTGGGTCAACACGTGGGCGAAGTTGCGGCTGAGAACGCCGAAGGACTCGCGCGAGTCACTGCACCGCCCGGGCGAGGCGTCCAGCGCCGAGAGGTGGGTACGGGTGTCGTCCTCGACCAGCCAGAGCTTGCCGTTCCCCAGGACGGAGTCCACCGGCGACATGAAGTACCCGCCGCCCCCGGGTTGGCGGTCGCCATACGCCACCGGGGAGCACACGACATCGACGTAGGGCGACGCGAGCAACCGGCCCAAGCCGAGGTGGCCGCTCGACTGCAGACCCCGAGGCGCACCGGCCAGCTCGAAGTGGTAGCCGTAGAACGCCACGGTCAGCTTGCGGGGCGCGGCGGCCTTCACGGCCTCGCACATCGCCGCCACGGCGTCGGCCATGTCGACGTTGCGGAACTCATCGAAGTCGATGACAGGCTGCTCGACGGCTGGGTCGCGGAAGGCGCCCGCCGTCGTACTCGTTCGGGCCGCGACCCCCGGCGCCGGAGCCGTCTCGAACGTGACCTGCGAATCGCCCCATGCCCGGCGCAGTCGCGCCTCGGTCGCGTACTTGCCTCGCAGATAGGCTCGGAACCCGGCTTCCCCGGCGCCCTCCAGCCCGGAGAGCCGCCCGTCCCACATTCCCTCGTAGAACCACTCCGCAGAGGTCTGGCCGCACGGATGGTAGCCGACCATGTGGTCGCCGTACTTGGCCTCCAGGTGGCGAACCAGCGCCGCCGTGTTGCGGGCGGCGTCACGGCGCCACGCGAGCGAGTGGATGCTCGCCGGGCCGTTGCGTTGTCCGTCATCAAACAGCATCACGTCATCCGGGTGAGCTTCTCGCCACCATTCCGGAGGCCAGTCCGTGGGGAACCTCGGCAGCAGGAGCGCGTCGGGGTACGCGGCCAGCACCTTCTCGACCCACACATCGACATCATGCCGCGAGAAGTCGGGGGTCTCATCGGCCCTGAACCATGGCAGCCCCCAGATGGCGAACGAGATGATCCTGACCCCGCTCCGGCCGGCCGAGGCTATCTCGCTCTGCGCGACCTTAGTGAGCTCCGGATCGTGCCACAGGCTCACATACAGAACCGTCGGGGGGACGGGCTCGCCGTTCACGCACAGCCGGGGCCCGCTGGATGTGCTCCTGACCTCGGCCTCCAGGCCGGCAGACGCGCAGCTCGCCGCCAGCACCCCCAGGGCGACGGTGACGAGGCAGCAGGTGTGGACCATGTGGTGAATCACCCCGCCCGGCGACGATGAGAGACGACTCAGCTTCGGCCCGACCCATCGGCAGGCCGTCCGTCGTCCGGCACTCCTCCGCAGGTCCCGCTCGGCGGGGCCATGACGCGACTCGACCCGCCTCCCCGTCCCCGCACTCTCATACGCGGCGAAGATGATCTCCCTGACCGCGCGCCCGTCCTCACCGGTGACGAGGGGCTGCTTGTCGTTGAGGGCCGAGTCGGCGACGTGCTCCCTCTCCTGGGGGAAGGCGTGGTTCCTCTCGAGCACCCCCACGGCGGAAGGCCGGACAGCCGACGCTGCAGCAGTGTCCCGTGCGCGGGGTATCCGCCGGGGGTACACCCGGTCCCACCAGCGCCCTGCGAGGAGCAGCATCGCGTTGCTGTCAGCGGCAATCCTCCAAGACACGACCGGGGAAGCCATGGGGCCAGGGCCCTCGGCTCCCGCTTCACCGTACCACCATTGCCGGCTAACCGCCGGGCGTGCGAGCCGCCGGCACCCGGCCCCAGGCGGGACGACCGGCATCGTCCGCGAGTTTGCGCAGACCCGAGCCGTCGCGGTTCATGATCCACAAGCTGCTCGTTGCGTCGGCCCCTTCCCGCTCGAAGGCGACCTGCCGGCCGTCGGGCGAGATGCTGAGTCCACGGGCGCTGTCGTCCTTGAGGTCGGTCAGCTGCTTGACCTGCTCCGTCGCGAAGCTGTACTCGAAGACGTCCGTGACTATGTCCAGGGGGACGTACATCTGGGTGAAGAGGAAGCCGGACGCATCAGGCAACCACTCGATGTCCCGCACCAGCTCAGCCCGGTAGGTTGGCACGAGTTTCGTGCCCCCGGAGGCGTCGCCAACGGTGTTGAGGTAGATCCCCCCGCGCTCCTCATCGAGGATGTCGTAGCCCGACCGATAGAGGTACCGGTCATTCGTGTCGGGAGTTGGGCCCCAGGCCACCAAGCCAGGGGATGTGTTCGCGACCACCGGGAGATCGCGGCCGATGGAGCCGTACTTGGGGAGCGCGGGTATCTGGCTGATTCCTGAACAGGTCCGCATGGCATAGGCGAGCGCCGACCCGTCAGCCTTCCAGGAGACCTTGCCGGCGCCGAAGAAGCGGATGCCGGAATACTGGGCGATGATCAGGTTCCCTCCCGAAACCGTCCCGTTCGGCTGGACGTCCGCCAGGGGCGGGGACGACATGATCCGGTACATCCCAAAGATGCCGATTGCGGGTTGCGGGACTTCCGGCCCGAGATCGGCGACGTCGTCGAAGGTCATCTCCCCGTCGCCGGCGACGGACCTGAGTTCCGGTGCGCCCGCCACGTACACCTGCACCCGGTCCGCAGTCCAGTTGGAGACGCTCACCGTCACCGAGCCCTTCGGCAGTTTGGCGAGCTCGGCGGCGGCGGGCGCATTGGTGATGCGTCGATAGCCGGTGCCGTCGGAGCCAACCGCATAGACATCGCTTTCATACCACGAGGCCCACGCCTCGTGGTCGCTGGTGAAGGCCAACTCGCGGCCGTCGGGCCGCCAGGCGAGTTCGTACGGCGGATCTACGAAGAACGCACGAGGAGCGGTCCAGAGCACCCGGTCGCCCGTCCCGTCAGGTGAGACGAGGTGGATGTCATGCGTCGAGAGCTGCACATAGGCGATGATCCCTTGGTCGGTGGCGTCTGCCTGGAGTGGCTGAGGTAGATGCACTAACGCCCACGGAAATGCACAAGCAAGAGCAAGGACCACGACCGACCGATGTGTCTTTGGGCACGCAGTCAGACTGGCCATTCGCCTCACTCCCCAGCTGGGTTGCCGCCCCTGGCGGCTGGGCGTCACCGACGGCGGTGCTTGGCCCCTGCCCCCCCCACGAATCCTCGCCCAGCATGTCCACCGCTGCAGGTGGAACGGCTGGCACCGTCATGTCTGTGGGGGACCAGTAATCCCTGCAGCGAGCGGGGCCAAGCGTGGGAAGCTCAGTACTCGCCGGCCAAGGGTCGGCCTCAGACACGGGGGTCTGCCCCCTCCTAGCGTCGTCTTCCCCCGCCTCAGGATCAGCACGAGCGCCAAGCGGCGCATGCCTGCCCTCCAACGGGCATGTCGCCGAGGCGCGTGCGCACCAGGCT
>Ga0233425_10011751_pt1 | contig 10108 bp, 9 predicted proteins | sample Watercolumn_Towu_2_FD_181712 | JGI IMG/M metagenome (GOLD analysis project Ga0233425, IMG submission 181712) | Freshwater microbial communities from Lake Towuti, South Sulawesi, Indonesia - Watercolumn_Towuti2014_140_MG | ecosystem: Environmental > Aquatic > Freshwater > Lake | place: Indonesia... | reverse complement strand
CCCAATGGCCGGTCACCACCCTGGGGGTGGCCTGCGTGGTCTATGAAATCCCCAGAGACCAGCCCCTGGAGCAGGTCCTGAAGACCATCGCCGGCAACAAGCAGGTCGGGTCGGTACAAGCAATGCGGGAGTATCGGGTTCTCAACGAGCCCGCCCTGGTCTCCCGCTACAACGACCCCTATCTTCAGCTTCAGCGCGGCTTCCAGGCGTCGCACATCGAGCAGGCACACTACCGCGCCACCGGCAAGGGGGTGCGCATCGCGGTGATCGACACCGGCGTCGACAACGCCCACCCCGACCTGCGCGGTCACATCAAGGAATCGGAGAATCTGGCGCCGGCGCCCGCCAACCATGATCTCGCCGACATCCACGGCACGGCGGTGGCGGGAGTGCTCGCCGCCCAGCCCGGCAACGGCATCGGCATCGCCGGCGTGGCTCCCGGCGCCGACATCTACAGCATGCGTGCCTGCTGGCCGGAGAGCCCCGGTGCCGCCGCCGCCCGCTGCAACAGCTACACCTTGGCGCTGGCCCTGAACGAAGCGATCCGGCTGTATTCCGACATCATCAACATGAGCCTGACCGGCCCCGATGACCCGCTGGTACAACTGCTGGTGGAAGAGGCTCTGCGCCAGAACATCATCGTGGTGGCGGCGGTGCCGCAGAACCCCGGCCAGGGTGGATTTCCCGCCGACGTACCCGGCGTGCTGCCGGTGGCGAGCGGCGAAAGCCACGACCCGAACTCCCTGCTCGGCCCCGGCGTGGACGTGCTCACCACCCTCCCCCACGGCAGCTACGACTTCATGAGCGGCAGCTCCTTCGCCACCCCCCATGTGGCCGGAGTCATCGCCCTGCTCCTGGAACTCCACCCCCGCCTGAACGCCGCCGACATCCGCCAGGTCCTGAAGACCGGGAAAGGCGGCTCCACCATGGATGCAGTCGCCGTTCTGTCGGCGCTGCATTGACCGGCACTATTCCACCCGGCTGGTGAAACTCCCGTCTGCCAGCCGGGTTTCGATTCGGTCCCCCGGTTTCACCTGTTCGACGCTGCGAACGAGTGTGCCGTCGTCGGCACGGTTGACGATGGCGTAGCCCCGCGCCAGGGTGGCCAGCGGGCTGACGGAATTCAGCCGCTGGGCCAGTTCCCCGCTGCGCCGCTTGCCGCGCTCCAGGTTTACCGCGAGAACGGCCTGCAGCCGCTGATCCAGACCGTGCCAGCGCAACTGCGCAGCCTGTAGCCGAGCTTGGGGGTGGTGGCGCAGCAGCCGCGCCTCCAGGGTGGCGATCAGCCCGCGGCGCCGCTCCGCTCCCGCCCTCAGCGCCCGCCGCAGCCGCAACTCCAACTCGTCCAGACGCTGGCCGTGACGCTGCAGCCGTTGCAGGGGATGGGCCTGGCGCAGCCGATGGGAGAGAAAGGCGAGCCGCTGGGCCTGCCCCGCAACGATACCGTCCATGCGCTGGCGCAGCCGCGCTTCCCCCTGGCGCAGGCGGGCCAGCCACTCGGCCTGGTCAGGACTGGCGGCGGCTGCCGCCGCAGAGGGGGTCTCTGCCCGCAGATCGGCGACGAAATCGGCGATGGAGACATCGGTCTCATGACCGACGCCGCTGATGATAGGTAACGAGCAGGCGGCGATGGCGCGGGCCACCATTTCCTCGTTGAAGGCCCACAAGTCCTCCAGGGAACCGCCGCCGCGCGCCAGGATGATCACATCGACCTGACGCAGGTGGTCCGCCAGGGCAAGCGCCCGGACGATCTCCTGCCTGGCGTCGGCGCCCTGCACCGCGGCCGGGTAGAGGACGACGGGAATGGCCGGAAAGCGCCGCTGCAACACGCTGAGAATGTCGCGGATGGCGGCGCCGCTGGGCGAGGTCACCACCCCGATGGCGCGCGGCAGCGGCGGACACGGGCGCTTGCGGGAAGCATCGAACAAACCTTCCGCCGCCAGCTTCTGCTTGAGCTGCTCGAAGGCCCGGCGCAGGGCACCGTCGCCGGCCGCTTCCAGGCAATCGACCACCAATTGGTACTCGCCGCGGGGTTCATACAGGCTGACCTGGGCCCGCGCCAGCACCCGCATGCCATTTTCGGGACGGAAACCGACCGCGCGTGCGGCGCCGCGGAACAGGGCGCAACGGATCTGAGCGTCGGCGTCCTTGAGAGTGAAGTACCAGTGGCCGGAGGCCGGAAACGCCAGGTTGGAGATTTCGCCTTCCACCCAGACCGTGCCGAAATGGCTGGCAAGAAGCAACCGCACCGAGCCGTTCAGCTCGGCCACGGTATAGACGTTGCGGCCGCGGTCGTCGACGTTCACGGGGAGACCGAGACTATTCCGACAGCGCCCGCTTGAAGCGGTGGATGGCGCGCCGTCCCTGCTTGGTCGGGCGGCTCTCCGGCTCGATCCGCAATTCCCGCTGCTGGCGCCGGCGCTCGATTTCCTCCTGGCGCCGCGCCAAGCTCGCGGCCGTCTCCCGATACAACGCCGCCGCCTCCTTGGCCGGCCGCCGCTGCCGGTTGAGGGCGATGACGGTGATCTCCCAAAAATACTGGTCCTTGCTGATCTCGATCCGGGCGCCCACGGCGACTTCCTTGCCGGGCTTGACGCGCTGCCCATTGAGGTGGACCTTGCCGCCATCGATCGCCTCGGTGGCGAGCGCGCGGGTCTTGAAGAAGCGTGCCGTCCACAGCCACTTGTCCAGCCGCATCGCTTCCACTGCGGCCGGCGGCTCCGCGCCGATGTGCGCGGCGGGCCGAGTCATCCGCCCGGCGTGACCACGGCCCCGCCGCTTTCCTGCCAGCCTTTGAATCCACCCGCCAGGCTCACCGAACCGGAGTAGCCCAGCTTTTGCAGGGCTTCCACCGCCAGCGCCGAACGGCCGCCGGACAGGCAGTACACCAGAATCTCTGCACCCTGCCGGCCTTGGAACACCGGATGGTTGCCGATCTGGAATTCCAGCACCCCGCGGGGGATGTTGACCGCCCCCGGCAGACAGCCGCCGGCATACTCCAGCGGTTCCCGCACGTCCAGCACCAGGGATGCGCCCACCATGGAGCGGGCGCTGGCCGCGTCCACCTCGCGGATGTGCTGCTTGGCTTGCGCCACCAGATCCATCGCAGTCATTGCCATCGGGATTTCCTCATCAGATAGTTGGCTTTGAACTCAATATTCCGAACGCAGCGGCAGCTGGGGAAGGCGCAGCCCCTCCCACGAAACCGGCGCTAACGTGCAGCCGCCCGCAATTCCTTGGGCAGGGAAAAGACCACTTTCTCCTCGATCCCGGCATTTTCGATGAACTCGCGCCCACCCCATTCCCGCAATTGCGCCACCACTTCCTGCACCAGGATCTCCGGCGCCGAAGCACCGGCGGTGACGCCGATGCGCTCCGCGTCTTCGATCCATTCCCGTTGCAGCTGGGTGGAACTGTCGATGAGGAAGGCTCGCTTGCCCAGCTTGTCGGCGATCTCGCGCAACCGGTTGGAGTTGGAACTGTTGGGGGACCCCACCACCAGAATCACGTCACAGTGGTTGGCCAGTTTCTTCACCGCGTCCTGCCGGTTCTGGGTCGCATAGCAGATGTCGTCCTTCTTGGGGCCGATGATGTTGGGGAAGCGCGCCCGCAACGCTGCAACCACCGCGTCGGTGTCATCCAGCGACAGGGTGGTCTGGGTCACATAGGCCAGGTTGTCGGGGTTCTTGACCGGAACCGTGGCCACGTCCGCGGGGGACTCGACCAAGTAGATCCCCCCTTCCGGGTTGACGTACTGGCCCATGGTTCCCTCCACTTCCGGATGGCCGGCGTGGCCGATGAAGACGATCTCCCGCCCCTCATGGGCATGATGATGCACCTCGATGTGGACCTTGGTGACCAGCGGGCAGGTGGCGTCGAACACCTGCAGCCGGCGTACCTTGGCTTCCTCCTGGATCTGCCTGGAGACACCGTGGGCGCTGAAGATCACCGTGGATCCCTCCGGCACTTCGCTCAGTTCCTCCACGAAAACCGCACCGCGCTGCCGCAGGCCATCCACCACGTAGCGGTTGTGGACCACCTCGTGGCGCACGAAGATGGGGGCACCAAAGACTTCGATGGCGCGGTCGACGATTTCGATGGCGCGGTCGACGCCGGCGCAGAAACCGCGCGGGTTGGCGAGGATGATTTCCATGGATTGGACCCGGAATTGCATAGTTAGATGGTGGGGCATTCTGGCATGGAATACCTGCCGCTTCAACGGCGCCACGGCGGCCGGGTCCAGCGAGACCCGGGGAAGCGCTCAATCCATCCAACCTGGATTTCTCAGCGTCCGCCACCGGAAAACGCGGTTTCCCGGTGGCGGGCGAAACCAGCGGCTTGCAGCAGCCGATTGTGACGGTGCATCCCTGCACCGCGGGAACCACCGAATCAATCAGCGCTTCCCTAACCTGCCCGCGGCCCCCGCCAGAGAACCTCACCCCCGGCCTCCCGAGCCAGAACGCGGGCGGCGACGAAGAGGAAATCGGAAAGCCGATTGACGAAAGCCAGTGCGGCAGGCTGTACCCCCTCCTCCCGCGACAGCGTTACCAGCACCCGTTCGGCGCGGCGGCAGACGCAGCGGGCGAGATGGCAGGTGGCGGCAGCGGCGGAACCGCCGGGCAGGATGAACTCCCGCAACCTGGGCAAGGGATCGTTGAGCCGGTCCAGTTCCTGCTCCAGCCACTCCACCCGGTCCTGGCCGATGACCTGGCGGCCGGGCAGACTCAATTCTCCGCCCAGATCGAACAGGAGCTGCTGCAATTCGCCGAAGGTCTCCTGCAGAACGCCGGGCAGGCCCAGGGCGATCACCATCCCCAGCTGGCTGTTCAACTCGTCCAGGGAACCGATGGCCTCGATGCGCAGGCTGTCCTTGGCGATGCGGCTGCCGTCGCCGAGGCCGGTGCTGCCGGCATCGCCGGTGCGGGTATAAATCTTCGACAGGCGATGTCCCATGGCCGTACCTCACAGCAGGCGGTCGTCGGCGACGACGATACCATCTTCGTCAGCGTACAGGTAATGGCCGCTGCGGAAATTCACCCCGGCGAAGGTGATCAAGGGGTCGCGGTCACCGCCGCCGCGGACGTGGGCGCTCAGGGGATGGGTGTGAAGGGCGCGAATCCCAATCGGCAACTGGGCGATCTCCAGGGAGTCGCGGACACAGCCATAAACAATCATACCGCGCCAGCCGTTGTCGCAGGCGAGCCGCGCCAGTTCGCTGCCCACCAGGGCGCAGCGATGGGAGCCACCGCCGTCCACCACCAGCACCCGGTCGTCCACCTTCTCTTCCAGGATACTGCGCAGCAGCACGCTGTCCTCGAAGACCTTGGCGGTGGTGATGCGTCCCCAGAATGACTTGGCGCCCCCGAAGGGCCTGAAAATGGGCTCGGCGATTTGCAGATGATGGCCAGCAGCGAACTCGTCGCACAATGCCGGGGTGGTGAATCTCATGGGTACGGCCAAAAGCGGGACTGGGCCGCCATGATAACGCAATCGAGATGCGGAAGCCGCCGGGCGGCGCTGGCGCGGAAAATCAAAGGTGCACCGTGGCGAACGGCATGGGACGGATGAAATGTCCGAAGGGGACGGGGGAACCGCGTGTTCGGTCGCTCGGAACGACTGCAACCGGTGACGCTGCGCTGGCTTCCGACGGGAAACCGTGCCCCGGGGAGCTGACCGGAAGTTGCGGTGGTGGACGGATTCCTGTCCCGGTCACCGGGATCGGGGAGGTTACGGCACGGGAACCACTGCACGAGGCAGTGGTTCCTGCTACCGGATTGCGGATCAGCGGGGCCGTTTCGACTGCCGCTTCTTCTTGTCCCTGGAGGTGGTGTCGCTTCCGTCGCTGCTGGTTGTGGTCGGCGTTGATGCGGCGACTTCCACGGTGTCCGTCTGGGCCGCCGCTACGGCTTTCCGGCGCACGCTCCACCGCGCGCGAAGCGCTGAGCCGCTCCGCCGTCGCGGTGACCGTACAGGGAGCCGTGCTCAGGCGCTTGGTCAGTGCCCAGGTCTTGCGACGGGTGACCTTGACCGTACCGAGGGTCGCGCCGCTGCTGCTGTCGCCGCCCGCCAGGGCGGCAAGCGCGGATACCGAATTCCGCCTGGCTGCGGCGGGAATTCTTGCCCGCCATCGGGTATCGGAAATTGTTGAGGGTTGTTGCATCGGAGTTCTCTCGCATGATTGGATGGTCGTCACCAATACCCTGTAGGCCTCGGCGCACCGGTGACATCCTCTGCAGGGGTTTCGCCGAAGACGCCGCGTCCGGCGAGCTTCCGCGGATCATCATGTCAATTGCTGTGTCAACCCACGCCCCTCATTATTTGTCATGAGGATATAACCAAGAGAGGAGAGATTCCCTGGATTGCATGTCGCTACGCCAGGGCAGCCATTCCAAGCCTTTCCGTTCGAATCGCTAATGTCGCAACACTCCGTTGTTTTCAACAACACATGTATTTTTGACGGCTTAGCCGGAATCGATAACTTCCATTCGCATCCTGATGTCTGAAAGCGGTGCAACGTAAGCTCCGAAAACGCCGCCAATCCGGAACAGCGCTATGCCCCCCTGGGGTGCCGGCATGAAGAAGAGGAACGGCAGCCTGAGCGGGGCTGGCTTTCTGCTGCTGGCGCTGACTCACGTCTGCGCCGCTGCGAGCGCGGCGCGGGACAACCACGCCAAACGGCACCGCTTCAAGAATCTGCCGGAGATCGCGGTTACCGCTAGCGCCACCTGGAGCGCCGCCGCCGAATTCAATCTGTTCCCTGCGGCGGTCATCGCCAACGTCTCGGTCGACTACGGCTTGGACCACGGCTGGAACCTCGGACTGAGCGTGTTGAACCTCGAGATGTGGCAGGAAGGCGGCCACATTCCCTGGAATCCGGACGGCCTGGTCAACATCGAAAAAAACCTGGTGTTCGGCGAAAACTGGACCGCCGTGATCGGAACCCAGAACGGTGCGGCCTTCTGGGACCGGTCCCGCCGCTCCCGGGTCGAGAGCTACTCCTATGCGGACAATCAGATTCGGCTCTGGGACGACAAGCTGGTGGCCCACTTCGGCGGCTACCTGGCCAGCACGGCGATGACCGGGCCCGGCGACCGGGTGGGATTTCTGGCAGGACTGCGCGTGCCCCTGGGGCATGAACGCTGGCAGTTGGCGCTGGATTACGTCTCCGGCAACAACGCCCTGGGTACGGGGACGATTCAGCTGTTTTGGCAGATCGCGCCGGGCTGGCGCCTGGACCTCGGCATGCAACTACCGGCTCCCGGCAGCCCGAACCAGTACGGCGCCCTCTTTGGAATCGGCTGGCATTGAGGCGCCGCCGCACCGCCGATGGAGTCGGAACGGTTGCCGCGAAAAAACCTTCCGGGAATTTTCGGCGAAGCCTCGTTAGAACTGGGGGGGAACCTTCCCCGGCAAGCGCCGTCACTCGCCACCGGCCACCAGAATCCGCCCCATGCCGGGCAGCAGCTCGTATTCGAACGGGGTCGGCAGATGATCCATCGGCCATTGCGGCGAGCGGTCGGTCAGCGGCTTGCCGCTCTGGATGTAGCGGTACAGGTCGTCGACCCACAGCTGCTGGCGATTCCAGGGATCCTTGTTGAAGATGAGCAGCGCCTCGGAGGAGGATGCCACCGCGCACTTCCACAGCATCAGCACCGCCGGGTTCGAAGTCGGCCACATCTCGGTGACGCTCTCCTCGCGGAATACCGGATGCGCCGCCTTGAGGGCGTTGACCCGGGCGATGAAGCCGGTCAGGTCGATGCCGGTGGTTTCCCAGTCGGCAGGCCGGCTGTGGACCACGTGCAGCGGCTTGCGGAATCCGAACTCGTAGCCCATGGGCAGCATCACCCCGGCGGAGAACAGCGCCGCGAACAGATAACGCTGCTTGAGGGTTTCGGTATTCCCATCGCATTCGGCGCTGAGACGGGGGGTGTCGTGGCTCTCCGGGAAGCTGATGGAAGGCGCCGTCTCCCGGGTCAGATGGTATTGCTCCAGCAGCCACGGGCTGCCGAAGTCCCACCACTTGGAGCTGTTGAAGACGGCGTCGAAGCCGGCACGCGCGGTCTGGCGCGTCTGATCCGGCGAGCAGCCGAGGGTCTCGGCGACGAATACGGTATCCGGCCGCTGCTGCCGCAGGTCCGTGATCAGGCGCCGCCACAACTCCGCGGGCACCTGATAGGCGGCATCGCAGCGAAACCCGGAAAACCCGAGATCGAGCAGATAGTGCACCAGCCGCCGGCAATACTGGTAGAGGCCTTCGGCGTCGCGGCCGTGGGCGTGGTCGAATTGCGCCAGGTCGCGCCACACCACTTTCTCGCCGTCGTGGGTACAAGACGGATGGGCGATGTGGCCGCCTTCGCGAACGAACCAGTCCGGGTGGCTCTTGAGCAAGTCCGAATCATAGGCACAGTGGTTGATGACCAGATCCACCATCAGCCGCAGACCGAGTCCTTCCGCCGCTGCCGCCATCTTCAGCACCTGCTGTTCGGGCGCTGCGCCACCGGAACAGAGAGCCGGATTGATGGCGAAATAGTCCTTGATGGAATAAAGGCTGCCGGAACGGCCCGGCTGCTGGATGGGGTTGACGAACACCCAGTCGAAGCCCATGGCGGCGGCGCGTTCGAGGTGGGGCTGCCAGTCCGCGAAGGGACCGGCCAGCAAGGGGAACAGGTTGTAGATGCGCATGGCAGCTCCGGGCGCAGGCAACCGCCTGCCACCGTGCCGGGAACGGCACGGTGGCAGCGGCCGCTACGATCAGCGGTTACGGATGAGGTGGTAGATGTTGAGGTAGTCCTGGCCCGGATTCTTCCAGGAAAAATCGGCCCCCATGGCGTTCCTCATGAGTTCGCGGAAGTGTTCCGGGAACTCGTAATAGCAGCTGATGGCCCGCCCCAGCGCCGATTCCAGCCCGGCCCCGTCGTAGTCCCGGAACACGTAGCCGGTACGCTCGTGCAAGGGCCGCGGGGAGAAATCCTTGTCCACCACGGTGTCCGCCAGCCCACCCACTTCCCGCACCACCGGCACGGTGCCGTAGCGCAGGGCGATCAACTGGGTCAGCCCGCAGGGTTCGAAGCGGCTCGGCACCAGCACCATGTCGGCGCCGGCGTAGATCAGGTGGGACAGTTCCTCGTTGAAGCCGATCTCGATGTGGACGTCGGGATGTTCATTGAGGTGGTGCTTGAGACCCCAGAAGTGGCTGTTGATCTGGCCGTCCGGGCTGGATCCCAGCAGTACGAACTGGCCGCCCCGCTCCAGGGTGTAGAAGATGGCGTGACGGATCAGCTCCAGCCCTTTCTGCGGATCCAGCCGGCCGACGAAGGCGACGATGGGCTTGGCGTTGTCCGCCAGCAGCAGCCGGTCACGCAGCGCCTTCTTGTTCCTGTACTTGCCGTCGAGGGTGTCGACGCCATAGTGGACCGGGATGTAATGGTCGATCTCCGGGTTCCAGAAGCCGTAGTCGATGCCGTTGACCACCCCGCCGTACTTGCTGTGGTGGATGTGCAGGGTCGGCTCGAGGCCGAAACCCTGACCCTGGTCCTTGGCCTCGTAAGCATGGCGCGGCGACACCGTGGTGACGAAGTTGGAATACACCACCCCGCCCTTCATCAGGTTGATGGCGCTGGCGTTGTGGTTGTCCCGCAGGCGGTCGTAGTGGAAATAGTAGTCCGGCCGGTTCAGACCGGTGGCGTGCAGAACCTGGCCGCCGGTCACCCCCTGGTGCTTGAAGTTGTGGATGGTGAAACACACCCGGCTGTGCCCCATCCCCAGGTGCTGGTAGATCTCGTAGAGCAGCACCGGCGCCAGCGCCGTCTGCCAGTCGTGGCAATGGATGATGTCGGGCCGCTTGCCCGACTTGAGCAAGAACTCCATGGCGGCGCGGGTGAAGAAGGCGAAGCGCATGACGTCGTCGTTGAAGCCGTAGACACAGCCGCGGTTGAAGTAGTTGTCGCCGGAATGGGGCTCGATGAAGAAGCACTTGCGACCGTGCACGAAACCGAAGTACACCGTGCAGTGGATAGCGCCGCCGAACCAGGGTACCCACAGGTCGCGGAAGGTCTCGCACAGCCCCCAGACGTGGTCGTAGCGCAGGCAGTCGTACTTGGGCAGGATG
>Ga0233425_10011750_pt1 | contig 10108 bp, 6 predicted proteins | sample Watercolumn_Towu_2_FD_181712 | JGI IMG/M metagenome (GOLD analysis project Ga0233425, IMG submission 181712) | Freshwater microbial communities from Lake Towuti, South Sulawesi, Indonesia - Watercolumn_Towuti2014_140_MG | ecosystem: Environmental > Aquatic > Freshwater > Lake | place: Indonesia... | reverse complement strand
CCCGTGAGCGCCATTTTTCTGGTCAGCCCCTGGCGGCTTGCGCCACCGTCGTCGCTCGTCGCCCTGAGGGGGGCGGCCCGCAGGGCAACCAGGCCCGCGGAACCCGGAGAGAGAACCACCATGACCATCGCACCGACCCGGCACGACGGGGCTCACGAGGCCCCTGCCGGATCCGTGACCCGCGAGGCCTTCGACGCGCTCGTCGCGTCGGTCGAGGGCCCGGTCCTCGAGGGCGGCTCGTACGAGGCCGCCGCCGAGATCGCTGGCTTCCAGCTCGCCGTCGTCCACCGCCCCGCCGTCGTCGTCGGCGCCACGAGCGCCCACGACGTCGCGGCCGCGGTCCGCTGGGCCGGCGAGCAGGGCCTGCCCGTCGCCGTCCAGTCGACCGGCCACGGCGGCGCCGCGCTCGTCGACGCCGTCGTCATCACCACCTCGCGGATGACCGCCGTCTCGGTCGACCCCGTCGAGGGCACCGCGACGCTCGAGGCCGGTGTCCGCTGGCGCGACGTCGTCGCCGTCTCGGCGCCCCACGGGCTCATGCCCATGGTCGGCTCGAGCCAGGGCGTCGGCGCCTTCGGCTACACCCTCGGCGGCGGGCTCAACCTGTTCGCCCGCAAGCAAGGCTGGGCCGCCGACAAGGTGCGCAGCCTGCAGGTGGTCACCGCCGACGGCGTCGTCCGCCACGTCGACGCCGAGAGCGAGCCCGAGCTGTTCTGGGGAATGCGCGGCAGCCGGAGCAACTTCGGCGTCGTCACCTCGATGACCGTGGAACTGGTGCCGGCCCGTCTCTGGGGCGGCCCGGTGATCTTCGACGGCGCCCACGTCCGCGAGGTGCTCGCGGCGTACCGCACCTGGACCGCCACGCTGCCGGAGGAGGCCATGACCTCGATCGCGCTGCTGCGCGTGCCTCCGCTGGAGACCGTGCCGGAGCCGATCCGCGGCAAGTTCGTCGTTCACCTGCGCTACACGCACTGCGGCGATCCCGCGGAGGCCGAGGCGCTGCTGGCCCCGATGATGGCGGCGGCACCGGTGGTCATGGCGATGACGGGCGAGATCGACCCGCACGCGACCGACATGGTCCACATGGATCCCGTCGACCCGCTGCCGTTCCACGACGCCGGCGCGCTGCTGCACGACCTGACCGAGGAGACGATCGACGCGATCGTCGACGTCGCCGGGCCGCAGCACGACATCCCGGTCGTCGTCGTGGAGCTGCGCCAGCTGGGCGGTGCTCTGTCGCGCCAGCCGGAGTCGCCCAACGCGGTGCAGGGCCGCGACGCCGCGTGGTCGCTGTTCGCGATCGGCGTCATGGCCCCGGGCCTCGAGCAGGTGACGCCGCACGTCGTCGAGTCGATCCTGGACGCGACCCGTCCGTGGCAGACCTCGACCGTGCTGCCGAACTTCCTCGGAGCCGTAGGCAACGGCGACCCCGAGCGCCTGCGGAAGGCCTACGACCCGCAGACCCTCGAGCGCCTCCTGGCCCTCAAGGACGAGGTCGACCCCCACAACCTCTTCCGCCTCGGCCACGCCCTCCGCTGACCGTTACAAGGTGGTCACCGCGTTACAGGTGAAGTCCCCTACTGGCCGCGGCGTCGTTCCTCCGCCCCGACCAGCGGGGGCCCATCCCCGCTTGCGATAGAAGCAAGGAAGGCGCCCCAGGCCATCCACAGGCAGCCCTCCGCGTCGCGACACATCCCCCGTGCCGCGACCCGGAGGGCTCCTCCGCGTGAGGTCGGCTGCTAGAGGCGCCTGGCCGTCGTGCCGCGCCGTAGGGCCGGGCTCAGCGGGACCCGACGGAGAGCGCAGCCGCACAGGGGACCGTCGCCCCGGCACGCTTGGGGACGCCGCGGTGGCTGACGACGACGTCGCCGCGGCGTGCCTGACGGACGTACGCCGAGCAGCTCCGGCTGGCATCGCTCGGGGCCGCAGCGGTAACCGCCGCCACGTCGACTGCCTGCGCTCCGGAGTCGGAGCCGCAGCCGGCGAGACCGAGCACGAGGACGCCGACCGTCGACGCCACCAGGGCGCTGCGGCTCAGGCGCGTCGGGCGCAGAGATCCGTGCAGAGCAGTCATGTCGTCCCCCGACCGTCGAAGTGAGTGACAGCCGCGGGTACCGCCCACCCGGGTACGTCCCTGTGTACCCCGGCGCCGCGGGCGCCGGAACAGGCCTGGCCACGGATCACGCCGATGGGCTGCAGAACGGCCCGATCCGGCTAGGTCATCCGACCGAGACGTGCCGGGAGATGCACCCGAATCTGGGGACGACGTCCCTCCGGCCCCTGGGTCTGTGGACAGCCTGGGGCGCCTTTCTTGCTTCTATCGCAAGCGGGGGCACCTTCACCCGTAAAGGCGGGCCCGTGAGGGAGGTGGGGGTCAGGCCCAGCCGGCTCGGGCTGCGTACCAGCCGAGCTGGATGCGGGTGTCGACGCCGGCGGTGTCCATGAGGCCGCGGATGCGGCGCTGGACCGTGCGCAGGGACAGGCCGAGCTGGCCGGCGAGGGCCTGGTCGGTCATGCCGGCGAGCAGCAGCGCGAGGATGCGCTCGTCGACGGAGTCGATCTCGCCCGGCCGCATCTCGACGAGGTCGTCGCCCTCGCGGTTGGGCCACAGCGGGTAGGCCCGCTCCCAGGCCGCCTCGAAGTAGGCGATGAGCGCCGACAGGACGCCGCCCGCGTGCACGAGCACCGACTCGGGCGCGGTGTTGCGCTCGGCCGACAGCGGCAGCATCGCGAGCGACTCGTCGGCGATGACGAGCTTCACCGGGACGTGGTCGGCCACCCGGATCTGCTCGCCGCGGTCGAGGTCGCGCAGGATCGCCTGCACGATGCCGGGCTGCGAGAGGGCGGACCGGTCGAGGATGGCGCGGTAGCGGATGCCGCGGCGCATCGACTCGTAGCCGGCGTCGTTCTCGTCGTAGGGCACGACCGACAGGTTCGGCACCATCATCGACCGCACCTCGTGCTGCGCGCCGCGCTGCAGCTGGGCGAACCGGTGGCGCACCGCCGCGGGGTCGGTGATGACCTCCATGACGTCAGCCGTGGTCGCGGTCGCCAGGGCGCTGCGATGCGCATCGGCCAGCTCGGCCAGATCGAGCTCGGCGGAGTAGAGCGCGTCGCGCTGCTCGCGCAGCAGGGCCCCGAGCGCGACGGCGGGCGGAGCGGCGACGTACGCCGTCGCACCGCTGCCGGAGCCAGGAGCCGCGACGACGAGACCGGCCCGCGCGAGCCGGTCCAGCACTTCCGACACCTCGGCGGCGCTGCGCCCGAGGTTCGACGACAGCGCGGCAGGCGTGGTCTCACCGCCCAGCACGAGCTGGCGGTAGACCTCCTCCTCCACGGCGTCGAGTCCGACGGCGCCCAGCATGTTGCCCCTTCGCTCTCCAGGTCCTCGGAGAACTCGGACGGCACCTGCCAAGGGGGCGTTCCGGCGGCCGGAGGTGACGTCAGCCACCTCGCGGCCGCCGGGGCTCACCACGGGACCCCTCGACCCGCAGCGCTCATGCCGCGCACGACCACCGCCTACCGCAGGCCGTAGGCGCGGATGATCGTCTGGCGCACGGCGTTGCCGCGGCCGTCGTGGCCGGACAGGCGCAGCGACACCGCGCCGCGCTTCGGTGCGCCGAAGTCGGCCGTCCACCAGGCGCCGCTGCTCGCCGAGAGCGGCACCGTGCGCCACGACTTCCCCTCGTCGAAGGACACCTCCAGCGACGGCTTGCGCACCTTGCCCGCACCGAACGCGTCAGCCAGATGGGTCACCGAGACCCGCAGCGACTGGCGGCCGCCGCGGGCATAGCCGTCGAGATCGGTGCGCAGGTCGTACGCCGTCTGCAGCACCGGCATGAGGTCGATCGACTCCATCCCGTTCGACAGCCCGGGGCTCACGACGGTCCAGGTGGTCCGCGTGCGCGGCGACCAGCGGTACTGCTGCGGGTCGCGCGAGGCCTGCAGATCGAGCTTGAGCTTGATCTTCTCGTCGCCGAGGTCGGTCAGCGACGCCGAGGCCCAGTCGGACGTCGCCACCTTGACGCCGTCGCGGTAGACCACGAGCCGCTTGGTGTCGCGGGGCTCGCCGGTCGTGAGATCGCCCTGGATGAATCCGGCGTGGCCGGTCTCGCCGTCGCTCCACGGCTGCACGTTGAGGTTGAGGAACGTGCCGTAGCGCTCCGACGACCAGAAGCCGCCGCCGTTGGACGGGTGCGCCACCGGCGAGAGCCAGTCCTCGGTCGTGCGGGTGCCGGCGACGACGTCGCGGATCTCCGACGACTGCGCCCACGCGAAGTCAGGGCCGCCGACGACCGCCTGCGCCCACCGCGTGCCCGGCTGCGCCGACAGGTAGTCGGTGCGCGTCGTGCCCATCGACTGCTTGAGCGGCCAGCCCAGCCCGGCGATGCGGTAGGGCCGGTAGTCCCAGCGGAACTCGCCGCCCGCGGCCTGCGGGCCGTGGAACCGCTGCACCACCGTGGCGAGCTCGGACCGCTTCGGCGCGTAGGTGAGCGTCGAGGGGATCCGCCCCTGCCAGAAGTCGACGAGGTCGTAGACGAACGACGAGTCCGGCGTCCCGACCACCGTGAGCCGCAGGCCCTTGGCCGCCCGCGCCAGCAGGTCGGCGCCCTCGGTCGCGCCGATCGCGACCACCGGCACGTCGGACTCGGTGCCGTCGGCCTTGCCGACGTACTCGAGCAGGGGGCCGGCCTTGTCGTTGACGACGCCGAGCACCGCGGCACCGGCGGCAGCCGCGTTGGCTGCGCGCTCCATCGAGCCGACGGCGTCGGTCCGGCGCACGAGCACGAACGCACCGCGGGCGTCGACCTTGGCGAAATCGTCGGCCGACCCGGTGCCGGCGTCGACGACGCGCAGCCGCCCCGAGCCGTCGTAGAGGGTGCTGGCCGCCTGGCCGACGATGTGGATGCTGCGGCCGGACGACGTCACCGTCATGTACGGCGTGGCCTTGCGCCAGCGGGCCTGAAGCTCCATCGCGCCCTGCGTCACCCGCTCGGTCGGCTGCGCCCACATCGAGTCGGCCCAGCCCGGCAGCACGTACTGTCCGCCGATCGCGACGCCCTGCGCGTCGGCGCGGTACCAGTCGAGGTAGAGGATGCGGTCCTCGGTGGCCGCCGGGACCTTCGCCTTCACCTCGACGATCTTCCGGGCGTCGAGCGACACCGTGCGGTCGCGGTCGAGCACGACCTCCGGGTCGACGAGCATCGCGACGCCGTACGAGTCGGGTCCGTGCGAGCCCGGCACCGCCATGAACGTCCTGAAGCTGTAGGTGCCCGGCAGCATCCGCAGGGTCAGGGTGCCGCTGTCGCCGACGGGGATCATCTCGACGTCGTACGCGCCGAGCTTCTGCATCTCGACGTACGCCGGTGCGGGGGCGCCGTCGGGGCCGCGCACCTCGAGCGTCACGTCGTGGCGCTCCTCCTCGGCGTACATGCCGATCTGCGTGCGCGCGGCGACGGCGCCGGACGCCGACGCCACGACCTGGCCCCCGTAGCGGCGGGCCTGCGCGGCGCGCGACGGGTCGGCGGTGACCGCGACGGTCGCGGTGCCCTTCGCCGGGACGAGCACCTTCGACGCCGACAGCGCGAACAGGCCGTCGGGCACGGGGCTGCCGGCATCGGCCATCGGGTCGACGTCGTAGGGCCCGCCGAGCACCTCCGTGTCGAGGGCGAGGTCGAGCGTCACGGCCTTCGACGTCGAGTTCGTGTACGTGATGGTGCGCGACAGCTGCGCCGGCGCGCTCTGCGGCCAGCGCAGGAAGCCCAGCCAGGCCGAGCCGGTCGCGGTGATGCCGGCCGTGGTCGCAGCCGCGACGTCGAGGCGGCCGGAGCCGGTCTGGTACGCGGTCAGGTCGAGCTGCTTCGCGCTGCTCATGAGCGCGTCCTTGATCTGCTGGCCCGTCCAGCCGGGGTGCTCCTCGGCCACGACGGCCGCGGCCCCGGCGACGTGCGGCGTCGCCATCGACGTGCCGCTCTCCGCGACGTACCAGCCGGTCTCGGCCGAGCCGCCCGCCTTCGCGGCCAGCACGTCGACGCCGGGTGCGGAGATGTCGGGCTTGAGCGCGTAGTCGTGGAAGCGCGGGCCCATCGAGGAGAACCACGCGAGGGTGTCGGACGAGTCGACGGCCGCGACCGTGAGTGCGTCGTCGGCCGCGCCGGGGCAGCTGATGGCGGCCTCGGCGCCGTTGTTGCCCGCGGCGACGACGAACAGCGCGCCGCTCGCCCGCGAGATGTCGTTGACCGCCTGGCACACCGGCTCGCTGCCGTCGGCGGGGTCGGAGCCGCCGAGGCTCATGCTCACGACCTTGGCGCCCTGCGCGGCCGCCCACTCCATGCCGGCGATGACCCACGAGTCGTCGCCGGAGCCCTCGTCGGAGAGCACCTTGCCGATGATGAGCTGCGAGCCGGGGGCCACGCCCTTCTCGGCGCCGCCCGCCGCCGCGCCCGAGCCGCCGACCGTCGAGGCGGTGTGCGTGCCGTGGCCGTTGCGGTCCTCCACCGTCTCGCCGGGCACGAAGCTCTTGCTGCCGACGACCCGGCCCACCAGGTCGGGGTGGTCGGTGTCGTAGCCGGTGTCGAGCACGGCGACCTTGACGCCGGAGCCGTCCCAGCCGGCCGCCCACGCCTCCGGCGCGCCGACCTGCAGCGTGCTGTCGGCGAGCGCCGCGTGCACCTTGCCGTCGAGCCAGACGCGGCTGACGCCGGAGCCGAGCAGGGCCGAGCCCGACGTCGACGTCGGCGACTCAGGGACGACGGCCGAGCGCAGCGAGGGTCGCTGCCGCTTCGACGCCGGCGTCAGGGCCTTCCACAGCGAGCGGGCCTTGGCCTTCGTCGCGCGCACGGCGGCGCCGTCGATGCTGCGCAGCGACCGCACGGTAGTCGTGCCGGGCAGGGCCGAAGCCGACCCGGCCGCCGTGTAGCTGACGATGAGCGGGATCCCGCCCGTGCGCTCGTCGGAGTAGCCCTGCTCGACCAGGCCCGTGACGTCGAAGAGCCGCTCGTCGACCCGGCCCGCTGCGAGGTAGGGCAGGGCCTCGTCGGGGATGACGTGGACGTGGCCGTCGATCGTCGTCTGGCGGATGCCGCCCGTCGCCCCGGGGGCGCGCTCGATGGTGGCGACCGAGCGCCCGTCGGGCGTCGTCGTGAGCGTGACGACGTCGCCGGTGATCAGCGTGACGGTGCTCGTCGTCGTGCGCCCCGGGGCCGAGGCGGGCCCGGCGCCCACCGTGGCAGCAGCGCCCAGCGGCGCAGCGCCGGCGGGCAGGGCGGCGGCGGCCGGGAGCACCAGCGCGAGCGCGGTGCAGGGGACGGCGAGGAGGGCGACGGGACGTCGGCGCACGATCATGCAGCGGTTCTAACCCGCGGCCGTCGTGGCGGGGAACGACGCGGACGTGGCGCGATCGCGCCACGGCGTGAACCCGCCACGCGTCGAGGTTTCTCCGACAGCGGGTGGCAACCGATGCTGGTGAGGAGGCGGAGTCCTCCGTGCGGCTGGCCCCTGGTTCGCACGGCGGCTCGTGGCTGCCGCCCGGGGACAGTGCCATGGACCCCGTGCGTCAGCTGCCCCCAGGTGACGTGCGGATGCGCGGCAGCCACCGGGGCCCGGCACTGCCCCGCCGGGCCCCGCGCCTCACCCCGAGCCGGTCGGGCTGTCGGGCGACGGGGGACCGACAGCCCGGCCCCGGCCCGCGGGTCCGCCGCTGCTTCGTGAAGGCCCCCTCTGTTCGGTTCTCGTGCACGAAGCCCCTGGGCCCCCGCTGGGCGTGGCGGAGGGACGACGCCACGGCCAGTAGGGGACTGCATCGAGGATGAAGGTGACCTTCGTGCAGTAGAACCGTCGTTCGAGGGCCTTCATGGCCGGAGCGGTTCGGGGGTGCCGGGGTCGCTGCGTGCGGCTGCGCTCAGGGGGCGGCGGTGCCTCGGGCCTTCTCCTGGGCGACGACGGCGTCGCGGTCGGCGAGGCGCCGCAGGCCGGCGTAGGGCTGGGCGAGCCGGTGGTTGCCGCGCAGCCGCTGCTCGTGGCGGTCGAGGAAGGCCCAGTAGCCCGCGGTGAACGGGCACGCGGTCGGGCCTACGCGCACCTTCGGCGAGTAGACGCAGCCCCTGCAGTGGTCGGTCATCCGGTCGAGGTAGGCGCCGCCCGAGGCGTAGGGTTTGGTGGCCATCCGCCCGCCGTCGGCGTAGAGCGCCATGCCGACGACGTTGGTGACCATCACCCAGTCGTAGCCGTCGAGGAACGAGTCGCGGAACCACGCCGCCGTCTGGCGCGGCTGGTACCCGCGCTGCAGCGCCCAGCTGCCCAGCACCATGAGCCGCACGATGTGGTGCGACCATCCGCGGTCGCGCACGTCGCGCAGCGCGCTGCGCAGGCACGCGGCCTGCACGGCGTCGGCGTCGAGCTCGGCGAACCAGTCCGGCAGCGGCGTCGTCGCGCCGAGGGCGTTGCCGTCGGCGTACTCCTCGCCGAGCGCCCAGTAGAGCTGCCAGGCCCACTCGCGCCAGCCGACGACCTGGCGCACCATCGCCTCCGCGCTCTGCAGCGGGATGCCGCCGGCGCGGTACGCCTCGACGACGGCGTCGACCACCTCGAGCGGGTCGAGCAGGCCGAGGTTCATCGGCACCGAGAGCAGGCTGTGGGACATCACCCAGTCGCCCTCGAGGACGGCGTCCTCGTAGGGCCCGAACGTCGCGAGGCGGTACGTCACGAAGTCGTCGAGGGCGGCGAGCGCCTCGGCTCGGCCGGACGCGAACCGGCGCGGCCCGTCGTCGCCCACGAGGACGACGTCGTCCCACGTGTCGAGCTCGGCGCGCACCTCGGCGTCGATCGAGTCCTCGACCGGGTACGCCGGCTCCGGCAGGCCGAGGGTTCGCTGCTTCTTCGGCGGCGGCAGGCGGTTGTCGGCGTCGAAGTTCCACCGGCCGCCCTCGGGCTCGCCGTCGGGCTCCATAAGGATGCCGAGACGGCGCCGCTGCCAGCGGTAGAAGTCCTCCAGGATCGGCCGACGCGTGCCCAGCCACTCCTGGAAGTCGTTCTCCCCCAGGGTGAATCCCCGGGCGGGCAGCACCGTCATGCCCTGCTCGCGCACCCAGCGCCGGGCGGCGTACGACGTGGGGTCGACGACGCTGACCTCGCGCGTATCGATCCCGAGGCCGGCCAGCGCCTCCCCGTACGACGGCGCGCTCACGTGGATGGCCCGGCCGTCGAGATCGTGGGCGAGGCGGCGCAGGGCAGTCAGGATGATGTGGGCCTTCTGCCGGTGAGCGCGACGGCGTCGGAACGCCTGGCGGGACTCGACGAGGAGCACCTGCTCGTCGTCGGCCAGGTCGGCGTAGAAGTGCGGACCGAGCTGGTCGGCGAACAGCAGCCTCACGCCGTCGATCGTCCCGGCGGATGCGCCGCCCCGCACCTCGACCGCCCCCTCACGGGCCGGGCCACGTCCGCCATGGGTGGCGCTGTCGTCCGGTTCTACTGGTCATGGGGACCCCTCATCAATGATGAGGGGTCCCCATGACTCATAGAACCGGACAGGGGGTGCCCTCATGCGGAGGGAAATCCCCAGGCGCGGAGGGGGCCGGGGTCGGACCATGGGGGCGTGGTGGAGATCCGGCGGGCGGCGTCCGCTCCTGAGGTGCGGGCGGCGGCGCCTCTGTTCGACGGCCCCCCGACGCCGGAGGCGACGGCGGCGTTCCTCGCCGACCCCTGCCACCACCTGCTGCTCGCCTGGGACGCCGGCGTCCCGGTCGGGTTCGTGACGGGCGTGGAGATGGTGCACCCCGACAAGGGGCGCGAACTGTTCGTCTACGAGCTCGGCGTCGACGAGGCCGCCCGCGGCCGCGGCATCGGACGGGCCCTGGTCGAGGCGATCCTCGGTGTCGCCCGCGAGCGCGGCTGCTACGGCGCCTGGACCGCGACCGAGCCCGACAACGACGGCGCCCGCGCCACGTATCGCAGCACAGGCGCCGTCGAGGAGCCGACCATCACCGAGGTCTGGACGTTCTAGCCCACAGCCGAGACTGATCGTGCGGGCGTTTACACCCCGGGAGAAGCCCCCACACGATCAGTCTCAGCAGAGGGTCAGCGGCTCAGTCCTTCGGGCAGTAGGTGGTCG
>Ga0233425_10011749_pt1 | contig 10108 bp, 6 predicted proteins | sample Watercolumn_Towu_2_FD_181712 | JGI IMG/M metagenome (GOLD analysis project Ga0233425, IMG submission 181712) | Freshwater microbial communities from Lake Towuti, South Sulawesi, Indonesia - Watercolumn_Towuti2014_140_MG | ecosystem: Environmental > Aquatic > Freshwater > Lake | place: Indonesia... | reverse complement strand
CGATCACGGGCCCGAACCGGTCGTAGTCGAGCACGATGTCGCTCGTGTCGGCGAACACGCCGTCGAAGCACTCGGCGGCGGTGAGCCTGTCCCCGTCGCCGTCGATGTCAGCGTCCGGATCGGCATCGACATCGGAGTCGCCGGCGTCGGCCTCGGTATCGGCGTCGACGGCAGCGTCAGCGTCGGCGTCTGCGTCTGCGTCTGCGTCAGCGACAGCGTCGGCGTCGGCGTCAGCGTCAGCATCGACGTCGGTGTCAGCGTCGGTGTCGGCGTCCGCATCGGCATCGTCGCCGCCCGCGTCCGGGTGTCCGACCAGGTCCGAGCCGCAGGCGCAGACCAGGGCCAGCGCCGCGACGAGCCACTTCACCGTGATCGGGAGCATGACGTCATTCTACAACCTTCCGTCGCTCACGCTCACGCTCACGTTCACGCTCACGGGGAGAGGAGGGGTCAGCGCAGGTAGACCCTGCGGTGCGCGACGAACAGGCCCGCGCAGTAGATCGAGGCGATCGCGGCCGAGACGATGGCCGCGACCGGAGCGAGCCCGAGCTCGGGGCGGACGACGTGCACGACCCAGCCCGCGACGCCCAGCGCGAGGATGGCGAGGCTCCGGAGCGCCGCGAGCCCGTGGCTGCGGCGGGCGCCTTCGGTGGCGATCAGGTCGCACAGCCCGCCGGAGCCGAGCTCCGCGGCGAGCATCGCGATCACCGGCCAGAGCGGGACCTCGGACAGCGAGAGGAGGCTCACGACCGAGGTCGGTGCGACGGCCTCCAGGAAACGGAACACGATCTCTCCGGGACCGACCGGCCAGCCCTTCCGGGCGAGGCCGCCGAGGACCCGGTAGGCGTACTGCGCGCCCGAGACCACGGTAAGGGTCGTGATCGTGTACACGATCAGGTCGAGCATGGCCCGGACCGGGAGCACGGCCGACGCCGCGGTCGCGACCGAGTAGAGCGCGAGCTGCGTCCAGATCTTCGGACCGACGGGTTTTCCGCGGGCCGCGCGGACCACCGCGATGGCGAGCGCGACGGCGACCATCGCTCCCTGGCCGGCCAGCAGGACGACCCTGTTGTCCTGCCAGACGAGGTTCCAGAACGCGAACCCGCCGCCGCCCATCTGGATCGCGGTCTTGTACTTGGCCAGCGTGGCGGTGTGGAACTCGACGCGGTGGGTGGCCGCCATGCTCCGCATGCCGGTGACCGCCATCTCGCGGAAGAAGATGACCGCGGCCATCCAGGTGGGGATGAGCGATTCGCCCGATCCGGTCTCCCCCTCGAGCCGGACGAACGGCAGGAAGGCGAAGGCCAGGAACATCTTGTCGGCGATCGGGTCGAGAAGGCCTCCCAGCACCGTCGGGCCCTGCTTTCGCGCCAGCTTGCCGTCCCACCAGTCGGTCAACGCCAGCAGCGAGAACGCGGCGAGCGCGATCAGCTTGTGGGCCAGGGTCTCGCCAAAGATCAGATAACACGGGATGGGCAGCAGGAGGATGCGCGAGATCGTGAGGTGGTTGGCCCTGAGCTGCACGTCGGCTTTTATACCGCACAACCGATGTGGTGGGCCACGGACGAGGGGGGCGGTCGACGTTCCATGGAGTGGGAGCCACCCCAACATGAGCGTGAGCGTGAGCGTGAGCGAGCTTCGGCTCCCTCACACGAACAGGAGCTCCGGGACGTACCGACCCGCCACGGCCCAGCACGCGCCGACGCAGATCGCCACGGCATAGGGCACGAACACGCCGGAACGTTCCTGGTCGTGCCCGGGACCTCGGTGGAGCGTGAGCACGCCGCGCAGGGCCGCTCTCGTCCGGCCGCGTCGGGCCGCCGCGACCACGGCGATCGCGCCGCCCGCGAAGCCGGTGAAGAGCAGGACGTAGAGCACGATGGCCCACGCCGCCGTGGGCCACCCGAGGAGGGCGCCGACCGCGGCCATCAGCTTGACGTCGCCCCATCCCATGCCTCCGCCCGCGGCGAGCATGGCGGGCAGGCCGCCGAGCAGCACGGCCGCGATCACCGCGGTGGCAAACGAGTATCCGCCTCCGCTCCACGACAGCAGGAGCCCGGTCACGAGCGCTGGGAGCGTGAGGACGTCGGGGACGCGGCGCGTTCGCAGGTCGAAGGCAGCGGCCGTCAGACACACGACGACGCAGACTATATCTCCGAGGACGCGGATGTGGATCGACGACACCTACCGGTTGCTGCCCTTGAGGTCCTCGCCGAACGAACGCAACGTCTTGGTCTTGGTGTGCGAGCTCCGGGCTTTCTCGGAGTCGACCTTCACCGCGGTCTCGCCGGCCAGCGCGTTCGTCGCGCCGGCGAAGAGGTCCCGGATGTTGTCGCCGAAGATCGTCACCACGCCGATCGCCGCGATGGCGATGAGGGCGACGATGATGATGTACTCGGTCATCCCCTGACCACGACGACGTCTGGAGCTCCTGAGCATCACGGCCTCCATCTCCACGTGCGTGCCCTTGAAGCATGGCACAAGACAGGCCGTCGCGGCAAGCGGAAGGTCCGGCTCGAGCGACTCGGCTCTTTCTCCGACACGGTGGCTTGGCCTACCATGGGGTGCAACCTTGGCATGAGCGTTGATGAGCCGCACTCCGTGTCACGGAGGTGAGATGGACCGACGACAGGAAGAGGAGAAGAGGGCCAGGTCGTTCGATCGACAGGGAGCGCTCTCGACGAGTGTGCTCGATCGCGCGCGTCTCTCGGCCGGCGACCAGAGCGCCGGGTTGCGGGTGTCGCTGCTGCTCTATCACCGTGACGGGGTCGAGGCCGCACCGCTGGTCGAGGGACAGAGCCTGGTCATCGGCCGGGCCTACCCCGCCGACCTCGCCATCGCGGACGAGAGCCTGTCGAGGCAGCACGCCCGCGTCGAGATCACCGACGGCGAGATCTGGGTCGAGGACCTCGGCTCCACCAACGGGACGTGGGTCGACGGCGAGCTCGTCGAACGGTGTCCTGTCGGACCCGAGTCTGAGCTGGTCCTCGGGACCGTGGTCGTCGCGGTCCACGCCCTCGGGAGCTGGGACGACGTCGCGGGCCTCGACGGACACGACCGGTTCCAACGAATCCTCGAGGCCGAGGTCGATCGCGCGCGCGCTTTCGGCAGAGAGCTCGCGCTGATCCTCGTGCAGGACTCCGGGGAGCCCCACGGTCACGTCCGCCGCTGGCTCCCCGAGGTGCGGCGCCTGCTCCGGCCCTTCGACGTGCCGGCGCTCTACAGCGCCGACACGTTCGAGGCGATCCTGCCCGAGGCCGGGATCGCGACGGCCCGCGCCACGGCGCGCCTCCTCTCGGATCACGTAGATGGGCTCCGTTGCGGCATCGGCGTGTTCCCGAACCACGGCGGCTCGGCCGAGGAGCTCCTGGAGGTCACCGGCGAGGCGCTCCGCGCGACGAGCGCCACCGAACGCGTGGTGGTCGGCCGGACCACTCCGAGCGCGGTGGAATGCACGGCAAGCACCGAGGAGAGCCCGGGGCCGGTCGCGCGATCGAGCGCGATGCTCCGGGTCCTGGAGGCCGCCCGACGGTTCTCCAACACGTCCATGCCCGTGCTCATCCAGGGCGAGACCGGCACGGGCAAGGAGGTCGTGGCCCGGCTGATCCACGACTGGAGCGAGCGGCGCGACAAACCCATGATCTGCGTGAACTGCGGGGCCATCCCGGCACAGCTCGTCGAGAGCACCCTCTTCGGGCACGAGAAGGGCGCCTTCACCGGCGCCAGCACCCAGGCCAGGGGGGTCTTCGAGACGGCCGAGGGCGGGACCGTCCTGCTCGACGAGATCGGGGAGATGCCCATCCAGGCCCAGGCCGCCCTGCTCCGCGTGATCGAGACCCGGAGGTTCAACCGCGTGGGCTCGGCCAAGGAGCTGAAGGTCAACGTGCGGATCATCGCGGCCACCCATCGCGACCTCGAGAAGATGTGCGAGACCGGCGAGTTCCGGCGCGACCTCTTCTACCGGCTCGATGCGATGGCTGTGCGCATCCCGCCGCTGCACAAGCGGCCGGAAGACATCGAGCCGCTGATCGCGCGGTTCATTCACAACGCGAACCGGGCCAACGCGCGCAGCATCGCCGGCACCGACGACGAGGCCCTCGAGCGGCTCCTGAACCACGCGTGGCCAGGAAACGTCCGCGAGCTGAGGAACACCATCGAGCGGGCCGTGGTCATCGCGCGGGGGGACCGGATCACCACGGCAGACCTGCCGGAGCGGATCTGCTGGCTCCCCTCCCGGAGAGCGCCGGCGCAGAGCTCCTCGAACGACGTCGTGGACGAGCCCCTCGGCGTGGAATCGATCGACCTGCGGTCGGTCGTGTCGGCCTACGAGACCAAGCTCGTCCTCAACACCTTGAAGGCGGTGAGCTGGGACCGGAACAGGGCGGCGAAGGCCCTCTCGCTTCCGGTACGCACGCTGTCGTTCAAAATGCAGCAACTCGACATCAAGAAACCCGGTTGAGATCGATGCGTCGTGCAGATGCGGCAAGCTCCGGCCAGCGGCAAGGTATTGCCGGCAGGATCTTGCCAGGATGAGGACATCGGGAGATCTGACGTGATCGGCCGGACAGTCCGGTCGGACTGATGTCGTGATACAATTCCACATCCTCGGGGACAGTCACTCGATGCCGGAAGTCGGAGACATCCTGGGCGACAAATACATGCTCACTCGCGAGATCGGGAAGGGCGGGATGGGCGTGGTCTTCGAGGCCGAGCACCTCGAGCTCCGGAAGAGGGTGGCGATCAAGTTCCCGCACCAGGAGCTCGTGGAGGATGCTCTGGAACTCGAACGCTTCAAGCGAGAGCCTCGCGTGGCCGCGGCGACGGGACATCCCGGGATCGTGGATGTCTACGACATCGGAGTCTGCGAAGGTGGAACTCCCTACGTCGTCATGGAGCTCCTCGAAGGACGAAGCCTCGGCTCGCTGATCGATGAAGAGGGGCGCCTGGAGACAGACCTCGCCGTGTACATCACGGCCCAGGTGCTCTCGGCCCTCGCCGCGGCCCACGCGAAGAAGATCATCCATCGCGACCTCAAACCGGACAACGTGTTCCTCGTGGAGACCTGCCAGACGCTCCCCTCCATCAAGCTCCTCGACTTCGGGTCATCGAAGATGATCGAGGGGTCGATGTCGGCCGACGCCCTCACCGAGAGCGGCGTCATCAGAGGGACTCCGTGCTACATGGCACCCGAGCAGATCTCAGGGGACTGCCAGCTCGACAAACGGCTGGACATCTATGCTGCCGGGGTGCTGCTCTACGAGATGCTCACCGGCCGGCGCCCGTTCGAGGCGGACCACGTCTTCGCGATGGTGCACCGGGTGCTCTACGCGGACTTCCCTCCGCCTCGCGAGCTCCGCGCCGACGTACCGGCAGAGCTCGAGGCGATCGTCCTGCGCGCCATGTCCAGGGACCGGGAGGCACGGTTCAGCACGGCCGAGGCCATGCTCCAGGCGCTCCTGCCGTTCACGGACCCGGTGACCCGGGGGAGGATCTCCTTCCCGGACGGCCTGAACCCGGATGCCTGTCTCGAGAGCGGCTCGGAGGACATCGCCACGGCCGCGACAATGCGCGAGGTCCCCATCCCGGCCACCCTGGCCGCGCGTGTCTCTCCACCGCCCGCTGCCAGCCCGCCGCCGAAGCGGCGCCGCTCGGGCGCGATCGCTTTCGCGGCCGCCACCGTGCTCGCGCTGGGCATCGGCGGCGTCTGGTGGTTCGTGGGCCGGGCCGCGGGCGGGGAAGCAGCGACCGATGCGCCGGCCACGGCAGGGTCGGGACCAGCCCCCGTGAAGGTCGCGAGCGAGCCGGCCGCGCCGGTCGTGGAGCCGATGACAGAGGAGGTCCCGAGCGGGCCGGACGCGGGAGCCTCACCGGTCGAGGCGGCCGGCGGCGATGTGGTGACCCTGACGTTGACCAACGTCCCGGCGGACGCCGAGGTGTATCTCGGAGATGCCAGGCTCGACCAGGAGACCAACCGCGTGAGCCCGTCACCCGAGGAACGGTTGCTCGAGGTCCGGCTTCCGGCTGGCCGCATTGTCCGTGAGCCGATCACGCTCGACGAGAGCACGTCCATCGACGTCACGGCGCTCGTCGCGACGCACTCGAAGCGGCGGACCGGCGACCGGGACCTGCCGAGGAAGGTCCGGCCGCCCGCCGGATCGTCGTCCACCCAGCCCGCCGTCCAGGGAGGGGAGGACCCGGAGGACCACGATGGGAAGCGACGCGACGACATGCCGTTCGAGAACGTGTACCGACCATAGCGCGCGGCGCGCGGCACGCGGCGCGCCCGCGGCCTCGGCTCGGAGGGTGTGATGCGTTGCCGGCCACGAACCGCCGTGCTGTCCTGCGCCCTCGTCGTCGCGGTCTCGCGCGCCGGGCTCGCCGAGGACGCGCCGCCTCCTCCGCCGTCCGTCCCCGTGGAGGGACCGCTCGCGCCCGGCGTCACCGGCGAGCAGGGCGAGGAGGATGCCGAGGACGAAGATCCGGACGTCCACCGGTCGTACCTCCACTTCCAGGCCGGCATGGAGCTGGTGGAGCGGGAGCTGTGGGAGGCGGCCGTCGCCGAGTTCGAGGAGTCGCTTCGCCTCCACCACAACAGCTCCGCGCTGCTCAACCGCGCGCTCTGTCTCCAGCGGCTGCTGCGCTACCAGGAGGCCATCGGCGCCTTCCAGGAGTACCTGGACCGCCACGCCGGCGAGGCATCGCCCGAACGGATCGCACAGATCACCCAGACCATCGAGGACATCCGGTCGCTCGTGACCGAGGTCCACCTGGACGTCAGCCCTCGCGGCGCGACCATCTTCGTCAGGGGTCGCACCGTGGGCACCAGCCCGCTCGCGGGTCCTCTCCTGCTCTACAGCGGCGAGCACGGCCTCGAGGTGCGGATGGAGGGCTACCAGTCCTACCAGGAGGACATCATGGTGGTCCGGGGCCGTCCGCTGCACCTCGGCATCCAGCTCTCCCTGGTGCCGGACACCGGTTTGCTGCGGGTCGCCACAGATCCGGACGGCACGCGGATCGCCATCGACGACCAGGACGTCGGCGACCCGCCGTACGAGGGGCGCCTGCGGCCCGGCGTGCACATCGTCACCGCGAATGCGCCCGGCTACCGGACCGAGGACGTGATCGTCACCGTCACCGAGGGATCGGAGCAGGACGTCACGGTCCGGCTCCACCGCAACCGTCTCACCCGGGAGTGGTTCTGGTCGGCCCTGGGCCTCTCCGCCGCCGGAGTGGTCGCCACGGCGGTCCTCGGGATCGTGGCGCTCGGCTATGACGCGAGCTACGACCGGTCGGACCGCGACGACCTCGCCCTCTACACCGAGGGACACCAGATCATGCTCGCCACCGACGTGAGCCTCGGGATCACCGGCGGGCTGGCCCTGACCACGTTCATCTTCGGGCTCCTGACCGACTGGCAGACCCCGCGCCCGAACGCCGAGTAGCCCGCGGCAGGTTCCTGCCGGCAAGATCCTGCCAACTCCGAGCAGCATCCTGCCGAGCTCCTGCGACTCGGCGCGACTCGAGCCGATGCTGGAGCGTACTCACCTGGAATTCCACGGAGAAGTTCTGTCGAGTGGACCTGGCAGAGCCGTTGCTTTCTCGTGGTTCCGCGAGGCGCGGAGCTTCGCGGAGGAGGGAAGACAATGGCAGGAACTTCATCGAACTGGGCGTCGTCTTCGGACCGAGCCCCGCGAGGTCTCTCTTGAACGGCCGGGTGATGTCGGTGGGCATGGACGTCGGCTCCACCACGGTCAAGACGGTCGTGCTGGACGAGGACGACACCATCGTCTGGAGCGCGTACGACCGGCACGAGACCCGACAGGCCGAGGTCCTGCTGAGCCAGCTCCGGACCGTCCAGGACGAGCTCCGGGGCCACGGGTTCAGGTTCTTCATCACCGGCTCCGGGTCCGGCTCGATCGCCCCGGTGATCGGCGCGACCTTCGTGCAGGAGGTCAACGCGATCGAGGTCGCGGCCGAGCGGCTCTACCCGGACACGGGCGCGGTCGTCGAGCTCGGCGGCCAGGACGCGAAGATCATCGTCTGGAAGTCGAACGGCTCGGACGAGCGTCGCTCCGTCATTACCATGAACGACAAGTGCGCCGGCGGCACCGGGGCCACCATCGACCGCATCCTGTTCAAGGCGGGCGTGTCCGCCCAGGACGCGGTGGGCATCCCCTGGGACCCCCGGGTCGTCCACCCGATCGCCGCCAAGTGCGGCGTCTTCGCCGAGACCGACGTCGTGGGCCTGCTCAAGTCGGGGATCTCGCGGACCGAGATCGTGCCGTCCCTGTTCCACGCGATCACCCAGCAGAACCTCGAGGTCCTGACCCGGGGCAACGTGCTGCGCGACCGCGTGCTGCTGCTCGGCGGGCCGAACCGGTTCTTCCCGCAGCTCGTCGAGTGCTGGCGTTCGCAGATCGCCAGGCACTGGCAGGAGCGGCGATACACGCCGGAGCACGGCGACCTCGAGGTGGCGATCCACTGCCCCGAGAACGCGGAGCTGTTCGCCGCGTACGGCGCCGTGCTGTTCGGCAACCTCGAACGCGCGCACGCCGGGCGGGACGGAGTGGAAGAGGAGGACGGCGTCACGGACCGGTGCCCGCTGGAAGCGCTCGAGGCGTACATCCGGACCGATCGGGTCGACATGCTGTCCCGCAGCGGGCGCAGCCGTCCGCCGCTGGTCCGCGACGAGGCCGAGAAACAGGCGTTCCTCGAGAAGTATGCGACAGCCGCCTTCACACCCAGGGCGCTTTCGCCCGGCGAGACGGTGCGCGCCTACCTCGGCATCGACGGCGGCTCGACGAGCACCAAGGCCGTGCTGCTGGACGAGAGCGGCGATATCATCGACCAGAGCTACGTCCTGTCGTCGGGCAACCCGCTCGAGGACGCGAAGACCATCTTCGCCGAGATCGAGGACCGGGCGCGGTCGCAGGGAGCGACCCTCGAAGTCCTCGGGGCGGGTGCGACCGGATACGCGAGCCGGCTCCTCAAGGAGACCTTCTGCCTCGACACGGCCATCGTCGAGACCGTGGCGCACATGCTCAGCGCCCAGCGCGAGTACGACGACGTGGACGTGATCTGCGACGTCGGGGGCCAGGACATCAAGCTCATCTTCCTCCAGGACGGACGGATCAAGGACTACCGCTTCAATACCCAGTGCTGCGCGGGCAACGGGTACTTCCTGCAGAGCATCGCCAGCCAGTTCAACATCCCGCTCGACGAGTTCGCCGACCGCGCGTTCCAGGCCCGGATCGCGCCGTCGTTCCACTACGGGTGCGTCGTGTTCATGGAGCAGGACAAGGTCCACCTCCAGCAGCTCGGCTGGAGCCCGGAAGAAATGCTCGCCGGGCTCGCCCAGGTGCTGCCGATGAACATCTGGCAGTACATCGCCCGTGAGCCGAACATCGCACGGTTCGGCAGGCGCTTCGTGCTCCAGGGCGGGACGCAGCGCAACCTCGCGGCCGTCAAGGCGCAAGTCGACTACATCCGGGAGCGGATCCCGGACGCCGAGGTGTTCGTGCACCGCCACGCCTCGGTCGCCGGTGCCATCGGCGCGGCGCTCGAGGCGCAGCGCGTTGTCCGGCAGCGCGGGTCGAGCTCGTTCATCGGGATCTCCGGGGTCATGAGCATCGAGCACGAGACCCGGAACGACCAGACCACCCGCTGCTCCTTCTGCTCGAACCACTGCCCGCGCACGTTCATCACCACCGTCGCTCCGGGCGGCCGCCGGACCCTGTTCGTATCCGGCTACGCCTGCGAGAAGGGCAGCGCCACCGACCTCGCCGAGATGCGGGCGATCGAACAACAGACCAGGAGCCGACTGGACTCCTCGGTCAACCTCGTTGACGAGGCCGCGACCACGCTGTTCGCGCAGTACGACGCGGCCCCGCCCTCGGTCGCGAGGCGTCCCGTCGCCAACGGAGTGCTGAACGGGCTGCTCGACCGGCTCGTCGCGACCCGCCGGCCGGCCGGGGCCGCCGACGTGCGGCGCGACGAGATCACCGTGGGGATACCGCGAGCCCTGACGCTCTACCACTCCGCGCCGTTCTTCTCCACGTTCTTCCGAGCCCTCGGCGTGCGGGACGTCGTGTTCTCCGACGTGACCTCG
>Ga0233425_10011748_pt1 | contig 10108 bp, 9 predicted proteins | sample Watercolumn_Towu_2_FD_181712 | JGI IMG/M metagenome (GOLD analysis project Ga0233425, IMG submission 181712) | Freshwater microbial communities from Lake Towuti, South Sulawesi, Indonesia - Watercolumn_Towuti2014_140_MG | ecosystem: Environmental > Aquatic > Freshwater > Lake | place: Indonesia... | reverse complement strand
GGCGGGCCGGCAATCGCGGTTATCCGCAATGCGGCGGCGAAAAGGACAAGGGGCTGGATGCAGGCACCCAACCCCTTGATTTTCGTGGTAGGCCGTGGCGGATTCGAACCGCCGACCAACGGATTAAGTCAGGCGCGGGGCGCTTTCGGATTGTAGAAGGCTGGCGGTCCTTAGACACCCCTCTCCCACCGGGCTATCATTCGCCATACGGTTATCGGGGGAACGGATCATGACCACAACTGCCACACTTTCTCAGACTGCCCAGCGACGCCTGGACCGGCTTGCAAAGGCTGCTGGCCGCACCCCGCAGCAGGCGCTGCGGTACGTGCTGCGGGACGGTTTCGAGGCTGCCGAGCGCACCGTCAAGCTGGTTTCTGCTCGCATGAAAAAGGGGCGGACGATTCCGCACGAAGAAGTCAAACAACGACTCGATGCGTTGATCGCTGCCCATGGCCGGAAGAAGAAAAAAGCGGCTTGAGTGGCACGAAGACGCGCTCGATGAGCTGGCCGAGGCCCTGGCGTGGTACGAGGAGTTGAATCCCGCCGCTGCCAGACGCATGAAGTCCGCTATCCTGGCTGCAGCGTCTTCCCTGGTTGCGGAGCCGGTATCGGTTCCAGGCCGGCCGGGGATTCTCGCCGGAACCCGGGAGCTTCCGGTGGGGCATCGCGTTCCATTCACACTCGTTTTCGTTCGTAGTGAGCAGATCGGCGACTGCACGATCTACCATTGCCTGCACCAGGCTCGAGAGTACTTCAATCATTAGTTTTACAGCGCACCCGCCGGAAAGCGGAAAATTAGGCCCGCGATCCAGTGCCAAATGGCGCGGCGTGTTACACATGTAGAAGAGAAAAGGGCCTGAGATTGCTCTCAAGCCCTTGATTTCGGTGGTAGGCCGTGGCGGATTCGAACCGCCGACCAACGGATTAAAAGTTTCAACTATTTGTCATTTTTTAACCGTATTGGCCCGCCCTCGCTCGCCATTGCTCGCCAACGGTTTTCCGTCTATGTCACGCTTGCCTGTCCGGCACCCAGCCCCTATACTTTCCCCATGAAAAAGAAGTCTCTTTTCCAGCAAAACCCGCACCTTCAAGGTGGCAAGGGCTATCAGAAAGCCTTGCGTGCCAACGTGCTGTCCTCGATGGCCATAGAAGGCGTGCGCAAGGTCGCGGAAAAGGCCCTCCCCGCCGCACAGGTCAAGCCCGCCAAGGCCTAGGCCCCGCTTCTGCGCAGCACCGCGCGGAAAACCCCTTTCATCGGCTCGTAATCCCGCCCCATGCCGGCCTGCACGGCCAGGAAATAGGCCTGTCGCGCCTTTCCTGCGATTCCTGAGAAGTCCAGCAGCGGCAAGCCCGCCTGCAAGGCCATGAGCGTCGTCAAAAGGCGCGACAAGCGCCCATTGCCTTCCCGGAAGGGGTGGATCAGCACCAGCTCGCAATGCACGGTGGCAAGCGCCTCGACGATCTTGTCGCGGTCATCGAAAACGCAGGGCGTGTAGCGCTTCAGCTCGTTCCGTCCAAACTCTTCCATCAGGCGCGGAACCTGCGCTGCCATGGCGAAGGCGAAGCCGCCCTTGCCGATATTCACCTGTCGATAGCGGCCCGCCCACGGATAGACCTCCCCCAGCCATTGCCGGTGCATGGCGCAAACATCCTTGGCCGTGAAGCAATGATCGGCGGAGTAATGCCGGATCGCCCAATCCGTCGCCTCCGCCAGCTTGACCGCCTCCAGGGCGTCCATTTCCCGCTTCAGACGGATTCCCGCCAGATTTTTCAGAACCCTTCCACGCGAACCCGGCTCGAACTGCCCTTCGGGAAGGCCGCTGATGTCGTAACGGTCGGGCATCGGATCAGGCCGGCTGCATGATTGCGGGAAGCCGAGTCTTCCAATCCGACATCAGCACAAGATCGCATTGCATGGCCGTGCCGCCTTGCTCAATCAGCTCCAGTTCACCCACCTTCGGCGCAATCGTGAAGGCCTCACTCATCAGGCGCAGCACGGCCTGTTTGTATTCCGTGTCCGGATTGCCGGCGAGATGCACGCCCTTCATCTCCAGCACCATCAGCCGGTTGTTTTCCTTCTTCTCGCCATGCTGCAGGGCGAAGATGAAGTCGGGATAGATTTTCTCGCGGCGCCAGCCCTGCACCGCGTATTGCGCGCGTGCCACGTTGCGATGCCACCAGTGCAACGCCTGCTCGCCGTCGAGATAGACGGCGACATCACGCTCGTCCTGGCTGGAAAAGTCGTTCCGGTAGATCGGCGCGAACAGGCTGCGCTCCAGCGGCCCGCCGTTCCTGCCGACAAGCTGATCCGCTCCCTCCGGCTCGAAGGTTTCCGTCTCGAAGGGCATGTGCCAGTTTTGTTTGATGTCGGCGCGCAGCTTGAACTGGATGCGGCCAGCCGCCACCTCTTCCCGGAAACGGGCCTCTGCCTGCCGGTCGCGCACCTTGTCCAGCCATTTGCGCAGCTCCTCCACGATCAGGCCGGCGGCCTCGCCCAGCTTGGTATCGTCGAAACCGCGCGCCCGCAGGCCGTCCTCCAGCTTGCCGACGATCTCGCGGGCGATCCAGGCGTTCAGCACGATGTCGGAAACCATCCGCACGGCATAGGCCGGATCGAGACGCAGCGCTTCCCCCGTGGCGCCCGTTTCCTCGTCCACGATGCGCGTGCCGCCCTCGTCGGCCAGCCGTATCCGCCGCATCTGCCGCTCGGCCCCCTGCAGGTTGTCGGGAATGCTCGCCACCAGCGGCGCAACGTCCAGCCCCGACCAGTCCAGCCCGAAAAGAATATCCTGCTCGTAATCGAGCGCCCGCGCGATGCCATCCTCGATCCGCAGCACCAGCGGCAGATAGATTTCCGTCTTGGCTAACTGCATGCGCCGCTTGATCCTGCGCGGCCCGTTGCCCTTGCCGCCGTCACCCGTGCGGATTTCCTTCACCAGATCGCCCAGCCCGTCTTCCTCCAGCCCGGTCTTGATGGCCGTCACCACGGCGGCGGTGTCGGCGTGGTGCGTGACGACATAGCACTCGTCGAGCGCCGGCACGTCGGTTTTCTCGGCATGGGGCTGGCGCAGGATGCGGCCGACGAGCTGCGTCATGGCCGACAGGTTGGAACTCGCCGACAGCGCGCACAGCACGTAGGCGAAGGGACAGTCCCAGCCCTCCTGCAAGGCCTGCTTGGTGATGATGACGCGCACCCGGTTGGAAGGGGACAGTAAATCCTGATTCTCCGGCGCGGCCAGATCGTTGGTGTCGGCCGTCTTGATGGCGATCTCCGCCTCGTCCAGCCCCGCTGTGCCCAGCCACTCCTTCACGTCGAGGGCGTGGATATGCGCGCCGTCGCGCTGATCGCCCCCGGTGCGCTCCACCTGCACGAGCAGGATGGGGCGGATGTAGCGGCCCCGCTCCCCGTGCAGGCGGCGGGCATCGAGATCGAGCCGGTTCAGCCGGTCGAGCGCGACGGCGAGCGTCGCGCGCCAGTCCGTGCCCTCGCGCGGATCGAGATTCAGCGGCATCTTGATCATGCCCTCGCGGTCGAGGTCGATGCCCTTCACGTCGACCAGCACGTTGGCGTGGCGCGCCGGCTTCGGATTCCTGCCGGCCGTCGCGGCCACATCCTTGGGCGTGGCCGTCAGCTCAAGCACGAAGCAGGGATTGAAACCGTAGAGCGTGGCGAAGGCTAGCTCGGAAACCGCGCGATGCCCTTCGTCCATCACCACCACGGGCCGGATCAGGCGCAGCGCGTTGCCCAGCGAGTCCTTGACCATGAGCCAGGTCGCTTGGGCCTCGAAGATGTTGTAGATATCCAGATTCGGCGTCGCCGCCAGCGCGGCGGCATGGGCCTCCTGGTCGCCCTCGGCGGGAAAAAAGCCGCGCACGTCGCCCCGATCGCGGAACATTTTCAGGGTCTCGCGGTTCTCGCGGTTCGAGGATTGCAGCATGAGCAGCATCACGCACAGGCCGGCCGTAACATCCCGGGCGTCGAGCCGGTCGTCCTTCTGCATTAGCTTCACGCGGTTGCCGGACAGCACGTCGAGCATTTGCCGATAAGGATGCTGCCGGTCGGCAAGCTGTTTCCAGGTCTGCGTGTAGATCGCCTCGTTGGGCACGATCCAGAGGACAAAGCCCGTGTTGCGGCCGAGATAGCGCCCGAACAGCCGGGACAGGGCTGCAGCCGCCATGAACGTCTTGCCACCGCCGGTGGGCACCTTGAACACCACATTCGGCACCGTCCGCCCTACGCCGTCGAGGCGCGGCGAATAGGGAATGCCGGCGCGCCCATCCGGCAACTTGCCCGCCGCCCGCATGGCCTCCCAGGTCTTCGTGGGGAAATCCGGCACCTCGAGTCCGAGTTCCGGCTGCACTCTCGCAAGCTCGGCGATTCCGTCCGCCCGTTTCTTTTGTGCGACCAGCTCCGCCAGATAGTCGTCGAAGCGCGCCAGCGCCTTGATCTGGTAATCGAGGTCGCGCAGGGCCATCAGCGGCGCTCCACGCGGTAGAGCGCGAAGGGCAGCGGCGCGAACTCCACCGGCAGGCCGGCCTCATCGAGGAGCTTCTGCGAGACAAAGCGGGCCGGCGCGAACACCAGATGCCGCTTGCCGGGCTTCGCCTCCACCAGCGCCTGCGCCTTCGACAGCGTCAGCGCGGCCTCGCGCGACTTGAGGAAATCCAACTCCGGCTTGTAGATCAACCAGACGTGGAAGGCCGGCGACTCGCCCAGGTAGCCGTGGCCCTCCTTCTCCCAAGCGACAGAGGGCTCGAAGGCCTCGCTCGTCGCCATGTGGAACAGCACTGCACCCAGCGCCATGAAGTCGGGGAGATTTTCGCCGCGCAACAGCCTGTCGATGCCCACCGCCTCGCCCAGCGTGCAAAAGGTGAAGCTGCCACCCAGCCCCTCGGTGCGCTCCTCCACCGCCCTGACGCCTTCGACGACCAGCTCGCCGTCTTTGACCTTCTTATCGATGCTGTCGAAGCGATGGCCTTCGAGGTTCTCGATACCGGCGATCTGGTCGAGCAGCTTGTCGGCCTTTTTCAGGTCGGTGAAGGTCAGCGATTTGCGCAGCAACTCCTCGCGTTGCGTGCCCGTGAACTCGTACCCGTAGATCACCCGCCGCACCCGCTCGGCGGTCAGGCGGTCGGCATAATCCTCGCATTCGACGAGGATGAACTTGCGATTGCCACCGTCCTTCTTATTGGCGGCAATAACGGCGTGGGCTGTTGTGCCCGAGCCGGCGAAGGAATCAAGAATGACAGCATCTTTTCTGGCAATCAGAGAAAGCACCTTCTCAACCAAACCGGTTGGCTTAGGATTGTCGAAAACAGCCTGACCGAAGATTTGTTTAAGCTCTTCCCCTCCTTCGTCAGATGACCCAACCTCAGAGTAGCTCCAGACATCAATTGGAACCATCAAGTCGGCTTCGCTGAGATACAGTTTTAATCGAGGATATTCGGCCGTACCTTCAGCGCCCCACCATAATCGATTTCCTTCTACGTGCTTTTGGTGCTCTTCAAAACTGTATTTCCAAGCATGAGTAGGATGTTCAATTAGCTCATTCGAGTAGGGGTTCTTTATGGGGTAACACAAATTTCGACGTTGCTCCCGGGTAGCCGGATTCACATAGGATGAGGTCATCCATGGTCCTCTCGGATCGTTATCAGGATTCAGATAACCGGCATCTGCTTTCTCGCTACGCTGTTCTTTGATTATGTTCAGTGCCTCGCTTTTCCTATAAACCAAGACATTGTCTTTCGTCGAGTAAAACATTCTTGCATTGTTACTTCTCGTGTGTCGCTTGATCCATGAAACTGATGCGACGAAGTTAGTTTGGCCAAAAATATCATCCATCATTTCGCGGGCCCGATGCATTTCATTATCGTCGAGCGTTATCCATATGCTCCCGTCCTCCGCTAGCAGCTCATGCAGCAGCCGCAGACGGGGCCACATCATCGCGCACCACTTGTCGTGCCGCAGCCCGTCCTCGATGCCCACTGGGTTGCTGTTCAGCCACTCGCGGATCATCGGGCTGTTCACGTTGTCGTTGTAGCACCAGCCCTCGTTGCCGGTGTTGTAGGGCGGGTCGATGAAGATGCAGTCCACCTTGCCGGCGTAGAGCGGCAGCAGCGCCTTCAGCGCTTCGAGGTTGTCGCCGTGAATGATGAGGTTGCCGTCGAGCCGTGCCGCGCCGACTGACTTTTCGGCATGCGGCACCAGCGGCCGGTGGGGCACGGCCAGGTGATGGTTGTAGACGAATTCCTTGCCCTTGAAGACCAGTTCCGGCATCGCCGCTCCCCTGACATTGTCATGGCCGCCGGCGGCGGCTAGACTGCCCGCGATTGTATTCGATTGTCGAAAGTCAGGCACCCGCCATGCAGGAGAATGAGCATCTATCCGTCCGCCCAGACAAGGAAACGGTCGTTTCCCTGATTACGCGTGTTCTGCCCGATTACCTGCAAATCCTCGAAGACTGTAGCAACCCAATAACCTGGCGAAATCTTGCCCAGCGCTTCAGCGAAAACATAAAACGCCTAAAAATCGAAAACTACGTCCACCTCTACGAGGACGAAAAGCGCATACCCGCCGCGCTGATCTGTGCCGTGATGTCGAAGGAGGAACAAGCCGAGTTTATTGCGGAGATCAATGCGGCCAGTCCCGAGGAGCAGCAGGAAATACTGCGAGAGTATGGCCGCCCCGGTGGCAAATGGGATCAACTGTCAGATGAGATGTTTCCTGAGGACGCTGAGACGCAACAGCAGCAGCTCGAAGCGTTCGAGAGGCTTGAAGGGGAAGAACGCACAGAGGCAGTCAAACGCGGCCAATATCTGATGGGTTTTTTCATGGCTTGGCTGCACGACACACTGGCCGTGATGGTATTCGGCCAGCGCATGACAGATCTGGTACCCAAGGCGCTGGCCGGGGATAAAAGTGCTTATGCGCTCGCCGTGCAGGTCGACAAGAACCTGATTCACGAGCATCCCGGTTTCAAAGAAATTCACCAGAAGGCGCTCACGGAAGGCGATACGGATTTCCTCGAAAAGGTAGGCTATCGCCTTGCCGCTCCGGTGACGCGAGGGCCGATTCGTTACGCCGGCGTATTCGTCCTTTTCGCCATGCTGGAAACCATGAAGTGGCTTGACGCCCTGCGACATCGTGAAATCCTCGATATCTGTGACGCCGCCAACCTCGACCGCTGGCAGAACCGCATCGAGGACGAGAACGCCATCACCAAGTGCCTCCAGAAATACCGCCGCTACCAAAAAACCGGTGGCGTGTCCATGCACTGAAATTCCATTCGAGTGCATGGAGCGCCGGCAAACCGGCGCATAAATTCCTTGTCCGTTGCGGGAAGCCTTCGCATGCCCGCCACGGTCAAGGAATGGAAGCATGTCAAAGGAAAGCGATTTACCGGCTGTTGCTGGACAGCATCAGCCGCAGGATGGAGGCGCGGAGGCGCCGCCCGCCCGCGGCGGCGCCAGCCGCGCGGACGGACGGGGCCGCCGCGCCGAACCGGGTGCGTCGCCCTGTAACACAGCACCCGGAAAGTACAACCCGGACACCTTCAAGCCGCTGCGTCATGGGGTGGATAGCCTGTACCTGTCCTATCCGGGCCTGGTCGCCGAGGAGTGGGACAAACGGCTGGCGAAACTGAAGGAACTGGCCCAGTCCGAATCCGAGGCCGAGCAGGCCCTGGCGCAGGTGGCCATCGGCGAACACCTGTTCGAGGTGCTGGACAAGGGCCGGGGGCGCTTCGCCTATGTCCTGGTCGACAACTGCTACCGCCTCCAGGTCAGCAACGGCCGCGCCAAGGTGCTGCCGCTGGCCTATGTGCAGATTTCCAGCGAATACCTGTCCGCCGTCGGCATCGGGCAGGCGGAAGCGGCCCTCGATTTCGTGGTGGACACCCTGGGCACGGTGCAGGAGCCGGCCAACATCAGCCGCGTCGACCTGTTTGCCGATTTCACCGCCGATCTGCGTATGGACGCCTTCGACCCGCTGGAAGACTGGATCACGCGCACGCAAAGCATCGACCTGCATTACCGCTGGCAGAAGTTTTCCGGCTGGAGCTTCGGCATGGGCGGGACGATTGCCGCCCGCCTCTACGACAAGACGCTGGAGATCGAAAAGAAGTCGCGCAAGTTCTACCTGCATGAGCTGTGGCGCGCGGCCGGCTGGAACGGCGAGACAACCGTCTGGCGCATGGAATTCGAGGCCAAGCGCGACAGCCTCAAGGAACTCTGCGTCTTCAAGGTGCGCGACCTGCTCAAGCTGCAGGCGGCCCTGTGGGGCTACCACACGCAAGACTGGCTGCGGCTGGCGATCCCCTCCGCCACCGACAGCAACCCGGCGCGCTGGCCGAATCATCCGCTCTGGGATCAGATCGCCGCCGTCTTCCACGACCAAGGGGAACAGCCCCGCCTTTCCCGCTTCACGCCGGCCCGGCTGCCCGCAGACGAGCGCCTGTTCCTGCACGGGCTGGGCGGCCTGACCTCCTTCATGGCGCGGGAGGGCATCGAAGACCTGGGCGAGGGGGTCGGCTCCTTCCTGCACGAGGCCGAGCGCTTCCACAACGCCCGCCACGACAAGCCGGGGCAAGGCTTCGAGCGCTATGTCGCCCGCAAGGTGCGCTTGAAGAACCGCCGCTACAACAGCGTCGACAACCGGCCGGACGACGATGAAACATGAATCCCGTCCTGAAACCCTGCCCCTGCCTGCCGCGCGCTGTCTGTCTAAGGAGCAGGCGGCCGAATACCTCGGCATCGGGCTTACGCTGCTGGCGGCGCTGGGGGTGCCCTGCGTCAAGCTGGGCCGGCGCTGCGTCTATGACGTGCTTGACCTCGACGCCTGGCTGGAAGAGTATAAGCACCGCGAACGAGGGCGGGCCGGAAAGGAGAAATCCCTATGGCCCGTGAAACCGGAATCTACCGGAGAGCGGAATCTCGTTTCTGGTGGATTGACGCCGTGTTACCAAACGGCGAACGCGTACGCAGAAGCGCTCGGACTGAAAACCGGCAAGAAGCGGAAGCCCTGCTAGCGAAACTCAAGCTGGACGCTTACAGGGAATTCCATTTCGGCATCAGGCCGAAGCGCTCCTGGCAGGACGCAGTAGTACGGTATCTCTCGATTAAGGCGAACCTTCGCAGCATTGGCGACGTGCGCCGGATATGCCGCAAGCTGGACCCCTATCTGGGACAACTCATGCTCGATCAGATCAACGGCGACGTGATCTGGACGATCATCCAGGGGGAGCTGGCACGGGGCAACAAGTCGGCGACCGTCAACCGCTACCTCGCCACGATTCGCTGCCTGCTCCGCATGGCGCGCGATGAATGGCAGTGGGTAGAACGGATGCCGAAGATTCGTCTGTTGTCCGGCGAAGTCGAACGTGACCGCTGGCTGACCCGCGAGGAGGCGGACCGCTTGATTGCGGCCTGTCCTGAACACTTGGCGGCGTTGGTGCGGTTTGCGCTGGCGACGGGTTGCCGGGCAAGAGAGATTGCCGGCTTGGAATGGAACCGGGTCGATCTGGAACGCAGGACGGCCTGGCTGAACCAAACCAAGAATGGCACGCCGCGAGGCGTCCCGTTGAACCATGACGCGGTCAAGGTTCTGCAGGAACAGGTTGGTAAGCACCGGCAATATTGCTTTACCTACCGGGGCAAGCCGATCGGCTGGGAACTGACCAACAATGCCTGGCATGCCGCGCTGGCGCGGGCGGGGATCAGCGATTTCCGCTTTCATGACCTGCGGCACACTTGGGCCTCTTGGCATCGGCAGGCGGGCACCACCTGCGACGAGCTGAAGGACCTGGGCGGATGGAAGTCCCGCGTGATGGTGGATAGGTACGCGAAATACGCAACCGAGCATCTGGCGGTCGCTGCGTCACGGATCGAGCATGGCCGGGGTGGAAACGTGCTGAATTTCCCCACGTTTTCCCCACAGCAGGAAAAGAAAAGGGCTTGAGATTGCTCCCAAGCCCTTGTATTCCTTGGTAGGCCGTGGCGGATTCGAACCGCCGACCAACGGATTAAAAGTCCGCTGCTCTACCAGCTGAGCTAACGACCCCCGAAAGAGCCGCGCATTATAGATTCCGGCCCGAGGACTGTCAATTTACGG
>Ga0233425_10011747_pt1 | contig 10109 bp, 9 predicted proteins | sample Watercolumn_Towu_2_FD_181712 | JGI IMG/M metagenome (GOLD analysis project Ga0233425, IMG submission 181712) | Freshwater microbial communities from Lake Towuti, South Sulawesi, Indonesia - Watercolumn_Towuti2014_140_MG | ecosystem: Environmental > Aquatic > Freshwater > Lake | place: Indonesia... | reverse complement strand
TTATCACTTTCATTTTCCGACAGGGAGACCCAGCCCATAACTATATTTTGGCAGGAGGGGGTGTGGGGGAACCTCACCTTTTCTAAAAAGGTGGGGTTCCCCCACATTTTCACACCAACCCTTCTTCCGCCCGTTCCAGGGCCCGCATCAGGGCCATGGCCTTGTTCACCGTCTCCTGGTATTCCTTGGCCGGGTCGGAGTCGGCGACGATGCCCGCGCCCACCTGGAGGTAGATGCGGCCTCCGTGGATATAAAAACTGCGGATGGTGATGCAAAAATCCAGGTTGCCGCTGAAACTGAGGTACCCCACCGCGCCCGCGTACGGCCCCCGGCGGGTGGGCTCCAGTTCCTCGATGATCTCCATGGCCCGCACCTTGGGCGCGCCGGCCACCGTGCCCGCGGGGAAGGTGGATTTCAGCACCTCCAGTTCGTCCCGGCCTTGGGCCAGCTCCCCCTCCACCTGGGAGACGATGTGCATGACGTGGGAATAGCGCTCGATGGTGAAAAGTTCCGGGACCCGGACGCTGCCGATCTTCGAGACCCGGCCCACGTCGTTTCTTCCTAAGTCCACCAGCATGAGGTGCTCGGCCCGCTCCTTGGGGTCCGCCAGCAGCTCCTGCTCCAGAGCCAGGTCATCCTCTGGAGTCGCGCCCCGGTGCCGGGTGCCGGCGATGGGCCGGTAGGTGATCTGCCCTTCCTCCAGGCGCACCAGGATCTCCGGCGAGGCCCCCACCAATTGCAGGTCGCCCAGGTCCAGGTAAAACATGTAAGGCGAGGGATTGATGGAGCGGAGCGCCCGGTAGAGGTCGAATGAGTCATGGCGCAGCTCGGTGGAGAAACACTGGGAGAGCACCACCTGGATGACGTCCCCGGCGGCGATGTATTCCTTGGCCCGGCGCACCATGTCCTCGAAGCGGTCTTGGGTGAGGTTGGATTCCAGGGGCGCGCGCTCAGTAATCGGCGGCGTCTCCGGCCGCGGCACCGGCCGCCGCAGGCGGGCGATGAGGGCGTCGACGGCGTTAAGCGCCCGGTCATATTGTCCTTTTAACGACTTATCCGGGTCCACCTGCACCAGGGCCACCACCTTGATGGTCTGGCGCAGGTTGTCGAAGATCAGGAGATGGTCGGCAAGGAGCAGCCGGGCGTCGGGGATGGAGATGGGCGGGGTCAAATCCGGCAGGCGCTCGATGAAGCGCACCATGTCATAACCCAAGTAGCCCACCAGCCCGCCCCAGAACCGGGGCAGGCCCGGCGCGGGCACGGCCCGGTATTCGTCCAGCAGGCGGCGGAGGTGGGCGAAGGGATCGGTGCCCGCGTCCAGGACCTCTTTTTCCCCCCGGCGCTGGATGGTGACCTGGCCGTCCTGCACCTGGAACATGAGAGAAGGATTAAGCCCCAGGAAACTGAAGCGGCCCCATTTCTCCCCGCCTTCGACACTCTCCAGGAGGAAGGAGCAACCCTCGCCCCTGAGCTTCTTGTAGGCCGCCACCGGGGTCTCCAGGTCCCCCAGGATCTCCCGGTAGACCGGGATGAGATTGCCTTGCTTAGCCATTTCCTGAAACGCTTCGAAATCGGGAATCACCATGAACCGCTCCGTTTCGTGAAAGATAAGTATTTTTTACCGCAGATAAACGCCGATTGCCGCAGATGAACGCCGATAAAGCCAATTTTTTTTATCCGCGTGCATCGGCGTGCATCCGCGGTTAATAAAAAAAGCCGCGCCCCCTGCGGGCCGCGGCTTTGGTTTGCTCCAAAAAGCCGGGGCCCCTCTCCGTGAGGGGCCCCGTTAATATTTTTATAACCGGCGGACGCACCTCACGGGTTGGATACGGGCCACCAGCACCAGATGTTTATAAAAGGGCATACGATCTTCATAAAACCACCTGTGTAAGACTATAATAAAATCGCGGCGCTCGTCAATCTTTTTTCATCTATGAGGGCGGACATAGGAAGGCAAGGAGGACAAAACCATGAAGTTTCTCGTCACCTCTTTCAGGATAACATCTGAACCAAACCTCTCTTTTGAAACGATAGAGTCAATCCCACAGATATTTTCATGACCGATCCAACCCCTTTATAGTAAGATGGGCCACGCAGCCCACGGAAGAGGAGGCACTCATGGCCCATGACGTCTTCATCAGCTACTCCCAAAAGGACAAGTCGACTGCCGACGCCCTCTGCGCCACCCTGGAGCGACGTGCCATCCGCTGTTGGATCGCCCCTCGGGACATAATGCCGGGGCAAATATTCGGCGAGGCCATAATTGAGGCAATTTCCCAGGTGGCTGTCATGGTGGTCATCATTTCCGGCCATGCCAACTCTTCTCCGCATGTCCTTAAGGAAGTCGACCGGGCAGTGCACCGGGGCGTCACGATTATCCCTTTCCGCATTGAAGATGTGCCTCCTTCTGGCGGCTTGGAATATTACCTGAGCGCCTCCCAGTGGCAGAACGCCCTGACCCCGCCGCTGGAGCAGCACCTGGAGCACCTGGCGTCCACGGTCCAATCACACCTGGCCAAACTCCGGGAGCGGCCGGAGACAGCCGCTGCGCCCCAGGTCGAGACGGCCCCGCCACAACCCCTGGTGCTGGCCCCGGTGAGACTTGAAGATAAATATGGCTATATTGACCGACAAGGGAAAATAGTGATCCCCCTACAGTTCGATAGAGCCCATTCTTTTTCCGAGGGCCTGGCAAGTGTGAAGAAAGGGGACAAATGGGGCTTTATTGACCGAACCGGGCAGGTGGTAATGGTAATCACCCCGCAGTTCGATTCTGTTTCGAATTTTAACGAGGGCCTGGCAGTGGTGGTGAAAGACGATAAATGGGGCTTTATTGACCGAACCGGACGGATGGTGATCGCCCCGCAGTTCGATATTATTTGCGATTTTAGCCAGAGCCTGGCAATTGTGCAGCAAGGGGACAAATTTGGCTTTATTGACCGAACCGGACAGATGGTAATTGCCCCACAGTTCCGTCTTGTTAGCAGTTTTAACGAGGGCTTGGCGAGGGTGAAGCAAGGGAACAAATGGGGCTTTGTTGACCGAACCGGACAGATGGTAATTGCCCCGCAGTTCGGTGATGTTGTCGATTTTCACGAGGGCTTGGCACAGGTGAAGCAAGGGGACAAATGGGGCTTTATTGACCGAACCGGACGGATGGTAATCGCCCCACAGTTCGTTGATGCCACTAGATTTTCTGAGGGGCTGGCTGGGGTGAAGCAAGGGGGCAAAGGGGGCTTTATTGACCGAACCGGACAGATGGTAATCGCCCCGCAGTTCGATGATGTTTGGGCTTTTAGCGAGGGCCTGGCTAGGGTTAGCCAAGCCGGTAAAAAAGGCTTTATTGACCGAACCGGACAGATGGTGATCGCCCCGCAGTACGGTGATTTTTTTGATTTTAACGAGGGTCTGGCTAGGGTGGCACAAGCCGGCAAATGGGGTTGTATTGATCGAACCGGACGAATGGTGATAGCCCCACGGTTCGAATTTATCTGGGAGTTCAGCAAAATCGAGTAAGTGTGGGTAACCCATCACCTGCGGTTAAAGCAGACTGCACGCTTCATCCTGGGCTGTCTTTTCTATCATCATTGGTAATGAACGAGAATAGTTCTTCAAAAACAGCAGGCATAATTTTATCAGAACCCCTTGAAGATTGTCTTTAGCCATTTAACGATTTTAGAAATTGGGGATGCAAGATGCCGTTACTCGCCACAATATCGGGCGAGAAAATATCATAATCCCCGCCGCTGAAGGTGGTAATCCTTCCTCCAGCTTCCTCAATAATCAGCAGGCCCGCGGCCGTGTCCCAGGGTTTCAGGTTTTCTTCCCAGAAGCCGTCGAAGCGGCCGCAGGCCACGTAGCACATGTCCAGGGCCGCGGACCCGGCCCGACGCACTCCCTGGACCGCGGCCACTACGCGCCCCAACCGGGCCATGGTCTCCTGCACCCGCTCCCGGATGTCGTAGGGAAAGCCGGTGGCCACCAAGGCCCGGTCCAGGCGGCCGGTTGTCGACACCCGGATGGGCCGGCCGTTTAAAGAGGCTCCCCCTCCCCTCCTGGCTTCGAACAGCTCATCCCTTAAGGGATCGTAAATCACCCCGTATTGCAATTGGCCCTCGGCCTCAAAGGCGATGGACACGCAGAACATGGGAAAGCCGTGGGCGAAGTTGACCGTGCCGTCCAGGGGATCAATTATCCAGCGATAAGGGGGGTGGGCAGAGGGCTTCGCACAGGCTGGAAAGCCTGTGCCACCGGCCTTTTCCCCCTGCCCCACCCGCTCTTCCTCCGCCAGGAAACCGTGGTCCGGGAAGTGCTGGCGGATCAAGGCGATGATCATCTCCTGGGCCTGGAGGTCGGTTTCGGTGACTGGGTCGATGGCCCCTTTCATGGTGATGCGGTGGGGCTGCAAATAATTGAGGCGCATCACCGCCCCCGCGGCCATCGCGGCCCGGCGGCCTATCTTGGAGACTTTGTCCAGCATCATTATCACTTCCTAAAGAAGTAAAAAGGTAAAAGTAAAAAGGCAAAAAACAAAAATTGAAGCCGATGAATCGCCCGCATCATTGGGGCAATAATCGTAAATGTAAAATTAATCGCCATTGCCAATTATCGCCAATATTTTTGCCTTTTTACTTTTTACTTTTTACTTTTGCCTTATTCAGATATCCGCAACAATTGAAACCCGGTCCCCGGGTCTTTTTTGCGTTGGGCCGCGGGGGCTCCCAGGATTTCCAGCACCACCACCTCCCCCACCAGCCAGACCTCGAGGCCGGCCCGGGTGCAGCCCACCGTGGCCTTCCCTTCCCGGCCCGAGGCCGCGTGCATGTGCAGCAGCGGCTCTCCGGCTTCATTGGGGATAATGGTCCCCAGGGCCAGCACCTCCTGGGCCCCCTTTAAGGCATGGATCATGGGGATAATGGTCTCACGATTCGCCTCCGGCCCCACCACCACCTTGCTGCCGTCGCCGGAGCCCCCGAGAAAGAAGGCCAGCCCGTGGCTGATCCTTTGTTCCCGGGCGAAGTTTTCGATGGTGTCATTGAGCACTTCCCCCTCTTCCAGCCGCAAGACAAAAACGCGCCCCAGCCGCCCTTCGGTATATTGCATAGCATCCTCCAAAAAGATTTAACCACAGAGACACAGAGAGCACGGAGTTTCACAGAGAAATACATTTGTGCCCTGGAAAAGCCAGGGGACAAATGTATTAAATTCTCTGTGAACCTCTGTGTCCTCTGTGTCTCTGTGGTGAATCATTTTCTTTTCCCTGTGCCTGCCCTTGCCTTCTTGCCGGCGGTCTTTCGCGTCTCCCGGTGCACCGGGGTAAACAGGGTGACCGTGAGCATCCCGGTGAAAAAGCCCCCCAGGTGGGCCACCCAGGCCACCGCGCCCCCCCGGCGCAGGCCGTAAAACTGCAACGCCAGCCATAGCCCCAGCCAGACAAAGGCGGGGATGTTCACCGTCTCCACCTTCAGGCGCCAGAAGACCATGGTGCGGATGGGCGCCTGGGGGAGCCTGAGCAGGTAGCCCCCCAGGACCCCGGCAATGGCCCCGCTGGCCCCGATCAGGGGCGCGGACAGATTGTGGGCCGCCAACACGTGGAACAGGCAGGAGAAAAATCCGCAGAAAAAGTAAAAACCCAGGAAACGCAAGTGCCCCAGATCGTCCTCCAGGGCCTCGCCAAAGAGCCACAAGAACCACATGTTGCCCAAAAGGTGCACCCAGCCCCCGTGCAGGAACAGGGAACTGAACATGGTGGCCGCCACCCACAGGGACTGGCTGGAACTCAAAAGCTTGAGGTGGCTCAGCTTGCTGGCCACCGCGCCGCCTTTCAAAAACAGCGCGGTCTCCCCCTGGGGCCCCAGGTGGAGCTGGTATAAATAAACGGCCACGTTCACCGCGATCAGACCCAACGTGACCAGCGGCCAGCTGTTCCCGGCCGCCCCCCGTATCGGGATCATGGAATCTCCGAGAAAAAGAGTTTTTGAGGAAAGGCGGCAGAGGCAGGATTATTAACAGATCCTCATCAAAGGCATGGTCTTCGTAGGGGCGAACCTGGTGTTCGCCCAGTTGCATTGGGGACGAACACAAGGTTTGTCCCTAGATATATTTCCTTTTAGATGCAACTAGGTACAAAAACTGCTCCCCCATCCTCCCCGCCGAACCGATCAACACCCGCATTTTACCCGACGAACCGTGGCCTGTCCAGCAGGGAAACCGCGGGCCGGGTTGACAAGGCCTTGCGTTTCTTATTAAATAAAAGGCATGTCCGGGCCGAAGAAGAAAGTATACATCAAGACCTTTGGCTGCCAGATGAACGTGGCCGACTCGGAGCAGATGGCCCTGCTCCTGGCGGAGGACTTCGCGCCCACGGAGCGGATGGAGGAGGCGGACCTCTACCTGATCAACACCTGCGCCATCCGGGCTAAGGCCGAAGAAAAGGTGCGCAGCCTCCTGGGCAGCCTCCAGGCCGTAAAGCAGCGCCGTCCCCGGATGCTCATCGGCGTGGGTGGCTGCGTGGCCCAACAGGAGGGGGAACGGCTCCTGGCCGCGGCCCCCCACCTGGACCTGGTCTTCGGCACCAAGGGCGTCTACCGCCTGCCGGAGATGGTGCGCCAGGCTGCCTTGGGCCAAAGGGTGGTGGATGTCGAGCTTTCCCGGGGCTTTCCGGCTCAGTCCCGGAGGCATTGGCGGGCAGGCGCGGTCAAGACCCTGGTGACCATCATGCAGGGATGCGACAATTTCTGCACCTTCTGCGTGGTCCCTTATGTGCGGGGCCGGGAAGTAAGCCGGCCGCCCGGGGAGATTGTCATGGAAGTGGCTGACTTTCTGGCCGCGGGGGGCAAAGAGGTGACCCTGTTGGGCCAGAACGTCAACTCCTACGGCCGGGGGTTGGCGGACGCAATCAGTTTTCCGGAGTTGCTCCGGGGAATCGACGCCTTGCCGGGGTTGGCGCGGCTGCGTTTCGCCACCTCCCATCCCCGGGACCTCTCCCCGGAGCTGACAGCCGCGTTCGGGGAACTGCCCAGCTTATGTGAGCACCTGCATCTGCCGGTGCAGTCGGGCTCCGATCGAATTTTAAGGGCCATGAACCGGGGCTATACCCGGAGGGAATATTTGCAAAAAGTGGCGGAGTTGCGCCGGGTCTGCCCGGGGATCAGCCTCTCCACCGACATCATCGTCGGCTTCCCCGGGGAAACCGAGGCGGATTTTAGGGACACCCTGGAATTGGTGCAAGAAGCCGCGTATGAGCAGGCCTTTTCCTTCAAGTATTCCCCCCGGCCCCAGACCAAAGCCGCGACCCTGCCGGACCGGGTGCCCGGGGAGGTACAGGCGGAGCGCTTAACCCGCTTGCAAAATTTATTGAATGAGCTTACTCTAAAGGCCCATCGGCGTTTGGTGGGACAGGTGGCTGAGGTTTTGGTGGATGGCATAAGCAAACGCTCTCCGGAGGAACTCTCCGGGAGGCTTAGAACCAATCAAGTGGTGAATTTCACCGGCTCCCGGGAGTTGCTGGGCCGGCTGGTAAAGGTGCGGCTTACCGAAGCTCACCCCCACTCCTTGAAAGGCGCGCAGGTGGAAGACTCCCTTCCCCTGGCCATTGACCCGCAGGCACCCCAAAGGAGAGTATCATGTTGAGGCAAATGACTGTCTCCGGATTGACCATCGACCCCTTCACCAACAGTCCCATCATGATCTTGAAGGATGTGGACTCGGACAAGGCGGTCCCCATCTGGATCGGGTTGCTGGAGGCCACGGCCATCGCCAGTGAGCTGGAAAACATCAAATTCTCCCGCCCCATGACCCATGATCTCCTGAAGATCATCATGGAAAACATGCAGATTCAGGTGACCAAGGTGGAGGTCTGCGATCTGCGGGACAATACCTATTTCGCCCTCATCTATCTCAACCGGGAAGGCCGGGAAGTAACCATCGACGCCCGGCCCAGCGACGCCATCGCCCTGGCGCTCCGGGTCAAGGCCCCCATCTTCGTGGCCGAAGTGGTGATCCAGAAAGCCCGGCGGGTGGACCTCTCCGCCAAAGAGGCCATTACCACCGAAGACGCCAAGAAATGGACGGAAATCCTGGAAGGCCTGGACCCCGACGATTTCGGCAAGTACAAGATGTAAAGGACAGTTTTTAGTTTTGAGTTTTTAGTTTTTAGTTCTTTCTGATTGAAGTATTGTATATTGGAGGACTTAAAGCACTTAGTTTTGCTTATTCGGGATAATTAAGATTACGAATACTTTCAGAAAGCCAAAACGATGAAACCACTATTACGCCAAACCATAACCTGCTTTTACCAAAAACTAAAAACCAAAAACTAAAAACCATCTTCTCATGATCGACCTGCACACCCATACCCTTTACAGCGACGGGGAACTGCTGCCCACCGAACTCTGGCGCCGGGCCCAGGTCCTGGGCTACCGCTTCCTGGGCGTCACCGACCATGTGGACGCCTCCAACTTCGAGATGGTCTTTGCCCGCCTGCAAGCCGCCGCGGACAGCCTCAATAACGGCGCGCCCCCTTACTTCATCCCCGGCCTGGAGTTCACCCACCTGCCGCCGGCTCTGATCGGCCCCTTGACCGCCAGGGCCCGGGCGCTGGGCGTGCCCCTTATCGTCATCCACGGGGAGACCCTGGCCGAACCCGTGGCCCCGGGGACCAACCGCGCCGCCCTGGAAGCGGACATCGACATCCTGGCCCACCCCGGCCTGATCACCGTGGAGGAAGCCGCGCTGGCCCGGGAAAAAGACATCTTCCTGGAAATTTCCGCGCGCAAAGGCCACTGCCTGGCCAACGGCCACGTGGCCCGCATTGCCCTGGAAGTGGGCGCCTCCCTCATCGTCAACACCGACAGCCACTCGCCCGGCGACCTCATTTCCCGGAAAAAAGCGGAACGCGTCGCCCAGGGCGCGGGCCTCACCCCCGCCGAAGTCCAAACCGTTTTCGCCAACGCCGAAGCCCTGGCCCGCCGCCTGGCGGGGGTAGGCTGAAAAGATTTGGGGGAACCCCACTTTTTTAGAAAAAGTGAGGTTCCCCCAAACTCCCTCCTGAAAAAACAAACTTTACTCAATCACGTACCAACGGTTCAAATTCTTCATCAGAGCATGGTTGAAAGGACTTGGGCCAAGGGGATATGAATTTACAAAGCAAGCGTAACTGAAGGGGGGCATCAAGGTTGACCTGATCGACCAAAACCTCAGGAATGTTTGGCCCGCACTCTTTTAAAATATTTTGAAAATCATCAGTAAGATAACGAGGACAATAGCCAACGATCACTACTGGATCATCGGTTCTCAAAGAAATCGCCAATGGATCAAACGAATTTTGTACGTCCAGCATAATGAAGAGTTTATCTCCTGCTTGAAGGTTATCTACCCTTTTTACAGTAGATTTATCCAAATGACTAATTCCATGACTGAAAAACAGAACTTCGTATTTCCCTTCACTTGTAGGCAAAGGACAAGGAAGAATTTCCAGTGAATCAGTCTCTCGAATACCCCCAGTAATTGCCAACATTGCTAATTGCTTATTATCATGATAATTATTTTCTAATTTTAACCACTTAATATAATCTTTGTATTCTGGTCTCTTTTCAGATAGTAAACGGTTCGCAAAGAGAGGGAACAGTTCTTCAGATACATAACTGACATTAAATTTATTCATCCGTCCAAAGGGAATAAATCTTAAAGATTGTTCGGCCTTAAGTGCTCCTTTAGTGTAGACAAATTTATACGCATCATTTTCAAATGTGAGCCGGCCTACTGGATACCACTGACGTTTCAATGGGTCCTGCCACGCAATATATAACTTCCTCATGACAAATTCCTCTTAAGATCTAGCAAACGTTCTCGGTTTAAAATGAGCATCCTTTGGGCGAATTCAATAGCAATAGACGTAATCTCGCTTTTTGGGAGACGGTCAAAAATTTCCTGGGTATCTTCTGGGGATAATGCTTCTAAACGCTCAAGCCATGTTTTTGCCGCTGACCTGCTACCAGAAAACTGGAGCGGAGGAAATGTTAGAATCTCCTGAACGCGAGGAGATTCGAGGTGAAGAAAAAGCGTTTTTCGGAAGAGCAGATCATCGGGATTTTGCGGCAAGCCGAACG
>Ga0233425_10011746_pt1 | contig 10109 bp, 7 predicted proteins | sample Watercolumn_Towu_2_FD_181712 | JGI IMG/M metagenome (GOLD analysis project Ga0233425, IMG submission 181712) | Freshwater microbial communities from Lake Towuti, South Sulawesi, Indonesia - Watercolumn_Towuti2014_140_MG | ecosystem: Environmental > Aquatic > Freshwater > Lake | place: Indonesia... | reverse complement strand
GACCCGAACCCCGCGCTCGCCGGCGTAGTCCGCGATCTCGCGGTAGCGCGCGACGTTCGCGGCACTCGCCCCGCCGCACCGCACCGAGAAGGCTCCGATCAGCGCGGCGAGGTCGATGACGCGCCGGAACCGCGCCGTGGACACGTCGTCCTCCGGCTCGCCGCCCAGGCAGAAGCTGCAGCGCAGGCCGTGCTGCTGCAGCAGCCCGGCAATCCGCTCGGCCTCGGCGTTGGACGTATCGGCGTTCAGATGTCCGGTGCGCAGCTCCACCCCCGCATACCCGACCCCGGCGGCGAAGGCCAGGAACTCGTCCACCGTCTTGTTGATCCCGCCCGCCGTCTCAAACTGCCGTCCGGATAGACAGAGCCACATGATCAGTTACCTCAGGAGTGCGTGCGCGACGCTCATGTCAGCCGCCCGTCCCCAGCACGAACGCCTCGATCTCCCGGGCCTGGCGGTCCCAGGAGAAGCGGAGGGAGCGCTCGTGGCTGGCCTGCCCTGCGCGGCGGCAGAAGTCCGGGTTGCCGGCGAGGGCGTCGAGCTTCGCCGCGATGGCCGGCGGGTCGTAGGGCGCCGCGAAGCCGCTGATGCCGTCGTCGAGGAGGCCGGGCGCGGCGTGGCCTTCGGCGAGGATGAGCGGCAGCCCGCTCGCAGCGGCTTCCAGCGTCACGAGCGCCAGGCCTTCCGTCTCGCTGAGGAAGGCGAAGCAGTCGGCCATCGCGTACCAGCGCTCGGGGTTCTCGCGTCGGCCGGCGAAGACTACCTTCTCCTTCACCCCGAGCCGCTCGGCGAGGCTCCCCCAGACCTGCTGGTCCCCGCTACCGACCAACACGAGCCGGAAGTCGGGGTGCTGAACGTGCGGGAGAGCCTCGATGACCCAACGCAGGCCCTTCTCCTCCCAGCGGCTACCCAGGAACAGCGCGACGAAGGTCGAGTCCGACAGCCCCACCTCGCTCCGCAGCTTGGGGCGCCACTCGTCGCGCAGCTCCGGTCGGAAGACGGCGTGGTCGACGCCGTTGTAGGCGACCGTCACGTCCGACTCGTTCAGCCCGTGGAACTCGACGAGATTGCGCTTCGGGTCGTCGCCGACGGCGATGATGCGGCCTCGGCAGCGCCGGGTCATCCGCCGCTCGAGCCACAGGAGGATCCGGTCGCGGATGGCGAACTCGGCGCGCTTCGGGAGGCTCGGCGGGCTCTGCTTCCACTGCACCGTGCGACGGTTGTGGCTACGCTGGGCCTGGCACGTGTGGGCGATGACATGGGTCTGGTTCCAGAGGTTCGTGCCCTGGGAGACGACCGCGTCATAGCGCTCGCGCGCGGCCAGCCGGCTGGCGAAGGGGATGAACCAGAACGCCCGGAGCAGCAGCGAGAAACGCCCCGGGTCCCTCACGCGCAGCACGCGGACGTTGGGGGGGATCTCCTCCGCGCCGAAGCAGATGAGATCGACCTCGTGGCGCTCCGCCAGCCGCCAGAGCAGCTCGCAGATGACCCGCTCCTGGCCGCCCTTGCGGTTCACGTCCTCGATCCCGATGCAGATCCGCGCCATGCGCCGGCAGTTCGACCCTCTCCCGCCGAGACCTCCCCCGAGCGGTGCAGGGACCCGGCGGACCCGGCGCGAACAGCCGCGCGGCAGCGTCCGCCCACGGCATCGCGTCCGCCCCGAGGGATTCACTCATGCAGCGAGTCTGCGTCATCGGCCTCGGCCCTATCGGCAACCGTCACGCCGACATCTACCGCGACCACCCCCTGGCCGAGCTTACCGGCGTGTGTGACATCCTCCCCGGGCGTGCGGATCAGGCCGCCGCGCGGCTCGGCGTCCCTGCGTTCTACGACGCGCCGTCGATGCTCGCGGCGCTGCAGCCGGACCTGTGCAGCGTGGCAACCGGGGGCGAGGAGTACGGCAGCGATCACTGCCTTCCCACCGTGCAGGCCCTCGAGGCGGGCTGCCACGTGCTCTGCGAGAAGCCCATCTCGAACGTCATCGCCGATGGTGAGCGCATGGTCGCCGCCGCGCGGGCCAACCGCCGCTGTTTCGGCGTGAACCTGAACCACCGGTTCAACGAGGCCCACCGGCTGGCGAAGCGTTGGGTCGATGAGGGGCGGCTGGGGCACCTGCTCTTCGTGAACATGGGCATGTGGATCGCGAACCCGCGCGAGAGCTCGCCGTACTTCCAGATCAAGGCGCTGCACCCGCACACCGTGGACATCATGCGCTACTTCTGCGGGGACGTGGAAGCCGTGCAGTGCTTCGCCGTGAAGGCACCCGGGCGCGCCATCTGGTCGACCGCCCAGTTCAACCTCCGCTTTCGGAACGGCGTGGTGGGCTCGCTGACCGGGAGCTATGACATCGCCCGCGGCCACCCGATGGAGCGGTGCGAGGTCGCCGGTACCGGCGGGCGCTTCGTGATCGAGGACATCTTCCAGCAGGCCACCTACTACCCCGCCGACAGCTTGGAGAAGACGGTCTACACGAACCCGTCGATGTGGGGCGGCATGCGGGACTTCGAGGACACCTTCCGGGACCGGCTCGGGCGCTTCGTCGAGCAGGTCGACTCAGGCGTTGCGCCCGAGGACATCGATGGTTCCGGCGAGGACGGGCTGGCGGCGCAGAAGGTGCTTCAGGCCGCGATTGAGTCCCTGGAGAACGAGACCGTGGTGCGGGTGAGATAGGCCGCACTGACGGCCGGAGGTCGATGATGTCGCTGGCTTTCCTCGCCCTGCTTGGGGCTCCCGCGTCGGCCCAAGCCGACGGCGTCTTCGGCGCGGAGGAGCGTCTGCTGTCGGTGTACTTCTTCTGGCGCGGACCGTGGGACGACGTGGCCGTCACTTCGGGCGGCGAGCTCGGCATGTCGGGCACGTGGAAGGCTGTCTACCCGCCGGCCGACGACCCCCGCGCGAGCATCTTCGGGCTCGACGATGCCGCCAAGTGGCCCGGTGGCGTACTCCCGGACACAACCGATTGGCCCGCGACCTACAAGGATGGGGAGCAGTTCCCAGCCTGGCTGATGGCCGAGTGGCGGGCGATGCAGTGGAGCGGCTTCGACTTCGTGCTCGTCGATGATTGGCACTCGCTGAACTTCGGGCCGGACCTCGCCGCCGCGCCGTGTTTCGAGGGCTTGGCGGACGCCTGGAACGAGCTTGATCGGCGCGGCGAAGACCCTCTCCCGATGGCGATGCTGCTGGAGACGCCCTTCGCGTGGCACGGGGCCAAGGACGGTGACGCCACCGAGGCCTCCGCCGATGGGATCGTCGAGCTCTGGGAGCCGACCCGCGCCTTCCTCCGACAGTTCTACGGCGAACCGGGGTACGAGCCCAAGATGCCCCTGCGCGCCTTGGCGCGGGTGGAGGTGAGTGGCGAGGCACGCCCGATCGTGCATTTCTGGTTCCCCACCTGGGTGGATGCGGGGATCAAGAAGTGGAATGCCTGGACGTTCGCCGAGCTGCGGCGGCTGTGTCGCGAGACCTTCGGCGTCGAGCCCTTCATCGGCGTGAACCAGCATGTCCACGGGCCGGACTTCGTCGGCGGATGGAGCAGCGAGCAGCCCGCCGGCGGTCGCGCCGACATCACCTCGGCCGCCGGCGTCGTCGACTACGACGTCGCCTGGTGGGGCGGGATGGCCGGTCCGCAGATCTACCGCGACGCGATCGTGATCGGCCCGGGTCACTGGTGCCCGCGGCAGACCGGCGACAAACCCGTCACCCTCCACTTCAGCCCCGAGTACGGGGAGGATCAGTACCGCTACGTCCAGTGCTGGCGCAAGGTCCTCTCCGATCCGGCGAACTTCGGGCGCCGCCTGCTCATCGTCGAGAGCTGGAACAACAACGACGAGGGCTGCGCGATCATGTACAGCGAACCGAAGGACTTCCGCACGGAAGCGGGAGACCTGATCGACCGCTGGGGCGACGCCCCCGAGTTCTACATGTCCCTCACGCGCGAGCTGGCCCCCCTCTGGAAGGCCGGCCGGTGTCCGCCCCGCTTCGGTGGAGGGTAGCGACGAACGCCGCCCGGCCGCGGGGAGCCGAAGGCGGGCCGGAGGCGTTGGACGACATCATGGGACGCGAGTCCCCGATGAAGGGAGGGATGCAAGGTGCGTAGGCCACGGGCAGGCACGTGAGGCGTGGGCGGCGGGCGCAGTTCGGCGCCCGAGCGATGCCGGACCTGGAGGGCTTGCGCACGCGGCGCGTTGGCTCCCCGCTGACACCCTCCAGGCAGCCCCCCGCGGGGGCTGACCGATACCCCATCTCTGGAGGGATCATCCATGTCGGCTGACTACACGACCATGTGGCAGGAGCTCGGACTGGACCTGGAGGCCCACGACGGGCTGCTGACGGTGCTGGGCGCGGCGTATGAGGACGTGTACCTTTCGCAGCATGACCGTCCGGCGGGCATGTCGTACTTCGACTTCTGCGTCTCGGAGATTCACGGTCTGCGGGTGAGGGAGCTGATGGACGCGAAGGCCGCCGGACGCAAGGTGGTCGGGTCGTTCTGCCTCTACGTGCCGGAGGAGCTGATCCTGGCGGTCAACGGCATCTCGGTGGGGCTCTGCTCGGGCGCCGACATGGGCTCGGCGCACTCCGGGCGGCTGCTGCCGAAGAACACCTGCGCGATGATCCGCTCCTTCGTCGACTTCAAGCTCACCAAGGTCTGTCCGTACATGGAGGCCTCCGATCTGGTCATCGGCGAGACCACCTGCGACGGGAAGAAGAAGGCCTACGAGCTCTTTGGGCAGCTGCATAGCACCTTCGTCCTCGAGGTGCCTCACACCAAGTCGCCCGCGGCCCGGGCGCTTTTCCGATCGGAGCTGGATCGGCTCGTTGAGCGGCTGGAGGCGCTGAGCGAGGTCACGGTCACGACCGAGGGGCTTCGGGCGGCGATCGGCACGGTGAACGCCAAACGCGCGGCGCTGCAGCGGCTCGCGCGGCTGCGCGCGGCCAATCCGGCGCCGATCTCCGGCCGCGACGCCCTGCTCATCAACCAGATCCAGTTCTACGACGATCCCGTCCGGTTCACGGGGAGCCTCCACACCCTCTGCGACGAGCTGGACGACCGCGCGAAGCGGGGCGCGGGCGTCACCCCGCCGGAGGCGCCGCGCGTGCTCGTGTCGGGCTGCCCGATGTCGGCGCCGAACTGGAAAGTGCCCTTTCTCCTGGAGAAGAACGGGGGCGTGATCGTCGGCGAGGAGTCCTGCGTCGGAGAGCGCGGCACGCGGAACCTCGTTCGGGACACGGGCGACTCGAGAGCGGAACTCCTCGACGCCCTGGCCGACCGCTACCTGGGGATCGACTGCGCGGTCTTCACGCCGAACGAGGAGCGCATCGACCATGTGATCGAAATGGCCCGGGACCTCCGCGCCGACGGCGTCCTGCACTATGTCATCCAGTTCTGCACGCCCTACAGCATGGAGACCCATCGCGTCGAGGAGGCCCTCCGCGCCGAAGGCCTCCCGCTCCTGAAGCTCGAGACCGACTACAGCATGGAAGACGCCGGCGCCCTGGAGACGCGCATCCAGGCCTTCCTGGAGATGCTGGCGGCGAGAGGCGCCTGAGGGGGTCAGAACCGGGCCGCGAGGCCGAGAGGGGCGGGAGAGAAGAGGGAGGCGTCCATGCGGCGGAGGTCGGAGTCGATCTCCGGGCGGAAGTCCATGTGGGCCAGGACGTGGCGGCGGAGGTCGATGCCGGGGGCGAGCTCGGTGAGGGTGAGCTTGCCGCCGCGAAGCTCGAAGACGGCGCGCTCGGTCACGTAGAGGACGCGCTGTCCGTTCTGGGTGGCGTAGTCGCCCGAGAAGCTGATCTGCTCCAGGGCCGACACGAAGGTGCGGCGGTCGCCTTCGCGCATGATCGTCAGCTCGCCGTCGATCAGCGCGACCTCCGCGTCCTCGGTGAAGTGGCCGCAGAGGATCACCAGCCGCGCAGATTGGGAGACGTTCACGAACGAGCCGCAGCCGAGAACTCGCGGTCCGAAGCGGCTCACGTTCACATTCCCGCGCGGATCGACCTGACCGAGGCCGAGGACCGCCACGTCGAGGCCGCCCCCGTCGATGAAGTCGTGCTGGGCGGGCTGATCGAGGAAGGCGTCGGGGTTCCACGCTGCGCCGTAGGCCGGCCCGTCGGCTGGGACCCCGCCGATCACCCCTGATTCCAGCGCGATCCCGACGCGGTCCGCGATCCCCTCCGCGTGAAGGACCCGACCGATGTCCTCAATGAGCTCCGAGCCGACGTTCAGCACGAGGCCGGCGGAGAACTCAAGCGCTGCGCGGCGGGCGATGATCTGGCGGGCGCGCAGCCTGAGCGTCCGGGGCACAGGGACCGGCGCCTTCACCGCGCCTGAGTAGGCGGGATTCGGCGCCGCGAAGGTCTGCGGGTGGAGCTCGGGCGAGGCGACGACCACGCCATCGACCAGGATCCCCGGCACCCGCACATGACGCGGGTCCAGGCTCCCCGCGCGGGCCAGGCGCTCCACCTGCGCCAGCACCACGCCGCCGCTGTTCCGCGCCGCCTGCGCCAGGGCCAGAGCATCGCCAACCTGCGCCTCGTGCTCGAAGGTCAGGTTCCCGCGCTCATCGGCGGTCGTGCCCCGAATCAGCGCGACGTTGATCGGGAAGGTGTGGTAGAGCAGCCACTCCCGCCCGCGAAGCTCGATCAGCTCCACCAGTTCGGGCGCCGGACGGGCGTTCAGCCGCCCGCCGCTGAGCCGCGGGTCCACGAAGGTCCGCAGACCGATCGCGGCGACCAGCCCGGGCTGCTCCGCCGCAATCGCGCGGTACAAGCGCGCGATGACCCCCGACGGGAAGCTGTACGCTTCCACCGGACCCTCGGCGGCCAGCCTCCCCAGCTCCGGTGTCAGCCCGAGATTCCCGCCGATCACCCGCCGGAGGAGCCCCTCGTGGGCCAGATGATCAAGCCCGCGGCCCGCGCCGTCGCCCTGCCCCGCCGCGAAGACCAGGGTCAGGTCCCGCGGCCGGTTCTCCGCCAGGAACCGCGCCTCGATCCCCGCCGTCAGCGCCTCCGGATGCCCCGCGCCGCCAAACCCCGCGCAGCCCACCGTCGCGCCATCGGGGACGATCCCGATCGCCTCATCGACCGACATCACCGTGCCTGCCATGCTCGCTCCCCCTCGCGGGCGCAGTTCGCGGCGCGAGCAGAAGACACCTACAAGATGACGAAGACGGTCGGAATGGAGGAGTCAAGGAACGACGGTGGAGGCAGGGGCGGCTCGGCCCGGGGCGGAATGGGGCGCACGAGCGGAAGCCCCTCGCAGTCCCGCTCACCCCACACAACACGGAGATGGCGCACGATGCAGAACCAGCGGGTGATCGTGGTCGGCGCGACCGGGAAGATCGGCAAACACCTCGTCCCGAAGCTCGTAGCCCGGGGCAACGAGGTTCACGGGCTGGCGCGGTTCGGCACACCGGGTCAGGAGGAGGGGCTGAGGGAGCTGGGGGTCATCACTCACAAGCGCGATGTGACGAAGCCCGATGCGTTCGAGGGGGTGCCGGACGACTTCGACTACGTCCTGCACGAGGCGGCGCTGAAGTTCGGCTCCGAGGGCAATGCCGACTACACGGTCGAGATGAACGTGCGCGCCGTGGGCCGGGCCATGGAGCACTTCGCGCAGACGAAGGGCTTCCTCTTCGCGTCCAGCGGCAACGTGTACGAGGACAGCGTCGACGGCGCTGCCGAGGACGCGCCGCCGTTACCGCCGAGCCTCTACGCGATCACCCGCCTCGGCGGCGAGTGGATGGTGGACTACTTCAGCCGGCGGAACAACACCCCGGCGGTCATCCACCGCATCTTCTACGGGTACCACGAGGAGTTCGGCGTCCCGACCGACATCGCCCGGCAGATCCGCGACGGTGAGGAGATCGACCTGACCACGAGCCATGTGAATGTGATCTGGCTCGATGACCTCATGGACGCGATGATCGAATCGTACCAGGTCGCGTCCGTGCCGCCGAAGGTCCTCAACCTCACCGGCACGGAGAAGGTCTCCGTCTACGACATCGCGGTGCGGCTGGGTGAACTCATGGGGATCGAGCCGAGGTTCGAGGGCACGCCGAAGGGCACATCGCTCCTCGGCAAGGCCGACGAGATGGCGCGCCTCCTCGGCCCCCCGAAGGTGTCCCTGGACGAGGGCCTCCAGCGCCTCGCGAAGTCCATCCTCGCCCGCGAGTTCCCCATCGACCACCCCACCCAGTGGGAGAGGCGGAAGGGGTTCGGGGAGTGAATAGGGCGGGCGCCCACCTCCGCACCGTTCGGCACGGACAAGCGTTCCAGCGCGCCCATAGCAGAACCTACGAGCCGTGGCCGTTGTCGTTGCTGGGAGCGCAGTCCCGCATGCGCGGGATGCCGGCCTGGCTTGTGGTGGCCCCGGTGTGGCCGCCGTGCCTTCGACGTCCTCCGGGACCGCCGGCGCTTTCCCGGCCGCGTAGGTCGGGCATCCTTGCCCGACGCCGTCGCCGTCGGGGACTGTCCAAGGCATGTCTCCCATCTCACGGGGGACATGCCGCATGGACCGTCCCCTGTTGCCGTCGTCGTGCCGTTCCGTCGGAGCGCGGACGCCCTCGTCCGCTGGCTTGGCTGGTGGTGGCCCCAGGTGTGGCGGCCGTCGCCGTCCGTCCGTAGCGCGTCGGCTCACCGGGCCGCGTAGTGCGTGAGGTATGGCGTTCGCAGCGTCAACGGAGGCGGGTCCAGGTACCGCTTCCATGTGGACGGGAAATCAGTACCAGTGAGGTGGTTTCAAAATCAGTGCCAGGAACGGTTTTCCGCCGAGTGGCGCGCCGAGTCCGGGTGCGGTGAGGGAAAGCCAGTTCCAGGCACCGAATTTTGAAACCACCTCACTGGTACGAATTTCCCTGGTACCTGTCCCCGGATTCCGAAGAGGAAGACGTTTGACTGCGTCGAGTTCCAGCACGAGGCTGGGCGCAGGGTCGCGGAGCGGATGCGCGCCATGACCCCCGAGCAGCGCCTGGAGTACGGGCGCCGCGAGACCGAGATCATGCGACGGGAACGGGCCCAATCGCGGCCCACGGGCGAGGCGCATGGGGGCGTGGGTCCGCTCCTCTCGGAGCTGATGGACAAGGCGAGGAACCGGCCCGCCAAGAGCTTCGACTGCGTCGAACTCCAGCACCAGGCCGTGAGGGAAGTGGCGGACAGGCTTGGGTGAAGGACGCCTGAATGGCCGTCCGCCTGCTTGGCCGAACGCATGGAGGAACTGCAGCGGTTTGGGGCCTGGGTGGCAGCTGCGCGACCAAGCGGCCCCGTCAGCCTCAGTACCCCCCGTACTCCCTGACCAGGTCGATGACGCGCAGGTACTGCTGCCAGCTGACGTTGTCCGGGATCGAGTGGTCAGAGTGGTAGATGTAGCCGCCGTCCTGCTTGGCGACGGGGACTTTGCGGGCGATCTCGCGCTCGATGGCGGAAGGGTCGGGGTCCGCCATAGCGCGGACGTCGATCCCGCCCATGAAGGCCAGCCAGTCCCCGAACTCCCGCTTCAGTCCCACCACGTCCATCCCCGCCTTGCTCTCCAGCGGGTTCAGGCAGGTTAGCCCGGCCTCGATGAGGAGCGGGACGAACTCGCGCACATTCCCGCAGCTGTGCAGGATGACCGGCAGGTCGTGGTCACGGCAGGTCGCGTACATCCGCTGCTGGGCGGGGAACTCAACCTCCCGGAAGACCGCGGGTGAGAAGAACGTGCCGTTCCGGTAGCCCAGGTCATTCGCCACGAAGGCCCCATCGAACTCGAAGCCGCGCGCGAGCATCTCGTCGAGCCCGCGCAGGACGAGGTCCATCAGCGTGTCCATCATCTCCCGCACCCAGGCCCGGTCCTGGGCGAGGGCCATCAGCATCGTCTCGGCCCCGATGATGCGCTGCAGCCAGTCGTAACCGATGTGGGCGAAGTAGCAGACGAATAGCTCCCCCTGCCGCAGGCTGCGGTTCGCGGCCAGGGCGCCGTCCCAATCCACTCGCGAGTCGTTCCAGGCGAGTCGGTGCTTGTGCTGCTCCCACTGCTCGGGCGAGTTGATGGCGAACTCGAGCATCTGGGGGATCGACTCGTGGTCGGTGAAGGTCTTCTGGACCGCCCCCAGGGGGCTGCGCGCGATCCGCCAGCC
>Ga0233425_10011745_pt1 | contig 10110 bp, 6 predicted proteins | sample Watercolumn_Towu_2_FD_181712 | JGI IMG/M metagenome (GOLD analysis project Ga0233425, IMG submission 181712) | Freshwater microbial communities from Lake Towuti, South Sulawesi, Indonesia - Watercolumn_Towuti2014_140_MG | ecosystem: Environmental > Aquatic > Freshwater > Lake | place: Indonesia... | reverse complement strand
TTCCTCCCCCCCCCAGTTCCTTCCACCATTGCCCCTCAAGCGCGCGCAAATGCCATAGCTTGAAAGATCTCGCCCTCAACTGAGGGAAATCCGATTGACAACAGAATGAAGCTCGCTTGGTGCCAGATGGCTGTATATCTGGGTCACTGCGATTGAAGAGTGTCCAAGCAGTTTCTGCACTTCGTAAATACTCGCGCCGTCTTGTACTAGCCAAGTTGCGAAAGTGTGCCGTAAGCTATGAAAGTGAAGTTTCTCATTGAGCCTTGCAGCCCGTACGTACTCCTTGAAGGTCTTCGAGACCTTTTCCGCGCTGAGTTGCTGTCCGTTGAAGTGAAAGACCAGTTCCGACGAAGCCCGGTCCTTTCGCATAGCGAGCATTCGCCATAACTGCTCACTCATTGCCACAACACGGATCTTCTTGTTTTTCGTGGTGAATGTTTCGGAGTTCTTCACCGTGAGCACCTTCCTCACAAAATCGACGTCCGTCCATTGCAGGCTTATCAATTCGCCTAGCCTGAGCCCTGTTGACACGGCACAGATGCACAGCTCCCGGAAATTCACTTCGGAAATGCCCTTCATTATTTCTTGAAAGTCCTTCTTTGTAAAATGGGCCGGTTGAACTTCTGGAGCTTTTGGCTTTTCGACTTGTCGGAATGGGTTAACGGAAATACATTTCCACTTCTTGGCAGTCTCAAAAGCACTTGCAAGGGCGGTGTAGTATTTCCTTGCAGTCCAAATTGAGGCCTCTGATGTTTTGTCACTCAGAAAGCGCTCAATCTCCCGGACATTGATTAGGTGAAGAGGAGCATCCCCCACCTTCTTCAGAAATTCCCTGAATGCGGTTTCGAAGCAGGCTTGGGTTTTGAGAGTGTGAACGGTGCGAGAGTAGGCGAGAAAATCTTCCTTGAACTGACTTAGCCGCTTGCGTTCCTGGCTAATCCTTCGGTCGCGCTCACCTACTTTGAAATTCTGAAAGAATTTGGCTGCCTCGGATTTTCGCCTGCACTTGGTCGAAACCTTCCGGCGAGCGCCAAGCTCATCATGGAAGAACAGGTAGTAGGTACCGTTGGGATGCTTTGAGAGGAACATCGTGCGCCTCCATTTCTGAAGGCGAGAGTGCCAAACTTAGTGCCAACTGAGGAAGGAAACTACAACGTTGCTTACCCAAGTCCTTGCGGACGCCGGTTTTCAAGACCGGTGCAATAGCCGTTCTGCCAGCTCTCCAAAGGTTTTCCAGATATGAGCATTGCCCTGAGCGAAGGTCGATGTTCTATATCGACCTGAGTCGAAGGGCCGTTCGGTCTGCCCGCCGAAGGTCGTGTCTACGACCGCAGGCGGGCCAGCTCTCCAGGAGCGCTCCTGCTGTCAAATATACGAAAGGAGATCTGCGATGGCAAGAGGAACTCCTTCCGTCCGATACAGCCGCATCACCGGATCAGGCCTTGAAATCGCCCGTCGTCAACGAAAGATAACAATTGCCGACGCATACGCGGCCATGGTTGTTTCGATCTGGATCCCCCCGTCCGGCACGATTGTGAATTCGACCTGCCTCTCTTCTCCCGTTGCCGGATCCATGATGATAGGTTTGCCGCTTGCCCGCATCAACAATCTACCCGAGTATTCCCTCGACGAAGCATTTACCAGGAGGAACGAGAGCCTGCCATTCCTCGAAATCGTCGTGCAGAGAATGTCCGACGAGGATGGGGTCAGATGACAAAGAGGTGGAACGCGGGATCGAATCAGATAATGAATGGGAGTCGTTTCCGAATGTATGCCTCCCACCGGTCCTTTGGCCATGATCTCGGCCATCATCTTCTTGATGTCGGCATCTTTCTCAACCCCCTCAGATGCAAATTGCGGATGGAGCGGGTGAGCAAATACTGATCCCCCTTGCTGGGCAAAGCGAAGGATCGTCCCAAGCGATCGAAGTCGGATCGTGTCCATCGGTGGAAGCACGACAACGTCGTAAGAGTGATCTCCAATCACGAGGTTTTTTCCTTCAATCCTGGCGGACGCCAGACTTCCCTCATCAACAATATCATACTCCACCTGGTGCTGGATCAACTCACGGCAGAGGTTCGCGAACGACTCATCAATGAAGCGGACGCGGTCACTTGGATGCGGCTCATACATCGATCGTGTCGGAGGTGTGAAGTTCGCCCACACTGAAACGATCGGGTGCAGAACGGCCGTACGACGATGGTATGATCCTTCTTGAAGCACCGTATTGACCCGGCTCACGTAGTCCGTGTACTGGCGGTACTCCTGGGCGGAGAACCGGCGCGACTTGAGAGCAGGATCGGGCGGCTGATTCGGTTTCAGTGACACGCTGTAGTAGCTGGTGAAATCGGTGATACCCAGACTCATCAGAACACCGGCCGTGCACTTCATCTGTGCCAGCGATGCGTGCCTCCCCCCCATCATTCCAAAGAAGTCGCTGATCTCGCACATCACACGCCGTTTCCCCTGCAGGCCAGCAGCGGAGCTAGCAACCTTCGGCACCAGGAAGAACGGTTCTCGATCCCGCAAGATCCTCTCCGGACTTGAGAGGATCATGTCGATTCCCGGAATGTCAAATCTCCGATAGCACGAGAACGGGTCGCCGTTGAACAGCGTCTGCCAGACCAGTGTTTCCTCACCCAGCAGATGTCCACTCGACAAAACCTTTTGCGTCTGACACCATCGTTGAATCTGTCCGAAATAGGATTCAGCGCAGAGGTCTGAAATCACTTCATAGAAGTCGCATCGTATTTTCCTGTCGTTCCCTCCAGTATCTTCGAAAAGGCTCTCCCAGTGTTGGGTAATGTCATACCCTTTCCTGGATTGGAAGACCCCGGGAAGGCTTTCATGCCACGGAATCGTTTTCGGATAATCCAGTCCCGCAGGAACGTAGGTGGAGATCAGCGAAGGCTCATCGGTGAAGAACGCCTCGACATACTCTCCGATCGGACGGAGGGCGCGTTCATAGCTGTCATGGGTCACATTGATGAACGTCGCCACTGCGCGTTGATCCAGGATATTCAGGTAGTGGCGCCTCTCGAAGAAGTTTGCTGTCGCATGAGTGTTCTCGAAGAGTTTGGCAACCTCATATCGAGGCCGGCCGTCATCGCTGAATGTCTGGATCAGTCCTTCCGCTTCACCTTCCGGGTATCGTTCGAGTACCAACCCCCCTGCTGCACCACTCGGATATCCTTTTTCGTCGTAGATCCAAACCCTCAGTCCCATTTCATGAGCAATCTTCACTCCCCTGCGAAGGTTGTCCCACGACTTCTCATCCGACAAGTACTTCTCCAGCTTCACATTCGTTACAAAACCGCTCACTCCCATCTCGAGCAAGTTCTGAAAACCTGCGCGCATGCCAATCTCATCAGCACCGCACCATTCTTCTATGGGGGAAACGATTTGAAGGGGACGAGTAAGATCAAACTTGAGGAACGGAAGAGAGCCCATGAGCCATTCTCCGTTTGGATGAAGGATCGTTGGACGGGAGGTCGAAATGTCTTATACGCAGCAAAAGAAAATCCCGCACACCGGGCGGGATCTGGGACAACGTATCGCGGAGAGGGAGGATTCCTCGCCCGCACGACGTGGATGGGTTCGGATTGTACGGTCGGGCGGGGAACCCTCGATAGAGGTTGCCCCCCTACGGAGGTTTGGTTGCGATTTGACTCTCGCCGCACGGCTCGTGCTTGCGGAGAGGGAGGGATTCGAACCCTCGATAGAGGTTGACCCCCTATGCAGGTTTAGCAAACCTGTGCCTTCAGCCACTCGGCCACCTCTCCAGGGGTCGTGCGGCGAGAAATGTCAAATCGAGAATCCCGCTCTTCACTGTTTCTGAAAATTGCGGGACAAACCTGTGCCCTCAGTCCCGACGAGTCGGGACCACCTCTCCGTGTGCTGAATCGATGGAAGAAGATATCGAAAAACTCGCCGATAAGCAATCCGAAAACAAAAAGCCCGCCGAAGTACTATCGGCGGGCTTTTTCCCCTCTATCCTGGAACTCACTTCCCCCCACGGGTCGTCAATTCCTCCGAGTACACACAACTGGCTATATAACGCTTCTCACAAGCAGGACCGTCATCACGAGTCCGACAAACAGTTCAGCAAGCTGCAGAAACTGTTTGACGGTCTGACGACCGATGTGACGCCCGCAGCTTTCGCAGAACGTGACATTCGGCTTTGTCAGGTTGAAGCAATACGGACAGGATCGTTTGACCCCGTTCCCCGTGTCGACGAATACGACCTGCTGGGAGAGAGCGATCGTGAGCAGCCCGATTGCAGGCGTCAGCACGACCGAATACCAAAAACCCAGCCAGAACCCGTGCCCCTTCTTTCTACTCCAAAGCGCCAGGACAACCGCGAGAGATACGTAAACCAGGAACAGTGTCATCGTGTCCATGGCTTCCCCCCCACGTTGTGGCAGTCATTTATTGCAGAACGATACCCCTTTGCATCTACTACAAGCAGACACGCCACGGGCATCTCCGTTTAACACTACGGCATTCGTCCCGAAGTTTGTGTGATGGAGATCGCAAGTATGGTGAGTATGCTCCCCATCACAAACAGGGGCGTAATGGAGTAGTCGAGGAAGAGAACTGATAGGATGGTCGCAAAAACGGGCTGTGCATTTGTGAAAACAGCAACTTTGCCGGCCTCGATGCGGCTGAGTGCATGATACCACAGAAGATACCCCAAAATCGACGTTCCAATGGCCAGATAGAAAATTCCTGCCCAATGAAGAAACGAAAGCTGATGGAAGGGAAACCGCAGGGCGCTGGGAATACCGACAGGTAGAAAGATGACCGCGCCTGTGAACATCATTGCCGCCGTGGTCCTCAGAGCCCCGTATTTCACAATCATGTTCTTGCCAAGAACGGTAAAGAGGGTCCAGGCGACGACTGCGACCAGGATCAATGCGTTGCCAAAGAGATACCCCGAGGAGAAATCCACGCCGCGCTCGAAGATGACGATCGCGATGCCGACAAAAGCCAGGAAAACGCCGACCGACTTTCTTCGAGTAATCCGCTCACCGGCAAGGAAGCGGGCTGAGACCAGCACGAAGATGGGTGTCGCAGCATACAGAAGCGCTCCGTTCGCGGCCGTCGAAAACCTGATGCCGTAAAGGTAGAGAAACTGGTTGAGGGCAACTCCGAGGAATCCCAGAAACGCCAGCCGCCCCCAATCCCGGCGCTCGATGTTGAGTGGTCCGTATCTGATGCGGACGATTGCCAGGAGCCCCGCCGCTGCCACAATGGTACGGATGAATGTCACGGTCCCGGCATCAACATCCTGCACCACGGCCTTGGCAACGATGTGCGTCCCGCCGGCAATCAGCTGTTGAAATATGAGGAGGAGATAGACGTTGATCTTCTTCATTTGAGGGGGAGCAATGTACAATGCTATTGAATGAAAACCAAGACGAGCAATTCCGTTTCACACCTTCATTCATTATATTATGTGAACCTGTATCCATCACGCACTGGATTCATGACTTTCAAAACCCTCGAGCCCTGGCGGCGCACACTCTACGTAGTTTGGTCGGCTCAGTTCATCGCGATGATGGGTATGAGCCTCGTCGTCCCGTTTCTTCCCTTCTATATTCAATCTCTCGGAATCACCGCCCCCGATGAACTTGCACGTTGGAGCGGCTATGTCTATGCGGGCCCCTTCTTTGTTTCGCTCTTCCTGACTCCCGTCTGGGGATTCCTCGGCGACCGGTACGGCAAACGACTGATGATTATCCGCGCGATCTTCGGTCTGGGGATCTCTCAGGTGCTGATAGGTTTCTCGCAGACTGTCGAGATGCTGTTCTTCTTCAGAATCCTCCAGGGCGCCATCAGCGGCTTCATAGCGGCAGCGCTTTCGCTCGTCTCAACTTCGACACCGCGACAACACTCCGGGTACGCCCTCGGCCTCCTCCAGACGGCCACAGCCAGTGGCAGCGTCATCGGCCCGCTGGTCGGAGGGTCGCTTGCCGATCTCGTCGGTTTTCGCCCGCTGTTCTTTGTCGTGGGCGGCTTGTGTGCGGTCGCAGGAATCCTCGTTGTCCGCTATGCCGAGGAACCGCCAATCGAGCAACCTGCGAGCAGCGACCTGCACACGTTCTCGAGCAACTTCGGGTACGCCTACGCTTCTGCCCCGATCCGGAGTGCCGTGATCATCATCCTTTTGTCGCAGCTCGCGCTTCTGTTGATACAGCCCATCTTCGCGATTTTTGTCGAGTTCCTGGAACCCAACAACCCAAACCTCGCCACGCTGGCGGGCGCCATCTTTTCGATGACAGGCGTTTTCATGGTGATTTCATCTCCGTGGTGGGGAAAGCGGAACGACGCACAGAGTTACAAGCGGAACATCTCCCTGGCGATCGGAGGAGCCGCCGTGGCCTGCGCGGCGCAGGGTTTTGTGACGCAGGCCTATCAACTCCTCTTCCTGCGGGCGTTGCAGGGATTCTGCATGGGAGGCATCCTCCCTGCCCTTTATTCCTACATCAGCAAGAATACGCTCCCTGCGCGCCGGGGCGGAATCATGGGGATCGCAGCAAGTGCCCACATTCTTGCGGCGATCATCGGTCCTATCTCAGGAGGTTATATCGCTTCGACATTCGGCCTGCGCGTGAGCTTCTACATGACCGGAATTGTGCTCTTCATTTCCTACCTGTTTGTCAAGACGGTGTTTGTCGATCTGAAGGAACAGAAAGCGACCTCCCCCGATTCGACCGTGGTTGTGCCCCCCGAAGACAGTCCCGGCATGAACTAGACTCCCGTCACTCTTGCCTCCCGCGTAAATCAACCTTACCTTCGAAACAGTCACACGCATCGAGATAATCGTGCATTTTCCCGATTGAGATCGTTTGCGCAGCTGGAGCATTCACCTATGACGAGCAAACCGGAACGGCTTTTTCTGATCGACGGCAACGCTATTGCGTATCGCTCGTACTATGCCTTCATCCAACGTCCGCTGATGAATGCCAGGGGTGAAAATACGAGCGCCGTCTACGGATTTGTGACGTTTCTCAACCGCATTCTCTCGCAGGAATCCCCCGACCATATCGCTGTCGTCTTCGATACCGCGGCCCCAACGTTCCGCCACAAGACATACAAAGAGTACAAGGCAACGCGCCAGAAAATGCCCGACGATCTGTTCTCGCAGCTGGCCGTCATCAAGGATGTCGTGGCAGCCTACAACATACCGATCGTTGAAAGGGATGGCTACGAGGCTGACGATGTGATCGGGACGCTGGCGAAGAACGCGGAGCGAGAAGGCGTTCACTCATTTCTCGTGACTGCGGACAAAGACTTCATGCAGCTGGTCACGAACAAGACCAGGATGTACAAGCCCGGACGTCAGGGAACAGATGTAGAAATCGTCGACATTGAAGCGGTGGAGAAGAAATTCGGCGTCCCCCCGGAACAGGTCATAGAGGTTCTCGGACTCATTGGAGACACCTCGGATAACGTTCCCGGCGTACCGGGGGTCGGCGAGAAGACGGCCATTCCGCTCATTCAGAAGTATGGTTCGATTGAGAATCTGTACAAGAACATCTCGTCAATCGAGCAGAAAGGCCTCCGCCAGAAACTCGAGACGAACAAAGAGCTGGCGTTTCTATCCAGGACATTGGTGACCATTGATGTCAAGGTGCCGCTCGGCATCGACTTTCATTCTCTGAAAGCTGCAGATCCCGACTTCCAGCGTCTCAAGGCGCTTTTCGCTGAACTTGATTTCCGCTCCCTCCTGCAGAGCATCCCGAAGGTTACAGCTCCCAGGGCCCTCCAACCTGAACCGGCGGAACCTCCGTTTGAGGTCGAGTCTGAACTCTCGGATGTGCATCACGACAAACATTCGTACACCCTCATCACTGATCTCAAGAGCGCCAAACAGCTTGTCAGCAGGCTGAAGAAGGCAGACAGGCTTGTTTTTGACACGGAGACTACCTCCACAGATTCTCTCAGCGCTGAACTCGTGGGCGTCTCGTTTTCCGTCTCTCCTCGTGAAGCCAGTTTTATCGCCGTACGCCCCTCACAGCCATCGCCCGAATCAGATCTCTTCGGGACATCGAAAACCACCGGGCCGGCCCCGGGTATTACATTGCAGGAAGCCGTTGATCTTCTGAAGCCGGTGATGGAGAACCCTCGCATCGAGAAGATCGGGCACAATATCAAGTACGACGCACTCGTCCTTTCACAATTCGACATACGAACGGAAGGCGAGATGTTTGACACGATGATTGCCTCGTACCTCCTCCGGGCGGACGGACGGCACAATCTGGATGCACTCGCAAAAGAACATCTGCGGTTCAAAAAAGTCTCCTTCGACGAGCTGACCGGTTCGGGGAAAGAGCACAAGCCGATTCGGGAAGTGGCGCTCCAGGCACTAAGCGACTACTCGTGCGAAGATGCGGATATCACGTACCGGCTCTACGAGCTTCTCAAACCTCAGCTCGAAAAGGCAAAGATGCTGAGCCTTGGAGAGGATCTGGAATTCAAGCTGATCCCGGTGCTGGCCGAAATGGAGAGGACGGGAATTGCGATCGACGTGGAGTACCTGCAGACCATGTCTTCAGATCTCGCGAAGCAGCTGAAATTGCTCGTAAGAGAAATTCATGGCATGGCAGGTTCCGAATTCAACATCAACTCGACGCAGCAGCTGGGAGAGATTCTGTTCAATACGCTCGGTCTGCCAACTCAGAAGAAGACAAAGACAGGTTTTTCGACAGATGTCGGCGTCCTTGAAGCCCTGAGGCATCAACATCCGATCGTCGAGGAACTTCTCGAGTACCGCCAGCTTTCAAAACTCAAATCGACATATATCGATGCACTCCCGGAACTGATCAACAAAAGAACCGGGCGAGTGCACACCTCATTCAACCAGACGGTCGCGGCGACCGGCCGGTTGTCGAGCAGTGATCCGAATCTGCAGAACATACCGATTCGCACTGAAATCGGCCGCTCCATCCGGAAGGCCTTCGTGCCGGGAGCAAAGGGCTTCCTGATCTTGTCTGCGGACTATTCGCAGATCGAGTTGCGCGTGATGGCGCATATCTCCGGCGATGAAGCACTCTCTCAGGCGTTCCGGAACAAGGAGGATATCCATACAACAACCGCTGCGAAAGTCTTCGGCGTCCGGCAGGATGAGGTCACGAAGGATATGCGCAGGAAGTCGAAAGAGGTCAACTTCGGAATCATGTACGGGATAGGCCCGTTCGGACTGTCAAACCGGCTGGAGATCTCGCAGGGTGAGGCGAAGGAGATTATTTCGAAGTACTTTGAGCGTTTTCCCAAAGTCAAACAGTACATCAATGACACAATAGCTTCCGCTCGGGCGAACGGCTATGTGTCAACGCTCAAGGGACGACGGCGGTATCTCCCGGACATCAATAGCGGCAACCAGAACATACGCCAGAACGCCGAGCGCCAGGCGATCAATATGCCAATTCAGGGGACGGCTGCGGACATGATCAAGCTGGCGATGATACAGATATACCGCGCGTTCTCCAAAGCGAAGCTTCAGTCACGAATGCTTCTCCAGGTCCACGATGAATTGGTGTTTGAAATCAGGAAGGATGAAGAGAAGGAGGTTCGTGCCCTGGTCACGAAACACATGCAGCAATCGATGAAACTGGACGTCCCACTTGAAGTGGATATAGGAGTCGGGAAGAACTGGCTCGAGGCGCACTAGCCCGTCGCGCACCTTCCGAAGGCATCTTCGTTGTTCCCGTGAACCTTCGGAAGGTTCGCCGTCTCCCTGGCAGGCTAGTTCATCACAACGAGTCCTGCTGACTTCAAAGTCTCCACGTAGTTCAAAATCTCCTGAAGGTCTGCCCGCCGCTCGCTCTGGACATCGAGCATACGCTTGATGTCAAGCACGCTGTTCTTCCCGTTGATCAGCAGCTGCATCTCCCCACGATCGTACCTCGGAAATTCCCGACGGGCGGCTCCTGCCTGTGTCTGCGGCAGAAACTCACGATATCCCCCGTAGCCGTTTACTGTCACCTTCTCCGTAGGCTTCGGAATCATCTTGGACGCCTTCTTTTCAAGATCGGTGAGCTGGAGAGAGACGGGCTCGCTCTTCAATCGGACCGCGGCGGCCTTCATGTGCCGTTCAAGCACCTC
>Ga0233425_10011744_pt1 | contig 10111 bp, 9 predicted proteins | sample Watercolumn_Towu_2_FD_181712 | JGI IMG/M metagenome (GOLD analysis project Ga0233425, IMG submission 181712) | Freshwater microbial communities from Lake Towuti, South Sulawesi, Indonesia - Watercolumn_Towuti2014_140_MG | ecosystem: Environmental > Aquatic > Freshwater > Lake | place: Indonesia... | reverse complement strand
CTTCGTTAGCGCCTTTGGTCAGTGTTTTGATGATCTGCTGATGACCAATATGAACACCATCAAATGAACCAATGGTTACCCAGGCTCCCTGATGCTTTGATTGGCTTTTTGTGTGGTCAGGACCCATTTATGCAAAAAAGACTTTTTTCGGCTGATATTCACCGCTTTCCTTATCAAACTCCATAAGCGCAACAAGTTCTCCCTGTTCAGTTATGGCGCGGATCATTTTTTCTTCACCCTGTTCACGAGCAATGCGATGCCCGTGGCGGACAAGGTCAACTTCTTCATTTGATAATACAACCGCCGACCAATCCGAGAGCGCTTCTGCTGCAGGGATCAAATATTGATACCAGGAGTTATTGTCAAAGGCTTCAACTAATCTGCTCAGCGGATTGGCGTCTTTAAGAGTAAACCTGCCGCTTTTGGTTCTGCGCAATCCGATCAAATTGGCACCGCAACCCAGCATTTCCCCAAGATCATGAGCCAGGGATCGGACATATGTTCCCGAAGAGCAGTGAACATCTACAACCGCTTCTGGGCTGTTCCATTCAACAAGTTCCAGGCTGTGAACCTTGATAATTCGAGATTCCATCTCAAATTCTTCGCCGTTTCGAGCCATATCATAGGCGTGTCGGCCTTTTATTTTTATTGCTGAATACGGCGGTGGAGTCTGTTCGATCTCACCTATAAAATGTGTAAGCGCTTCAGCTAATTGCTCGCGAGTAATATTAACTTCGGAAGTGCGCGTTATTACACCATCGCCATCATAAGTGTCAGTTCGTTCACCTAGTTTGATCGTTGCCTGGTAGCGCTTGTCTTCAGCAGAAACATATTCACTCAGGCGAACTGCTGGGCCAACCAATACAACTAAAACACCTGATGCGCGCGGATCGAGTGTACCTGTATGGCCTGCCCGTTTGATATTGGTGCCGTGGCGTATAACCTGCACAACCTGATGGGAGGTCATGCCTATTGGTTTGTCGACCACAAGGACACCTGAGGTCGTATTATTGGCAGGATATCGTTGATTATCCATTTTTTTGATCTCCCTTTGAAGATAGGTCTTCCATATACTGTTTGGTTTTGGAAATTACTTTATTCTCCACTTCTTCAAGAGTGCCCTCAAATTCAGCTCCCGAAGCTTGCGGATGCCCCCCGCCCCCGAATTGCTGGGCGATTTTGGATACATCATAAGGTGCATTTGACCGCCAGCTCACCTTTACTTTACCACTGTTTTGTTCATTGAAAACGAGCGAGACATCACTGCCTTCGATCGCTGAAAGGATATTCGTTAGATCTGCGTCATCACGGCCGATATATTTGGCTTTTTTTCTGTCATCCAAAGTTATGACCGTCCAGATGAGTCCATTTTCCCTTACCAGCCTGCTTAATGCAAATCCCCAGATAAGGCTTGTTGGATATGTTTGTGAAACCAAAGCCTGATTGTAAATATCCGATAAAGCGGCGCCTGATTCCATCAATAGCGCTGACTGGCGAAGGGTTTCGGGGGTAACGTTGGAGGTTCTGAAACCAATTGTGTCTGTCACAATTCCCATTAAGAATGCGCTGGAAGAATCCAGATCATGCGAAAAACCCCAATCCGGAAGGAATTTGGCAAGAATTGCGCATGTCGCCGGATAGTCCGGACGGACAAAATTAATCGCGCCAAAATTTTCGTTTGTTATGTGATGGTCAATATTGATATCCACGGATATCCCGGAAAACGAATCGCCAAGCCGCCTTTGGTCAGAGCAATCCAGAACGATAGTCAGATCATGGGTATCTGTTTGCTTTTTAACAACTAACTCGCTGCCTTTCAAAAAACGGTATTTTGCTGGAAGCCCATCTTCAAGAACCAGGCAAGGTGACTTGCCAGCCTTTTTTAGAAGCATTCCCAGGCCAACAATCGATCCAATCGCGTCACCGTCCGGGCGCATATGTGAAAGGATGAGCGGACTCTTAGAATTTTTCAGCTTTTCCTGAATTTGCTTTTGAACTTTATCCAATTTATTCACCGTTTTTTTTGGATGAAGGTTTGGGTTCAGAGATGCTATCGATCAGCCTTTCGATCCGTTCTGCCCGTTCTGGCGTTGGATCCCAAAAGAAACGCAATCGTGGAAAAGAGCGAAGCTCGATCCGTTTTGCTAGTATGCTTCGTAAAAAACCGCTTGCGTGTTCTAGACCTTCGAGTATGTTTTCGGAAGTCTCCTCTCCGCCGATGGCTGAGACAAAAATATTGGCAAAGCTCAATTCACGGTCGACTTTGACATCTGTGATGAACACACCCATCAATCGCGGATCATTTATCTCACCCATCACAAGCATTTCTGAAATCTCCTGCTTGAACCTGTCAGATATCCGCTGGAGCCTTAATTTGGATGGCATATCTTCTTACCTTTACCTTGCAACTTCCTCTATAGTGAAGCTAACCACTTTATCACCAACTTCAAAATCATTGAACCCTTTTACTCTCAATCCGCATTCAAAGCCGGTTTTTACTTCCTTTTCATTATCTTTTTCATGCTTCAACGATGCCAGTTCTCCAGTGAAAAGAACCTCATCCCCGCGAAGGACACGGACATTGGCATTTCTGCGGATCTCTCCTTCTGTAACACGGCAGCCCGCGATCGTGCCAACTTTGGTGATCTTGAAGGTTTGCAAAACGTCTGCCTTGCCAATAATTGCTTCTTTTTTCTCAGGTTCAAGCATACCCTTGAGAGCTTTTTCAACATCCTCAAGCAGCCGGTAAATGATATCGTAGGTGCGTATTGAGATCTTTTCAGTCTCCGCCAAACGCTTTGCCGCTGCCTCTGCCGTTACATTGAAACCGAGAATAATTGCTTGTGACGCAGCAGCCAGCATGACATCATTTTCTGTGATCGAACCAGCTTCTGCATGCAGAATATTGACCTTGATTTCAGTTTGTTTGATATCATTCAATGAATTGACAATGGGTTCCAGTGATCCCTGGACGTCTGCCTTGAGGATCAGTTTTAATTCTCCCATTTCACCCGCTTTAACACGATCAAAAAGATCCTCAAGCGTTGTAGTTGGTCTTGCGGCTTTGCTTTCTTCCAATTTCAGTTTTCTTTCATGGATGATCGCACGGGCTTCCCTTTCAGATTCACAAACCTGGAAAAGGTCGCCCGCTTTTGGCACACCGTTCAATCCGAGGATCAGTGCAGGTGTTGCAGGGCCGGCCTGGTCGATCTGATTTCCCTTGTAATCAAACATGGCGCGTATATTGCCGCTCGCCAGACCGACTGCGACAGCGTCACCAGATCTTAAAGTTCCATTTTGGACAAGCAAAGTTGCCACAACTCCACGGTTTTTATCAACTTCAGATTCAATGACCGTTCCAATGATTGTTCCATTGGGATTTGCAAGGATCTTTGTATTATCAGCAACTAACAGGATCGCTTCGACCAGATCATCAATGCCGGTTTTCTTTTTCGCTGAAACAGGCACGATTATCGTATCGCCATCCCATTCATCTGAGACCAGGCCGGCATCTGCCAACTGTTGCTTGACAAAATCAGGATTTGCGTCGTCAAGATCGATCTTGTTCATGGCAACGATGATCGGCACCCTGGCTGCACGGGCATGCGCGATCGCTTCACGTGTCTGAGGCATAACGCCATCGTTGGCTGCAACCACTAATACGACAATATCTGCGCCTTGCGCTCCACGGGCGCGCATGGCGGTAAATGCGGCATGGCCAGGGGTATCCAGGAAAGTAACGAGTTTATTTTTGTGGATGATCTGATAAGCCCCGATATGCTGGGTGATGCCGCCTGATTCGCCTCCGGCAACATTAGTATGGCGGATCGCATCCAAGAGTGTGGTCTTGCCGTGATCCACATGCCCGAGAATCGTGATCACCGGGGGACGCGCAACAAGATTTTTAGGATCTTCCTTATCGATCAATCTTCGCCAAAGGGGGACTTCACCCGTAAGGCTTTCTTCAGTTTCAATGACCTCCAGGGAGGCTTCGTAACCGAGTTCAGCTAAAACGACTGCAGCAGTATCAAAGTCTATTTGCTGATTGATGTTGGCCATCACCCCATTGGCCATTAATACCTTTATAACCTGGATGGGTGTTGAATCGACTAATTTTGCCAGGTCTCGGACTGTTGTAATGTTCGGAAGAGCAATTGTTTTTGTTCCGTTCTCGCTCATAATAACCTCCATTTAATTATTCCCCTTCAGTGATACGCACAACTTTTCGGCTTCGAGGATATCCCGGTATTTGAGCGAGCAGTTTAGTTCAAGCGTTTATTTCCCACCCCTCAGAAAAACTGATTTTGGCCTAACTGACGAAATCGCTGACATCTCACTCTTGCAAGCCGCTCATAATATCACAGAGCTGGCTTTTATCCTTTATCGTCAATTCGGTCTTCAAAGCATGCGCCAAACTTCCCTTTAATGCTTGCTCCCAGCATGAACGTTTATCATGCAGGTAAGCGCCTCTGCCTTCTAATTTGCCGGTCGGGTCGAGCAGCACTCCATCAGGTGTGCGCACAATCCTTATTAACTCTCTTTTGGAGAGCACTTCCCGGCAGCCAACGCAGGTGCGCTGCGGGATGTGTTTAAACCGTTTCTGTTGTTTTACCACCGCCTTTAATTATCTTCTAAAAATCTTCCCATTCGCTGGTGTTGCCGCGCTTGTGTTTCTTCTTTAAAACGGTCACATCTTTGTCGGGGTCATATTCCAGTTCGCGGAATTGTCCAGCTTTTTTGTTCTTTTTCTTTTTCTTCGGTGCAGCCTCAGTTGAACCTTCTGTTTCTTCTTCGTCTTCATCTATTGCGGCAGGTTCAAATACCTCAGGTTTCAATGTGAAGATCTCATCAAAGGATAATTCCTTTTCAGGAGCTGCCTTTTCTTCATCTGTTTGCGGTGCGGATTCCATCCCAACTTCTTCGCTAACTACTTCAACAGATTCAATTGCAGGAGTTGAAACATCTGCCATCGTTGAGATTTCAACAGCAGCACCATCTGTCGAAGCGATTTCTGCTTCCATTTCAACTTCCGCCGCAGATTCCTCTGGAAGATTCTCTTCAACCTCAGGAACCAGATTTGGAAGTTCATCTGCAAATTCCGCGATCCGTTCCAGTGTTTTAGGGCCAACGCCGCTAATCTCAAGCAGAGCATCTGGGTTTACTTTGCTGGTAATAACCAATTTACCGGCATTGTCAAACCCCGCTTCCCTTAGTGCTTCCTGAATGTTTAATGGAAGTCCAGTCCCATCAATTCCCATTTCAAATGCGCCTTTTGGCAGTGTATCAAAAGCTTCTTTGTGAAGTTTTTGATATTTTTCGAATTTTTCCTGCTGTTTTCGAACCGAACGCCTTTCGAGTCGATCGTTGAGGGCGGCTAACGCATCATTTTCTTCAGGTGAGATGGCTCGGCCTTCGGCTTTGCGTGCCATTATGTCTTCAGTCTGAGCGATCGCTTCTTTTTCTTCATCAGCGATCTCTTTTAGGTCTTCATTTTTCTGTAAATTGAAAAGCCAATCAGAAATTGATTCCGGGAGACTTTTGATGTCAATGCGCCAGCCGGTCAATTTTGCAGCCAGGCGGGCATTTTGCCCATCACGGCCGATGGCAAGACTGAGCTGATCTTCAGGCACTACTACCAGTGCGTTCTTCTGTCCTTCAACAGTCTCACGCAGGTAAACGCCATTAACCCTTGCCGGGCTGATCGCTTTCGAGATGAAAAGCGTGGGGTCGGCATTCCATTCAATGACATCGATCTTCTCATCATGCAACTCGCGAACAATGGTCTGGATGCGGACGCCGCGCATTCCGACACAAGCGCCTACCGGGTCAATACCCTGCTGGGTAGCAGAAACAGCCACCTTGGCGCGCTGGCCAGGCTCGCGCGAAATGGAACGAATTTCCACAACGCCGTGAAAGATCTCAGGGACTTCATTTTCCAGCAGCCTTCTAAGAAAATCACGATGCGTGCGAGACAGAATGATCTGTGGTCCGCGCCCTGATTCCTTAATTTCTGCGACAACAGCACGCACACGATCGTGGATCCGGAAATGCTCTCTTGGGATCATTTCTTTGCGCGGCATGCTACCTTCAGCGTTTAATTCCAGTGCTATTGTTAAGCCTTGCGCGTTGGTAGCCTGGACTACACCGCTTACGATCTCACCCAATTGCTTTTCATAAAAACTCACCTGGGCTGAATTCTCGGCATCGCGGATCTTCTGCTGGATCACCTGGCGGGCTTGCTGCGCTGCCACGCGACCAAAATCCTCAGGTGTGCTGTCAACCATTACCACATCGCCCATTTGGGTTTCAGGATTGGATTTTCTGGCTACTTCAAGGGTGACTTCGGTAAGGTCATTTTCAACTTTTTCGACCACTTCTTTTTCTACCAGGATGGCAAATTCACCGATATCCAAATTTATTCTGGCTTTTATATCCTGTGCGGCGGATGCATTGACAGATTTCCGGTATGCGGAAACAAGGGCCTGTGCGAGTGCATCAAGGATCGTTTCCCTTGGCAGTCCTTTTTCTTCCAATACTTCATTGAAAGCCAGCGCGAATTCGTTTTTCATGCCAGTGTTACTCCAATTTTTTAACTATTTGTACTATATGCAGAAAAGTGGGGAAAACCCACTTTTCGACGTAGACGATAAAGATGAAACTTACGGCGAGAATTCTAACATAATTTAAGGTTCGCTGCAAGAAAATTCAGCACATTAATAAAACCTTAATCGGAAAATGTCTTTTTGAAGCGATTTCTGAATATTGCGTGAATAGAAAATGTTATTGAAGCTAACCCGATGTGGAAAATCAAATTTCTTAAGATCCATTAATCAATTTCTTGTAAAGGAACTAACAATATATAATCAATAATATTTTTTTATGCTCTTGACATAAAGTGATGTGAGCAAACTTGATTAATCAACTCGTAGAAAACTTGGCATTTGCCTGCCTTGGAGGACAAGAAAGAACAGGCTTATCTGAAACTTCAGCATTTGAGTGGATCCATGCCGATCTTTCAAAGGAGTTGTTTTCTTACAGCCAGGTCAATACTTACTCAAATAAGATCGCAAACATACTAAAGAACCTTGGAATTACCAAAGGGGACAGGGTTTCGATTTTCCTGCAGCGATCCCCTGAACTGATCTTTTCCTTTTTTGCTATTTTAAAAAACGAAGCTGTTGCCTGTCTTCTCTTTTCGACCTTTGGAGAATCGGCGCTTATTGATCGATTAAATGATAATGGGACTTCGTTAATTATCACAAAAAAAAGCTTACTAAAGAAGATCCTGAAAATAAAGGATGCACTTATCAGTCTCAGAACAATCCTGGTTATTGATATTGATGAGCATCTGGATGGGTTTACACTAAGTCTCCCCAAATTACTCTCAAATTCCCCGGGCGATTTCAAATATACGCCAATGATCGAACCTGATGCACCGGCTTTTATTCAATATACTTCGGGTTCAACAGGTAAGCCAAAAGGCGCAGTTCATGTGCATGGCGCGATCTCATCAATTGAACAATCCTTTCGTGAAGTATTTCAAATCAAGGAGGAAGAGATCTATTGGTGTACTGCAGACCCCGCTTGGATAACGGGACTTGTTTATGGAATTGTGGCACCCATGGCAGCAAATGTCCGGCAGATCCATTTTGCCGGAAACTTCAATGCTGAGCACTGGCTGAATTGCCTTCAGAATGAAAAGGTTAATGTGTGGTATACGGCTCCAACTGCTCTCAGGATGTTGATGCAGGAAGAAGAAGGATTTTTCTCAAAGTTTGACTGCTCCACGATTAAAAGGATCTATAGTGTTGGTGAGCCGCTGAATCCTGAGGTCTACAGATGGGCAAAAAGGATTTTCAATTGCGAAGTTTATGATAACTTTTTTCAGTCAGAGACTGGATCGATCATGATAGCAAACAGGCCGGGGATACCTGTCAGGCCGGGATCTATGGGCAAGCCATTAAATTTCATCGAAGCTGTAATTCTTGACAACAAGATGGATTCTGCCAGGCCGGGTTCACAGGGAAAACTATGTTTTAAAAAGGGCTGGCCTTCAATGTTCATTACTTACCTGAATAAACCCGAAGTGTATGCGGAGAAATTTTCAGGTAATTATTACATCACGGGAGATCTGGCTGTAGAGGACAAGGATGGTTTTTTTTGGTATATATCCAGGTCGGATGATGTGATCAATACAGCCGGACATTTGGTGGACCCATTCGAGGTTGAAAGTTCACTTCTGGAGATCGAAGAAATAAATGATGTCGCAGTGATCGGGGCGCCTGATGCGATCTTGCATGAGAAAATTGTGGCATACCTTTGTCTGAGAAATAATATTGAATGGTCGAGAGAGTTGGAATTAAAATGCAGATTAAAGATCTCAAATGAAATTTCAACTACAGCTGTTCCGCAGGAATACAAGATCGTTTCAGTGATTCCCAAGAATCGCAGCGGGAAGATCCTGAGGAGAGTATTAAGGGCATGGCATGAAGGAACTGATCCCGGGGATCTTTCAACATTGGAGGAGCAATGATGATCAGTGAGCAATTAACAAATGTTTTCAGAGAGGTATTTGACGATAACACAATAACGCTTAACAACCAAACCACTGCCGATCAAATCGAAGGCTGGGATTCAATGTCGCACATTAATTTGATCATTGCGATCGAAATCGCTTTTGGAATTGAATTCACAAATGAAGAGATTCGTTCGTTTAATAATGTGGGTGAAATGCAGCAGTGTATAAATAAAAAGCTTTAACATCGATGAAAATAATATTTAAGGTGAAACCGCATATTCTTTTGATAAGTATGTTATTTCCGGTTGACCCATAAAAAGCACATCATCAATCTGATATTCCCCAACCAACTTTTTTATTGAAATCATTTTTGCATCTTGTTTACCAAGTTCTAAAACATAGGTCTTTCTATAATGAGAGGCGATCAACATATGATTCATGCGAGCATGTGACGAGGAAATTATAAGAAGGTTTCGATCAGGAGCATTTTCAAATTCATAAGTGATCAACTTTTTCCATGAACCGTAAAAGCCTTCGTAATAATTAAAGTATTTTCCCTGCGGGAAATTTCCTGAAAGATATAGGTCTCTAGCACCATAGTTTTCTTCTTTGCCATTTATAAAGGTTTTATGTGATGGTATTTGGATATCTAAATATTCAAATTGTTCGGGTGATATTGGAAAGAGGCTTTCTCTGGCATAGGAACCGAGAAAATTGACGCCCTTAAGTGTTTTAACCCTATCAATGTTGAGCATTGGATTGATATCTTCATAATTCTCAGAGAGTAATTCATAGATCAGTTGGTAGGCTTTTAATGCACCGTGGATATTCCAATGGTGGTCTGTCTTAAAGAAATTTCTCTCATAATCCTGGAAATTTAAAATATCTAAATTTTTGAATCGGAGTGTATCAGGTTTGTTTTCGAGAAAGTATGCCAAAGAACGACCATTATCGGCATTAATATACAAATCTGCCAATGGATTAAATTTCGAATATTCTAAAGTTTCTAAATTAAAGACATAAAAATTGATATCAGGATTATTCTTCGATAATTCAATATAATTTTGGATCCTGTAATCGATATTCTGTTTTATTGAATCATTAAAATCTGTCGGAGGTAAGAACAAGCGAGACTTATCTCGGGTCACCAAAATAGATGAATGCAAAGATGCTGGAAAAGCATTGTCTGGAAAAATGGAATAAGCTGAAGTAATTAATCGATTCTCGGCATTATGTGCAAATTCGGTTAAATTGATTCTTGAGGGAAATTGATCGGCTATTGCGTTATTTATTTGATTTTGTAAGGTTCCCTTTGAAAGATTATTAAAGAACAAGTCAATCCCTTCGTTAAAATATCCCTGAACCAGCCTCTTCATCCCCGTTTTTTGGTTTTGGAATGGATTCTTGGGAAAAATGGCAAGATTCCTCCCTTCAATTTCTGAGACCGATTCCCATTTCCCATCAAGTGAGAGCCAATAAAGAATAGGTAACGAAAAGATAATAAAAATGAGACTGATCAATATTAAATTTCTTATTAAGGACTTTGTCATAATCGTCTTTTGTTAATTATTAAAATTCTGCATAAAGAAATGC
>Ga0233425_10011743_pt1 | contig 10111 bp, 4 predicted proteins | sample Watercolumn_Towu_2_FD_181712 | JGI IMG/M metagenome (GOLD analysis project Ga0233425, IMG submission 181712) | Freshwater microbial communities from Lake Towuti, South Sulawesi, Indonesia - Watercolumn_Towuti2014_140_MG | ecosystem: Environmental > Aquatic > Freshwater > Lake | place: Indonesia... | reverse complement strand
GTTGTCAAACGGGCATCCGGTGGTGGAACGCAGCCGCCTGGATGCCCTGTTCGCGGAGCAACGAGTCACGCTCTCCCACACGAGGGACGAAGATGTCTTACGGGTCGGGCGTTTGGTCGGAGCGACGCATGTGATCTTCGCCGAGGTCCACGGCGTTGATCCCCCCAAGTATTCCATGATCGACCGGCCGCCGCGCCAGAGTGTCACGATCCGCAGCGTGGCCGTGGAGTCGGGGGAAGTGCGGTGGACCGGCCTCGCCGCGTATCCCGAACCCTCCAGCAACCCCGAGCAGAGCGTCATCGCCCTGACCGCCTGGGCGATCGCGCGGGCTCTGTGCGAGGGCACCTGGGAGGAGCATACCGCGAACCGGGACGGCGGGTGTCGTAAGCTGGCGCCGGCACAGGAGGCCAAACAAGAGAAGACGATTTGGGGGGAGATGCGGAAGATGGAGAAGCGATAGCAATGAAGCGCCAGAAAGCCAGCACGTCAGTCCATACCATGCGGAGGCGTATTCTGGCACTCACCGCCGAGATTAAGGCGATCCGTGAATTTTCCAGACTACCAGTTAAGCTCGCAACGCACGCGATGGCTGACATACTGCGGAAGCGGAGCGACTTCATCCCTGTGCATCAGTACAAGCATGGCACCCCAGCGACAGGCGAAATCGGCAGAGTTGGCTTTTGAATTAGGCGGCAAGCGGATCAATGTCCAGGTGGAAGTGCTGGCCGTGGACGGAAAGCCCCCTACTGCCACGCGCCATCTGCCAGCAGAACTTCCACTGAGTTCAGCACCACCGGCAGATCAACCTCATTGAGACAGCACATCGCCCCACGCAAATAGATCGACCGGTCGAACCAGCCCAAGTCTTCCCACTTCGAGACCCCCAAGAGCACCAGCGGCTTGCCGAAGGCGAGGGCCATGCCCACGTCGGTCATCCGGCCCGGCGAGGGTATCCAGGAGGGCAGATAAATGCCTGCGTCGGCCTCCTGCATCTCACGGCGATTGACCACGACTTGGCGGATACAGGCCCCCTCACTCATCTCATCATGGCCAGATTCTTTCGAGTCGATCCATGCGGAGACGACGGTATGACCAGCAGGAGTCAGAATATGCTCCCGCAGCCAGCGCAGCCGCTCCCGTTCATTGAATTTCCCGATCAGGAACAGGCGCATCGGTCGTCACCAGGCATGATACATGACGGAACAGTCGTCAATGAATTGTCAACCGGACTTGGCATAGATCGTCAACTTACCGATACGTCTTCCCGGGCGTCTCTAGGTAGATGGGCCAGTAGGCCGTGAGAGTATGGACCGGATGGGTAATCCAAACGGCCTGGATCGGGACTTGAAAGGGATACCCTTCCTTGAGCGCGTATTCGTCAAAACCCTTGAGTGATCCGTTACAGATGATGTCGCCCAACGTCCGATAGAAGTGCCAATGGCCATGCACGATCACGTCAAACGGTCGATTGGTGGCCAGGGCCGTTTCCTTCTTCCTGGCACGCCCCAGCATCATGGGAGACAAGGCCCCGGCAATCCCACTCCCGCCGCGCCAGGAATCCCCGTGGATCGCCAGGTAGCGCGTCTTCCCCAGCGTGTAGAGGAGTTCAGGGCCATCGGCGATCTCGAAGTGGATGTCCCGCTCGCTCTGGTAGTGATGCCGGAGCATCTCGTACAAGACAAACTCGTAATTGTCATACGCCGCGTTCTTGTACCGGGGCTTGCGATCCAGCCGGCCATGATTGCCGGTGACACACGGGAGATAGACCTTCTTAAAGGCGTTGGCAAACTCGTCGATGGCCCAGATCAGCACGTCCCGTAATTGGAAGAGACAGAGCGTGATCGGGTCCCAATTTGTTTCCCGGAGTTCTTCGTGGATAGTCCCACTGAGCAGGTCGCCGAGCAGCGGCATGCAGAGGTAGTCATACTTCGGATTGCTCATCTTCTTGAGTAACAGATCAATGGTTTTGCTCACGAGGAGCTTCACGCGCCGCTCTGCGATCTCTCGATCGAAGGCGTTCACGTAGTTGATCTGCTTGCGATCAATCGTCTCCCCCCAGTGCCAGTCGGAGCACAGCACAGTGGGGGTGCCCTCGTTCCCTTTCGGGCTAGGCTCAATGCGCCAGGACGGTGGAGTGGGCGGCGTTTTGCAGTCGTGGATGAGCTGCCTGATCAGTTCGACGGAGAGCCGTTCTTCCCGAAGGCTGGCATTCTCGCACTTGAGAAACTCCACCTCTTTGGTGAGCCGGTCGATCTTGACTTGTTCGGCTGAGCCGATATGCACACGAGAGGTATCGAGAATCTGGCCATGTTCGGGAAACTCCGGGATCGGAATGCCGTACTGCTTGGCGCGAAACAGGCGGTTGCGGAACGTATCCCGATTTAAGCCTAACGCCGTGGCCGCCGCCTGCCGCGTCCCGTTATGGGCGATCAGGGCTTGGACCGCTTGCTCGACGAGTTCTTTGGAGAGTCGTGGGGGCGCCATCGTTTGTGTCTACAGAGTGGTCCGATCTTGGGCTCGTCATTGTCGGAAATAATGTCGCTGAGTTCCAGGTAGTCAGCCCACGGAGACAACATAGGCCTTGCCTCTCTCTCGCAATCCGGCTATCCTATTCGTGTGCTCGCCCAACTCACGTTCTATGCCTGCTGTCTCGCCCTCTGGCTGTTCTTCCGCCACACCAAATGGCAGCAGCGCCGCCGTTGGATGTATGCCGTACTCTGGGTCATTCTGCTGATCGGCGCTATGGGCATGGCCGCCGAAATATGGATGCGTGGAGGTTCCCTGCCCATCTCCTGGTAGCTACCGCATAGCGAACCGTTGGGCCATCTGGTGTTTTCTAGCTTCCAGGTCGTCAATCCGCCGACGCTTTTCAGCTCCGCCCATCTCACGGCTGGCTTCAATCCGTCGAATCTGGGCGTTGAGGACGCCTTCGTGCCGCTTCACGGCTTCCACCCGTGAGTATTGACGAATCTTCTCCCGCTCCTCCTCGTAGATTTCTTTGGCCTTCGACAGATCGCCGCGCTTGAGGGCATCACGCCAGCTCCCATAGGCCTGCTCGATTTCCTGGGCCTGGTCGTAAAGGTCGGTCACATAGCGGCTCCCGCCCGTCGGCAGGGTCTCCACAAAATTCCCGGCAAGGAAGACTTCCCGCAGCCGCATGTTCGGCCGTTCCCCGCGGTTCATCATGGGCCGGAGGCCATAATCCAGGACCGTCGTGGCGGAGGTCCCGACCCAGCCGAAGTAGCCGTGGATCAGGGCGTCAATCTGGACCGGGGAGAGGGTGTTCCACTGCCCCATTGCCAACTGCGTGGGGTCAGGGAGGCCTAGAGAGCCGAAGAACCGTGCAATCTGGCTGGTCCGTTCCGTCGCCCGGTCCTCTTTCCGTAGCCGCTCCATCCCGAGGGTCTCGATCGGCCGGCCGGTGAAGGCATCTTTGTTCGCGTAGAGATCCATCAAGGGCTTGACTAACTGAGGGGTGGGGTTCATGCTCAACTGGCTGAAGACCGTCGCGCTGAGCCGCTCCCCGAGCCGGCTGGCGGTCATCTCGTCGCTCAGGAGATACTCTGCCCCTCGTTCAGCCAGGGTGCCAAGCGCCCCGATTTCAAAGGGCTTGGGTAGCCGAAACGCGAGATCGCCGACCTTGAACCACCAGTAGTTGTCGCGGTCCCAGTCCTCCCGCTTCTTCCAGTCCTCATCGTCCTGATACGCCAGCAGCAACGCGATCGAGGAAAGGGCCACGGCTCCCAGGGTCGTCCCCATCCGCCGATAGTCGGCTCTCGTGGCCCGCCCCAATTTATAGATGCCCTGGAGCCTCGCGTTCATAAAGGGGACCACTTGGGTCAGAATCCTGACGGCTTCCCACTTCCCGGACAGGCTGAAGTCCAGCAGATCCCGCGCCCAAAAACTCGCTTCCAGGTGACTCGTCCCTTTCGCCCTGAGCTGCTCATAGAGGGCCACCCGGTTGACCTGTTCGCCGCGGTCCCCAAATTCCTGATAGGCCACAAAGGCCGGCAGGATGCGATGGCGCCAGAAGCGTGTGATCTTGCCCGCGTCATCGAGGATGTCGTCAGGGTTGACCCCTTGCTGCTCAATCAACCGCCTCGTCCGGTCGGCGTTATTGCCGTCCAGCATGGTTCCGAAGCGGATCATGCCTCCGCCAGCCAAGACCTGCGCCCTAGTCTCGGACTCCAACGCGGTGGCCTCGAAGCCTTGGGCGATGTTCTTGAGGGGATTGTAGGACAGTTCGGCGGTCCCGATGGCTTGGATCGAGTCACGGATCAGGTTGCGGATTTTGAAGGCCGGGTTCACGGTGACGGCGGTGGTCAGATACCGCTTGGCCGCAATGAAGGGCTTGGCCACCGACCCCAATCCGGCATAATGCAGCGCGGCCACGGCATCGAAGAGGGCGGGGTCGTCTACCCGAAACATCCGCTCGGCGTTGTAGGTGACCTTGGCGGTCCCGTCAGAAACCTTCGTGACGCCACCTTCTTCGTACTCTTGGCCAAGTGGAATGGTGCGGGTGACATCATCCCGAAATCCGACCAGCCCTTTACCTGGCGCACCAGACGGAACCTCATGCGCGACTCCAGCTTGCACGGCCGCTTCCAATGTCGCTTTCGCGGCCCGGTTCTTGGCTGAGGCGGTAATCAGGTGCGACCAGTTCTGGAGGAGGTTCGCCAGGAGGTCGTCGTTGAGGTGTTGGGTGCCTCCCTTCAGCTTCTTCCACGCATATTGATTCACCAGGCCCGCCTTCATCCCGAACCCGGACACCACCCCTTCTTCTTGGAGCCGGTAGAACGGCACGTAGGGAGTGTCCTTGTAGAGCTTGGCAACGTCAGGGTCGATCAATTTGGAATCCACGGCGATCTTGACCATCGCGGCGTTCCACTCGTTCAACTGGACGAGGGCCGTGTTGTAGGCGGCCTTTCGGGATGACCCGTCCGGCATGGTCCCGTCGTTCAAGGTTTTAAGGGCCGCAATGTCCTCGTCGCGGTAAAGATGTTCGAGGCCGATACCCTTCAACCGTTCGGCTCGCTGCGCGGCCACCCATTCCAAGAAGCGGTCGGCTTCGCCCTGGAGAGAGGCCAGCACCTTCCCAAACCCGTTCATCTGTCCGTGCTCATAGTCCACCCGGTAGGCCCCATCCGCATCCACGTAGGGCTTCCCGTAGAGCAAGAGAGCTTCCAGGGTGCCTTCTCCGCCCTTGGTCATCCGAGCTAGGATATAGCCCGTCTTGCTGTAATTCAGGATGGGCGCATACTGATCGAACAGGCCCTGGATCAGGGTGCGCTTCCAGTCGGATTGAAAGGCGGCCAGCTTCGTCCGCCACGTCTCGGGTTCCCCATGCACATGCTGGAGCGCGGTTTGCTGCGCGTCGGTCAGCGCCCCCATCCGCTCAATCCCACGGACTGGCGCGGCGGTGCCGTAGCTTGGCTGTTGCTGGGCCACCACATATTGATCCAGCTCCCTGATCGCGTCTAGCTTCTCACCATTGCGTTCCAGGAGGGCGATTTTATCGAGCACCTTCTGATCCCAGATGACGTAGTTGAATGTGGGTTTTCGCTGGCGAGTCTCTTCGAGTGCTTCCCGGCTGGCGGCATCAAGGTACTTCGTGCCCGGAATCCCGATTGACGCCAGGTATTCAGAGGCCAACTTTCCGCCCATTGCCAGCGCCGAGCGTCCATACGAGCCCCCCTTTTCGCCCATTGCCAGCGCCAAGCGTCTATACATGGAGTCGGCTGTTTCGCTATAGTGCCCAAAGAGCTTGGATTTGACGTAGCCATCGGTAAAACCGATGACCGTCTTGGCATATTCCTCTGCGCCCTTCTTGAGGGACGCATGGGCGATCCGTAGCTTCTCGCGGATGCTAATATCTACACGCGCGTCAGCCTCAAACTGCCTGCTCGCAAAATAGCGCAGACCGATTTCGTAGAGTTGCCGCGCCGATAGGTGCGGTCTATTGCCGTAGAGCCCTTCGCGCCGCAGGAGCGCCTCCACGTAGGCGCTCTGCTCGCTGAGTGGTTTGTCCCAGTCCAGCAGCTTCGGCAGGACTTCATCCGGAATGTCCAGCTTGTAGGTCGCGCCTGGACGAGGCGGCATAAAATCCGGCGTCACGGTTACGGTGTGATTCTCGAAGAGATATTTTGCCGCAGCGGTCGCTTTTTCCTTATCCCCGAGCTTTTCAGCTACAGCGCGGGCTTCTTCTAACCCGCGCTGTTCATCGCTGTAGCGTTGGACGTAGTGCGTGATAAATCCAAGTGCCTCATCGAGACCGTAGTAGATGGCTCCTTCCTTGGGTGGCCCCGATCTTGTCTTGCTATTATAGAAGTCACTCGCTGAAACCCCATCAATGAAAACGCGACGAAGCTGCTTGAATGCAAGTGGTCGGTAGTAGTCGGAGACTTCTTCCATATCTGCGCTATACCAGCCCCAGCCGTAGGAGTGTGCGCCCTCTCCGGTCCCAATCTTGTCCAGCCGCGGCCGGCCATGCGGAAAGCCGGGCTCCGGTTCCCAGATGTGAGGAGTGCCGTGATAGACAGGCTGGGCCACCCGGAAGCTTGGCTGTTGCTGGGCCACCACATATTGATCCAGCTCCCTGATCGCGTCTAACTTCTCGCCATTGCGTTCCAGGAGGGCGATTTTATCGAGTACCTTCTGATCCCAGATGACGTAGTTGTAGGAGCCCTCGCCCTTACTGCGGCTCTGTTGGTCGAGGTAGCGAAGGCCGGGGATGCCGATGGAGAGGAGATAGTCAGAGGCAGATTTTTCGTCAAAGCTCTGGTCTGCGGTGCCGGCCGATTGCCCCTTCCCGCGCATGACATCATAGATCACCGCTCCTCGCGGGTCCCTACCTGGAAACACGGTGAATCCAGCCCGTTTCAGTTTGAGCTTGACATATCCGGGCTGCTGACTGAACGGCTTATCCCAAACCAAGAGCTTGGGGATTACCTCGTCTGGAAGGTCTAGCTTGTAGGTCGCACCGGGACGAGGCGGTGTAAAATCCGGCGTCACGGTTACGGTGTGATTCTCGAAGAGAAATTTTGCCGCAGCGGTCGCTATATCCTTATCCCCGAGCTTTTCAGCTACAGCGCGGGCTTCTTCTAACCCGCGCTGTTCATCGCTGTAGCGTCGGACATAGTGTGCGATAAATCCAAGTGCTTCATCGAGGCCGTAGTAGATGTCTCCTTTCTTAGGGGGCTCAAATAATGCCTTGCTATTATAGAAGTCATACGATGAAACCCCATCAATGAAAACGCGACGACGCTGCTTGTCTGCAAGTGGTCGGTAGTAGTCGGAGACTGCTTCCGCATCTGCGCTATACCAGCCCCAGCCGTAGGAGTGTGCGCCCTGTCCGGTCCCAATCTTATCCAGCCGCGGCCGGCCATGCGGAAAGCCGGGCTCCGGTTCCCAGATGTGAGGAGTGCCGTGATAGACGGACTGCGCCACTCGGATTGCCTCGGTATCTCGGTGTCGCTGCTCCCTCGCTTTCTGCCCGGTGATGCTAAGCGCAGGCGCGATACCTGCCGGGGTGGGCTGCCCCGTGCCATGGGCGAGGTCTGCTAGATACCCGCGCTGAATGAGGGTCTCGGCCGCCTGAATAGTCTCCCGATCCTCGACGGGGCTATAGGCCACGACAAGATCTGAGCCGAAGACGCGCCCTCGCCCACTGAGGTACTTCACCATCTGCGGCGTGCGGCGGAAGAGTGCCTCCGGGACCTCCTGGATCGCCTTGACTTGCTCTATTGTTGTTTTGGTCCCAGGACTGAGGAAGAGGAGCGTCACAAAGCCTTCCGGGGTCTCAAGCCGTTTGGCGAGTCGAGCCAATGCTTTCGAGTCGGGGACCGGTTCCCCCAAAAGGTCATGGGGAATCGAGGGCGAGAGGAGCGGGTCTTCACTGGACTCTAGGTGAAAGGTCCTGGCTTCGTTGGCGGCATTGATCACGGCGTACTTGCCGGAATTGATGACGATGTGACCCTTAAATCCAGATAGCTTACGGCGAAAGGCCGCGGTTGCGAACATGTCGTCAAGCGATGGCGACGGGTTGCCCGATGGATGGTTGTGGACCAGGTAGTACCCATCCGCCCCAAGCCGTTCCATGCGGTCGCGGTACTCGTGGAAGCTACGGGCAACGTCTGGTCCGGCAATGGTACTCGCGCTACCGGGCAACCGTGAAGACAGGCCCTCGTGCGCCACAATCCGATCGCCCTTGACGTAGAAGATGCGGAAGGTTTCAAAGCGGGGGTCGCGGTAGATTTGGGCCAGCCGGGCCACGTCCTCGGCAGAGGTGACCGTCTGCCCGCGCAGGTCGATCCGGCCAGTTTTGATCAGCTCTGGAGTGAATCCGAGTCCGAGGGTGCGGATGCCTCCGGCGGCTCGACTAGCTCCCTTGGATACAAGCGTTCCTCCGGCAGTAGATACTCCCTCAGCGGCACGGTCGAGGTCGCCAATGGCGAAGAGGGCGAGTTGCCGGGCATCGTCGGCGGACTCTCCGGGTCGGACGGGGTAGGCAGCTTGGCGTTGGAAGAGGATTTGTCCATCGGTCATGACACTATCGCGCATCTGGGGCGTAATGTCAAGGGCATGGACCTGTTCGATCCGATGTTGCGGTCCCTCAGCATACTTCTTTCGTTCTTCCGCTCCGATGTCAAGGTTGAGTTCATTGACCCTTGCCCCCCACCGCTTCGTGTACTTATTCAGATAGTCGGGGATGATCTCGTCGTAAAAGCCCTTCATCCCTTTACCCCCGACCTTGAGGCCATCCCCGCTAATATCTCCATGCGTGGAGGACATGATTGTATCGGCAACGTCTTCGCCGACCACAGCATCGAGTGTCTTGCCGTCGAACCCATTGCCAAGGGCGCCGCCTTCATTTATGCTTACCACTTCGCCATCTGGTAAAACGCGGAACTCGATGTCGTTTCCGGTCTTGGGCACGATCGTAACTATCTTCTCTGTACCGTCCCGTTTGCCGGTCCAGCTAATGCTGCTGACCCGCTTGCTCAAATCGTACCGATCCGCCTGCTGCTCCCCTGTTGTCCAGGCCAGCGTGTCGTAGCCGTGCTCGGCGGCGTATCTCAACATCCGGCGCAGGGCCAGCTCATGCCAGGTCTTTTTGAAGGGGGCGTCAGGGACGCCAAAGGATGTAGCCTTGGTCATTCCTTGTTCGACCGCGTACTTAGCTTCATCGAGAGTTGCAAACGCGGCATTTTGGAGGGTTCCACGGTTGGCGACATAGCCGCGCTCCTCGATAAAAGTGATAGAGCCCATGAAATGGTCGTCTTTGTCCGAAGCTGTCCAATGTTTGTGACCTTGCGCGGTAACTGTTTCCTCCCAATTAAACGGGCCTCTCACATCATTCAATCCTAGCACCGGAACCCACCTAACATTTTTGCCATACCCTTCCTTCCTCCCCCTCTGGTGCAGATCACTCTGGACCTCCTCCAGGAACAGCACCTTCTTGCCGTCCTCTGTGGTCCGATCATTCATGCGGACGTGGGCCAGGACGTTGGGTACATCGGAGAAGTGGCCGCCGGTGAAGCCGCGCTGGCGGTCGCGGATGGCCCTGATCTTGTCGTTATTGCGCTCAATCTCCTTGCCGATAGCGACCAGGCGGGCAGCGTTGGTCATGGTCTCGGCGCCACGCGGATCGAACACGCGCAGCTCGACCTGCGCGCGTTCCAGCTCGGCGTACTCAGTTGACAGCCGATTTCTCGCGTCGGTCAATCGGTCGATCTCCTCGCGATCGGCTACAGTCAGCTCGCCGGGCGGCAGCGTCAGCAGCAGTTCCCGGTAATTCTGGCCGCCAGGGATAACCCAGGAAGAGAATTTAGTCGAATCATGGCGCTTACGCACCATGAGAGATTCATACTCTGCATCAGCCTGTTCTTCGCGCCGAATGGCGTTGCGCAACTTATCAATGAGTGGAGTCGCAACCTGTCCGGTCAGTATTAGTTTAAGTTGAGCTTCAGCGCCTTCGCGGACGTCTGTTGCTGGCGAGCCTAAGTCCTCTATTACCTGCAATGACGTTTTATTATACGCGAGAAAGACGGCCCTGGCCTGCCCGTCTCGTTCAAGTGCGTTGCCGATCTCCCTAAAAATTTCAGCTTTGATG
>Ga0233425_10011742_pt1 | contig 10111 bp, 8 predicted proteins | sample Watercolumn_Towu_2_FD_181712 | JGI IMG/M metagenome (GOLD analysis project Ga0233425, IMG submission 181712) | Freshwater microbial communities from Lake Towuti, South Sulawesi, Indonesia - Watercolumn_Towuti2014_140_MG | ecosystem: Environmental > Aquatic > Freshwater > Lake | place: Indonesia... | reverse complement strand
AGGAAGAATTTTTTTTTTCATGATGTACTTATTTTTTATCAAACAATCAATGGGGAAACTTGGTTAAGAGCTGTTTTTAAAATTGTTCCCTCATTGCCTGACTTTGTTTGGAAAGGCTTTGATCCGAGCCTTTTCGCAAACCGAACCGAAGTAATATGCCAAACCTAAATTAAAAAAGCTAAAATAATCAAAATCACCGACCTTGATAAAATTGTCCAGTTTGTCATTTTGCAATTGATGGATAGAAAGACTTGAAGTGATCGAAATGCCATTTTTGAAACAGTAATATAGCCTGGATCCAAAAAAGTAAACAAATTCAGGGACACTGGTCTGTGAGGTTACCGATATCGAACTGCCGTCGTTAAACTGGGATTGTTTGTATCGGAAAAGTAATTGTCCAGCCCCTGCAAAAACATTCATACTGAATTTTGAATCGAGATCAGGGATCAGGAGTTTAAAAGCATCCACTTCTACATTCAGGTTGTAATCAAGAAGTTCGGTTGCGAAATAATTAGCAGTGGTATTGCCGCCGGTGATTTTGCCAACAAATGATTCAGCAGTCAGCCCGAGCCAGTTATTGAAATGATACGTTGCACCAATGCCAAATGCCGGACCACTTTCCTGGGTTATTTTCTTCCAGCCGTCCAGATCATAGTAGCTGATGTCGCCAAAATAGGAAGTAAAACCTCCTGAAATGCTAATATGCCATTTACTCAAGCGTATCTGTGAAAGATCACAGGCTTCTTGAATATCCTGTGCAATACCAACCCTGATGAATGTCATACAGGCAAAAGTGATTTGAATTATTTTAGCTGAAAGTCTTACTTTCAATGTAAATCTGTTTTGTCATTAAAACGATTTTCTCAGTCAAACCAACATAACACCGACAATTTTATTCTTGCACCTCTCGCTATGAATCTTTTTTCTCACGACTATCCGCAGTCATGTCAAAGACGATAGCGCTAAAGTGCAGGAATCCGAAGTGTTTATAAATAGCTTTATGTCTCACTATATCAAGCTTATGGAGCCACAAGCCAGACTTGGGTCAGAATTTCCTGGAAAATCCTGAAGATGATTGTGGTCTCATTCTTACTGAACGTTAATTCGGACTCATCGGGTTCGAATTGACAGGAGATTTTGCTTCTTTTTCTGAATTGTTTCACGTGCCAGTCAATAGCCGGAATCAATCCCGGGTGATCAAGTATGCCGGGGCGAAGATCGGTTGCTATCTTCCTTACGGTATCGATAAGCGATTCGATCATACTTTTGAGTGATTCAAAGTCGGTTTTAACCGGTTCGCCTGCAAATTCCTGTTTATTCATCATCCCTTCGATATCGTATTTTATAACGGTCAGCAGGTGTCCCAATTCATCATGAATTTCCCTGGAAATCCGCATCCTTTCTGCTTCGGCTACTTCATCAACACGATGGGTCAGTGCCCTGAGCTGTTGGTGAGATTTTATGAGATCTTTTTCCTTTTGAATCCTTTCTCTGATTTCCTTCTTCAGCCTCTCATTGGCATCGACCAAGTCCGCCGTTCTCTCCATCACCAGTTCCTCAAGGGCATCCCGCGATCGGACAAGCTGTTGTTCTAACTGCTTACGCAAGGTTATATCACGGGCTACATGAACAGATCCGATAAAGTTTCCCCGATTGTCGGTGAGCGGTGCAGTGCTCACAAGAAAATCGCTGTTCAGGTGCGGTTCATGGACTTCCGAAGTATGCGTTTCCCCATCAAAGATTGTTTGACTATGAGGGCAGAAGCCTGGCGCACAACTTAATCCGTGAATAGCTTCATAGCAACGAATTCCTTTGCACTGGTCGGTTGTCAATCCCAACCGCTGAGCAAGCGCTTTATTGGCACGAATCACAGTGTGATTCTTATCAATAATGGAAATAAGATCGGGTACACTGTCGAAAGTTCGAGCCCATTCTTCGGCAGCTTGCTGCAGCGCCTCTTCGGCATTTTTTTTCTCTGTAATATCCTGGGTAATTCCAAAACCGCCAAGCAATTTATTTTCAGGGTCAAATTCGAGATAAGCTTTTTCTCTGACCCATTTGGTTTTACCATCTGCAATAATGCGGTGCTCGATGTCGTAAAGGTCTCCCCTCAAGCCTGCATTCCACTTTGTATCTACATAATTCACGTCATCGGGATGAATAGTGCTAATAAAAGTTTCGTAAGTCAGGGGTGTGCCCTTGGGAATCCCGAAGATTCGGTGGTTCTCATCCGACCAGGTAAGAACGTTCTTTTGTGTATCGAGTCTCCATCAGCCTATTTTACCTACTTCCTGGGCTCGGTCCAGGTCGTGGCGGCTTAATTCAAGCGCCTCCTCGGCTTTCTTACGCTCCATAATGTCGAGGGTGGTTCCGATGTACCGGAGCAGTTTACCATCCGGATTCAAAAATGGGTATGTTCGGTCCTTTACCCAACGCACCGTTCCATCCGGTCTTACAATCCGGTGTTCGAGTTCATAAACCGTCGGAAACTTAGCCCATGACTCCGTCCGGGTGGTGGCTTTGCTGCCATCGACAATTTCGTTCGAAAGGATGAGTATTCCTTCAGGAACGGGTTGAATACTGAACCGGAATCGTTCTGGGCTGTCACCGGGCAGCACAATTTCGCTTACGGTTTGCCGGCAGCGCTGCCGGAAGTGTTTCTTTTCATAGGACTGAACCTAGACGTTCAAATGTCGGACTAATATAAGGAAAAATACAGGGGAGAGGGAAAAGGAAAAAGTGAGGGATTTGAGTAAAGAGTTAATGTCTGATTATCCTGAAAAGGCATTATTTGAATTGCGAATAAAGCAACGGAAGACTCATTCGCTGATAAGAAAACAGATTACCGCCATTAAAAAGAATGGATTTACCATGATTTTAAAATTACTTTTCTGTTACCCTTTAATCAGGTACTTTAACAGCAGTTTAGTTGCTGGTCGTTTGTCTTGAAGCAGGATGGCTGAGCGGAAAATCCGGGATCCCGCCCAAACACTGAAAATGGTAAACAACATAACACCACTAAGACCCACGATGGGTTGCCAAATCGGTATAGTAACTGAGGTGGATTGCCGCAGCAGCATGATCATAGGTGTCCACAGCGGAAACAGCGAAATTCCTGTTGCCAGTTTTCCCAGCGGATCAATGATGACCGGCATCATAAAAAAAAGCGGGATAATAATGGGAAACATGGCTGGAAACTGAATTGCCTGGGCATCCTTTGAATTGTTACATGTAGCACCCAAGGCAGCCATGATGGATCCTACCATGATGATATTAAAGAAAAGGTAAATGAAGAACCATGGTAAAATATGGTATGGGATCATATCCCCTAAACCCATCCAGTTGACAGTGAAAACAGCTCCTGCAATATAAATGGCAGACGTGGTAAATGAAACCGCGAGACTTCCGGTCACCTTCCCCATCATAAACTGCCAGGGTGAAGCCGAACCCAGCAAAACTTCAGCAATTCGTTCGTTCTTTTCTTCCATTACTGCAGTTAACAAGGGGACAGCCGACATCATCAGCATCATGAACATCAGCAGGAGCAATACATACGGAACTAATATGGTTTGTAGTTGACTGCTCTTACGGGCATCTATCACCTTTCCGGTTTTGGTGTCCATAGTGAGGAGTCCCATTCCCTCCGTATTAACCCAATGAAACAGGTCGGATATTCTTTCCTGTTCAATACCCAGTTCCTGTAACCGGAGTTCACGAATCCGGTTATTCAGGTTTCCGCTGATCCAGTCTCTTACTTTATCCAGGGCTGCATTTTCTGCATAATAAAACATTTCCGATTGCTCTTCGCCCTGCCGGGGATGGATCACATCTCTGCCGATCTGCAAAAAGGCATGAATCTCTTTTCCCCTGATCTTATCGCTTAAGTTTAACTTTTGCTCCGTTGGCGCTGCCGTATCGGGTTCAGTAAGGATTATATTATAGCAGGGAGCGATTTTTTCACCCTCTTCGTTAAGAACGTGATTCAGGTTCCAGAATTCGGCTTTTTCTTTCAGGTCCAAACCGAGTTGCCCGGTATAATCAATCACTTCGATATTCTTGTCCGAGACATCTATCTTATCTTTAAACAATGTGAACACAAGCATTCCACCTCCCATAAAAACCGGCAAAAGAATGAGCGAAATGAGAAATGTCCGGGTTTTGACGGCAGCCCGGTATTCGCGTTTGGCAATGATCAGTGTTTTATTCATGGTTGTTAGTTTTATCGGGTTTTGCAATACGGATGAATATGTCGTTTAATGACGGGGATGAAATCTCGAACTTCTTGATCCGCGTTCGTGACATGATCTCTTTTAAAATCAGCATGTCATCGGTCTCTGGAAGTATTCTTATCTCCTGCACCTGACCGAAATCGTTGATATTCGATATACCGCCGATATCTCTCAGTCCATTCATTCCGGCTTCTGTTTGGATCCGAATGGTATCCTCGCCGAATTTTTTCCTGATCGATTCAAGAGTTCCGTCTAACACTTTTTCGCCTTTATAGATCATAAAGATGAAATCGCACATTTTCTCGGCTACCGCCATGTCGTGCGTACTGAAAAGAATGGTGGAGCCGCTTTTACGGAGTTCGAGGATGGCTTCTTTAATGATGTCGGCGTTCACCGGATCCAACCCGCTGAATGGTTCGTCGAGAATGATAATATCGGGTTTATTTATAACGGTAATAATAAACTGAACCTTTTGGCTCATGCCTTTACTCAGCGCTTCTACTTTTTTATTTGCCGAAGCAGCAAGATCGAATTTCGCGAGCCAGTGGTCCGCTTCTCGCGAAGGATCGGTCACCCGCTTGAGTTCGCAATAAAAGCGGATCAGTTCCTTCGTTTTCATTTTTTTATATAATCCGCGTTCTTCGGGCAGATAACCGATCCTGTCAAGATGAATTCCGGTCTGTACGTTATTGAAGATTCTGATAACGCCCGAATCCGGGTAAAGAATATCCATGATCATCCGGATGGTAGTGGTTTTTCCAGATCCGTTCGGACCAATAAAGCCGTATATACTTCCTTTCGGGACATTCAGCGACAAATCCCTGACGACGACACTGTTCCCGAAGCTCTTGGTGATGTGATCCAGTTCGATGATATTGCTCATGATTTCGACGATTGTTTATAAACTATAATGACAATAAACCGACTAAAATTCCCGAAATAGTGTAAGGCATTTATTTGTTTAACTTCTATCAGGCATTTGTTTTCCGTGGTATATTTTCTCTACTAAACTTCATTTGTTCCAAAAGGAATCCCTGTAAGATAATCCTGAATAAAGACGGTATAAAAATAAGGTTTATCTTTGGATTTTCGTGTGAATTCCGGATTTTTATTCATACACGGCTTCTTGAAAAATGACGATGCCTGATAGTGCGGGTCAATTTCGTAACCCGAACCCGGATTCACCAGTAAACATGACGAAAATCAAATACTCCGATGTCGGTTCGTGGGAAAAAAAATCTACCGGTCACGATTGTTTTCGTTCTTCTGAGTGTATCTTCGATATCTCAGACGGAATCCGGCGATGTTGTGATCGAAATTCCCTATGAACAAAGTACAATCCAAATCGACGGGGCAATCGATGATTGGAGTGAATTCAGTTCTCTGACTTTCAGCGATACAGCTTTATATTTCCACACTCCCGTTGAATTCCCGTTCGAGGGTGAAATGGAGAAAATGGCTACCAAAGCGTTGTTGTCCCGTTCCCGAAATACTGTCAGCGCAATGTGTTGCTGGAATCTTTCAGGTTTATATTTTGCCTTCCGGGTCGAAGACAGGCACCTGATGGCTGAAATCCGTGAAGGGAACGATAACCCGGAAATGTATTACAATGATGGAATAGAAATCTATATCGATACCAAAAACGACAGTAAAGCGAAGATGGACCTCAATGACTACCAGTTCCTGGTAGATATTGTTCCGAGCCATATCGTTTTCAAAGGCGACAGGAAGTTGCAGGACAGCCTTTCCTTTAGTGTTCCTAAAGAATACGGTCTGAATATTCTTATCGAATACGCTGTCAGTCAGTCGGGAACGGTGAACGACACACTTACAGACGATGTTGGCTTCACGATGGAGGTCAGGTTGCCTTTCGAGGCTATCGGGATTATCCCGAAATCCGGAATGAAATTCAGGCTCGACCTGTGCAATAACGACAACGATTATTTCCTTGCTGAATATGAGGAAACAGATATTCATGCGGCTTTAAGACCTTTCAGCTGGAGCGGATTCAACAATTTCGGTTATCCGGGCTATTGGAAAACAGTCACGCTAACGGGGAGTCCTGGGTGGTTCGAGGCACTACCGGCTTCAGAAAAAAAGACATGGCTGATCGCATTCATCGCATTGACCCTTTTAACGATCACTATTTTGGGATTCCTTATGTACAGACTTAACCGGCTGAAACGCCTCCCTGCTCAAACTGAAGTAGCGCCCTCAGGATTTCTTTTTATTGGCGGTGAAAAAAATCCCGGACCCTCTGTTTCGATGAACCGGAACCTGCTTCAAAAGGCAACAGATTTTATTGCTGCAAACAGAACACAGAGCCTGAATTCAGAAGAGGTAGCCCGGAACCTCGGCATTTCGCTCCGGAAACTGCAACGGATCACCAAAGAAGAAATGCAGTGCACACCGACCAGTTTTATTTACATCGTAAAGCTCAACCTGGCTGCTGAATATCTGAAGGGCAGACAAGGCAACATTTCTGAAACGGCATATAATTTCGGATTTTCGGATCCGTCCTATTTTTCCAAAATATTCAAAAAGCATTTCGGCGTTTCGCCTGCCGATTACCTCGACAAAAACGACAAACCCTTGTAAAATAAGGTTCGAAAGCCTGTCCTGACCTTATTTTCCATTATTTTTAACCGGATCATCCATGCCCATTCCGTGTGCGCAATATAAAATTGCCGCATGAAAATCGAACTGACATTTTTAACGGCGTGCCTTAACCTGGTGGCTTTGTTTATTATGGCAACGTTTTTCGGCAAACCGGTCGTTTTGATTGCCGCCGATGCCGGGATACTCATCATCCTCGGTATAAGACTTGGTCTGGGAGAAGTGCCGAGGAGGTTTGAAAAATATTTCCTGGTATCAATCATCGCAATAACTACCCTAACACTTTTCCTCTGGATAATATAATATGAGCGTTTTTAATAAATATTCCGGTGAATCTGTAATTCAGTTTTAATATGAGAAAGCTTTCAGTTATCCTATTAGCCATTTCGAACCTTTGGACCAGCAGCGTTTTTACCCAGGGTCTCCGCATTGATCACACCTGTACCGATGTAACGGCTATCCCTCAAAACTGGATCGACAGTGTCCAGAAAAACATTTATTTTCATTATGCGCACACATCACATGGGGAGCAACTGATCTTCGGGATGGATCACCTTTTGGCGGATTATCCTTACCTGGTTTACGAGGTTACATACGGCGGAGTCTGGGAAAATCCCGATGTTTTTAGTCTTTTCGACGGTCAACAGGACGGTCAAACCTATATAACCCCTGATCTTTTCTGGGAAACGACAGAAGGAATTCAGTTAACCCAAAATACCCTGAATGAGAATCCCATTCTTAATGCCTCCGGCTGGGCGTGGTGCACACAACTGGACTATTACGATGAATCGCAGGTTCAGGCTTATCTCGATGCTATGGCTAATTTCGAATCCGCTAATCCGGACGTGCGGTTCCTTTATTTTACCGGTAATGCCCAGTCAACCGGAGCCGAAGGATATAACAGGCATTTGAGAAACCAAATGATCAGGCAATATTGTATTACCCATAATAAAAATCTTTTCGATTTTGCCGATATAGATTGCTGGCACAACGGAGAAATGTATTCCTATTCTTACCAGGGCACAAACGTGCCTGCCGAACATCCGGCTTATTATGGGGACGATTGCGCTCATGCCAATGAATGGTCGTGCCGGCAAAAGGGCGCAGCGCTCTGGTGGATGGCTGCAAGGTTGGCAGGATGGGACGGATCGCTGACGGTGATGGAAAACACCAATCCGGACAATTTCAGCTATTACCTGGACGAAAGCAATATCACTGTTTCATCAGGGAATGGAGAGGATTTTATTGTCAGCCTGGTTGATTTGACCGGCAGGCATCATGGCGCCAAAGGATCGGTCAATGGCGTTTGTACTTTGCAAAAGCCCGGTTACAAAGGCATTTATATCCTGATTGTCCGCTCAGAATCGGATTCGCTTTCTATTAAAATCATGTTCTAAATCATTAAATAGCTATACATTACAAATGCATAATATTTTCGGTCATTACATCGAAATCTTAATTTTGTAAATCAAAAACAACAACTTCGTATGAAAAAAACACTTATCCCTGGTTTTATATTTTTTATCTTTTTTTTGACTGCACAAAGTCAGCCTCAGTTCCGCAGCGGCATTTTCCTTCACCATTCCACCGGTGGATGCATCTGGGGACCTAACGGCAGTTCGACCGATGTTCCCGAGCAGATGAGCCTTTATAATGGTGTGCATGGCTACACAGGCGCAAATGCAGTTACGATGGATGAAACATGGTTTCCCGGGTGGAATGACAACGAATGGAACACCTGGCACACGATTTTTGAAGCGGATGATCCGGAGGTTATTTCAGGCTATTATTCCTGGAATCCGGTTATCATGATCAAGTCCTGCTTCCCAAGCTCGAATATTGAAGCTATCGGTTCGGATGAAGACACCCTGAATCCCTGGTACAAAACCATTGCAAATTATAAATGGCACTGGCGGCATATTGTGAGGGAAATGGAAAACCATCCGGAAAATTTCTTTGTTATCTGGACTAATGCGCCGCTCGAGTGGTACTCAACCAATCCGACGGAAGCCTCGTATTCCGACTGGTTCTGCACCTGGGCAAAGGATACGCTTGCGGCAAACCTCGATCCGGTTTATGGAGCCTTCCCTGCAAATGTATTTGTGTTCGATTTCTTTCACAAACTGGCTGATATCAACGGTTTCCTGCCGGCATATTATGCTTCCGGTCCCTGGGACAGTCATCCCAACGCTGCTGCAACCGAACTCGTCGCACCACAACTGGTGAATGAAATCTTCGATGCTGCCATCGCCTATGAATCAGGGGCATCAGGAATAGAAGTTGATTTAAAGGTCTTTCTCGAAGGTCCGTTTGACGGAACCAGTATGAATACCTTGCTCCCGGCTTCAACCGGATTTCCTTTGGCACAGCCCTACAACGCCCCTCCCTGGTTTTATTCCGGAACCGAAAATGTTGCTGCCATTCCTGCCGGAGTGGTGGATTGGATTTTGGTAGAACTCCGGGATGCTACATCTGCCGCCACCGCAACTTCCGGAACGAGGATCGCCCGGCAGGCAGCTCTGTTGTTATCGGATGGCTCCATTGTCGGGGCAGATGGCAGTTCTTTCCTTCAGTTCGAGGTTACCGTGCTGCATCAGCTATTTGTTATCATCTGGCATAGGAATCACATCGAAATCATATCGGCGACACCTGCCCCTAAAATCGAGGAACTTTATTATTATGACTTTACAACGGACGTTACCAAAGCTTATGGCGCCGGCGTGGGTTACAAAGACTGGGGAGCAGGAGTTGCCGTTATGGTTGGCGCCGATGGCAATGCCGACGGAATTATAACTGCCCAGGACAAAACGAATACCTGGACCTATAATGCAGCTAAAAGGGGTTATTTGCCGGGAGACTTCAATCTGGACGGGCATGTGAACAACCTTGATAAGAATAATTACTGGGACCCGAATATTGATGAAGGTTTTAACAGCCAGGTACCGGATTGATTCAGTTCATTCATCCGATGACTTTGAGTCATTGGATGAATAAGAAATCATTTTCGCAATTACTATCCCATTAAGCTCTGCACAATGCAGGGCTTAATTTTTTTAACTTACACGTTACTTGGATTGTTCATAATTTTTTTTTGATCCCCCAACTTTAATCAATTCTGTGTAGTAAAATTTGTTAGTTTGTAACTATTCACCCCCTGTTTGCATTTGAAATTCAGTTATTTAACCACAGAGCACTCAGAGTTTGCACGGAGTACAAAACATGGTAAATATAAGTGCTTCAATCCTTTGTGCAATCTGTGTAAATTT
>Ga0233425_10011741_pt1 | contig 10112 bp, 8 predicted proteins | sample Watercolumn_Towu_2_FD_181712 | JGI IMG/M metagenome (GOLD analysis project Ga0233425, IMG submission 181712) | Freshwater microbial communities from Lake Towuti, South Sulawesi, Indonesia - Watercolumn_Towuti2014_140_MG | ecosystem: Environmental > Aquatic > Freshwater > Lake | place: Indonesia... | reverse complement strand
GGTGATCCCCGCGCGCGGCCAGATGGAGAAGGTCTCGTCGAAGGCCATCGCGTAGCCGACTCGGGGGGCGATCGCGAACGTGGTCGTGGTCGGACCATCGCCCGAACCCGCGGGCGTCTCTTGCTCCGTCGATTGCGAGAAGTAGAGCAACGAGCCGCCGACGCTGACGCTCTCGACCACGAAGTAGTCGAGGCTCAGGCGAGGTATCATCAGGCTGGGTGCTTCGCTGGCCCCGCCCGGATTGCCGAAGAGCGCCACGTTGGTCGCCTTGTTGGTGACGTCCCCGCCAGTCGCGGAGATCACGGCGCGGTCGAACGCGACGCCCATCACCCGGTCCACGCCGAAGGTGATCTGCGCCTCCTCACCGATGTTGTCGACGCCGCTCGGGCGCGGCATGGGCGCGGGCGAGTAGCTGCCGGAGTAGCCACCACCGTACTGCTGCTGAGCCGCCGCCAGGCCGCTGACGAGGAAGATGCCCAATCCGCACAACGAAGTGATCGCCTTCTTCATGATTTCCTCCGGGAAGCGGCCAGGGTCTTAACGCAGCCCGCGGTGGCTGTCCCGAAAAAACCGGGCACGCATCACTCGGCGAGGAGGATTTCCCGGGCCGCCGCGATCCGCGCCTCCAGCTCGGCCGGCGAGTCGGCACGCAGGGTCAGGTGCCCGACCTTGCGCTGCGCGCGGGGCGTCTTCCCGTAGTCGTGCAGGTGCGCGTCGGGCAAGGCGAGCAGGCGCGCCAGCGGGGGCACGCGCCCGATCAAGTTCAGCATGGCCGTGGGCCCGAGCGCGGAGGCGTCACCGAGCGGGAGGCCCGCGATGGCGCGCAGGTGGTTCTCGAACTGGCTGGTGCGCGCGCCCTCGATGGTCCAGTGCCCGGAGTTGTGCACGCGCGGCGCGATCTCGTTGGCGTAGAGCGTGCCCTCGACCTCGAACAGCTCGAGCGCCATCACGCCCACGTAGTCGAGGCGGTCGAGCAGGGCGCGGGCGTGCTCCTCGGCGCGGCGCTGGAGCGCGGGGTCGAGGTCTCGCGCCGGCGCGCGGGTCAGGCGCAGGATACCGTCGGCGTGCTCGTTCTCGACCAGCGGGTAGAAGCGCGTGTCGCCCGAGCGCGAGCGCACGGCGACCAGGCTGAGCTCGCGGTCGAAGGGCACGAAGGCTTCGAGCAGGAGCGCCTTCCCGCCGAGCGACGCCCATGCCGCGTCGCGGTCCTCGTCGCTCCGGATCACGTGCTGGCCCTTGCCGTCGTAGCCGAAGCGCCGGGTCTTGAGCACGGCGGGGGTGCCGAGGGACGCGAGCGCCGCGCGCAGGCTCGCCTGGTCGCTCACCGCAAAGAACTCCGCGGTCGGGATGCCGAGCTCGCGGAAGGCCGTCTTCTCGTGGAGCCGGTCCTGAGCGACGCCGAGGGCCGTCGGTCCCGGGCACACGCGCGTGCGCGTGGTCAGGACCTCGACGGTCTCGACAGGCACGTTCTCGAACTCGAACGTCACCACGTCGCACTCCGCGAGGCCGGTCAGCGCCTGCGCGTCGTCCCATGCTGCGACGAGCTGCTCGGCGAGGGCGCCCGCGGGCGAGCCCGGCGTCGGATCCAGAAAGCAGAAGCGGAAGCCCAGCGGGTAGCCCGCCAGCGCGAGCATGCGACCGAGCTGCCCCGCGCCGAGGACGCCGATGCGCAACGCTCAGTCTCCCTTGCGCGGGTCGGGGCTCGCGAGGACCTTCGCGGTCTGCTTCTCGCGGTACTTCCTGTAGGCGTCGCGGATGGCCTCGTGCCGCGCGCCGAGCATCGCCGCGGCGAGCAGCGCGGCGTTCACCGCGCCCGCGCGCCCGATGGCCAGCGTGCCCACGGGGATGCCAGCGGGCATCTGCACGATGGAAAGCAGCGAGTCCACGCCCTTCAGGCTCTTGCTCTCCACGGGCACGCCCAGCACGGGCAGGACGGTCTTACTGGCGGTCATGCCCGGCAGGTGCGCCGCGCCGCCCGCGCCCGCGATCAGGAGCTCGAGCCCGCGGCTCTCCGCGCTGCCCGCGTACTCGAAGAGCAGATCCGGCGTGCGGTGCGCGCTCACCACTTGCACCTCGTTCGGGACGCCCAGCTCGTCCAGGGTCTCGACGGCGTGGCGCATCGTCTCCCAGTCGCTCTGGGAGCCCATGATGACGCCGACCAGGGGTGCCGCCTTCTTGGCCAAAGGGGCGCCAATCTACCCCAGCGCCCGAAATGGTAGAAGCCTTCGATGCGCTCGCCCGTCGTGCCCCTGCTCTGCTTGCTCTGGGCCTGCGCGTCGCCGCCGCCCAGGGCCGAGGCGCCGCGACCGAGCCCGCCGGCGCCCGCCCCGGCGACGGGCACCCTCGCGCCGCTCAGCGAGCGCGAGAGGGCCATGGCGGAGGAGCTGCGCCGCGACGTCGCCGAGCTGGCCGGCAGGATCGGCGAGCGCAACGCCGAAAAGAAGTGGGAGCTGGCGAGCGCAGCGGACTGGCTGGCGGGGGAGCTCGAGCGCGCGGGCTACGCTGTCGTGCGCGATGGCCACGAGATCGACGGGATCGCCGTGCAGAACCTCGCGGTCGAGGTGAAGGGTGGGCGCGCCGGCGGCGAGGTCGTGGTCGTCGGCGCGCACTACGACAGCGCGCTGGGCAGCCCCGGCGCCAACGACAATGCGTCGGGCGTCGCCGCCGTGCTCGCGCTCGCCCGCCGCTACCACTCCGCGAGCCCCGAGCGCACGCTGCGCTTCGTGCTCTTCGCCCACGAGGAGCCACCCCACTTCCAGACCGACAAGATGGGCAGCCTGCTCTACGCCAAGGGGGTGGCGGCGCGCGGCGAGAGGGTGGTCGCGATGCTGAGCTTGGAGAGCGTCGGCGTGTACAGCGACGCGAAGGGCAGCCAGAGGTACCCGAAGGGGCTCGAGGGTCGCTTCCCCGACACCGGGAACTTCGCCGCAGTGGTCGGCAACGAGGCGTCGAAGGCGCTCGTCACTCTGGTGGCCGAGGGCCTCGACGCGCGCGGCAGCCTGCCGGCGCGCGGCGCGGCGCTCCCGGACTCGGTGCCCGAGGCGGGTTGGTCCGATCACTGGTCGTTCTGGAAGATCGGAGTGCCCGCGGTGATGGTCACCGACACCGCGGGCTTCCGCGACGCGCACTACCACCAGCCGAGCGACACGCCGGCACGCCTCGACTACGAGCGCGCTGCGCGCCTGGTGGTCGGGCTCGAGAGCGTGATCGCCGAGCTCGCGGGGCCGAGCTTCACGCTCGCGCCGAACAAGAAGTCCAAGGATCTGCTCGTGCCTTGATCGCCGGCCGGGCTGGTGCGAGCCTGCCGCCGTGCGTGCCGATCGCCGCAACTTCCTGAGCTGGATGTCGCTCGCGGGTGCGGCCATCGGCGGCGGCATCGCGCTGGTGCGCGGCGGCGGGTACCGCGTGCCACCCGGCGTGGAGCTCGGCACTCTCTCGCCCTGGCAGTGGGCCGTCTTCGACGCGGTGGGCGCGCGCATCCTCGCACCGGAGCGGGCCGACGTCGGGAGCTTCGCCGACGCCTTCGCTGCCGGGCTCGCCGAGCGCGACCTCGACGACCTGATGGGGCTCCTGGCCTACGTCGAGCACCTCGCGCCCATCGCCGCGGGCTACGGTCCGCGCTTCACCCAGCTCGGCCCGCGCGAGCAGGACGACGTCCTCGCCCGTCTCGAGGCGAGCCCCGTGGGCCTCTTGCGCGGCGGCTTTCAGGCGCTGAAGTGCCTCGCGCTGATGGCGTACTACCGGCAGGACGCAGCGTTCGCGGCGCTCGGCTACGGCGGGCCCGTCGTGAGGTGGAAGTGATCGAGCTCGGAAGGCGCCTCGGAAGCGCGCAGCGCTGGAGCGCCGACGTCGTCGTGGTCGGCACCGGCGCCGGCGGTGGCATGGCGGCGAGCGAGCTGGCGCGGCGCGGCGCGCGCGTCATCGCGCTGGAGGAGGGGCCCGCGCTGACCTCGCGGGACATGACCCAGCGCGAGGACGAGATGATGCCCGTGCTCTACCAGGACCGCGGCGGGCGCTCGACGGCGGATCTCGCCATCCGCGTCATCGGCGGGCGCACGGTGGGCGGCAGCACCGTGCACAACATCAACCTGTGCAAGCGGCTACCGGCCGAGATCCTCGAGCACTGGGCGCGCGACCACGCCGTGAGCGGTCTGTCGGAAGCCGAGCTCCGCCCGGTGTTCGAGAGCGTCGAGCGCGACCTGAACGTGAAGGAGATCGAGCCCGAGCGCCGCAACCCGAACAACCGCGTGCTCGAGCGGGCGGTCGCCGCCCTGGGCTGGCGCGGCGCGCCGCTGAAGCACAATCGCCAGGGCTGCCAGGGCTCGGGCTTCTGCGAGCTGGGCTGTCCCTACGACGCCAAGCAGAACGCGGCCAAGCTGCTGATACCGGACGCCATGGATCGCGGCGCGCGCGTGGTCGCCGACGTGCGCGTCAGGCGCGTGCTCCACGACGGGCGGCGCGTGCATGGCGTGGTCGGCGTCGCGTTGGGACGCGATGGCCGACCCACGGTCGACGTGCGCGTGGACGCCCGCGCGGTGGTGCTCAGCGGCAGCGCCATCGGCAGCGCGGCGCTGGGCGTGGCGAGCCACCTGCCGGATCCCCACGCGCGCCTCGGCCGCGGCCTGCGTTTGCACCCGGGCGTCGCCGTGGCCGGGCTGTTCGACGAGCGCATCGAGGGCTGGAAGGGCATCCCGCAGAGCTACGAGTGCACCGAGCTCCTCGACCTCTCGCCCGGCAGCGACAAGCGCGTGTGGATCACCACCGCCTTCGCGCACCCCATCGGCGCCGCCATCATGATGCCGGGCTTCGGCGAGCGCCACCGCGCCTGGATGCTGCGCTACCCGCACATGGCGGTTCTGACGGCGATGCTGCACGACGAGAGCGCGGGGCGCGTGTCGCTGTCGAGCGACGGTCGCCCGCGCATCGACTACGTGCTCTCGCCGGCCGACACGGAGCAGCTCGCGCGCGGGGTGCGCGCCTGCGCTCGGCTCCTGTTCGCGGGCGGTGCGCGCAAGGTCCTGGTGCCGAGCACGCCTCCCCTCGAGCTCGAGCGCCCGGATCAGATCGAGTCCATCCCGGGCTCGGTCGCGCGTCCCCACGGCATGGCGATGGCGGCCGTGCACCCCATGGGCACGCTGTGCCTGGGCGACGACCCGCGCCGCGCGGTGGTGAAGAGCACGGCCGAGCACCACCAGGTCGAGGGCCTGTTCGTGCTCGACGGCTCGCTCTTCCCGACCAGCATCGGCGGGCCGCCGCAGATCGGCATCTACACGCTGGCGCGGCACCTGAGCCGCTTCGTGGCGCAGCGGCTGGGTTGAACGCTCGGCGCGTCTTGCAAATTAGAAATCTTGTTCTAATCTGCAAGCCATGAAGCGACGTGCCGCAGCCAAGCTGGTGCGAGAGCGCCTCGCGGAGAACCCCGCGGTCGCGCTGCTCGGTCCGCGCCAGAGCGGCAAGACCACGCTGGCGCGATCCCTGGGCGGCGCGTACTTCGACGTCGAGCAACCGGGTGAGCGGGTTCGCCTGGACCTCGAATGGGACGACCTGATCCGCGGTCGCCGGCGCGTGGTCATCGACGAAGCGCAGTCCTGGCCCGAGTTGTTCCCACGCCTGCGCGCCGCCATCGACGCCGAGCGGAAGCGCATGGGGCGCTTCCTTTTGCTGGGCTCGGTGTCGCCCGCGCTGATGCGCGAGGTCTCCGAGTCGCTGGCAGGGCGGCTCGCCCTGGTGGAGCTCTCGCCCTTCCTGCTCGGCGAGGTAGGAGCCGCCTCGAGCCAACGTCTCTGGCTCACCGGCGGCTTCCCTGACGGCGGGGTGCTCGGCTCGAAGCGGTTCCCTCGCTGGCAGCGCGACTACGTCACGCTGCTCGCACAGCGCGACCTGCCGGCCTGGGGGCTCCCGGCCCGCCCCCAGGTCACGGAACGACTGCTCGCGATGCTGGCTGCCGTCCACGGACAGGTCTGGAACGCCTCGCGCCTGGGCCAGAGCCTGGGCCTGAGCTACCACACCGTCGGCACCTACCTGGACTTCCTGTCGGGTGCGTATCTGGTGCGCCGCCTCGCGCCCTTCAGCGCGAACCTGAGCAAGCGTCTGGTCAAGAGCCCGAAGGTCTATCTGCGAGACTCCGGCGTCCTGCACGCCACGCTCGGCATCGCGTCCAGAGACGAGTTGCTGCGCCACCCCCTCGCCGGCGCGAGCTTCGAGGGCTTCGTCATCGAGCAAGTGCTCGGCCACCTGAACGCACGCGGTCTGCCCCACGAGGCTTTCTTCTTCAGGACCAGCGACGGGCACGAGCTCGACTTGCTGCTGCTGCTCGGCGGAGAATCCGTGGGCGTCGAGATCAAGCTAGCGGCATCCGCATCGCCCGAGGACGTTGCCAAGCTGGAGAAGGCCGCAGACCTCGCGCGCGCCCAGCACCGCTACCTCGTGTGTCAGACGCGGCGCCCCGCGCTCGGCGCCAAGCGCGGGGTCGTCGATTTGGCCGGGCTGCTTCGACGCGTGACGGAGCTCGCGAGTTGACTCATGGCGGCCTGACTCGTCACCCCGCCGCCACCACGCAGGTGCCGCACCAGGTGAGCGTGAACATCACGAACAGGAGCAGCAGGATGCCGAGCACGATCCACACCCACGAGTAGCTGCGCGTCGCGGGAGCCGCCAGCGCGGGCGCGTACGGCGACTGCATCGTGGGCTGCGGGGTCGCGAGCGGCGCGGCGAAGTGCGCCGGGCCGTAGGGCCCCGCGGGCGTCGCCGGGTAGGGCGTCGCGTAGCTCGCGTGCGCGAGGCTCGCGGGCGCGGGGGGGCGCACGCCGCTCGCCTCGCTGAGCGGCGTGAAGCTGTCGGGCGCGAGGTAGGGCAAGCACTGCTCGATCGCGAGCTTGAAGTCCTGCGCGGACTGGTAGCGGAAGTTCGGGTCCTTCTGCAGCGCGTGGTTGAGCACCGTCTCGAGCGGCGGCGGGATGTCCGGCCGGAGCAGGCTGGGCGCGGGCGGCATCTGCTCGACGTGGGCCTTCAAGAGCTCGTACAGCGTCTGCGCGGGGAACGGGCGCTGCCCGGTGGCGCCTTCGAACAGGATCACGCCGGCGGCGTAGAGGTCCGCGCGGTGATCGACGTGCATGCCCTGGGCCTGCTCCGGCGACATGTACTGAGGGGTGCCGAGCAGCGAGCCGGTACGCGTGGCGTCGCTCACGCCACCCTGCTCCGGTCGCAGCTTGGCGATGCCGAAGTCGAGGATCTTCACCCGCCCGTTCTTCAGCACGTACACGTTGTCGGGCTTCAGATCGCGGTGCACGATGTGCTGCTGGTGCGCCGCGCCCAGGCCGTCGAGGACCTCGACCAGCACGCGGCAGAGCGCGCCGAGCGGCAACCCCCCGTGGCGCTTCATGTACGCGGAGAGCGGCGCGCCGTCGAGGAGCTCCATCACGATGTACGGTCGCTGATCGGGCGTGAAGGCGAGATCCGAGACGCTCACGATGTTGTCGTGGCGGATCAGGTTCACCGCCTTCGCCTCGGCGAAGAAGCGCTCCACCAGCGCCGGGTGCTGACTGCACTCCTGCGACAGGAACTTGATGGCGACGCGGCTGCCGATGCCTGGGTGCACGCCCTTGTACACCGAGCCCATGCCGCCCTTCCCCAGCAGCGTGGTGATACGGTAGTTGCCCACCATCTGCCCGAGCAGCGTGTCAGCGGAGCTGTCCGCGAGGGTTCCGCCGTCCTCGGTGCAGAACCCCGCGGCGGGGAACGAGCGGCCGCACTCCGGACACACGAACATGAGGCGGCAGGAGCATTACAGAGCCCTGCCGGCCCGTCCACCGGCCGTCAGTGCTTGCGCCGACCAGCGAGGATCTTCACGAACGAGCGCGACGCGAGCTCCTCGGCCGACAGGCCCGAGAGGCGGCTCGCTTCCTCGTCGGTGAGCGCGCCGCAGTTCTTCGCGCGCAGGAAGAAGTTCAGCAGGCCTTGCCCGGTCGCCGCGTCGTCGAACAAGTCGCCGACCAGCGTGGCCTGCGCAGCGCGGGCGATGAAGTTCGTCAGCCGGTCGCTGGCGGTGTCGAGGCCGCCCAGGAAGAAGGCGTACACGGCCGCGTAGCGCGTCACCAGCTGCGCCGGGTGCAAGTCCCAGCCCTGGTAGAAGCCGCCCACCAGCGCGTGCATGGCGTTGTCGTAGTGGAGCTTCCAGGCGCGGTGCACGCTCTCCAGGTTCTCCGCCTGCTGCTTCGCGCTGAGCGGCGGCCCGTCCTTGCCCTGCACGTGCGGCGCGATGGGCATCACCGTGGTGGCGCCGTCGCTCATCCAGATGCCGGTGCTCGCCAGGCTGACCTGCATCACGTGCTTCGCGAAGTCGCAGGACAGGTGCTTGATGCTCTGGTAGGCCGCGGTGACGTTGCAGCTCGCGGTGTAGTCGTAGGTGCCGAAGTGAGCGGACACGACCCGGCCCTCGCCGGCGTCGATCAAGGCCGGCAGGCTGGCGCGCCCGCCGGCGTCCAGGATGGATTGGGTCGTCTCGATCATCAGCTCCATCTTGAGCGCGCCCGGGGCGAGGCTCGTCTTCTGCTCCAGCGCCGCGAACAGCCCACGCAGGGCCACGATCTGCTCCGGCATGGTGACCTTCGGCAGCGTGATCACGAAGTTGTCGGGCAGCTTGCCGCCGGTCTTCTCGGCCAGCGCCGTGACGTACAGGTCGAGCGTGCGGATGCTGCGCGCGCGGAGCTCCGCGGAGAGCGGCTTCACGCGGATGCCGATGAAGGGCGGGAGCACGTTCTCCGCCATGCCCTTCGCGGTCTCTTCCGCCGCGGCGAGCGCGTGCCCGTCTTCCTCGGCGTCCGGACGGTTGCCGTAGCCGTCCTCGAAGTCGACGCGGTAGTCCTCCACCGGCTCGCGCCCGAGCTTCTCCTTGATGCGGTCGTAGATCACGACCGCGAGCGCAGCGTGGCGGTCCGCGCGGCGCGCGAGCTCGGGGTTCTCGCGCACGGCCTTGGCGACGACCTCGCCTTCGGCGACGTTGCTGGGCAGCGTCGAAGCTCCGGGCAGGTCCAGCGCGCGCGCCAGCGTGAAGGGATCCGGCGCGTAGGTCGCGAGGGAGCGCAGCGCGAGATCACCGAGCTTCTTCGCGGTGCCCGCCTTGAACAGGTGCGCCCCGCCGTACACGGTGTGCACCGGCTGGCGTGAGCCCGTCTCACCCGGGAAGTGCTTGGCGAAGCGCTTCTCAGCGTCGGCGAGCGGGGCGGTGAGGGAAGCGACGTCCTGGGGACCGAGCGAGGTCTTCATGGCGGGCTTCGCTTACCGCATTTCTGGTGAAGGCCCAACCGCCCGCGCAAGCTCTGCGCGGAGACCCTGTCCGAGTCGGCGGCTCCGTCCCTCCGCGGCCTCGCACTCGCTGCGCTCGTCCGATTCCGGACAGCTCTTCAGTCGCCGTAGAGACCCAGCTCCCGGCAGATGATCTGCTGCTGGATCTCGTTGGTGCCCTCCCAGATGGGCCCCACGCGCGCGTCGCGGAAGTAGCGCTCCACGGGCAGGTCCTCGACGTAGCCGTAGGCGCCGTGGATCTGCACCGCGTCCGAGCTGACCTCGACCGCGGTCTCGGTGCAGAAGAGCTTGGTCTCGCTCACCTCGCGCGTCGCGCGCTCGCCGGAGTCCAGGCGCTCCGCGGCGCGCTGGAGCAGCGCGCGGGCGGCGTCGAGGCGCGTTGCCATGCGCGCCAGCTTGAAGCCCGTGGCCTGGTGCTGCCCGATGGGCTTGCCGAAGGCGCTGCGCTCCTTCGCATAGGCGAGCGCCGCCTCGAAGGCGGCCTGGGCGACGCCCAAGCTGAGCGCGGAGATGAACAGGCGGTTCACGTCCAGGAGCTCCATCATCTGTCGGAACCCCTTGCCGGCACCCGAGCCGCCACCCAGACCTCCGGCCGGCGCGAACACTCCGTCGAAGAACACCTCGCTGGTCTCGCTCGAGCGCATGCCGAGCTTCTTCATCGGCGGACCGAAGGAGAGCCCGTCCGCGCCCTTCAGCACCACGTGCACGCCGATGCCCTTCACGCGCTCCTCGCGCGGCTTGTCGGCGTGGTCCGCGCGCACGGCGGCCACCAGGAAGGCGTCCGCCGTGGGCCCGTTCGAGATGAAGGT